>JAABUL010001686.1_pt1 | contig 40345 bp, 75 predicted proteins | sample 5559151 | NCBI WGS metagenome assembly JAABUL01 (sample SAMN10711876, study PRJNA513368) | rock metagenome | isolation source: Antarctica rocks | place: Antarctica: Victoria Land, Pudding Butte sud | reverse complement strand
GGTCAGAGTCCCCGGGTCTTATGTTAGGGTGAGGTCTTGGTTCCCACTGAGGAGCCAACGTGCCTTAAAGCCAATCAATCATGGCTGAACAGTACAAGCTGATGCCCAGCACTTCAGCAAAGAACACAGCTTGAGAAACCTCAAGAGGTTGCCCTCGGGTGTTCCATGACTTTGAACAATTGCTAATTTACCTTGCACGCACCTTTGTCCTGGCCGTCAAATCACAAATCGGGACCGCCCCACAAGCTCGTTTTTCAATTGCACCAGACTTCGTTGGAGCAAGGGCAGCAGCACAAATTCGGTGTGCATGTCTGCCGTTGTTCAACTGGCTCGACTGCAGCTGCTTCGAGCGCCGGAGAGGACTGCCGCGCTGCTGCTGCTGCCTCCTGCCTTGCTGCTCACTGGTCCTTCTGCCCAAGCTCCGGCTGCCCTCTGCTGCTGTCCTCTGCCGCCGCTCACTGGTCAGGTCGCGGCTGCCATCTGCTCCTATGCCGGCCGCCGTCTGCTGGCTATGCTCCGCCGGTCAGCGCTGCCGCTTGCCGTCATGTCGGCTGCGCCGCCGCCAGCTCCGGCTCGCCTGTCAGGTCGCGGCTGAGGATGAGGGCGTCTCGGCCGTCGGCTAGTTTGTAGTAATCCTTCACCACCTCCGTCTCCTGGAACCCGAACTTCTTGTAGAAGGTTGCCGCTTCCTGCAACATTTCACTCTCAAGCTCAGTCTCCCGAAATCGAAATTTCCTGCACAACGTCGTCGCTTCCTGTGCGATGTTGGCACGCTGCAGCATCAGTGGCTACCCAGAGTGTGTGCTGATCGCCAACTCCGGCAAAAACGCCCCGGCAGCCCGCCTGAGCGTTTCCCAATGTCAAGGTGCATCTCATCGACTGGCAGCCAGGCCTGACATGAAAACTGCCAGGACCGCCACGATCGTTTGGCCATGCATCCACCTCGTTGGTGCTCTGCACGTGGAGGTAGGCGGACTTGATGTTGGGGTCCTTTCGCGCTATCTCCAGTGACCGCTCTATGAGTTGCCGCCCTGCACGTCAGGGAGAGACGCGCGGTCTGGAACTAGCTCGAAATGGTGTAATTCAGAGCAGGCCCAGCTGCTCGTGCTGCGAGGGAGGTGCTGCGAGGACGGCCACGCAGGCTCGCCGGGGCATTGCACAGCTGCTGTTGCGGCAGCAGGCTCGATTTGAGGTGCAGCCCCCGCAGTGTCGCAGACGACGTTCAAGCTGCAGACCAGTGCACCAAGCAGCAGCAGCAGCAGCACGCACCTAGCCCCATGCTGCGGTAGGGCGCCAGCACGCCGATGGTCATGATGTACACCTGCACGAACTCCACTTCGCATCAGCCGACCCCTGACCGTCAGCTCTGCTATGGCTTGTGCGGCGGGTTCATGTTGGCCAGACGTCGTCTGCCTCCATGCCCGTTGATGCAAGAGAATGTGCATATGCGGTCAGCGGGGTGTACGGATGCCTTATCTGCGTCTGCCAAGAAACACTCAGGCAATGTGCTGCCTGCTGTAGAAGCACTCGCCTTTGCGCTGTAGTCTGGCTGCAGCTCGAAGCGGCACGCAATCGCGCCAACCAACACGTCATTGTGATAAGCTGCACATCACAAACACGTGGTGTCATGATGGTATTCTCAAGTGGGTCGAATGCGCAGCTCATGTCGGCAGCCGCAGTTTGTGCGCCCAATGCTTGCGAGGAGGGCGGCGCTGACGGAGCGGCTCGCGACATGGCGGTTGGTCATGTGCAGCGGTTGTGGAGCGGGAGAAGGGCTGTGATGGAAAGTTCACTTGCCAGAATGCAGCACCTCGCACGGCACACAGGTCAGCCGCGCGACGCACCGAGCTGTGTCACATCGCCGGCCGCGCAGCACTCCCGGTAGAAGCCGTCCTGTGCGCATCCAGACACCCTTGAATCAGGCACATCAGCATCAATCTTGACAACACACTTCCTTGACCACGGCAGTCCTGCATATCACTTGATTGTGCTGCTCATGCAGACGCCTCGCCTTGTATTTGATGGGGAAGAGCGCTGCGTTGAGCAATTTCAGCTGCTCGATGTTCTTCGCCTGCAGACCGTCGAACGTGACCTGCAGCTTCTGCTGTGTTCCCATGCCCAGAGAGCTGCAGTCGAACGCAGGATGGTATATTTACGAACTCTGGCTTCCCCCAGATCATCCCACCGAGTGCTCCGAGTGTGTTTCACAGGTTGGGCGGAGTTCATTGCATGCAGTCTGGGGCTGACCTTCCAGATATCCTGTTTGCCGCTCTGCCTCGCCGCACGCGCGCAGCGGGCACTGGTTGAAAAACCGTGGCAGGCCGACTTCTCACGAGAAGATAAGAGTTCCCTGCACGCATGCCACTGCCGTCCAACACAATTTTGAATTGCGGTCACATCAATAGCTTGTTGTCCAGCTGACAAGGAGGCTCGAAACAAGGATCACTCGGATTCGTATTCAAATCAAGTGTCGCGGATGTAAATAGCAGCTTTGACCTGTATTGCAAGCTTGCTAATGGTGCAGCTTACCACAGAGCCCTGCACAACATGTAGTCGAGTTGTGCGGCGTTTGTAGTGAGCTGAGCGGCCGTCGGATCGCTGTTCTCGTAGGGAAATCATCCAAAACCGCACGTGACCGGATGACGTCCTTGCACTCGCCAACTTTGACGCAATTTTTTGCCTTGCAAACAGGTTTACTCCGCCGGAAACGTATTTGATGCGCAGTAGATTGTAACTGAAAGTTTCACACAGTCTTTTAAGGTTTCTGCCAACGTCTTGGTTCATGTCAGTGGCATCCGGCCTCCTGCATGCACCGCCAGCGCACCCACAGCAGCGCTGCACCGTTGGACATCGTTCAGGCAGCCGTCTAAATTATGCTGCCGCTTCCCATAGCAGGGACAGAGGCAGCACGGCACCGAGAGCTGCTGCAGATGACAGCGCACAGCCATACCAAATTCCGCCGCCGCCGGGCATGCAGAATGCAGAGGTCGTCGAATATACAGACAGCGCAACGGACCTTGCGTTCATCGGAATGTGCCGCAGAGCCTACGGCGATCTAGCAGGCTGGCAGAGCGATGCAGGCTGGGACAGCGGTCCGGAGACGTACCGAGGGATGATTGCAGTGTCGCGCGCACTCATGCAGGTAGGCGACCATGCACGTGCATCTGGTTTCAACATGCATTTCATCGGCGCACGGACGGTCACGAACGCCATGCATTGCTGTCGATTCAGGGCAAAACAGCAACGGAGCAGTGGGAGGCGGTAGTGGCAGGCTTTCCTGCAGTGCCCCCATGGTTCAGGCGAGTGTTCCCGTATACGAGGTGGGGAGCGGAGCTCAACGCGCTCATCACGCCCGCCTTCTTCTCCTGGCTCGTGAGCAGCCTACCTGCATGACTGAAGCGCATCATGTCCATTTCTCCTGGTGCAATCAATGCTAGTGGATGTCAACATGTCCATCGATGCAGACGGGGTGGGCTTGCATTTGCCTACAGGTGGGCCCAATGCAACGGGTCGAGGTTGAGGTACGACCCATCCTCCCTTTGAGGATGCTCCATCAGTTTCGCGCATGAGAGCAAGTGCTGCACTTGAACTGCACTGCGCCGCTGCCCCGCACCCTGCTTACGTACAGCTGTGGTATGGCCAGGTCGACGGTGTCGCCCAGCGCAGTGGCGTGCACATCAAGCGCTGCAGGTCAGTGCGACACAGCGGATCTGTTGGCATGACGTCAAACAACCTGACCTGAAGATGGGGTCGCCGATGTCTGCGGAGAGAAATTGCCAGAACATGATATTGAGGTTGTATTGGCGTACGCAGCTATCAATGGTTGCGACTGATCGAGTGGCGTCCCCAGCAAACTGGGATGCGAGCACGCACGAGCATGGATGTGCTAGAACATACTGAAGGCCCGCGTCTTATTCTGACGTGCTTGCTGTTTGCAGATACCTTGCGGAGTCCGGGTGCGCTGGCATGTGTGTCAACCTCTGCAAGTCGCCGACGCAGGTGAACTCAATTGCAGCCGTGGCAAGTCGCATGCATCGCTGACTGATGGCACACAGCCTTGAGGCGCCAGCATGTCAATTGAGACAGGCGAGAGGCCCTAAACCCTATTTCAATCTGCACAGTCGTTCTTCACGGAGCAGCTGGGCATGCCGCTGATGATGAAACCCAATTTCGACACGTACGAATGCGATATGGTGTTCGGCAAGCGGCCGCCGCCTCCCGAAGCGGACGAGGCGTCGCGGCAGCCCTGTCTGCCAGGATGCCCCAGCGCCCGGGCAGCCGGACGGGCGGACACGCCGTGCCACAAGCTGCAGAGCTGAGGCGGAGATGTCCAGCACGCTGTCGCGGACTGGTTGTGTATACTTCAGCTGTTGATGACAGCGATCGTCTGCCACCACCCCTTCCACAGAACCATGTTGCACAGCTGCAGGTTGAAATAGAGCCATGACGAATTTTGTTGTTGAACCGCCGCATTCGCTGGCCGATTGTAGGATTCAGGGTTCGATTTCATTGTTTTTTGTGCAGTCTGTTGGAGTTGACAGTAAACATGAGATGTGCCGGCGTACACGATGTCGACAGTGATTTCTAGAACATCGAAATGTTCTGACGGACTGGTGCACAACAAACTATTCAATCCGAGGACGCAACATACCTGCCAGTGGACAAGACATGGGTGTTCGAGTTTGGGGGTTCCAGTTCCTTTCAACGTAACGACAGCTTGCAACTGATGAGCGCGTCTTTGGACTCTTTGTGCACGTAAGCAGTGTGCTTCCCCGCACAGCGTGAGCCCATCTCCACCGGAAAGTCGTGCTGCCGCCATGCCAAGTCGACACCCGGTTGCCAGGAGAGGTGCGTGTTGCGGCTCATTCGCAGCCACCCGACTGGGCGCCCTAGATCAGGACGGCCGGCGGTGGCGGGGTCGTGTGCGTCACACTGACGGCAGATGTCGGGCGTTCCGCATCGCCGGTGGGCCGCTGCCGGCGGTAGACGCTGCGCGTCCGCCAGGCCAGAATTGCCGCCAGCACGGTGGCGGCACACGCCAGGCCGGCAGCAATGAGGAATGCAGGCCTGCATTTGAACAAGAGCACTGCCGTCGGGGGATATGGTTCACATTAGGGTTTCGGGGTCAGGGTTCGTCGCTTTCACCGAAGCCCCTCTGCTTTCCACAACAGCAGAACAACATCAACAACCAGACAAAAGAAGAAGCACCGACAAACGCGCGTACCCGAAGCAGTCGTCACCGAGGCACTCATGGCCGTCGCCGCCGTGCGCCGTCGACGCCTTTGCGTACAGCTTGCCTGCGGTGGCAGGCGGTCATCTGAATGGATGGCGACTTCCAAAACAGATCATGGCTACATGGCCGATGAACAAAAGTGACACTGCATTTCTCTGGGTCACATGCTGTCTTCTTAGGTGTCACGGGTTGCAGTCTTCACCGGCTGCAGAACGTAACGTTGCGCGCAGTTCGTGACCGCAGCACAGCTGACAGGCCCTAGGTGCTGTTGCCAGCTCACCCGCCAGCTGCGTTGCCATGAGATACGCTGAAACCGAGGTGGCAAAGCCCAGGGCGCAGTAGACGGTGGCAAAGTGTGTGAGACCAAACAGCTCCGAGGCTACCGCCGGCATCGTTCCCCAGAATGCGCCGTACGCAAAGCCGCCTCCTGCATGGGGTATCTGCAGAGCTTACACAGCGTCGCGTGCGAAATTACTCACTGTAGATCACTCACTGCGGCCGCTGTGGTTGTCGCGAGCATGCCCGGCGGATGCATAGACTGGCAGCGACACATTCAGCTGTCAAGTCCACCCGCAGACAGGGGGCAGCAGAGAGGCTCCAGGGTAATGTTTTGATCGCAACGTATCTCCAGGGTCAGCACCTAGTGTGGCGGTTACGAGACCGGCTGGCACAGCCGCCAGCGCGGTGCAGGCGCAGACGCCGGCCGTAATTGCGCAGGCCAGCACCAGCCATGCCGTCCTGTGTGAGATTTCAGCTGAGAATAACCAAAGCCGAGTCTGCGTGTTGCCCTTGCATATGCACATGACCTATAGCAGACGCCAGCCGTCATGGCGCAGGCCAGCACAAGCTATGCTGTCCTGTAGTTTCGCATCTCAGAATCATCTGGCGGCCGAGTCATGATTGCATGCAAGTCATTCCAACCTGACAATGTCATCTGCATCACATAATCTGCACAGCTGTGCGCTCTGACTTCCGGGATGCCCTGCTCATGCAGCGCAAGCAGCATGCGGCGAGAACACACCTTCATCGTCATTGTGTCCTTCACAGCTGACGCACTGCCCTGGGTTCTGGGCACCGCCAAAGCTGAGCAGCGATGCAGGATTGATTAGCGACACCCTTCCTGCACACCCTTTCTAGCCCTGACCCTCCCTAGACATGTGGCAGGATCAGGAAGGCGCACCGCGGGACACCGAAGCTGTGCAGGCAGCGCTCCGGGAAAAAGCCGAAGGCGAGGCGCCCAACAGCATTTGTGACGGAGAAGAAGGAGACGAAGACGTCGTGGCCGTCCACCTCGCCGCCCAGGCTCTGCACTAGCCCGCCTGCAGTCAGCGATACTTGTGGGGCATCAACGAACGGGAATTACTCCCATTGCAGGTCATGCACTCTGACGAGACGCTGTTGGGCAACGACACACAGCGCATAATGACCGGCGGCGGCGACATGCTGCTGCCGACACTAACAGGCTGCTTTGGCAGCCACCTTCGACTGGATCGGAGGCCGTCTGCCGCAGATTTCACAGACACACTTAGCTGCTTCGAGGCTGCATGTGTCACTGGTCTGAAGCACTTACCAAGATTGTTAATGAGCATCAGGCCGCAGCCCGCCCCGGTGCCGAAGATGGTAAACAGCAGCCAGAAGTCGACGCTGGCGAGGCACTGCAGCGGCGTGAGGTCGGAATCGTCTGGCTCGTCCGGCACGTTCGCCCCAACATTCTCCTCCGTTATGACACATCCGCTGCCGCCAGTGTTACCGCTGACATCGCCGCCGCCAGACGGCCGTTGTCCGCTGCTGGGGCGGCTGAGGATGACACCCATCCCCAGCCCGTCGTGCCAGCTGGCGTCTACGGAGCCCGCCGCAATTCCCGATGCTGCCATTCCCGACATTATGTCATCGTAGGCGCAGGCGGGCCCCTGCCCGCGCGACGGCAGCAGCAGCAGCCTCGAGGCGCCGGAGGCGGAGCCTGCCGGGTGCAGCAGCAGCGCATGTTCCGCAATGTAGGAGACCGGCGGACCCGCCGGGCTGAGAGTGTCCGCCGCAGACGCCGTCAGGGAGGAAGCCTGCGTCGTACCCGCAGGCGAGGCCGCACCGCTGGCGTCGGCGCCGCCGGCAGCATTGTTGGCGGCCGCGGAGTCGGCGCTGGTCGCCGCTGCGGCCACGGCGCCGGCGGGGTGCAGACGGTGTTCCCATGCTGTTGGCGGCGGCCGTCCGCCGCCGGCTGGCGTCCGATCCAGCTGCTGCCAGGGGTTGTCCGGGCCCACGCCATCCTGTTCATTTTCCCCCAGCAGGTTGGTATTGCAGGACTTGCAGGTTCTTCATGGTTGGGTAAAACTTGCCTAGATATGTTTGTGATTGCGAGTTGTGACACTCCATCCACTTGGCAGAGCAGGCTGCAGCGGTGCACAAAGCCATACAAGGAACCAAAGGCATTTCTCGCGAGATTCCATGGGTCAATTGTAAGCATGTGTGTCCAGTCCGCACCTGGCCGATGTGCAGGTCGCAGCGGCGCACGAAGCCGGCGCGGTGTTCCTGCAGCTGCACCGCCCACCAGTCGTGCCGGCGGCCGCCGATGGTGATGGGCGCAGACGCCGCCGCGCCCGGCCGGTGCGCCCCAATCTGCAGGCCACCCTGTAGTGCATTGCCGTGCCGCGCCACCGCCGCCGCCGCATTACTCTGACCGTGATCACCATTCTGAGGCGACTGGATGTCTCGCGGCGTCGTCAGCTGGTGGTGCGGCTGCTTGATGCAGAACAGCTGCGGCGCTCCGGCCGCAGTAGACGGCGGCGCAGCAGGCACATGGTCTGCTGCAGGGCCGGACCTCGGCGCCAGCTGCAGCGGCAGCGGCTTGGCCCGCGGCAGCGGCGCCCACAGCAGCGTGTCGGCCTTCGGGCAGCAGTAGGCCGACTCGTTCGACAGCAGGGGCTGCTGCAGCGCTGCTGCTTGGGTGGGGGCCGGCGCTCCGCCGGCACGGGCTTGCAGCCAGAACATGTTCCTGCAGCAGCGCAGACGCGTGCTCAAACGATGCGTGAACCATGCAACTCAGCCGCTCTATTTCTTCATTCGTTGAACGATTGCAGTTGCAGATATCCAACAAGATGGCATGTCCATGACGTGCCTGAGGGGATGCACAAGGTGACGGCTGACTTCGGATATTGTATAATGTGGTACTGGAGGCGGCATGCTGCAGCAGCTTCGCACATCAACATATCACACGGCAATGCAGCAGGCTCTCAAGCAGCCAAGAGCGGGCGCACCGCTTGAGACCCAGCAGCAAGGGCTTTTCGCTGGCCGCCTCGTCCGCTGACCGCGCGGTGCTGCCGCCCTTTGGCGCCGCACTGTGCAGGTCCTCCCTGCCAGACATAATCATCAAGGTCACCACAGCTCAGGGTTGTTCATCGACTGCACTACGTGCAAGCCCCGAGTCTCGACCCGCTGGTGACCCTGGCCCTGAAGCACTAAGTACAGCAGAAGGCTGCAGAAGTCGGGCCGATCAGCGGCTTTGCATGTGCTGTCGTTGCGCTTCTACCCCAGACGCACCTGTCGTTGAGGTCACCGCGCCACAGCAGCCCGCCAGAGCGCAGCGGCAGCAGCAGCAGTGGCAGCGTAAGCGCCAGGGTGCCGGTCAGGAACAGGCGCCGCTCCAGGGGTGTGCGCTCGTCCGATGTCGCCACTGCCGAAATGCACAGCTGGTAGAAGGCCAGCAGCAGCACCGTGAGATACGCCGCCTGCAGCCGCACGTCTGCGCGGGGCAAGCACACAAACCTTGTACAGGTGTGAACTCACAACTGAAATGCAAGTTTTGAACGCATTCACATTTACTGTCGTGACGGCCAATGCTCGTCAAAAGTCTCTGGCCGGCCGATGGCACGCTGCAGTTGCGATGCGGCATCAGTTACCGTGCCACAAAAACACTCCTTAACGATCTCGAAGCATCGGAGACTGTTGGAATCCGCGGCCATTCCCACCTCCGGCTGCCTGGCTGAGGACACCCTGGCGGATAGCCGGCAGCGGCGCACGCGGCGCCGAGCGCGGCGGCACCGCATTGACGAAGCCCACTAGGCACAGGCCCAGCAGCGGCGGCGCGACAGCCAAGAACAGCAGGAAGTGCATCATGTGGGGCTTGAAGGCGCCCATGTAGACCGTCGTGAAGACCGAGCCGCTCAGCCCCACAAACGCCTTCAGGATGCCTGCGTCCGCAGGTACGGGTTCACATTCAACATCTAGGTTTGCTACATGATACAATTCGACGTGTTTGCCAGGATAGTGCTATTCAGGAGCAGCCAACCAGAGGCAGAGCGATGCCAGTAGCAGCACATGCAGCATCTATCCAGGGTCAGCGTGGCTCAAGGCCTTGTCTTACCGACGACTGAGCCGCGGTGGCGCGGGAAGTTGCGGATGCTGGTCGCAATTGCAGCGGTGTCGGTCCAGCCGCCCCCACTCAGCCCGACCACCGCCAGTGTCACCACCTAACCATGGCATTAACGGATTCGCAAAGGCCAAGTCATGCTGTAAGTTAACAAGATGTCACGAGCTGCCGTGCTGCCGCTTGGCGGTCAGCATTCGAGAGGCATTGCATAAATGTCATCACGGCTCACCTGCCAGTACGACAGCGAGATGCGGCCCGTGGCGCCCAGCCACAGCCCAAAGTGCCCCAGAAAATGCAGCACCAGCCCGACCCCAATGACTACCCTGCGCATTCAGGTGCTACAAGTATTTGCACCAGATGTGAGATAAGTTGTTTTCAGCGCGGCTCTCCACATGCATCACTGCATCGTTATGCGCATGGCTTGGTGTACTCAGTGCAGGCGCTGACACATGCGCATATCCCAGACTCGCCTGGGGCCGAGGCGGTGGCGGCGCGCGAGCGCGTCGTAGGTCAGGCCCGGCAGCCAGCCGATGACCGCCACAAAGAACGGCGGCGAGATCATGCCCTGTATCTGTGACTGGCTGTATCCGAAGATGTCTTTGAGGTCGCCCGCCCACAGCGCCACCACATATTGGACGCCGGACAGCATTTGCAGCAGCGTGCATGCCGCAAACGCCACCTGCAAGGCATTCGGCACGCAATCGGCTTGAGCGCTGGTGGTGATTGAGACAGCCTCAAATCAGGTCATACACCACCACTGGCTTTCTAGCCAGCATTTCGTTGTTTGATTCCTCAGCCTCCTCATCCTACCCAGGGATTAATGAAAAGCCGAGGCCGGCTGGCGGGCGCATGTGGGCCGGCAGGCGCCAGCAGGGGGTCCATCGAACCGCCACCAACTGTTTGCGCCATCTCGTCCGAATTGAAGATCAGACAGCTGCGCCTGCAGCCAAGCGTGAGCCTCGCAAAATCAGGCCACGGCCGGACGATGTCAATGGAGCACACTGTCTGCATCACCTCGCTCGCTGTGCTGCTGCGGCACTGCCGCAGGGATGCCCAGGAACGTGGTCATTGAAGCGTGCGGATGAGCCTTGGCAGCGATGCAACGACACACGATGGAACCGAACCGAACCGTGCTTGACCATGTTTGAGGCAGATGAACGTCGTCTTGTGACAAAGATGCTTTCCGACGTTTCGTGTCGCGGGCTGCTGCTCCGGCGATGCTCAATCGACGCAGCTGTTACGAGTACGCAAGCATAGAAGTCGAACGGAACCAGAACGCCTACAGCGATGCCAAACTCAAACCTGTGATCGCCGACGCCGGTCTGCTAGCCGGTTGTGTGATTTGTGTCTGGCAGGATGATTCAGAGCGCAGCGCGTTCAAACCTTGCCTGAGCGTATGCGACGCAGTCTGCGTCGCGATCCCGGTGCAATGTCACATCATAGGCAGTCTGACAATGTGCAATAACGGACGGCTGCAGTGACGCAGAATGACGCGCGTGACTCCGACAGTCTCGCGGGACTTGATATAATAATGCAATTCATGACACTGCACTGCAGTTGAAACGCATTTCAAGTGCAGTCGTAACGCAAGGCAGTTGCCGTCATAGAGCATAGCACGACGCTACAGTCGAATCGGTGCAGCAACACCGCCATTGCCGAGCGCGAAGCGCACCGCCGAATCCACCGAGGTTTACTGTCAGAGGCTCCGGACCCTAGCTCAAACGAGTGTCTAGATCGCAAGGTGCATGCAATGAGCGAGATACAGTCGGCTCCCGCACCTTTGAACAAGCCGGTGCCATCCACCGGCAGTGGCAGACGAGACAGGCGTGGCAGCGACGGCGGAAACGCATTGTTCTCCTCAGCAGCACTGGTGCCAGCGTTGTTAGCCAGCAGTTGCTGCATTCCGCAGCTGGTCCTCAATTTTTTCAGCTTTTCGTGCATGGGCTTCGCCATTCTCACGCCCTTCAGGTGCGCTGATTTTTTCCGCAATGCCAGCTGTGCGCGCATTCAGCCGTCTGCAGCCGCACCCACAATTGCTCTCACCAGCACCTACATGAGTGGTAACAGCTGCTCCAGTGTCTCGTGCGCCGGCCCCTGACACGGCATGCTGCCACAGCCACCAAGGTACAATATGCGAAGGGCAAACACAGCCGGCACTGCCAACTCAGGACAGCGCCTCCTTCAGGCAGTCATCCGGTTGCTTGTTGATTCGCAGGCCATTCTTCCTGGCGCTCACGGCCATCGGCGTGGCCGCGGCGGTGCAGCGGGGCGGCCTCAGCCGCCGCACCGTGGTCCTGGGCCTGCTCGCTGCGTGCCTGGCGTTTTCAGATGTGGCAGTTCGCCAGTACAACGAAGGTGCTCCCCTGTGGCCGCCCATGAGACGATGCTTTCACGAGACCTTGCGGAATGGACGCCGAAGCAGCGCCTCGCTGGCTTGAGGCTGCTGCGACCTCGTTCAGTGCATGCCAACAGCTGTAAAGCGTAAGCTGCATCAGGCACTGACGCTCCTGTGTGTGTGGCTGCAGGGACGCTGCAGCGGGCAGAGGTGTTTGGCCAGCCGCTGCCAGGCTGGTTGCAGAAGGCGCTGGCGCCGCCGCAGTGGGTGCCGCGGTCGCAGCTCGAGACCAAAGCATCGAGGGGGCACCCGTTCAGCCCGCCGTCCGCCGCGGCGGCGGCGGCGCCACAGGAGGTGAGGGCGCGCCCCCCCTGCAGCCCATGCACACTATGATCCTGTCATGGGGATGTTGGAGTTTCTCTCGTAGCGCAGCCTGTGGCCGGACCTCTTGGCACAGGACCATTTTGAGGCGAATGCAGGTTTTGGCGGCGAGCTTTTCCCTGCATCAGCCGCTTGGCCACCTTGTTCCGCTTTCTGCACGGTCATCGTGCAGTCCTGCTTGCGTCGCAGGCGACAGTCATCATGACAGCGATGAACATCAAGTGCGCCGCCTGTGGAGCGCGGATCAAAACTGGGCTGCAGGCCAAGTTTGGCTCCCATGTCACATCGGTGAGCAGCTGGCATCTGCATCAAACCTCTCGCAGCTGTGTTGCACCACACACGCCTCTGATCTGCGGATGGCAAGGAACGAATGCGTAATTGGCACACGGCCCGCAGCATGGGCGCCAAGCAACCTTCACGAGCATTCGCGAACCCCTGAGGTCTGACCTCACAGACTGGGCCCCTGCCACCGCAGGTGGACATTCAGGAGCAGAGCAAGGCGGTGCGGCTGTGGGACCCCAAAAGCTATAAGAAACATCACTAAAACCTGACCACCATGTCACTCATGCCCCCTGTCGCAGGTGGACATCCAGGAGAAGAGCAAGGCGGTCATTGTGCGGCTGCGGGACCAGGCGGCGGTCAACGACCGGGCACTGCTGGCGGCCATGGCGGAGCTGAAGAGCCCCGCAAAGCTCGTGCGGCGGGACGTACAGCAGGCATAATGGCAAGGGACACAGCCGCAGTGATGGCGGGGGCGCAGCTCGGGGAGGGCGGCCGCAGCAACGAACGCGCTGGCGCACAGTACATAGCTATAGCATAGCCTATGCTATAGGCAGCTAGTAAGTGCCTATGGCAGAATGGGGCCTGCGGCTGGCAACACATACAGTGGGTGTGGCACTGGCTGCACTGGCTGTGCAAGAGGTCGCCTTTGGCAGTTCGCATTTCAAGCCCCAGGTGCTCCATCACCCAGTCATCATGACACATCAATATGTCCCAAGGCAGAGGTTGCCTTGCGAGGCTGCACTACTGTAAGAGATCTTCTCGCGGGCAGTCCTGACGCTGAATCAAAACCAAACTGAGCACAGGCGGTCTTTCTGGTGCTGTACCGACCCCGTCGACGCCACCACACCTCGTTGGCAGTCGACCATTGCACACTGTGCGCCGCTTCTGTCGACGCATGCCGCCATCACTTTCCGGATGGGTGGCCGCGGCATGCAGCTCCTCTGCGCCGCATCGCGCCATGTTCGCGCCAACAGCGCTCGTCCCTTGCCGACGCCGCATCGCGTTGAGTCGCAGAGGCCATTCGCAATGGGTCTTAAAATTCACGAGCATCCCCCATCGGCTGCGCTGTCGCTCCCACCTTTGGCGCCTGGACAGTGCTGGGACAGACATCTATTGGCCACTGCACTGTTGACTGCAGTCACAGTCTGCCTCATGCAGAAAGCCCAGCTGCATAATCTGGGCGTACATGTCTGCCTTGTCAACTGCAAAGCCACTGCAGGTGGGTACAGCAAAGGGGTGCTGTTTTTGCAATGCGGAACGTATTCAATACGCAGCGCTCTGCAAAACGAGACGTCATCTGGGTTGTTAATAACCCTAAAAACCCACCTGGAGGTTTTGCAGCCCGTCGGTCACCTTCATGAAGTCGATCTTGTCGCCCACCTGCAGCAACAGAGACGGCGGCTTGTCAGAAACGCAGGCATGTTGGATTTGGCCACCGCTCGACGAGCCCAGACCTGAGAAGCTATTGCACTGAGCGGCGGTCGTCATGCCGCCCGGCATGCAGACGGCGGAGTGGCAAGTCCGATCAGCTGATGCCGTGTTGGTCTGCCATGCCCAGGGTGTGGTGGAATGCAGCGGCATGGTCGGACCTACAAGGTAGCGTCAGTCACCTGCAGCTCGCCCAGCAGGTCGGCGTTGTCAACCACGTAGCCAAACACCGCGAAGCGACCGTCCAGCAGGTTGCTGCCCGTCGGCGTCAGCTCCGACTCCTGCAGTGCATCCGTGCAGCTCGTGTGGACTGCGAAGAATGGATCTATCACATGAGGGTGGGTGAGGCCGTCTGCGCACGCTGACCCGACAGCGCACCGCGCAATGGCTGTCCGGCAGGCTGTTCCTCACGTGCTGTGGGGACATTTGCAGCGGCAGCGGGAATCGAATTTCGCGGTCACCTTCAGCAGGAAGAAGAACTGGGAGGAGGCGTCGTTGGACTCGAACTCGGAACGCGCCATGGCCAGAGTGCCGTAGGCGTTGAAGGGCAGCACCGGCTGCTCATTGAAGCGGCCATTGTCCTCCAGGTTCTCCTCGTACACCGGCACTCTGTATCATAACCAGCATGCAGGGCTGTCATCGCTGGGTGCGCTGTTTCTATTCATCATGATGTATTTGGTACTGCTGAAAATCGAAGAGCTTTCCATGAAGGGCAGCAACATTTTGCATGAGTTCACCGTTGTCAGCAAGCATGCAGCTGCTGCAACACTGCCTGGTTCTTGCGATAACGAACCCCTGAATGAGAAGGATTTGAACACTACAGCAGGAAAGGAACACTACAGCAGGAAAGAACACTACAGCAGGGAAGAACACTACAGCAGGGAAGAACACTACAGCAGGAAAGGAAAACGCTTTGGTGTGCTGTCATGCACACTAGAGAGGGCGACGATGCGCACTTGTCGCCTTGCACCATCAACTCGAAGGGGACGGTGCGATTCTTCCCTGTCGCCTCGTCCACAAAGCCCGTCGCCTGCACACCAGGAAACGGAAGTCTATCTATGAAACATGGGCGGTCCCGCCCTTGCACACGTGCCGCATGCCTGCCGTGTGACGGTCAGGGGCAGTGCGGCAATAAGGACAACGAGCCTCCGCCGCGACTGGTTGAACCGCACACGGCAGCGCTCCTTCCTCTGGTTATTGGGCAAGTGCACCTGCTTGCGGGAGTCTGGTCATCGAAGCCCGCTCCAACACATAGCAACAACACATATTGGGCGTTGCACAACAGGCGTCACACAAGCTGGCCGCCAAATTGCAACAACACCGTTCTGTAGTTCGGAAAAATCTTTGGCGCATGCAATGCTGTGACGCACCGGGCCATCGGGGTCGCCGGTCTGCACGATGAAGCCGTCAGCGCGCTGGATGGTCAGGCCGTCGTAGAACTTCTTGGACACCAGGTCGATGAAGTTGCCCGCCGTCACGGGCGCGTTGTACCCGTCCGTCACCTGCGCAAGACAAAGGAAAATTGTTGTCAAAACTGCCTGATGTTCACACTTGTTTGTGATTCCGTTGGGTTCTCCTTGTCGATGAAGTCGCCCGCCGTCACAGGCGCGTTGTACCCGTCCGTCACCTGTTCATGAAATCTGGGCAGTGTCTTCATTTTCTAAATGGGTTTGACCTTGAAGTGTTTTCCGGGAATTTTGATGAATTCGAGGGTCGATGAAGTTGGCTGCCGTCACAGGCGTGTACTCGTCCGTCACCTGTGGATTTGGGTTTGCAGACGGGAGGGTTTCATGCGCTTGGCACCACAAAGGTGCCAAGCGCGAGGCAGGCGCCGACTGGAGTAAAGCTGGACGAAAGCTGTTTCCGCCGAGACTGTAAAACAGGCAATTGCAGAGGAGGCGCATCACTACAGGACGGGACGCGACCTTCGAGAAGAGGCAGCAGGAAACCAACAGGGCCACCGCAATTGGTTGGACACAGTACAAACGCCATCTTGTACAGGAGCAGGGGCGCACAATGCGGATGAGGCCACCCTTGATGCCGTTGTCACGCGCCGTCTTGAACGTGAGCCCCATCTCCACAGTCGCCCGGCCCTGTGGAAACACACGAATACATGTTAACAAGGAGACAATGCTGCCTGCTCCTGCAGACCATGCGGCCAGCAGCGACAGTTTTGCGATGAGCGGGCGTGCTCGGGACATGAGGCGTCCTCATATCCTTTTGGGAATGTAAATCCGGGGCGGCAAAAGGCGCGATTGACCAGCGTGGGGACACAGCATCTAGGCGCCGCGGGGCGAGTCGCCACACGCTTCGGTGCCCCATTTTCCAGTTGCAAGCAGCGGGCGCAGCATCCAACAATCACTGTGACCCTGGATAGCGCAGTCGTTGAGTACCCCTTTCAGGGTGTCAGGGAGCGCTTGATGACGCGACCCACTGAACCCTACATTTTGACCCCTGCAGCAACCCTGCAATGCCGCACCTTGAGCTGCGGCAGGTTGTCGTAGTCCTTGGGCACCTGGAAGGGGAAGCCCTTCACCATGGCCTCCTCAATCGCGCCCACATACGTCAGCGCCTTCTGCTGGCTCTCTATCACCGCCTGCACACACGTCGGCAGTCGTATTGCAGTGTTGCACGATTAAATGAGGTGCATGTTGAAGTAGACGCCAACATCGACCATGGCCTTCCTCGATTGCGCCGACACATGTCGATACGCTTTCTGCTGGCTCACCACCACCGCCTGCGCAAATATCAATATCATACATCGTTCGTGAGGATGCACGCGAGCTTTGGTGAGCGCCGCATTTGGCCATGGCTGCGTTGCCGGCGCCCACGTGTGTCAGCTCAGCTGGCTGCTCCACTACCGCCTGCATGCATGATGTCCGATCGGCGCCTGAGCGCTGCCTCGTCTCCGAATGCAGGAGCGCTTCGGCCCTGCTTCCCCCCGGTCAACTGCTGCTGCGGCTTTTGTCCGGGGCCGCCGCCGCTGTGCCGCGGCCGCCGTTGAGCCCGTCATCCATTGAGGGGAGCGTGCGGCATGAGCACGACATGCGAAGCAGACGAAGCTCAAGAACCACCAAAGACATCATGAATCAAGAGGACGACTGCTCAAAGATCTGTACCTGCTTGTCATTCGCGTCCACCACTGCCTGAAACTCCTTCAGTGCCGAATCCAGCTTCTCGATGGCCGCCTGCCCCTCCACCTTGTGCTCCGGTGCAAACTCCGCTTCCAGCTTCCCCTTGTTCGCGTTCAACGTGCCCTGCGCCCGCCGCACCGACTGCGTGCGGCACACGCACCGTGTCATGGCCATCCGCTTGATCTGATTATCTGCTATCGATGTATTGCCCGAAGGGGGCTGTGTGCGATGGCACCCACCGCCGCACAGTGGCTTCTGTCTTGCTGGCACAAATTTCTCATCGCAATCATAATGCAGGCTGCGCAATCAAAGCGGCAAGGTAAACACCTCAAACCGATGCTACGACATGCTCAGCTCACCTGACCAATCGGCCCGAGCGACTTGCTGCCGGGAATGCGCAGCTGCTCTGAGATCGACTCCAGGTTTTTCTGCGGTTGCACAAACACTGGATATTTACCACAGCACCTGAAACACAGTGCGATGGTGCCGCATCTGCAACTGGACTCATTGCAAAGCAGCACGATCGCTGATGACCGTAATGTTAGCAAGAGCATGATAATCACAAGGCGTGGGCACCTGGATGTCCCGGATCTTGTCGTTCTTTATCGGCAGCGAGTACCGCAGCAGCGCCCGCGCATTCTTGACAGGCTCCACCGACAGCAGGCCCGCCTCCGCCGGCGGCATCAGCTGCAGGCATGCAAAACATGTTGGATGAGATTATGACGCACGCTGTCCACTTCTGCCACACCTGATCAAGCCGCGGGAAGCAATGCATGTACGTGTCAAGCCTCTTCTGGTATACTTTCGGTCCGACGCCGACGTGGGTCTGAAGTGCTGCCGCTGCATCTGCGATATTTGTGCGGCGGCGCCAGTGTGCACATTACAGTTCCTGTGCATGCGAGCGAACACCCGCCTGGTCGGGCGCCATCGCCCCTGGCATCTGCATGGCTGCGACGGCGGCCAAGCCCAGGGCTGTGTTGCGCAGAAAGTCCCGCGCTGTGGACACCTGGCGCGGCGCCAATCCACACTTGTCAGCAGCATTTCACAGAACGCCTGACGACAATCCCAGAGCTTACCGCAGCATCATGATAGTGCAGGTTCGCACTTCATGGCCACATCCAGTCGCAGGAGACAAGACAGCAGCATGCTGATACAGCATCGAAGCACGCTCACCACGGAGTGCTCATCACGTTCACAAGGCCCTTGAGACGCGCGAGACACGGGGGAAACTGCCGAGCGCTGCGGACGTAGCGCCTTGTTACTGGCCTGGAAGGGTGCCGTTGCCCTGGAGGGCTGCAGCATCCTGCTTGACATAGCGATATCGTGACTGGTGCAGCAAACCGCTGCGCCGCTATTCACGGATGGAAGTTCTAAAATCTGTGCTCTGCCTCACGTGTACTGCAAGCTGCAAGAAAGTTACAGTCTCATCCGATCTGGCCGAAACCAAATGTGGGTGAAGATTTCGGCAGCAAGGTGTCCATCACTCCACGTCGTCATAGGTGCAGTTGCAGCACACAAATCATTTCACACTGGTCAAAAGGCCTAGGCATTTCTGTAAGCCTTAGACACAGCAGCCGGTCTTTCAACAACGTTCGACAGTGTTGCCTCTGCTGCACATCCGCTGAAAAGCTTAAGTTTACGACACCGTCCGCTTGCGGCCTGTGCACTGTCTCTGAGCCGGTGAACTGCCGCAGTTTCGGCCGGTGAATTCAAAGTCATCAAGGCTGAGTTACGGCTCGTTTTCCCAGGTCACGGCCGTGTTGCGCGCACCCGCAGCGGCTGGGGCTCTGGGCTCGGGGACCAAGAAAATATTGCAGGTCTGCGAGGCTATCTAGCAGCAGTAGGTAGCTGCCAAGTAAAAACCCGGCACTGCCGCTGCGGCTGGCACCAGACCCATAGCGGCAGCGCGGCGACGCCCCCGACTCGGTGGCAGCAGCCTTTGGAACCAGCGGCAGCGTCACCATGTCGTGGATCTGGGAGAAGAGCAGCCTGTGGCGCCGCATCGTCTACACCACGAAGCAGTCGCCGCTGGCAATGGCTGGATTCACAGTGGTGGCATTCGCCGTCCCATACTACGTTGGGAAGCTCGTCCTGCAGGTGAATCTCGTGACATGTGGACATGCACAGCCAGACATCATGCGCGATTGGTGTGCATTTGTCTGCCTAGATGATGCACTTGCACCCGATTCAGGTGCTGTGCATGTCGGCGCATGCAGACTCCTAACCACAGGCACGGTGGCATGCATGGTGTAGTTTCAGCACCCCCTGCCTGAGGCACTCACACTGAATCGTGCATCTCTGGCGCAGGGCACAAATGGCGAGTTGCGGGGTCCGGCGGGCGATCAGGCTGCTGGCGTGCCGCAGACGCCGCTGGAGGAAAAACTGCGGAAGCGCATGACGCTGAATCACCAGGTGAGCTGGGTGATAAGATTTCGAGGGGGTGCTGGTGCCCTTTCGGTTTAAGCCATGCTATCATTGGCAGCAGCAGCTCATCTGCTGGTATGAGATGGCTGCTGCCGTGCGGCCGGCGCTGTGCACAGCCAGTTCAGCCCTTAGTGCCACGAGCATCCGCCCGTCTCAGACGGGCCGGCAACCTGACTTGCCGTGGTCAGCACGATGCAGCGCCACCCTCATAATACCAACACCTTCAGCAAGACACGGGCATCGCCTGCTGATTGACGTCTCCACCCACCAGCCCCCAATGCTGCACATGGTCTTTTCGTGCAGGTCATGGCGCGGGTGAACAAGGAGCGGCTTGCCGTACTGCTGGGGGAGATCGAGCGCAAAGAAGGCGGCGACGAGCGCTACGCAGCATCACTAGAGTGCGTCTTATTCCGTGAAGGACATGAGACCGGTTTTGCTGCATCCAACATGCTGCCGCAATACAGGCAGTGGGTGCCCGATCATGTGATGCATGTTCTGCTGCCGTGCACTGTACAATGTGCGCTTTTCATGTGGCGCATGATGCCACGTCTGATACTGGACTCGAGGCTGGCGCGGCCTTCTGCTGACCTCGTGGCCGCACGTACGCAGCGGCCGGTCGCTGGGGACGCACAGTGGGGGAACCACCACCGGAGCGCGCGGAATACAAGACAGAAGCCGGAAGGAGGCGGAGGGATCGCGGTGACCCTCAATGGCAGCTCACCTCCTGCTGGAGGTTGCCAAATGGAATGGAGCTCGTCGGAATCCGGTGCACAAGCGGCAGATGGGTCTGCGGCGGCAAGAGAGGTGCCGTCGTGGCTGACGGTCATGGCAGCGACGCACATTGGTCGTTTCATGCGGCGGCGCGCTTGGTGCAGATGAATGCGGGCGTGTCGAGGTGCAGCGCAAAGCTCGGCTGCACGTCCTGCAGCATCGTTCAAGCTGCGTCGAGATTTAGTAAAGCTGCGTTTAGGTAAGCATGGCTCGCAGTACTTTGTGCAGGTCCTCTGAGGCGCTCGCAGTAAAAGTAACATGGTAGCCAGCTGGCCAGACCGCCGGCCATCCACTCTCCGACACAGCGAGCTTACTTCAGCCACGGTCCCACAGACGTGATTGTAACAGCCTGACACACCGATTTAAGTTTTGACTGCGGCGCGTCTCGCATCCTCAGATTCAGATCGGGTATTGCATTTGAGCCCAGTTTACTAACCGCGCGTGCGGATCATTCCTGCTGTATCTGGCAGCACCGCGCCATTTTGTCAACTCTCATCCATCTGACACTGCACAGTACAGCCAGTCGAGCATGCGACCTCGACGGGCCTCTTGAAGACATTCGAAAGGGGAGTTTTTGCCGGCCAGTTGGTGGGCTGACAGAACCGCAGCGCCGTGGCACAAGGGCATGGCGCTGATATGATAGCTCCAGGAGCCTTCTGCTGCAGCTGTAATGCGGGCTCGAGGCCCTCGAACCAACAGCAGCAGAGGACTGACTCTCCGGAAAAAGCTCCGGCAGCGCCGGTCGGTCACGGTGAGGGTGCACCTGGCCCTCCGATAGTGCCCAGCCACGCCTGTGCTCTCTACTGTATGCGATCGGATGCAGACCGGGATCCTGTGAGTCTCGGCTGCACGTTTCTTGAACGCCAGCTGATGTGTCACAACCAACTTGATGCCATCCACCCGAAAGATGATGCACAAACTTGGTCGTGCTCCTGCAGGTGCTTGCCTTGACGGCGGTGCTGGCCTTCGTGTGGACTGCCCTTCCCTCGGGGCCGTGGCTGGACACGGACACAGGTGCGGCAGCGGATGACCTAGCCGCATTTTGATGTCCACAGTCCAGAATACTGACATAGTGAGCATCAGCACGCATGCGCACCGCCTAACCGCTTGTTCAGAAGATGCCAGAGGCCGGCATGCACGCGAATCTGCAACGAAGCTCACGCTTTTCGCTCTGACTCTGTAACACTGCCGCCGCCGCCGCCGCTGCAGATGTCGGGCCGCACGCCGTTGTGGACAGGGAGCTGCCGCCGCCGCAGCTGCTGGACCGGGAGGAGACGGCGGCGGGGCACTACATGCGGCGCGCGGGCGGCCTGGGGCCGTCGGCCGGCGGCAAGCCGCCGTCGCTGGTCGTGCGATATGCGGCGTGCGGCGGCCTGTTTAACCAGCACTACTGCCACGTCGCGGGCATTGCGATGGCCATCGCCCTCGGCGCAGACGCCGTGGTGAGCTGAGGAGCTTCATGCCATGGTGTGGTACGATGACATGGGAGAACCTGATAGCAAAAATGGGCAGCGCGTGTGCAGCCAGAGCCGGCACAAGGCGCACCTCGTGCCCTAGAAAGATCGACACTTTTAGGGCAGAATCCGCGGCGAGTGCGTAGCGTGCCGAGAGCGCTCTTTCAGGGCAGGCTTGCGGCAAGTGCGCCGCGTGCCGACTCTCGTTCGCATTCAAACGAACGCAATGTCTCGGCCGGATTCAGCTCGGAAGCGCCTGCCACCACTGCCATCGAAGTGCATGACAAGGCTGACTGCGCATGCAGGTCATGCCGCCGGCGATGCGGCGGAACAAATTCGCGGTGGACGCCGCCACGGCCTCGTGGCGCCCCGCGGCCGCCGGCAGCGTGTGGGACCTTCAGCGGCTGCGCGCCTACGCAGCCAGTGAGTTATGCCGATGTGGGGCTGCGCTGAGTCCGTCACAGCTAAACAGGCTGCAGTCCTGCAGGCGGTACCGGGCGATACCGCATGCAGCCTGCCAAAACTCCTCTCTTACTCACCGGCGCGGTGCATGCAGCAGTCTCCGACATGTGACATTTCGGCTCTTGCACCAAGGCCATCCGGATCAGCATGTCGCAACTCTCCCCCTAATGCGGTGCGCGTCTCGTCGATGCAGCGAAAGGCATCACAGTCTATGAGGTGCCGACGCTGCTGCCGCACTGGGTGCCGGACGGCTTTGGCGCCTTCAACCCCTACGGCATGGGCCGCCACCAGGTGCCTCCCTAGCCCCTGTAGAATGCTGCGACGTTCTATCCCACGAGAAGTGGTGGCAGCGCTGCCGCTGAACCTTGAGGATCGCCGTGTGTTGGGCTGTGCAGTTGCGCTGTGCGTCATCTCCCCAGACGGCGCCTCAGCCAGCGATGCGGTGACCTTGCTGCGGGACGAGCGCATGCTCCCCTGAGAAGCTGCATCCCAGAGGGGCCACAGCCATAATCTTCGCGGCACAGAAACACTCTGGAGCTGTGCGCTGACACAGAACACGAGCTGAACGTTCTGGCGGCCTCAAGCCTGATGTCCGAGCGCCAGGTAAATTTGAAACCTACACGTTGATTGCAGGTGGTGCGGTTTCCGTACCTAGCCAATGAGCTGTACGCGATGGAGGAGTTTGTGGGGCTGGCGCGCTCGCGCATCGACGCCTACGTGCGGCACCTGACGCAGGGGCCCTCCGCCAAGGACCACCCCGGCCTGCGCTGGCGCCAGGTTTGCAATATATATACGCCTTAATAGCACAGGATTGGAGCTGTATGCAGCGCTGGCACGCGCAACCCTGGAGCACCAGGCACCGTCACAGATCTGGTGGTTGCGCTGAGGCTATGGTAATCACAATGTTCTCAAGGAGTCTTGGTTGGAGGTCAAGCGTGCGTGGACCGAGGCAGAAGGCTGCTCCTCTGTTTGTGTTCCTTCGCGCTGGAACGTCACGCGGCCAAAAATTGCCGTGCATTTGCAAGTGCAGAGGTGTACCTGCTGCTGTTTGTGTGGAGAGAAAGGATGCGAGCCGCGAAAAGCCTGCGCGTAATTACGACAGCTTTCGAATTTTTTTTGGCGCCGCTGTCACAGGTGCGGGGGGAGCTGGTGGCGGATCTGAGGGCTCAGGTGCCGCACTGGGCGACGTTGCGGGAGGCGGCCGCCTCGCGCCACCGCAACGACAGCCTGCTGGTCACGGATTTCCGCATCAACGGCTCCGACTGGCAGGAGGGCGTCCAGGTACACATGATCGCAATTTTGATATAATCTCAATAACCATTGAACGCGTGTGTTCAAATAACCGTCCTGGTACAAAATAACATACGACCTTCATGTAGACTCTATGTGCGTGTTTCGAAAAACGACTCCTGCACCTACCGTCCAATCCGTCCAAATGGGATTTGTGTCGAGGTTTCACACAAGTTCGACTGCAAATCCCCCCGACGACCTGCTGGAAGTCCCGTATGGACGCCTGCCGAAATTTTGGGCATGGGGAGGGCAGCGCGGGCGCTGCATGTGCATGCTCGCAAGAGCAAAGTGCCCGAAGCATAACGCTCGAAGCATGGAATGAATCCTCCGTCTCTGCAGGTCAGGGAGCTGGTGAAGCATACGCCTGCCGCATGATGGGGCCTTCACCGCACCCGTGGCTGAGAGTCCAACCATCCCTGAGCACATAACAGCAGTTCTTGGTTTGCTGTCCTTTTCTGCTGGTGTGGGACCTGATGGGGCAGTACCTGGTGAACCAAACCTTTGCCGCGGACTGGGGCTTCCTGCTGCACAAACGGGGATGTTTGCAGGACAAACCAAGTGTGAACATGTGAACATTCAAGTATTTGATGGCGTGTGCCCTGCAGGTGTGGGAGCTGATGGGGCAGTACCTGGTGAACCAGACGTTTGCCGCTGAGTGGGGCTTCCCGCTGGACCGGGGACCGGATGACGTCATCCCCAACGACCTGTCGGACCCCAACATCATGGACGGCTGGTTGCAGCCGGTGCGCAACATCCAGGGGCCAAAGCCATAGGGTTGCTTGATCTCCAAAGTCTGTTCCGGGACATGCGCGGCTGCTGAACTGGCTGCAGGGCCCACCGCCTCCATGCCTGCAGCAGGCTTTGACTCTCCCAGACACCGCGCAACCCGCGGCAGGCAATGATTACGCGACGTGGTGGCCATCACACGCGGCCTGTCCAATCTTGGGCACGTCATTCATAACTGATATCAAACGCATGCATGCATTGCAGAGGTGTCTGTCTCTCCCCTGCAGGCGGACGGCCGCTGCGGGCACATGGCCTTCGAGCCTGCACCCGCCGCCGCACCCGCCGCTCCTGGTATAATCAGTTACAGTCCTGTCATTCCGAACTCTCTGACTTCTTCCGTCCATGCCCTACAGGCGGACGACAGCGGCGGGCATCCGCCTCCAAGCTGCACCCGCCGCCGGACCACTTCTTGGGTGTTCTTTGCTTTGTAGCATTGTTTCAACTCATGATCTTCCTGGAGTTTTGTGCCGATGGCCCACAGGCGGACGACCGCGGCGGGCACACGGCATTCAAGCTGCACCCGCTGCCGGACCGGCTGTTGCCGCTGCTGCTGCCGCAACATCTGCTGACTTTTTGGTCGAGTTGGGGGTGTAAATGTCCTGCAGGCAGACGACAGCGGCGGGCACACGGCGTTCAAGCTGCACCCGCCCCCGGATCGACTGGAGCTGCTGCTGCCGTGCGTGCTCTTTGGCGTGCGTTCCCAGGGCAGCCCGGTCATGAGCGAGGTCGCGCTCAACCTCAACTTCGCGCCGCGCCTTCACTCGGTCGCCTCGCGCATCACAGGTGACGCTGAAACTGCCCGGATTCAGTCTCGGATCTGAGCGAGGTGGCGCTCAACCTTCGCGCCACGCCTGCACTTGCTCGCCCCGCGCATCACAGGACACTCTACAGTCCCAGCATGGAATCGTAAATCGGAGCGGGTTCGCGCATCACAAGTGTGCCTTGAAAGAAGGCAAACCCAGTGACTAAATTGCTGAGCTGGACATCGGCCGCAATTCTCGACCTGTAAATTGTGCAGCGGCTGCCCGCATAACAAGTGCCGGCTGATGCGCTTGAACAGCTGGGATTAGCTGCAGCGTGGCAAGCTCCGTTTTCGGAGGTCCAAAGGAGCGTGCCCCAGTCCTGCAGGACTTTCACGCCCAGTCTTTCATGTGGCCGATCACACAGACCTGCACACGAGCTGACGCCTCTGGCCATGCCTCTGCACCTGTGCTCTGCAGCCGTCATGTTGCAGCAGTCCTGCAGGTGTTGCACCACTGGGTGTCTAGGAGAGCACACAGAAGGGCGGCGCTCACTTCTGATGAAAGTCTGCGCCGTGGCAGTCCGAAGCTTGCCTAACGCCTTTACGTGTCCGTGCGCACAGCCGGCATCCGGCGGCAGAGCGGCCGGCCGGTCTTCAACGGCCTGCACCTGCGGCTGGAGGCGGATGCCGCGGCGTGGATCGAGATGTTTGGCGGCCTGAAGTGGCTGTGGCAGCGGTACATGAGCGCCGCAAAGGCCGCCGGATTCGACACCAAGACGCCGCTGGTGCGGGTGGTTACTCCCGCCAAATACATTAAATCCCCGCTGGTGTGGCACTCACGCTGCACCGTGTATGCACTGTGTTTCTTGCCGGGCTTCGCAGAGAGGCGCGCGATGGTGCAGCAACCAGCCACATTAATGGTGCACGCAAGGAGGCTCAGGGGCTGCCGCCAAGCTGCAGGGATGCCCGATTGCAGTCTGAACCGCTGCATCTGCTTGACAGCGGGTTTGGCCCGCAGCTTCTAAGTTCAAACATACTGAAGGACACTCCTTCCCCTGGGTGCAGTATGTGGCATCGGGCATCTTCTCCAACATGACGCCGGCGAACAAGCGGCACATGGAGGCGCTGCGCCGTACCGCCGCCTCCTACATCTTTGACAAAACCCGCTTCCTGGGTGCGCTGGTCCCTGCTGCCGGTTTTCGTTTGTAGACTTGCTGAGCTGTGCCGCGAGGGGCGCGTCAGCTTGCCTCACCACCTTCCCCAGCCCACCTTTCGTTGTAGAGCCGTGCCTTGCTATGGTCGCAAGTCATAGCTACGCACGGTGGCAACGCCATCGCCGCTCTGCGCGACCGCTGGTGGCGGATGTTTTGCCTGTACAATCGCCGCCTCACTGAGCTGCGCCTTGCCTCTGCAAAGCCATCATTCGCTTCTCTCGTCTCAGCTGGTGTGCAGCCGTGCGAGACCCATGCGAGCTGCTGTGTGACTTGGGGCGTGTTGTGCCAGACTGCACCAGCCATCAGCCGTATTTCCTCACCGCCGACGCTGCCGATGCGCAGGCAAAAAGGAGCTAAAGCGGCTGCACTCAGAACAGCGCGCTGCAGTCGACTTCCTGGTCCTCGCGCAGTCCAGGGTGTTATATTTAGCAGCTGCTCAACGACTGCCTGTTCCCTGGCTTGTGATCTGCTTCCTCGATGTCTCAGTCCTCAATCTTCAACCAGCACACGCTGCCTATCGTGACGATAATGACAGGAGGCTGTGACATTGGCGTTCCTCCACAACCACATCCTCTTGTCGAGCCGTGCTGAGACAGTGATGAATGTGCAGGGCTTTGTGGGCTTTGTGACGTCGACGTTTTCGATCTTCATCCACGAATACCGCAAGCTGCACGGCTACGACGGGCCGCCGCCCACCTTCGTGGATGTGCCCGCCCTCCACGAATTCACAAAGGTAACCCTGACGTATTGGAATGTGCCGTGTCACATGCATTCTGATCAACACGGCATCAGAACCTCCTGTGCACGCCCGGCGTTGAGCAGCTGGCGGCCTAACCTGGCGCATCGGCTGCTGTGTCGTTCATGCCGTTTCCCCTCGTATTCGACATCAACCAAACATATTGCGTGGCTCTGCAGGAGATGATGCGGCAGGGCGCCTGGTTCACAGATTTCCCGCGCCTTCCCGGCGCCGCGCTCAACGGCACGGCAGCACGGGCGCTGGGGGCGGCGGCGTCGGCATGAGGCGTGACTCTCGCCGGAACGTGCCAGCCTCTGCACAGATGCCGACGCCAGCCGCTGGCGTGCAGGAGCCAATGCCGGCGGCTGTTGATGCGCTGGGATGGAGCAGCTTTTGCTGCGCCAGGCTGCTGGCACTCAGGGGTTTGGCACCGAGAACTTTCAGAAACGGAAGCCGCAGAGAAGATCGATCTGAAGAGCGCGAAGTGGTCGGCATTATGCCAGCGACGGAATAAATGCTGGTTTGGTGTCGCTGTCCAGCCGCTGGGACGGGCAACGGGCGGCAGAAACGCTGCCGCTGGCGCAGACCCAAGGAAAACGCGAGAAAAGGGCCAGCGCGGCTTCCTGTTGTTTTGACGCTGACTCGTAGTCGGCTTGCCGTGAGCCCTCGTGACGAAGTTGGGCATTGACATCAGACCTGGTAATTGTGCACCGCCCATTGTTTGCACTGCCGCGCCGTAGGGCAGAATTGCTTGGAGGATTGCTTGGAATTTGGAATTTTGACATGCAACAATAAGAGCCAGCTTGCTTTGACGATCAAGATATGCTGCTCAGCGTTCTTTCTTGTGCTGCTGGATCACGAGAGAGCGCAATGCGTCATCCAGGGAGGAAAGCCGCCCGGCCAGATTGCGATTGCCTACCGCCATTTCTGCGGCCGAAGCCGAATCTGCATGCACTTCATATTATCTTCGCAAGGCCGCAACCGAATCAAGCAGAGTAGCGAAATGCGACAGCGCCGCCCTGATGTGCTCAGCACCGCTATCGACCCTGCGGTACGAGATGGCTAGGTTAAAGCTCAGCCTGCGTTAGACTGGATTGCCATTTCTTAGACAGACAGCCACTCGGAGTCAGCGAGTCCTTTATCGCCAAAGAAGTGTCGCTGAATGCCATGGTTGCAGGCAGAGCCCGCAGAGCAGCTGTGGTTTGCAATGGGTTTAAATGGGCAGATATCCTACCCCTGGCAACGGTCCTCACTTGTCTGGGCGTCGCTCAGGCAGTTCGGCCAGTGCTGCTGCCGCCAGACCATGCGCCAGCAGTCTTCATCCCGCTGATCTCTGCAGCGGCGCCATCAGCGGGCGCAAGCGACACCATGCATGACGGCGGCGGCAGCGGCGCATCAAACGCCACCAACAGCGCCCTGCAGGCTCCTCAGCCACCTGGCAGCGCGCCACGGCCAGATGCGGGCGGCAGTGAATTAAAGCAGAAGCATTATGATGTGAGCGTAATGGAGATTGTCATGACGGACACTGGCTTCACCCTCGGCGGCCTCAGCTTTGCGGACTCCGTGCAAGGCGCAATGCGCTTCTGGCTGCACAGCCACAACGACCTGTCTCGTTCACGGTGCGGCGTTATTTTCGAGAAATGTTCCGGTGACTGTCGCATCCATCACCGGCTCACCAGGCTCAGCTCAGCAACGCGCTCATAGCGCCGCCTAATGCCACCTTCAAGTTGCCGGGGTGCAGCGTCAGCGTCTGCCTGTGTTTTTGCTTTCCATTCTTCACATCGACTGCAGGACCACACGTGCCAACAGTCTGTTATTTGGCAACATCAACGGCGACGCCGCTCGCTTCGCTGCCGGTGGCGGCAGCCTGCTCACATCAGTAAGCGATGCAGATGCGAGCTGGCGCGAGCAGCACATATCTGATCCCAAACGGTGCGGTGACGGGACACTCAAGACAGCTATGATGCGTGTCATCCGCTGTCTGATGCGTCTATTACTGCTATGTATTTACTGATAGCACGGCAAAAATCAACAGCAAGATCGATATGCTGATCAGCCCTGTGAGTGCGCGCAGGTTCAAATTCACAGCCGAGTTTGTGGAAGGCGGCATTGACATGTCCGCAGCCGTCAGCCACGCCTCGCACACCTGGCAGGTGGAGCATGGTCTGAAGGCGAAGTTCCCCCTGCGGTGGGCAATCTACGGTCTAGTGCTTTGGCAGGAAACTCCACCGTACCTATGAGTTCTGGCTGAGGGCGGTGCACTGTGACAGAACTGCTGCTGTACTGCTGGCCGAATTTCATGATCATGCTGGCTGCGGAATTCCAGAAAATTCGTTTTCTGATGCTAACTGCATGAATGCGTGTGAACCTTCAGGTTGCTAGCGCCAGCAGATGGCGATCAAGATGTGGCCGCGGTCGACGCTCAAGACCCTGACTTTCTGGAAGGCGGCCGCGACGCAGTGAGCCACATTACGACAGCCATCGAGGCGTGGAAGCGGCAGCAAAAGCCGCCAACGCACAACACGTGAGCAGGCAATGTTACTGACAGGCTAGTCTTAGGGGCACTATACCACCTGCACTATCATGCATGCTGGGCATGGTGGCGGGCAGCACTTGAAACCGCCGCCCATGCACAGGCAGACTGTCAAAGCCTTGCATTGCGAAATGTCCCTACAGGCTGCTGGCGTGGATCGAGGCCACATTGGCGGTGCTGTGCGTCATCAGCAGCGCCGGTGTCGCCGCATATTTTTGCCCTATCTGGCGGGCCGCGCGCAGCCACCGGGACGCCGCCGGCAGCCAGGCCGAGGGGATGCTGAGTAACGAGGAGCTGGTCGGTGGCGACACCGAAGATGCGGGTCGCTAGGACCATGGCGGCATGGAAGCAGTGCGTTGACGGCATGCATCCACAATAAGCAGGCCACAGTCATGGCACAGTCGTCAGCTGCTGAATCTGGTGCGGCTGCGCCGCTGCGCTCGCAGGGCGTGTGCATGTGGGCCACACAGCAGCGCAGAAGTTTGATGCAAGCTTCATGTGGTACGTGGCTTGGTTTTGTACATGCTTCGTTGTTCCAAACGAGAAGTTTGGGAATTCGAGTTCATGTGGCCGCCGAGGCTGCTCAGCGGTAGAATTTTCTCGACACCAGCACGTGTTCATGATGAGATGCAGAGATTCGCTCCGAGGCCTCAACCTGAGCGTCAGAATCTGACAGCCGTGCAAAGCTGACGAGGTAAACTCGCCACTGAAAACCAATCAAAAGCATCAACATGGCTGCCCTCGCCCACACGACGCGCTCTTCGGCGCTGGCCGGTCGTCAGAGCCAGAACACCGCACCGTGCATGCGCGCTGCCAGGCCTGTGCCCAACCGTCACAGGGCCGTCACGGTCAGAGCAGAGGTAATTGAATGCACAAGACAGTCCAGGTCGCAGAATGATTGGGGAGCAAACGGCGGGACTGAAGCAAGCAAGCAACGTGGCTCGGATTGAAAGAAGACATCCAGCAGACCGGCAGCTCGGAACCATGCCAAGTTGCAGGTCTCCCTTGGTTTATGCTCGCAACCGAAAAAGCATATCAGAATTTGACGCGACTGAGTCTCATCGGTGCCCTCAAAGTGGCAAATGCCTGGTGATGGGGTCGTGTCCGCTTCGCTTGTGCATCAGTCCGTCGTCTGCGCTGTGTCGGAACCTCTGAGGCAAAACGGCGTTTGGAGGAGTTCAAAGCCCTCCAGCATTCTGCAGCTCACCAGCCGTGGGCTGAGCGATGCACTGAGGTGGGTGTCCCGCGATGCGCAGGGCATCACAGAATCACTGAAAGGCGCCGTCAACAAGGTCACCAGCTCCGTCAAGGTAAGGCACATTGCATTACGCCGCCTCATATTCATCTGGATCTCTTGATTCCGTTGAAAATTCTGAGACATCCAGCGACACAGGGACAATGCCGCACACATGCATGTTGTATCGGGGCGTTTGAGCGGGCTGCGCAACAATTCAGGGCTGACTGTCTGAGTGCAAGGGGCACGCTCCAAGAGTCAATGAGTACTGCCCCGTGGATAATGCAGGAAATCTTCGGAGGGCTGAGCAACAAGGCTGACGATGCGGGCGATGCCGCCAAGGAAGCCAGCCGCGACGCGTAAGCATTTTTGTTCTGTCAAATGGCATGCGGGTTCCAGACCTCTGAGGTCGTCATATGGATATCTTGGTCGCGACATATCACCAGCATGCAGCATGGTGATCGTTGCGACTTGCATCTTGTGACGCCAGTGCGGTTGTCTCTTCATGTCACTGCAGGAAGGGCAACCTGAAGAGCGCGGCGTCGGACGCCGAAGGCGTGGCGAAGGAAGGTGAGCACCGCCTGAGGCAGAACGACTTCGGCTGAACGCACTCTGACTTCACACATCTGAACTTGATTGCTTGCGCAAACACGGGCAACATCGTTCTGAGCGCACGTGCGGTGCAGTAGCTGGTGAATGCGGTCCGAGTATGTGCGCCGACTTGACGAATCATGCTGGTCATTGTGTGCAGGCGCTGACAGCGTGAAGAGCGGTGCAGAAGACGCTCGCAAAGAGGTCAAGAACAGCCTCTGAAGTCGCCTTCATGCAGTATTGACACAAATCACGCCGCCGCCAAAAGAATTGCTCAGGTTTCGATGTGTGCGTGGCAAATCATCAGAAATGCATTGGTTTGCTGCTTGCGCGCTTTGCTCAGATTTCTCGATTGTTTGGTGTTGAGCATTGCGACCTGGCGCGCTGACACTCGGATGCATTCGCCAGTTTGCCCGCTTGCTACTGACATTCCGAGCACTTGCATCTCTTTTGCCGGAATTGATGTGTGACGTGGTGCAGCAGTCGATCAACTGAATATGTGCAAATGCTCGTTAACTTTGAGTGCTTGAAATCGACAGCCGCCTTGTCGTGATGGACAATGCTACACCTGGGGCAGCATGTAGTCCTGTCGCCGGAGCCATATGATGATGGCGGTGGGCGGGGGGCATCCACTCGCATACATATGTATAATGCAATAGCATCTTGTAGCTTTGTGTGAACGATTGCGCCTGCAATGACCAGCAAGTGCCGAGCCCGTCGTGTCGTCGTCAGAGGGACTTCGCAACAATACCGACGGTATTGCCTAGCGCTCTGTCACGCCGACGCCGCCGCCGCTGCCGCGCGCATCCGCCGCCGTGCGGTGTGTGTCGCACGCCAGCACACGCGGGAGCTACTTGCAATGCAGGCGCTGCCAGATGTGCTGGCACGGGACCAACGACTACGACAGGAAATTGAACATTATTCTATTGCCGCCCTGCCAGCTGTCGCAGGTTCTCGCGTCGCCGGACGTATCACGGACACGCCACTTTACAGCTTCCCAAATGTCCCATTCAATCATATTCAGCTGAAGAACAGCTCTGCGTCGAGCACCACGAGTACACTTGCTGCACCTCAGTATTGTGCCATCTGTGCACGATCAATTCAACGCCTCCAAGGCCACCGCTTTCTTCGCTGCAACAGCTCAGTGGTTGCATTGTTCATTCTAGACACATATTTAGTCCGCGAGAATAGATGCTGTAAGCCTAGGGAGCTCGTACAGCAGGGGCATCGTTTGGGGCCAGCCCAGGGGGTCGCAAGCTCTAATCGGTGGAGCTGCTCGATCCCGTGAGATACACGTACATGCCTCCTAGATCCTCTGCGATAGGCTGCTTGTCATCTGTCTGAAGTACTTCCAGTGCGCGCTCGTTGCCGATCAAGCTTCAATGCATCGATCTTGATGCCCTGGAATAACAGCGCGTTCCTCTTGGTTCTGCTTAGCTCATCCTGCGTTCAAAGCACGGTAAGACCACAGATCTTCATTAATGTCAATCGATGTAGCACTTCGCCGCTGCAGGAGTGCACAAAATGGGCAGATATCCGAGCCCGGCGACTCTGATGCTCCTGTTGCTAGGCCTGTGCGTCACTGGATCCTCTCAGGTGCATCTCCACCGGACACAGCGCCTGTCACTAAGTGCAGCGCGTGTCAGGTGTTTGCGCCTGATTGCCTGCCGTCAGTATCTTACGCTAGTCCCTGAAGCACGAGTGCTGAGCCTGTGCAACAACTTGGGGTCGCGATCGACACGGACTATTCTCAAGTGCTGGAAACTGCATGATTTGCAGGCCACAGGACAAGCCAATGGCGGCGCGGCCCGCTCCCATGGATTGTGCGCCTCTGAGCTGCGGCGCGGCCGCGCCCTGCAGCAGGACTCCACAGGTGAGGCGCTGTGACGCCATGAGCAGCAGAAAGGACGCTGTCAGCTGGATCCTGCCAGCAGTTATTAGGCCTTGGTGACCTACGCGAGGCTGTGCTGCCGGTCAAGCGCCATCTAAGGACGTTGCAGTAGTGCTATCACAGCCTGTGCCGCCACCTCTTCGCAGCAGCGCTCGCCAGGATACCGGCACCGCAGCACGACGCCCCGCAGAATCTTCGACCAGGCAGCGACCAATTCTTTTTCCTACTGCAGGCTCATCGGAGGTGGCGCCCGCCGGCGGCGCGCCAGTGGCCGCCAAACCCTTCCGCCTGCACGGCTACTTCCGCGACGGCGCGGTGCTCCAACAGGGGCAGCCGCTCAACGTGCGCGGCTTTGCGCCGGCGGGCACGCGCGTCACCGTTACGCTTCTGGGGGGGCAAGTGCCCACGCCGTCGCAGCTCCTGGCGGCTGTGGCGGTCGCAAATGCCGCGGGGCAGTGGATGGCGGCGCTCGGGACGCTCAACCCGGCGCTCGCGGCCAGCGGCCCCTACAGCCTGCAGGCCGCCACCGCCGGCGGCGACGTCGCGACGGCGCAGAACCTGCTGGTCGGCCAGGTCTACCTGGTGAGCGCTGCTCTATTTTGCCGAACTGCATCAGATTTCGTCGTTCTGACATCCTAGGAGCTGGCACTGTTGTGTCAAAACGGACGCGTGGACAGGCCTTTAATACGTTCCTGACTCCCACTGGTCATGCGAACCGGCAGCCTGTCGTGCATATGCACGGGCAGGCATTCGCTTGCGGCGTCGACCAGCCACACCCTAAAACTCTTACAACATCCCAACCCTTACAACATCCCAACATCGCCCGCTGCGCCTTGTGCCGTGCACAGGCTGCTGGGCCAGTCAGACTGCGTGCTCTCGCTGGTCGACAACCAGCTGGGCGGCTTTTGAGGGGCAGCTGAGCTAGTCATTCTAATTTGCCGGATGCGTTTCGTCCACCTGCTCATGTCGTGCTGCACGCAGGTCGCAGGCCAGTCCAACTGCGTGTTTTCGTTGGCCGACATCCAGCTAGGCGACAATGCGCCTTGGGCCGGCCTGGCGGAGCAGGCCATTGCCAACGCGACCGCCTCGCCTGCGCCGCTCATTCGACTTTTCCAGGTGCTTGCCTCCTGCAGCCGCTTCTGGTGCGGGTCCAGTGCCTGGACCATTGCTCCTATGGATGTCAATTTCCGGCACCCGGCAGCGAGGGATGTGCCGCTGGCACTGCAGCACAGGCCTGCTTGGCGGCGTCAGTGGCTTTAAGACATCGCGCCTCCGCCATTCGGCATTTGATGTACTGTTGCCGTAGTTTCTCCATCCAACTGTCCTGCTCCACACACATACCTGACACGCAATGTCTCGCTGATACGTGTTCTGACGATCCTTTTCTGACGCTCACCGCAGGTGCCAAACGCTAAGTCCGTCGACAAACTGCCGGACCTGCCGGTCGACGGCACGTACCTGACGGGGCTGCGCGGGGCGCGCTTCGAGGGACGCACCGGCTTCTGGCAGGCCGCCGACGGCGTCGCGGCGCGATCGCTGAGCGCGCTGGCCTTCCTGCTGGCGCCCGAGCTGCAGGCAGGGCTGCCCAGGACGCAAGGCGGCAGCCCGATACCGATCGGCATCGTGCAGGTATGGGTCTGAAAGATTCCACCAAAAGTTCAAATACCTCTGAAATGAGAGTAAGAGTGAGATGTGGCCGCCACTTTTGTGGCCTTCCTGCTGGCGCCCGGGCTGCAGGCGGGGCTGCCCAAGTTTCAGGGCAGCAGCCCCATACCGATCGGCATCGTGCAGGTATGGGTCTGAAAGATTCAAACAAAATTCCAGATTTCAAATAAAAGTAATAGTGAGATTTGGCCGCTGCTATTGTGGCCTTCTTGCTGGCGCCCACGCTGCAAGCGGGGCTGCCAACGACGCAGGGCGGCAGCCTGATACCGATCGGCATCGTGCAGGTAGGGGTTGAAAGCTTTACAAACCCCTTTGGACAGCGAAGCTATCGGGATGCCGCTTTCAGGTCCCTCCTGCTGTCTGCTGGTACTCACGCTGCAGGCTCTCGACGACGCAGGGCGGCAGCCCCATACAGATTGGCATCGTGCAGGTGGCGTTCTTGAGTTCATCTTCATGGCATGCTATACATGAGGGCAGTCTTTTGAAGAAGGGGCCAGCGCCGCAGCCCCATTGCCGTGGGCTGTCGAAGTCACCAGACGGTGGTGGCATCATTTCGCACCCACGCAACTGCCGGTTCCAGTCGTCAATTCCCTCGCACGCAAGCACTGTGCCCATGGTGTTCTGACACCGTCGCGCCAGACGTTCGTCGTCGACCCAAACGTGTGGCAACGCTCCTGCCACTCGACCAATCTTGACTGGACAATATTTCAAACCCTGAACGTAGGCAGGCGCCAATGGCGCCTCCATCCAGCAATTCCTGCCGCCGGAGGTGGTTGCGCAAGTGAGCGGCTTTGAGCCCACCGCCAGCCGCGGCAAGCCGTCCAACAACTTCTACAACGCCATGGTCGCACCGCTGGCCAACATCTCGCTTGCCGGCGCAATCTACTACCAAGGTTTGCAGATGATACAAACATATGATCTACAGGTAGTATAAAGGTGTCTGGTTGAGCAGCAGGGTTGATGTACAGGGATGCCTGCACAAGACGTGCATGCCTCTGCCTGATCGTTCGGGACTCCCGATCGAGTTCTCAAAGCGCCGTTTGCCGACACCTGGGCGTTTTCTTGCTGCAGGCGAAACGGATGCCGGAGTCACTGACATCTCCACAGTCTGGAACTACTTCCTGCCGCTGCTGCGGCGGCTGTTCCCCACCTGGCGGGCCGACCTCGGGCAGCCCAGCCTGCCCTTCACGGTACATCATTGCCGATGCGTGCTGCGTTCAGAGTCCTTGCTGAAAGCAGTCAAGGTGACTTACTTGCAGCCTTGCGCCTGCCGAGCATGGCGCCAAACCTTAACCGGCGCTGCTCCTTGCATTACACAGGTAGTGCAAATTCCCAACTTCGCCAGCCAGTACAAGAGCGGGGACGAGACGCCGCACCTGGGGCTGGGCCACTGGGCGGTCGTTCGAGAGGCGCAACGCCAGGTGAAATGCCAATAAACTACATCAGTTTCTGGCGTCATATCATCTGAGCTGATGAATGGCAAGGATGGCACCAGGATGCCGCACCTGGGTCACCATGCAGTCGTGTGGCAGGCGCAGCGCCAGGTGGGTCGTCAAGAACACATTGTGTGTCGCATCGGTCATTGTCCCATCCACGCCATTCTGTGCCCGCCTTGCCGCATGTGCTGCAATGCCGGCATCAGCGGCAGGCAAGGCCGATGCTGCCGCCGCGGAGCGAGCCTGCACCAGCTGCGCAGCCTCTGCATGAGGCAGTTGCCGGCGCTGTGCAATACCGACTGAAACTGCGGCTAGCGCCAACGTCGCATCGCTTCAGTGGGTGTGTTTGTGTGTGCTATCAGGCGGTGCTGGAAGCTGACAACGCGCGTTTGGTAGTGACTATCGACATCGGGAACGACCACACGGTGCACCCGTACGACAAGTGGACTCTCGCCAGCCGGTGCGCATTTTTATGTTTGTGAGCCAACTGCATCTTTGTGTGTGCTGCCAGGCCCCCAGGCCTATACGCCCCCAATAGCGCGGCGTGTGCTTGCTTTAGACGGTCCGTTGCTGCCGGCAGCTGTGGCCGCGGGCACCCAAGGCTGCCACCCAAGCCCGAGGGGCTATGGCGGGGCAGGCCGCTGCGCCGCCCACGTGCATGACTTATCCGCGTCCTGTGCTCTGCAGGGTGGCAGCCTCTATCGAGCAGCAGCTGGGCGTGGCCAAGGTCGTCGGCTCCAGCCCCTCCTATGCAGCGGTGCGGCACAGCTTGGCATGTCCGCAGGAATCTGTTTGTCGTTGCTTGGCGGCAACGGTCGTGTTGCATGCTAAGCTTGTGCGGCATCTCCGCCCAGTCCCATGGCCGGCAGAGCTTCTGCTGCGTGTTGCACGTGTGCTAGGGAGCTTTGCAGCAGCAGAAATCGTTGTTGCAGAGCAGTTCCACGGCGGTTTCATGATGACACTTCTCTTGCCTGAACTGTCTGGGCTGGCACAATGCTGTCTGATACGCAACGTCATTCAAACGCTCAAATAATACCAGGTGGACTATGCTGCGGATGGCGGCGCGACGGTGCACTTTGCAAACACGGCGGAGGGACTGGCGCTGGGCCGCAAAAACCGCGAGATCGACGGCGTGGACAGTCAGCCTGCCACCGACCAGGTACGGGGTGTAGGGTTTAGCCACCTGGCCACCATCATGTACAGCCAGGGGCATCCATCTCTGGCCATGCTTCTCAGCGCCCCCATCAAACACAATACATGCATTTGTTTGCACAGTTTGTTTGCACAGGCAGTCTCTAGCAGCTGCCTGGTCTGGTGGTCATGTCGCCTCTAGTAGCATTTTCATGGAGTCGTGGGACGACGCCGCGGAGGTAGGCAGTTCAGGCATAGGGGCTGCCACATAGATACCCTCACAAAGACATGCATTTGTCGGCTTACATGTGTATGTCCTCCATCGCAGGTGGAGTGCTTTGAGCTGCAGCAGCCCGACGGCTCGTGGCTGCCCGTGGCCGGCAGCCTGCTCGCGAGCCGCTCGCTGGTGCCGCTCAACCCCATTCAGAACGTCACCTTCGGGCCGACGTCCGTCGCGCTGGCGGCGCCGGCGGCGGCCGCGGCGGCGGCCGCGGGTGTGCGGTATTCCTACGCTGACGCGCCTGCAGACTGCAACCTGTACAGCACCACCAACCTGCCGGCGGGCCCCTTCGTCGCAACTACATCGTGAACAACGACAATGCAGAGCGATCCAGATTCGATAGATAGGTAGCTCACGCTCTAGCGGCCAGGTGCTCTAGAGGGCAGGGAGGGGGCCAGGCGGCGGCTGCCCTGCAATTTCACTGGGCCTCCGTTGGGCTGGCTGCGCCGCAATGGTGCCGCGCGCTCCGCCGCGGCGCAGCCCGTCTGCGGGGAAGGCTGGCAGTGGCTTTGCACTTGATCAAGTTTGCAAGTTGCAGAAACATTTCGTGACCCACTAGAATAGCGGCGCCTCGACATTCTTCAGTTTTTTGCTTGACATTTCTCGTGACTTTCATTGGTGCAGCAGAGTTTCAGTGGTTCGGTAGTGGACGTGACATCTGGCTATATATATGCACACCTATCTAAAAGGCGGACAACAGCACCAGCGGCAGCAGCAGCGTGAGAGCTGCGACTCGGCCATTGGAGGTACCTGTTGTTGGCAGGACGCTTATTTGTGGCGTCCTCGTCCCCACCAAGGCGGTGGCTGACCCACTCTTTCTTTAATGCTGAGTGGAGTGATGGACAGTAGTCAGCTATGACGACACTATGATCCATCTCGCATTCGCTTCAAATCCCCGCACCTGTTGTACCCGAAATGAAAATCCACAGAACATTCGTTTGCTGTCCGTCGACGCACCAGTTGCGTTTTGGCACGTGCTACACCATCCGCTCGCTACCGCCGATCAAACACCCATGCGACAAGTGCCATGCCTAAACCTTTGGCTGGGATGAGTGTAATCGAGGGACGAATGTCGTGGCCTCACAGCGCCACTTCCGTCATCTCCTCCCCCACCGCCGCCGGCTGCCCGGCTGCGTCGCCATATGCGGCGCCGGGTGCGCCCTGCCCGGAGCCCTGGTACCCAAAGCCGGTGGCGCCGCCGCTGGAGGGACCGCCCCACGCCAGCGGCGGCGTCGGCGGCGGCGGCAGCGCCTGACGCTGCTGGTGGCCCGGCGCTGCGTAGCCTGAGCCCGAGTCGCTGTTGCTGCACATGCCGCCGGCGCCGGCGCTGTCCCAGCCGGGCGACGGCGGCGGGCCTCCCGCCCACGCCTGCTGCTGCGGCAGCGGCAGCGGTGGCTGCTGCTGCTGCAGCACTGCCTCCCGCGCCGGCCGCTGCTGCAGCGCCTGCGGTTGGAACGGCAGCGGCGGCTCGGCCGTCCTGGGGATGCCGTCCGCGTTGCCGGCACTACGGTAAGACGCGCCTGACTCGCGGCGCGAAGCCAGCGCCCCCTCGCCGGAGGCGCCGGCCCCAAATCCTAATGCGGCCAAGCTGCCGGAGTCAGCCCGCGAGGCCGGCGCCGACGCCTGCTGGAAGCTGGAAGCAGCTGAGCTCCACACCGCACTGCTGCTGCCGCCGATGCCGCCCTGCGAGCCGCGCGGCGAGGGCGGGCCCGAGGGCGCCAGCGCCGCGGAGGGCTGCCGGGAAAAGCCAGAGACCAGCACATCGCCGCCCGCGGCGGCCAGCGGAACGGCGGCGTTTGCCTCGGCGGCCGCCGGCTGGCCGCCTGGCACGAAGAAGGCCGCGGGGCGGCTCGCGGCAGCTGGTGGCGCCGCGAATCCGCCTGCACGATGGCACGGGTTTCTGTTGAGAAATAAAGTTCTTCAGAAGTGAATGGAGAGTGCACCAAGGGTGTGAACAGATGGGGAGAGACACTATGACAAGGGAGGGTTTCTTTTGATGTTTTTGTGAAAAACAACAACAAAAGCAGACAACACTCGTAACTTGAAAAAAGGTGAACTTTTCTTGACAAGTAAAGCAATGGCATCTTTGTTGTAGTATCGAACCACTTGCAGGTGAAGACAATCAATCAGCGCACCTGGCGGCGGTGCAAAGCCAGCTCTCGGCGCCGCGGCGCCAGCGCTGCCGGCATTCAGCGGGTCCACATAGCGCGACCGCACGCCGCGCACCCCGGCACGGGCCGTGCCGCCAGCCGCCGCCGGCAGCGGCGGCGGCTGGGGCCCGGAGCCGGCGGAGGGCGGTGCGGCGCCCTGTGGAGCGCCGACGTCGCCAGCGGCCGCCGCAGAACCTGCAGGAGGTTTGGAAGCCACATTGACTTTCGCAAGCCGCGTCACAGCTCCAGGAGAGATCGAACGGCGTGCGGAGCCACAACTACCCTTATGTGGTTTGGTCTGGTCACTGATCAGACAGGTTCAGAGGCGCATGAGCTCGCAAGAATTGCCGACTATCAAGGCCACTTTTCCCCATGCATGCCGACAGTCGGCGGCACACC
>JAABUL010001684.1_pt1 | contig 40392 bp, 77 predicted proteins | sample 5559151 | NCBI WGS metagenome assembly JAABUL01 (sample SAMN10711876, study PRJNA513368) | rock metagenome | isolation source: Antarctica rocks | place: Antarctica: Victoria Land, Pudding Butte sud | reverse complement strand
CATACTGCAGGTGTTCCATCGCATGGACCAGATGCTGCGTGATGAGCGGTTTGCAGAAGAGCTGGACGGGTATCGGGGCGCGCCGCCGAAGACGCAGGAGCCAGCCCCAGGGCCAACAGCGGCAGCCAGCAGCGCGGCCATCAGCGCAGAGCAAGGTCCGGCGCCCTTCTGTTACGCTGTTGTGCAAGCAAGTGTCCACCACCCCTGGCTACACTCGGCCGCTTGTCCCTGTGCATGATTCGCCAGATCTTAAATACGTGTAGAGCCAATATGGACATGTCACATATGCTGCAGCTGGATGTGGATGCAGATGGTACCCCCCTGGATGCTTCAAGCACCTCGCCGCATGCAGCTCACTCACTCTCACTTTGCTTGCAGCCGCAGACGGTCCGACAGCAGAGCAGCAGCAGACGCTGGACGTCATGAAGCGCATCCTGGAGATCAAGCGCATGGTCACCGAGGGCGCGTCCGGCGGCGACGGCGGCAGCGGTGGCGGCGGGCAGCCGCCGCCCGGCGGCGGGCCCTCGGGCGGCGCAGGCCGCGGCAGCCTGGCGCCCCTGAGCGGCGCCGGCGGCATCGCTGGCAGGGCCGCCGGCGGCGGCACTGCCGGTGACGCAAAGCTGGGCACTGGCGGCGGCGAGGAGGGCAGCAGCGAGCAGTGCGGCCAGGTGCGTGTGCGGCAGCGACACTACAGCCATTTACACACTCGATCCTGCCTTACGGCCTTCTGTCTCCGAGCATGCTTCCTGCTTCCTGTAGCATGCTTCCTGCATGTATGGCCTTGGCGCTTCCGCGGGGTCTCAGCTCACACATCAGCAGAGGCGCTGCCGCCTTGCAGATGCTCTACCAAACGTAACTGGCTCTGAACCTTGCACGTCATGCAGGTGCTTTGCACCGCGGCGGTGGCAGTGCTGCAGGGGCGGTAGCTGTACATTATATCACACCTGAGTACGCCTGCGACTGAATACTGAAACCCACAAATGTGCAGGTGGGGTGCACTGCGGTGGTGGCGGTGCTCAAGGGGCGGGAGTTGTATGTCGCCAATGCGGGCGACTCGCGCGCGGTGCTGGGGCGCGGCGCGACGGCGGTGCCGCTGTCTGAGGACCATAAGCCCGCCTCCGCCAGCGAGAAGCAGCGCATCACCGACGCGGGCGGCTTTGTCAGCGAGGTGCAGCGCATCACTGTCATGACGACACCATCGTGCATACGGCGTGATGGGCTATTGCCGCTAAATCCAATGGCGTCTCTGGTCCCCATTCTATGGCTGCTGAGGGTGTGAGCGCTGCTCTTCCTGACGCTGCGAGAGCTGCAGCTGCTGTGCAAGCACACACCCAGGAGTCTCTCCTGCAGTTTCTCCTGCGGTATCACTCACCCGTGTGCTGAGCATCTCGTGTCTCATCGCAGGTGGGCGGCGTGACACGCGTGAACGGCAACCTGAACCTGTCGCGTGCGATCGGGGACCTGCGCTACAAGTCCAACGGGGAGCTGTCGGTCGAGAAGCAGATCATCACTGCACAGGTGCACCATGGGTCGTCAATCGAACATTGATACATTGCAATTCGATGGTCTGTTTGGTGATGTGATGCGATGCAGTGAGAGCCTTCGTGAGACTGGCGGCTGTCATGTGTCTCTTTTCAAGATCTGTTTGTTACTGCGCAGCCGGACGTGCGGCGTGTGGCACTCATGCCGCAGGATCGCTTCTTCCTGCTGGCTTGCGATGGCATCTGGGACGTCATGACTAACCAGCAGGTGCCCCCTCCCGCCGCCGCTGCTGCAGCCTCGCTTTCCTGTAGTTGGTGCACGCATGAACTGAATGCGCTTGCACGACAGATCACGACAGGGCTTCTGCAGGAATGTGTCTGCTGTGTCTGCCAGGTTGCACAAACAATGCACCTGGAAACTGGCGTTTGTGCTGCCTGTCTGCAGGCGGTGGACTTTGTGAACGAGCGGCTGGACCGCGGCATGAAGGCGGGCCCCATCTGCGTGGAGCTGCTGGATGCGTGCCTCGCCAAAAACCCCAAGGAGGCGCGTGGCATCGGCTGCGACAACATGACCGCTAACGTCGTCGTCTTCAAGTAGCGCGCTCCAGTAGAACACCGTTCTGGAGGCGGAAAGGATTCAATGCCACGAGTGGCAGGTGCGGCCAGCTGGAAGGGGAATCGTCCGGAGGCAGCTTTGGGAGCATTTGGCGGCAAAAACCGAAGGACCTATCAGCGGAGGCCTGCGGACGCTGAAGCGTCCTTGGTTGTGGCGGGCCTCTGCTGCGGGGTCTGCCGCTTTTCGGCGGCGTGGGGACGATAGGGGGGTGGGGATGGGCTGCCGCGTTGGTCACAGGCTGTGCAAAGGGCTCCTTTTGTGTAGACAGCGCATGATCCTGTGGAAGAAGATTCAGCATCATGGACGGCTGGCTTGCAGCCAGGCGCACCGTACCTCTCGTTTTCGGACTCCTTGCTCGGTGGTCCATTTGCTTTGACTGGAATTTTGCCAACCTCGTTATAATACAGTTACACAACAGCTCATTACAGAACAGTAGCTCATCACAGAATAGAGATCTGATGTTCATACCAGCATCAGCGTGACAGAACAGATCGCTGCATCGGTCGGGGAAAAAACCCCACAAGAGGTGAGTGCGGCTGTGAAGCCAACGTTGCCGTAGAGCAGATCACCAAGCATCAAGTCAGGCCGACAGCAAACAGCGACGAGGCTGCTTCACTCGTGTGCACCCGTCGTCATGTTGACAGTTTCACAAAAGCGACGAGAGGAAAGTGGATCAGTATCTGTGTGTACAGCATTGCGATGATGCCGCTGCCTCGCGCTCTCGAAATAGCGCAACGTCGATGGCATCCAGGTCGGTGTCTGGCAGGGCGAGCGCGCCGCCGCCGCTGCCGAATTTGACAGGCGCCGGGGGCTGCGCGCAATAGCCATATGTGGTGCACACCTGCAGCTGCCCTGCCATCTGCAGGAGGTGCTGCACCAGGCCTACGCCCACCTCCCCCTTGTGTCCCAGGCTCCTGCCCAACAGCCTGCAGATGCACCACTGTGGTCATCATAATGACGCCGCATCTGCGGTGCAGCCGGCTCTCGAAGACGGTGCAGCTGGCTCTGTGCATAACGAATGCACAGGCTGGGCAAGGCACTGGCTGTAATAATGGACGGCAAACACCGCAGGGCATCCTTCTGCACCTGGGACGATGTTGCAGCCGTAGACGAAGTTGTGCAGCTTCATCTGCGACCCCATTTCCGCCTCTGCGGCTTCCGCCAGCTTCTGCATGGAGGGAACAAGCTGCAACGTTACTAGTGTAAGGGCTCAGGCGGTTACTAGTGTAAGGGCAGGGGCGGTTACTAGTGTAAGGGCTCAGGCGTTTACAGCGGCAACGCAACAGCGCTGGAAGCGGCTGCCGTCCTGTCATTCATGGCCAGCGAGGCAGGAGACTGGTGATTAGAGGCAGTAGCGGCACAGCCGAGAACGCCGTCAGGGACAGCATTGACAGCCTTTTCAGCTTCTCACCTGCAGGTCCGTGAATGTCTCTGTTGGGTTGCTGCTGTGCAGCACCAGCGGCGCGCCAATGTTACGCACCCGCCACCTGCAGCGGCAGATTCGGATTAGGTCGAAATGATCTGCTGATGGACGTGAACGACGAGGATGTCATCTGGAATCTCGCCAGAGGCGAAGCTGCCATGCCAAAATGCATGATGCTGCGCTGCGGATCGCTGCCTCCTGCAGTGTGCTGCCGTCTGCGGCTTGCCAGAGGCATGATGACAGATGCATGATTGAGCAGGCTGGGCACAGTGTGATGAATTGTGGCGACCTTACCACTGCGTTTTTCAGATACTGCTTGGTGTGCAAGGTGCGTCAACCATGTGTGAAGTGTTTTCACACCTGACCGGAAGAATTTGCCGCAGCGGCCAGTTGCGAGAAGGTGACACGTGGGCGGTTTGGCATAAGCGCCGCCGAGTGAGTGCCGCCCTGTCAGGATCTAGCGGCGCATCGCCGCCTGTCAATGCACAGCAGCACAACAATCAACAGTACTAGACATTCAGCAGAAAGCTCTCAAGTGTTGTACCTTTGTGCCAGATGACGCTGTTGCGGCACGCATTCCTGAGGTCAGCTCAATCGAGCTATGGACACCATAACCCGAAAAGGAAGCAGGGAGGACCACTCACAGTTATTGCTGGCATTCGCCATCCTGCTGCATATTCCTTCTGCATGCGCCTGGATGCCCGTTGTGGTAGAAGCCCTGGTGCACCTGCAGCCGCTCTGCAAAACACGAACAGTGGTGAGAAGCTACATTCCGATGTGTTTCCCCATCATGCGCGGCAATATGTGCGGCAGCTGATGCAAACCAGCTGAAAAGCAGCAGGCATCCTTGCGCTGTGTTCCAGGCAGCAGCGAGGCACCGCCTGATGCTGCATTTCCTGCTGCAAGAACATCCAGTGCAGACATTTGCTGCTGCCGCCGCTGGGTCCGCCGATCTCGGTGGCGACAAACTCCAGCAGGTCGGCGAGGGCGCTGCTGATGGAGCAGGTCGGCGAGGGCGCTGCTGATGGAGCAGGTGCCCCGGAACGTCAGCACCAGGCCCATGCCCTCGACCTCCCATATCCCGTACTGCACCGGCGACGACGCGCCATTGCCGCGCCTCTCCATCCTGCGACAGTAAGCGGTAGCAGGGAGCGGTGAGCGGCAGCGGTAAGGGGAGCGTTTCTTGGGCATGCTCGTTCCGCTCACGATGCCAGGAGGGCTTTGGAAGCGGCACCATATTATCCTGTAGAAACTATCCTTTAGAGTCACGTTAATCAGTCAGTGTGTCACTCAGGGTTTTGCAGGTGCGCATCAGCGGCTGCCCACACACGTCAGATTCAGGAGTGTTGCCGCGACGAAGCGGGTGGCGCCGGCGGCGTCAGTGAGCGGCAGCTCGCGAAGGCTACATCGGCAAGACCATCGACATCGATCGATGTCGATGGTCTTGCCGATGTAGCCTTCCTTGGCGACGACATGGTACACACGGTCGCTGAGGTGCGCCAGCACTGCCGCCAGCCGCCAGGAACTTGAGCTGCTCCAGCCCCGCCTGCAGGCACATCACCGGGTCAGGTGCGCGCGATGATGAGTGTCGGGCGTGGGCAGGTTGACCAGCTGCGGATGGATGATGCATGATGACCCAGCAGGGACGCAGGGGCTTGCATGAAGACCGCAAGCAAGCCCATAATTAGTATGTGCATCGACACCACCCTGGTATGCTGCGAGCAGGCTGATGGTTCCGTCAACCACAGTAGGTGCCACCGGAAGAAGCATCGCCACACCTGCTGGTCAGATTCGACGACTTTTGCAGCCTCCTTTTGAGCCTCGGAAGGACTTGGCGGCAGGCTCTTCGGCTTAGGCTGTTGCGTGTGCTGCCCCGCTGACTCTCGTTGCCAACGAGAATGATGGCTCGACAGGTACCAGGCCAGCAGGGCGGCACCAGCGGCACCAACGGCGACCCCTGCCCCCGGGGCAACAGCAGCTCGCCGGCAATCTGTCCTGTCGCCGTCCCTGTCATCGCTGGATTGTCCCGAGGCATTGTGGCTGCAGGGTTCATCGCTCTACCAATCGAAAAGGCCCAGTCAAGCCAAGGTCGCCAAAGAATACCTTTCCTTTTTTGGCGGAATATGCAGCGGCCGACGATTTTGATATGCAGCTCAAGACGCACACTGCGTGTAGTGATGGCGCTGATGTGTTATATTGCCGATAAGAATCTTGCTGAAGCGCAACTAGATCTGTCTCCGCACCCAGACCGACAGCTGTCAGCCGCACACATATCAGTGAGGGCGCACACTGCCCTGCCACGTTCTTTGCCACGAAAGCACTCGATGTGCTTAAGTCAGTCTGCAAGTAGCCAGTCCACAAAACAAGCGCTATCTTCCGTGTTGATCAGCGGCGAATGAGGTGACACATCGAGCATTCAGAGCCTGCTCTCCGCAGTTGCTGACCCCGAGCTGCACTGAGCATCAGCGGCAGGCAAACACGTTATTCGTCAGAGCGTGACGTTGCGCCTCTGCCTCAAAGTCAATGCCATACTGTCGCCGGCACCAGGAGGGCTGCACACCCTGTCTGCAAATCCAGCCAGCCGAGACACAAGCGTTGTCAACTCAATACGCATCTGCCACCAACACGCGGCAGGTAAGACCCCATTGTCAGGACCGCATGACGAACACTCAGGGAATGCGCACAATCCCAGCAAGCCGAGCATGAGCTGTTGCTGCTGCGCCGCAGGTCCGAGTATCTACCCTACATGTGGCCTGGGCTGCCATCTTCGCTGGTAGTGCCCTGCCGCTGCGCCTGTGGTGCTTGTCTGCTATGGGCACTCTTGCCGCTGCCCGGGGCCTGCGGCGCGTCAGCGCCGGGCTCATCGTCAGGCGCCGCGGCAGCTGCTGCTGCATCCTCAGGCGCCGCGCCGCCGTTCATGCTGGCCACCACTGCGTCACCGCGGTGGTCCGCAGCTGCCTCTGCCGCGCCAGCCCCTGACACATACTCCTCGCTGGGCGCAAGTGCTCCGTCTGCCGCTGCGGAGTCCGCGTCGGCATCCCGCGAGTCGAGCTGCTCTGCATCTACTGGCGCATGACCGCCAGCTGCTGCTGCTGCGCTGGCCAGCTGCGCCTCCAGCAGTGACAGCCGCGCTTCGGCAGCCTGCAGGCTGGTCTGCACCTGTCAGCGAACGACACAAACACGAGCAGCTCAAGCCTGTGACAAAGATTTGCCGGCATCTAGCTCACCAATCGTTTCGCATGGCAAGCATCGTTCTTCTTCGAACTTCGAACAGCCCTGTGCATGGTTGTCTGAGGCAGGCTGCGTGATAGCGTCTGCTCGAATGGACTTGATGGACCGTGCGCTGCAACCCGCTCAACTAAATATCACCACACCTTGCTGAGGGACTGCTCGCAGCTGACAGAAAATTCATTTATCATTCGCGCCGCGCTGACGGTGTATGTGTTCACAAGCGCCAAGGTTTTCTGATCCGGCACCGCACTGGCCCCGCCAACTGCGGTCATGTGTGCCGCAGCTGCGAAAGCTCGAGGGTTGCTGGACTTGCAAAGGCCACGTCAAATGGACATGAACGGAGAACACAGCGTCATTCCAGCGTTAAGCAAAGCCAAGATGCCACCTTTCAGCCAGATTGCCGAGAAGTCGAGGAACAGAGTCTCGAGCTGCAGCGGGCTACAGTGCGTGACAGCTGCAATTTTATGTTCTTTCTGTTCTATTCTTTCTGTCGGTGGCGCTAAACTGACTGAAATGCAGAATGCAGCAGCTGCTGGCGATGATGGCGGAAGTATGGAAGTTTGCCGCAAACTTGGTATGATGACTCACCCAGTGAGTGGCGATCCTTGCTGGCAGATCTCTGAGCATCGGGCCTCTCACGGCTTTCGGGGGCACATCGTGCTTCACTCGCTTGCTCTTTCAACCTTGGAAAACAGACACGTAATCTGCCCACTGCACAAGTTGTGCGGCAGCGGCTTGCGGCCACTCGCACACGCGCGGTTCCGGACTGTTTTGGCTGACTCGACAGGACAACCCCGTCACGCCGGTCGCCATGCATATGCTGTGCATCTTCGATCCAGGTGGGTAGACTTTGTCACATCATAGATCTTTTCGAGGCACTGGACACCGGAAATGGACTCTGCAGCGCCTCACTCTGCGGCCTGCTCAAGTGTGATAAGTCGAGCGCACTGGTCCGCTGCTGCCGCACCCGCATTGCGCGGGCACGAGCGCGATTGTGTCATATAGCATTGATTCCAGCGTTTTGAGGTCGGCGAGCTTTGGCTGGGTGGCATCACGGGACTTTCAACGGACATGACAAAAAAGTGATCTGTGCACGTTGTTGCAGACACCGCCAGGCCGCCGGTGGGGCTCACCGAGACGCTGCAGGATGACCCTATGCTTCGGAGGTCTTCCGTCGATCTGGACCGCGCCGACACCCTGGTGCGACGTGATCCATGCCAAGTGCACACCCAGGCGTGCACCTTCAAGGCCGCCGAGGCAGGTTCACAGCGCTAATCAATCAATCATACATACAAGTGGACATATCGTCACTGAAGTCCTATTCTAGATTTGTGGGTCGATCATCTGTACCGGCTGTGCAGAAGCGGAGCCGCGAGCGGCTGGGGCACCTCCCAGTGCAGCTAGCGATCGCTGAGGGCATCAACTGGGCCTATGAGCCCAGCACCTACTGCCATTACGCCGAGCAGGACGGCGTGCACGCCATGTTCGCCGGCGAGGTGCGGTTGTCACCGCTGGCAATCCGGGCTCCACTTGCTGCAGTGCTGCTGAGCTGCCCTGGAGCTGACTGTGCGTGATTGACAAACAGCAACGGGTGATGCGATGCCTGATCTGTTTCTGCAGGTGACCGAGTGGCCCGGCATCGACATGATGGCCTCCATGCACGACGGTGCGCTGCTGCCGCCAACGCTCCCCGCTGTGCACGTGGATTCTAAATGTTCATTGAGGGTGTCGTGAAAAAGCCTGTCGATGCCCCGGCGCGTGCTTGCCGACAGGACGTCATGATCAATCCAGTTCATATAGCCTGTCTGAAGGCCGCATCATCAGTGCACACGTGCGCACGCGCTTTGACATCGCGGCCGTGACGCCTGCAGCGTTTATGAGGGGCGAGCCGGAGCCTGCGGCTGGCGACAACGACGCCTCATGGCTGCTCAAGTTCTACGAGACCTTCAAGGTTCGTTCGCTGTGCCGGATCATCGCATCTTGTTTAACATATACCGTCTCACATATCGTCTCACGCCGCTCTGTTCGCATCATTTGTGCACCTGGTGCCTGCTGTTTGCGACTGTCAGGGAGCGTCTGCATCGCGGTGTTGCTTCAAATGCATGTTGCGAAGCATTGCTTTCTGATAATTGGCTGGTGCAGCCCTGCAAGATTCATGACGTTCATGAGATGAGTTTCTGCATCTGACGCAGGAGTGTGCTGTGGACAAGACCATGCCGGCGGCGCTAGCGTCCCTAGCCCACACGAAGGGCCGCTTTGCGTGGGTCATCTATGACGCAGGTATGCCTGATACCTGCACTTTCAGACTGCTGAAACTGGGCCTGTGATCTGTCTTTTATGCAGCCTGTGATACAGAAAGCCCCTCTCATTTTGATGCGCAGGGCAGCGCCGGGTGCTGGCGGCGCGCGACCGCGGCCCCAGCGGCCAGCCCCTCTTCTGGTGCGTGCTGCAGCGTGGATACGCCCTTCTCTTGTTGCGTCGTGCATCTCGTGCAAAGGTCAGCGTCAGATGAGAGGCCCTGCCTGGACATCATTAACTAAGATCGGCATGACCTGACCCATCCCTACAGCTCAGTGCTCGAGGGCCCTGTCAGAACTAGAACTCTGTCTGATTTTGATGGCGTCTGACACAAGTACAGGGCCCAAATTCAGACCTGCGCTTCATGCTGGGCAGCCGGCTGGCGGACCTGGAAGCAGAAAATGCCATGTACAGTTTGACACTCTTGACGCGCCACTGCTGCGGCCGCAGGGGCCTGACGCCGGACCAGCGCTTCATGCTGGGCAGCCGGCTGGCGGACCTGGAGGACAGCTGCAAGCCGACGGCGACGGCCTTCCCCGGCGGCTCCATGTTCACCTCCACGGGCACCTCCCGCGCCGTGCAGACCGGCGTCAAGGGTGCGCCCGCCCAGCCACAATTGCGATGAGGCCGACTGGATGAACAGAGCGCGCACAGTGTCCTGCCTTGATTTGCGGACAGCATGCAGACTTGCAACAGGGCGACCTCCTCAGAGCTCTGGAGGTTGGAATCTCTATGCAGCATCAAAAACTGAGCAGTCCTGCCCACTGCAGGGTGGGTGATGCCGGGCGACCTGTGGCCGGGGCAGGTGCGCGCGTTTGTGGAGAAGCGCGACCACACCTACCGCGCCGTCCGGGTGCGCGCCTCTCTCAGTGTGTTGACCAAGCTCTGACCCTTATCCTGGAAATTGGTCAACACCTGGCGCGTATGCCCAGAAATGTATCAAGTCGCCTGCTGAAGCAGTGCGGCTGTGCGTCGCCGGGATCGAAGGCAAGCTGACTCTGTGTTGGTGGTGGACTGCAGGCAGTGCCGCGCATCAACTCCCGCGGTGCGCTTTTACGTCTTCTTACGACCTCGGGCATTGCCAGACACATGACTCAGCTCATGCGCCCTGTGTGAACGCGGACACACTTGCCAGTACGTGCCTGCTGGAGGAGACACCATTTCTACGTTGAAACTCGCGAGTAGCTTTTTCACAATACATTTGCGATGAACGCGCAGGCGCGATGTGCGGTGCGGTGTACCGTGTGGCGTCGGAGCTGGACCTCAATGGCGGCGAGGGCCCGTCCTCCGTCTTCTGAAGACGACTCAGAACAGACGTCTCCTGAAGACACTCTGAAGACAGTCCAGGACACGACTTCCGGAGCGCGGTCCGCAGCAAGAGCTGCATTGGGCAGGGACAGAGCAGCTGGGGAGGCGGGCATGCGCTCATGCCCCTCCTGTGGGCCCCGGATAGAATACAAGAAAGCGCAAGCTTGTCAGCCAATCAAATATGCCAAAACAAGGGGCGAAGCCGCCCAAGGAAGTGAATAGAGGGGGCAATGAGCGAGGTCGGCGCGTGAAGCGGGCCGGGCACGATCTGGCAGATCAAGCAACAGCAGATGTACGTTGGCGATGTATGTAGCTCAGAGTATCTCAGTGAGAAGGCTCGTCCTTTGCAAGCCAGCACGCAGCTACGGCTGCAGTCGGCTTGACATTGTACATTCCACGCCGCTGCATGCGTATTAAATTCAGGGTTGTAGATGCCGTGCATCATTGGCTGGGTGTATTCATCGTTGTATCGTTTCTGGAACGTCAATTTTCGACTTGTAGCTGTTTCGTGCTGACAACAATTAACTTTCGTTCTGAGCGCAAGCAAAGATGCAAGAGCAGAGGCACGAAATCAACTGATCAAGGGTAACGCCCTCTGCTGCCAAGCTCCCCGTGTCGAAACTAACCGCACTTCAACAGCAGAGACGAATCAACCGTCAAGCAGATGCCGCTTGCTCAGCTATGTTGGATCCGCATCGACAGCATGTGCGGCGCCACAGTCCGCAGCTGCCCTCCTGTGACACTGATTGGGTATCCGGATTCGGTCTGGTGCGTCAGAACTTCTGGCCGGCCACCTTCCAGGCTGAGCATGGCCTAGCCCTTGAGCAGCACCTTGTCGCCCTTGCCGTGTTTCATAGACTCCTCCACAGCGTCGGCCGCCTGCTCCAGCGGGAACACTTTACCCGCCGGCGTCTTGATGACGCCCTCCAGGAACAGCTGCGTGCGAGTCGACCGCATTTAATAGCATCCCGACAAGGTTATCCTCAACGCAAATGAGATAAAAATTTGCATGTGGGATTGCGACCAGTCTGCTCACGCATGTTGAGTGTGCCTCGTGTTGGCGGTGCGACAGCCATGGCGTGAGAAATCAACACATCCGTGTGGACGTTGGTCTGGGAACGTTGGTCTGGGAAATGGCAGAGGGTGTAGGTCGGTCAAGATGCGTGCCTACTGCGTACCCGTGTGATCTCCTCTGCATGCTTGGCCCAGGTGTCGGCGGCCTTCTGCTGGGACGTCCACCGTAGCACTGCAAACCCTGTTTAGTGACAAGCTTACAATGTCAGTGAAGTCAGTGCCACCGCCAGACCTGACCTTGATGCAGCTGTGAGGTGCAGCGATTCAACAAATGGCCTGATAGATGCAGGGAAGAGAGATCGTGCCTGTGATTGTCTTGCCGCCATAGAGGCAATCAAGGATACTGAACTCTCCCTTCATGCTGCTCATGGCGCCATAGATCAGCACTGCAGAACAGGAACAGAGTTGTGTGAAAAATCGAGGTTTCTATGCACATGTTCCTGCAGCTGTGCCACGCCAGCATGCAGCATTTGCCCTTTCTGAGTAGAGCGAGACAACATTAGTCTTTTGTGACAACAGACTGCCCAATCCACGAGAATGCGTGCCTGTGCCGCCCTTCCGGAGGGAAGCCACGATCTCTGTCAGCGTTGATCCGCCCACTGCATCTGCGCACCGAAAACAAACCGCAGTGAGGCTCTCCTGCCGTCCGGGCCGTACACGCTCCGCAGATGTCAGCTGGACAGCTGAGTTGCAGTGCAAATGGCGCAATGATCCCCCCACGCTGTGCATGATCACATGCCGCAGTGTCGGTGACCTGTTGCTCCGTATGCGCCATGCCCCTCTGTGATCTGCATCACCCGCTCCTTAATGTCCTCGTCTGCGGTGCAGATCACCTTGTCGGCTCTGCATCAGATCAGCAAAAGCCTCAGCAACTTGACTGCTGTGCAGTGAAGTAGGCAGACGCCAGCTGCTGGACACGGACGAGAGACAGAACCACCGGAAACTCAAATTGCATCCTGCTCAAGCACTGTTCGGTTGAAATCAGACCAAACGGAGCTAAGCAAACAGCTACAACTGCGTACCCCTGATCGAAAAGCTCCTGCTTCTGCTCCCGCCGCCGCACGAGGCAGATGGTTTTGATACCCTTGCGCTTCGCAATGGCTGTGATGGTGCGGCCGACCACCGAGCCGGCAGCCGACTGCAGCACAGCGCACAAGGAGGGCATTTTACAAGGCATTTCAAGAGCCTGAACATGCCTCCTCAGCCACCATATCTGCAGAGGGCTGCAGGGGAGACATAGGGCGGGTTCACAGCTGCATGCTTCGGGGACATTCAGCAGGCTGCGAATCATACAGCGCAACATCACCTGCAACAGCCATTCGCCCTTTGGCACGTCGAGCGTCTGGACCATGCCGTAGGCGGTAGTAGGATTGATCCATCGCGCACAAAACACCGATTTTAATTGTGATGTTGGTTTTAATAGTATCACAACACACCCTGTCGCAACGTTCAGCGACACGATAGGGTGTCAGATATTTAACACAGCAGGTTTTCTGATACTGAGCAGCATGACACGCACAAGACGAATGCAGTCATAGCACGAGGGACGAGGACGTACGAAGAATTGTGCTGCTGACGCGTCGTCGAGCTCGTCTGGCACCGCCAGCTGCAGGCAGCAAAACAGGTCATTAGCCCGGATCCAGGCGAATTCCTTAGCATGGGGTTTACACCCTTGTCCATGTCGTCTCTGAACGTTGCATGGCTGTGGCAGCTGCGACGGGAGCTGAAGTCCTGCGATGCATCACAGACATGCTCCCGCCACCGCCCTGCTGATTCACTCTGTGCACCGGTTGATGATGCACGAACTGGCAATTCGGCGGTTCAGTCAATGAGCTCAGCAGCGCACCAGGTCCTTCTCCGGCACCGCCAGGTACTGCTGGAACGTGCCAAAGGGCCGCCCGTTGGCCGGCGGCCCAGCGTGGCCGGGCCAGGATGCCGCAACCACCCGCTGGCCGACCTTAAACTTGGACGCGCCCTCACCGTTTTTGTCCACCACGCCCATGCCTGGGTGCGCATGCGGTGTTTCAAATCGAGATCAGGCTTCAAACAGAGAGGATTTGCCATGATAGGGCAATCGGAAGTGAACTGCGCTGCATCGCCAAGCCGCCCCCATGCATCTCCTCCGGTATCATGCATAAGTGTTGCCGGGTTATGAAACGGCCATCACCTTCGTTGCCGGGGTTCCACCCGAAGGGAACATCAACGGGATTCGCGCCCGTGATCTTGTACACATCCGCTGGGTTGATGGGCCGCAGCAGGATCTTCACGAGCACCTCCCCCTTCTCGGGTGGAACGACAGGCTGTGTTGTCACCCTCAGCAAATCGTGATAATTTTCACCCTTGGCGACGACTTGCACAGCTGTCTGCTTTCTGGGTGCCACCATGCTGCACCAGACTGATGTGACCGAGTACATATATTTGCAGTTCCGCAACGGTGGTGGTAGTGCACCAAGGACAGAGGAAAAATATATACTGTCTAGCAATGCGTATGTCGATGTGAATGAAGGCTGGATCCAGCCATTGCACATCCTGCACAGTCTGCTTACGAAAATGCAACCGCCCCCGTTCGACGGAACTTCGCCGGAAGCTGGCCCCTGAGTGAATGGGAGTAGCTAATAACAGTAGCTCTGCAAACAGCGATATTTTGGTTAAAAATTTCGGCAGGGGCTGAGGCTATCAGGGATCAGGCATAGCCTACAGATATACCGTCCGGTGCAGACTGGTGCCAATGCTAGCGGCGACACCTGGAAACTTGCAATATGGCGGCTTTTGGCACTCCGGAACGGTGTTTGGGCAGCGCAGCGGGTGCAGGCCGTGCGGAGCAGGCTGTTTTTGTTCGTGAGAGGCGAAGGACGCCGCTGACTCGATCTCTGCGGCTGCTGTGCCGATCAGGTGGGTCTCGAGATTTTGGCGTGGCAACTGTTTCCGAAAGTCTGCATCTGCTGTTCGAGGTGCATCTCATGGCATGACCTGCCTTCACTCTATCTGATCGATTCGGCCGTCTTACCACGCCGGCGATCGTCAAGGAATTTGGACCCTTGCACACTCTGGGCTTCAAGCGAGGTGGGTTGGCCGCGGCGACCGCAACACAGTGATCCTAATGTTGCAGAGGGTGAACGAGGCGGAGGCGGTCAGTCGCAGGGCGGCCGTGGCCAGGGCAGGACCAATAGTGGCAACAGCAATGGCAACAGGAGCCAGCAGCGGCGGCGATCGACATTTCGCCAAAGTGACGGGCGCAGCCACCTGGGGACAGCGCTGCGCAGCCCGATGCTGAATGACAGGTGGGAATCGCAGTGATACTTTAATCCGAGATAGCAACGACACATCGTGCACAATCATGCATGGTCGGACGCCTCTCAACCGCCCAAAAGGATAACAATCCGCTCCATGCATGTCATCTGCTCGTTGGGAATCTCAGGCACTGCAATCTGCACTGCAGGAAGTTCCCAGGGCCGCCGTCAGGCGACGGCCCGCCGCTGCGCATCCTGCCGATCGGCGGCTTGGGCGAGATCGGCATGAATTGCATGCTGATCGGCGTCGGCGACCGCTACATCATGGTGGACGCCGGCCTCATGTTCCCAGAGTGCGCAGCAACTTCATGCAAATTGATGTTCGGATTGGAAATGAGTTGGTGTGCAAAATGCATCTGTCCCGACGGCACAGGGGCTGCGCGCTGTGTGCATTGCCCATGGCACGCTGCCGGCGCTGTGTGGCACGCAGGCTGAGGACGCATCGATCCTTGTGTTGTCCCTGCGCTTCTGCGGCCCGGCAAGCAAACACGCTCCGGGAGCCTTCGCCATGTGCATGGCAGCCGCCTGAACATGTGCCGCATGTGCCCGAGCAGCTTCACGGACCACGGCATGCAGCGCATCCTGCCGGACACGGCGTTCCTGCACCAGTGGAAGGACAAAATCGAGGCGGTCATCATCACGCACGCGCACGAGGACCACATCGGCGCCATGCCCTGGGTGCGCTTCTGATCACGAGTCAATGTATCAATCCATGCTTGTCACACAGTTGGCGCCCTGCATTGGAACCTGGAGCCGTGCAGGCGCACGCTCACTGCCGCGCTGATGCAAACTCCTCAAATGTGGCGGGTCACTGTGCACAATCGAATCTGTACCCTGAAGCAGCAGATGACTGGGGGTTGTATCCCGGCAGGTAATCCCGGCGCTGGACCCGAAGACGCCGGTGTACGCGGCGAGCTTCGTGATGGAGCTGGTGCAGCGGCGCATGGTGGAGTACAGCATGTGGAACCCCGACCGCTTCAACGTCTTGGAGATGCGGCAGCGCTTCCAGCTGGGCCCCTTCGAGTGAGCCTGTTGCTCTGTGCTTGAGGAAAGCTTGAGGATTTGTGATACTTATTATGATTCAATCGGAAGACGGCTCCAACCGCTGCGCTTGCACTTCTTGCTCAGTGCTACCGGAGGTTGTGTGTCAGGCAATCATGCATTGCTGAGTGATCACTGCAGCGCCCGCGACGCTTGACATGCGAGGCTGGCATGTTGCGCTGCAGGTGCGAGCCGATCCGTGTGACGCACTCGATCCCGGACTGCTGCGGCTTCGTGCTGCGCTGCGACCAGGGCACCATCGTGCACACCGGGGACTGGAAGATCGACGAGAACCCCATCGACGGCGAGATCTTCGACCGCGAGATGTTTGAGAAACTGGGTGCGCCTTTCTTCTGCTCCTGCTGCTGCTCCAACTGCTGCATTGGGGCATCAGGCGGGTTGAAAGGGCGCAAAGTCTGATGTTGTCATCCCGACCAGGATGAACCCCTTCACAAATCAACCGTTTGCATTGTGACTCTCGGTGCCTGTGCCGATGCAAAGGGGCTCTAGGAGTTACTTGCCTTGTTTGCTGCAGGGCGGGAGGGCGTGACGCTGTTCATGAGCGACAGCACCAACGTGCTGTCGCCCGGGCGCACCATCAGCGAATCTACGGTACAGCAGGCCATTATCAAACGCGTGGCGTCGCACAACGGCAAGGGTCGCGTCATTGCCACGCAGTTCGCCTCCAACCTGCACAGGTGCGCTGAAAGACATGGAACGCATGTCCCTCATCTCTCTGCCCAGCAGATCGGCACATCAGTCGGCATGGAGATGGAGATGGCTTGCAGCGGCAACAGCAACGCAAAACCAGCACTAAGGATGCCCCTATGCGGAGACTGACAGGCACATGACAGTGCGCGGTTGGTCGCTGCCACACCGGCACCTCCGCTGCCGCTACCAGGCATTTGCCTCGGGCATTCCACCCCTGTTTGATCCTTTGCCCGCCTGCCCCCGCCAGGCTGGCGAGCGTAAACAAGGCGGCATACGCGGCAGGCCGCAACTGCTTCACAGGCATACACTCAAACCCCAGAACACACGTTCGCTGCACATTCCAACATTTCCTTTCTGTACCCATCACCAGGCTGGCGAGCGTGAAGAAGGCGGCGGACGTGGCGGGCCGCAAGATCTGCTTATGGGCTTGAGCCCAAGCTCGGAGCTCACATTGACTGCACATCCAACCTCCCACATTTGAACTTCCCCTACCATGACCGCCGCCAGGCTAGCGAGCGTGAAGAAGGCGGCGGACGCGGCAGGCCGCAAGATCTGCTTCATGGGCATGAGCCTGACAACGTACCTGGAAGCGGCCTGGCGCGACGGCCGCGCGCCCTTCGACCCGCGCGAGCTGGTGCCGCCGTCCGAGCTGTCCGACTACGACCCCTCCTCCCTGCTCGTCGTCTGCACCGGCTCCCAGGCGAGCGCTCAATGTCCTCGAACGATGGCAAGGCAGACAAGGTGCTTGACCTGACCCTATGGGGCGAGTAGCTGAACCGCGAAAATGCTGTGCAGGGAGAGGAGCGGGCTGCGCTCAATCGGGCATCATTCGATTCAGCGCCGGAGCTGAAACTGGGCCCCAGCGACCTCATCATGTTCTCCGCAAAGGTGATTAATGCAGAATACACCGCAGCCTACTGCACCATTACGCCCTCTTGAACGCTGATGCACACCTCGAGCCACTCCCCCAAGACTTTCGTGCGGCTTACCACCCAAGCTGGGCAGCACATCTCCCTTGACACACTCATGTGCCTCAGCTGCTTGAGTGGCGCTGGGGCGCTGGTCTGGGGCTGACTAGTTCCCTTCTGCGCAGGTCATTCCGGGCAACGAGCCGCGGGTGCAGGCCATGATGAACCGGCTGTCGTCGCTGGGTGCGGACATTGCCTGGGGCCGAGAGGAACGCCTGCACGCGTCTGGCCACGCCTACCGGTGGGTAGTGTTCCCCCTTTCTGGTGCAACATATGGAAAGGATGCATTTCGCGCTGCACCCATCTGTCTGCACGCCTCCAGCCACGCCTACTGATGGGCACGCATCACCCTGACATTGTCAGCAGCAGGAGGCTGCGGCATACGGCGCTTTGTGCATCTGTATCATGGTAACTGATCAGATCTGCTTTCGCCTGCCCCTTCCCACCTAGCATGGCAGGATTGCTCATCCCTGGAACATCGCACTTGGCACCTGCTCGCGCTGCGCCTTGTAGGAGGCGTCTTGGATGAGCAACCCTGAAACTCTGGTCCTGCAAGAATGAGCCCGAGGCAGTGCTGAAGACCGAGGCAGTGCTGACGCGCTTCCCTCAGAAACCATTCGGGCTGAATCAAAAGTGCAAACCCTGCAGGGACGAGCTGGAAAAGGTGCTGAAGCTGGTCAAGCCGCAGCACTTCCAGCCGGCGCACACTACACCCCGCAGGTGGAATTCTGAAAGGATCACTTTGAAAAGCTGTTGTCTCACAGGGATGAGCTGGAGGAGGTGCTGAAGCTGGTGAAGCCGCAGCACTTTCTGCCGGTGCACGGCGAGTTTGCGTTCCTGTGCGCGCACGCGCAGCTGGCGTCCGAAGTCGGCTGCAACTTCACCAGCGTCATCCGCAACGGCCAGATGCTGGGCGTCGCGGACCGCCGCAACGGCAACACGCTGTCGCTTGGCTGGCGCAAGCCCAACCGCGAGGCGGCGGACGTCGACGGTAAGTGTGTTTGACTGTTGTTTACATGGTATCGAAGTGCAAATCGTGTCGAGGTGGGATCGCCGCAGCGGCAACACGCTGTTGCTCGGCTGGCGCAAGCCCAACGGTGAGGCAGCGGACGCCGACGGTAAGGAATTGAACCGCCCTCGAACTGAAACTGGATTAAAGCCGTGTCGAGGTGGGGCTACCGCAACGGCAACACGCTGTCGCTGGCATAAGCCCAACCGCAAGGCGGCGGACGCGGGTGGTGAGCTTTTCGAACTCACATCTTGGTGGAAGCTCACCGCTAGCGTCACCAGCGTGTCTTGCGCCGCAACCGGTAGCTGGACGGCAGAATCTGGTGGCCACAGCAAGTCACCAGCCGCTCATCAGCAAGCTCCTCTCACCCCTGTCTCTCCCAGGCGGCGCCCCAGCGGCAACGGTGACGGCTGGCGCGGGGCCGGTACCGCAGCCAGCAGCGGCAGCGCCGGCGGAGGAGGATCCCTTCAGGTGTTGTTTTGCGGGTGTTTCAACCCTCTCCGTTTTGATAGCGAAACATCGCTTGCTGTCGCTGATATATCTCATCCTTAAGCCTGCTACATTCACCCAAGTCGGTCGCTCTTGCACATGTTGAGCCATGCGGCATCATGCCGATGGGAATCACAATGAGAGTCGGCCAAACCCTTCTGACCGATAAGCTCATCGCTCCTTACAGGCCGCGCACCGATGGGGACATGGGGCGCGCGCAGCAGGCGGTGGGCGTTCTGGGTGGCCAGCCGACGGGAACGCTGCAGGTGCCGTGCATAATGGCGACTGATTGCAGTTGATGGAACATGCAGTGAGAAAGCTACATTTGGAACCAGCTCCCACAAAGTGGCAAGTCCAAGCAGTCGACATTTCAGCGCGCTCAACATCACCCTTTTGCACCCTGCAGATTCTGGGAGACGTCAACCTGCGGGAGTTCTACAATGACGGCGCCAAGGTGCCCCCCTTCTCAACACAAACAAATCAACAATGCCGTTCTCCCATGCTGCCTTCTCCTCAGCAGCGCTGCTTTGCTGGGCGTCACAATGATTGTGACGCCCAGCCCAGCAAGCCCCTGCGCCAGTGAGCAGCAAGTCCTGATGATACTTTTGCACCCCTGCGGGGACCCTGGATTCCCCAAGTTCCGAGGAAGTCCCCAGGACCCCAACAACGTTAAACCCTTCGAGACGCCAACCTCTTCCCTGCTGTGCGCAGGGCACCAAGGAGGAGATGGACATCAACATGCGGGCGACGCTTAAACGTTCTCAGGTTCTCACATAAGCCTTTCCCTGCCACCATTGTCCAGGGCACGGGCATCAAGGAGGAGATGGACATCGACATGCGGGCGACGCTGGCCAACGAGGGCCTTGTCGTGGCTGACATTGACGTCAACCGCCAGGCGCCCGGCAATGAGGTGCGCCCCTTTTTGGGTCCATGCACAGATGCCGCATCTGTCTGGGGTATGCCCTCGCATCTTTGTAATTCACCGTCACTGCCAACACCGATGGTCCGACGTCACCCGCCAGGTTTCCTGCTGTCATCGAAAACAGACTTGGGAGGATGCCCCTGCAGCCCCCTCGCTACCGCACCCCGCACCCTGCACAATCCTGTCGTCGTGCATGCGTTGTTCTATCGGTGCAACAAGCGCTCAAGCACGTTTTGCGATGTTCCCCACAGCCCAGCGCGCCGCACAAGATGGGGTGCCGAGTGCGCATCCTCGCCCGCGGCATGTGGGTCGACAACAACCGGCTGCTGGAGGAGCTGCACGGCGCTGCCACCGCCGCCGTGGCCAAGGTGCGGGCTTTGGACTCGGGGCAGTTTACGATTTGGTTTTTTCTACTCGAGCTGCACGGCGCCGCCCCCGCCGCCGTCGCAGAGGTGAGGACACGTGGCAGCATGTCATGTTTCAGGATTTCAGCTGTGAGGAAACAAAACGTGCCGTGACCAATGTGAGGACACATGCCCGCCGCAACAGCGGTGCATCCAGTGCCTGCTGTGTACCACACACGAATGGACTGAGGCAAGGGTCGATGCGGGACGATAGAGCAACTGAAGGTTGCTAATTGGCCAGTCTCACTGGAGGCAAACTGCCTAGGGTCTGTACTCCTTCAGTCTCTCCAGTTGCAATCTTTCTCAAGCGTTCTTGGACACGTGTATGCCTGCATGGTCTCACATGTGCTTGCACATCTTGCGCAGCTGCTGTCGGTTGCGGCGGTGCGGCGGTGGAGCTCGCAGCGCTGCTGAACTGCGTCACACGCCTCGAACATGCTTTAGCTGGCGGCGCTGCGCAGTCCAGGGACAGGCAAAAAAATCCAATGTCAATATGCTTGCGGAACGATGTTGATGTTGCCCAACTCGTGCCGCAGCTGCCGCCGGACGCGACGCTGCCAGCGGTGGAGCGGGCGGTGCTGGCGGCGCTGCGCAACTCGGCGCGACGCTATAACCAGAAGCGCCCCGAGGTCATCGTGCTCGCCCACGAGCAGGACCCCCGGTGCGGCACCCCACCTCCTTCTGTTGCCTCTCGTTGTGTTTCATGGACCGGTGCGGCTCCTGTGTCCCAGCAGACGGCACTTGCGTGTGCGCAGCATGAACCAAGCAGTTCGCTGGCATGTCCATCTTCATTGCAGACCCTTTGCTCCTGCTCATGCGGCGCTCTTTGGACACCACAGGGTGGGCGCAGCCGTGGCAGCCAAGGCGGAGGCGCGGCTGGCGGAGCTGCAGCAGTCGGCCGGCGCACGGCGGCGGCAGCAGCAGGGCAGCGGCGGCGGTGACGACAGCAGCGGCGGAGTTGACGCGGGTGCCGCCGCCGTGCGCCGCCGCGGCCGGCCGCCGGTGGCCCTGAAGAAGGCGCAGCAGCCGCAGGTGGGCTTGACTATACATCCTGCATGTGCAGCTGTGACTCAGCACTGGCCCTAATGCGGCTGTGTGCAACATAACGAGGCGGCAGCAGCGCTGTAACTGCATGTGTCAATGGCACCAGTCAAACGGCCTACCTCTGCCGAGTGGACGACGCCTCTCGCTGCAGATCAGTTGCTGCATTCTACGTCGACTGTACTACTATTCGCTTCTCCATGTAGTTGATTTTTTCGAATGGTTGTAGAAATTGCCGTTGTGTTTGCAGGTGTTTCATGCATTGTTGCGCTGCATCATCAAACTTGGTATGTTCTGGTGGCAGGCGTCCACGGGGGATCAGCCGGTGGCGCCGCCAGCGCAGCCGGTGCACGGGCATACGAGTTGCATTCGAATTGCATTCTTACCTGGTCACCTATCCGTTTTGATTGGCGCAGGCGTCCACGGGGGAGCAGCCGGTGGCACCGCCCTCGCAGCCAGTGCCGGAGGGCATGCTGCAACGGCGCAAGGACGCAAACCCGCGCGAGGCGGGAACCAAGCCGTCAGAGGACCTCTCCTTCGACTGACGGCCGCTGCTGGCGGGGAATCCATACCTCCAGGCAGACGCACGTCGTGCTGCCGCATCTGCCCTCTTTCATTGAGACACTGGGAGTCTGAATCCAGTCCGAATCGGGAAACGTGCACATGGCGGTGTCGCCGACTGCAGCAAATTTTGAAGCTCGAATCAGCGACGTGCCGGGTCTTAATTTAGGTCCGGCAACAAGAGGGCATTGCTATTCATTTGAGGAGGGTCACCAAGGTGCAGCTGGACCCAGGGAAAGATTGCTTGTCAGTCTGGAATTCGTCTGGTCACCAGTTGCTGTGCAAGATCAAACAGCTCTGACAGCCTGGAAATGCTTGGGCCTCCCTCAACACACCGACCATCCTTGCAGATCGCACAGCACGCATTTCCGAAACTGCCAAGTTCATCTGACCCAATGCTCCTGCGCTTCGACTCGATCCCTCACCAGCAACAATTGTTCCGTTGCCCTCACGCTGCAATACATACACACCGGTAGAGTTCGGCAACACACTATTCAGAGTTCATGCAAAACGTCTGCCAGGGCAGCTCCGGGCACCTCCTGTTGCAAATTTAGCGCGCCAGCTGCGCAACTTCTAAAGAAATGGCTCGCTGTGGCAGTTGCAGCGGCGGCAGCGGTGCCCCTGCAGCACACCCTTGAGCAGCGGCTGCCGCCCCAGACTCCTGCGTGGCGCGGCCCATTTAACACCAGGAGAGTCCGGCATGGCCGCGGCGCCAGCGACGCTGGCGCTAGGTGTCCCTATCTGGGGGCCTCATTTCAAAGGCGCCCCCAGATTCGCCTGCCAGCGCGTCAGGGGGCGGGCCACGGCAGTGCGGCGTCGGCGACGCTTGCACCGGCAAACACGTGCGGCAGCCGGTCCGCCAGCAGCGTCCGCACCTCCTCCAGATTCACTATGACGTCCACGTTGGTGTGCGCCTGCAGTTTTATGAGATTCTCTCGGTAAATGTTGGGATACTCTGTGTTTGTTTCACACGAACAATGGTGTACGGCGTCCGCGAGCAGCGCCCGCACCTCCTCCTGGTTCACAATAACGTCCACATGGGTGTGCGCCTGCGTTGCGTCAGTGCTGCCTGAGTGCTGCCTCAGGACATGCTGTTGTTTGTCGATGACAGCCACACGGTGAGCATCAGTTCCTCTTTGCGGCATTCATGTCGATGGAGTCATGTGCCTCGAGACTCTGAGCAGAGCAACAGGAGACACCAGGCAGCCCGAAGCTGTCAGGCATCCTGCAGCACGGTGGTGATGAGGTGTGGGATTCTGCTCGGATCTGACCCACGAAGGATATGTTTGAGCCAACAACCATGATAAGATAATACAGAGCACAACTCCACGCAGTCCTCGGTGGTGCACTGCTCCTATCGAGCTGCGACTTCACTGGAGGCTCCAATCCTGGACTGTCTTGCCCATTCAAGAGATGCCTTTCGGAGGAGAGCCACAAATCACCTCGAGGCAGTCCTCGATGGCGCACTGCTCCTTGGTCCAGGAGCCAAAGCGCTCGCCGTCGCGCGGTGCGATGTACGCCGTCTGGTTGCGGTGCCGCGCCCGCCACGCATAGTGGTGGATGTCCCCCATCACCTCCGTCTGCACCTGCGCGGCAGCAGGGTTCAGCGCGTCAGGCAGACGCCACCATCGCTGCGCCCGCCACGCGTCAGTGGTGGATTGACCCATGTCTCCCGTCTGCACCTGCGCCTTGCAAGGCGGGAAGTTGGCTTTGATGGAGAAACTGTCTATAAGGTTCTTTCTTGGTGGTAGTTCCCCATCCTCCCCTTCTCCCTGAGTTTGATGAAGAAACCTGAGTTTGATGGAGAAACTGTCTATAAGGTTCTTTCTTGGTGGTAGTTCCCCATCCTCCCCTTTTGCACCCGCTGCGGCAGCAGAGATTCGAAGCGCTCAGCGCAGCTCAGCGCACAGACACCCTGGATGTGCTCCGCCAGCAAACCAAGGATCATTGATTTCTACTCTCAGAGACCTAATCAACCAGCTGCCACACCTGGAAGCTCTTGTCCAGGTCGTGCCACACCCAGTTGCGCTGGATGAGCTCCACTACGGCGGAGCCCGGGCGCAGGAAGGGTGCGTTTGCCAGGTTGCTGGTGTGCACGCTGATGTAGACGCCCGCGCTGGCCACTGTTTCCAGCTGCTCCTGAAAGGAGGTGCTCTCGTTGAACTCCGCGACCCGCACCTGCAGCCGCGCATGGACACACGATTTAGATGGAAGCACAATCGACGTCCCCTTTTTGGATGCTGGCACCGCGCCCGCAAGTGTCTCCAGCAGCTGTTGACAGGAGGTGCTCTGCTGAACTCCGCGACCCGCACCTGCCTCTATTGGCAGTAGTCGTATGAGGGTTCAAAGGCCAATGCAGCGTAAAAGAGGATGCTCATGTGCCGTGGAGTAGCTAGCGGCGAACCGGCGGGCGAGCAGTTTGTCAACAATAAACCGGCATGGTGCTCACAAGTGACGATTCTGTTCAGGCTCGCCGAGTTTGCGCAACATGTGCAGAAACATGTGCTCGCTGAGCACGCCCCACACCAATCTGTTCTCTCCTCCACTACGCCTTCCAACTCAGGGAAACCTCAAGGTGGCTGTCTATGAACTTAGCAGAGGCTGAACTCGTGCTGCACGTCCTTGTTTGTGAAAATAGCAACGGGCGCACCTCGCCGAACTCGCGCAGCACGTCCAGGAACATGTGCTCGTTGAGGATGCGGCGGTTGGCGCGCTTGCGCTGGAACAGGATGGTGCGCGGCGCCGGCCGCGGCACCGGCGGCGGCAGGTCTGCGGGCAGGGGAGCACATGAACAGCGTCAGCCTGGAGACCTCGTGACCTGCAGAGGTCCTGGGAACTGCCTGGGAGGTCCGCTCGAGGGAAACGTGCAACAGAGCTGCGGCCTCTGCTGCCTCCTGCCTCCATCGCTTGGGGCGGTGCGCTCAAGGCACCAACGCAAAGATCGAAAGCAGACAAGAACGAACGAAAGGAAGATGTCAAGATACTCACCGCACTGCTGGCACAGCGCGGAATGGAAAGCGCGGGCGACGGGCGTGAAAGCTGCAGCACGGTACAAGGACGCATGTGAACTGGGAAGCTCACCGTACTGCTGGTACAGCGCTGCCCGGAAGTCGCGCGCGTCAGGCTGCGAGTGGAAGGTGCGGGTGCCGCCGGTGAACAGGTCCCGCACCACAAGCGCCCGCTCAAACACCACCCATTCCTGCGGCTCGTACCCCTCCAGCGGCGCCACTGCAGTCCGATTTCCGGTGAGTTCAGAATTTGAGATAGAGCTGCTTGCTGCGGCGGAAAACCAAGGTCTGCTGGACCACCGACCACTCCTGCGCCCCGTGCCCCTCCAGCGGAGGCACTGCAGAGATGGTGCAGCTACATTTCACATTGTTATTGGCTGCAAGATTTTGAATGCCTTCATACGGATACGGCCAGCGCCCGCTCGATGACTACCCACTCCTGCGGCTCGTACCCCTTCAGCGGTGCCACTGCAGACACAGTTGGTACAAACGTTCAATGCACTAATGGCGGAAACTGCAACTCACAGATTGTGCATCACCAGCGGGCGAACACCACCCACTTCTGCGGCTCATACCCCTTCAGCGGTGCCACTGCCTGCAGAAACTCAAAAGTCTCAGATGGTCATCAGGGTCGAGGATTGGAGCGCCTGACACGCGCACACAGCAGCGCTCGCTCGAATACCACCCACTCCGGCAAGGCCATGCACTGAGACCAAAGCAAGACATCAAGTAATGTCTGGAGCCTGCCTTCTGGATGAAGCCTGCCTTCTAGACAATGCTGCCGAAAGAACAGTGGCAGACTTTGACATATTTCGGTGGACGAGGTGTTGCATAGTCAGAAAGTCCTGCTCAGGGGCCATTGAGGGAGTCCTGCTCACAGGCCGCACCTGTCTGCAGCATGATGTCGGGCGTCTCCCGCTGCATCACGATCGGCGGCAGCGGCGACCGCGGCGCGACGCCCAGCGTGACGGCGATGACGGCGCGCACCCACTCCATGAGGTGGGACCGCTTGAGGTGCAGCAGCACGAACTGCGCGGCGGGGCGCGCAAAGCCCGGCTCCGTGCGCAGGATGGAGTACAGCGGGAACATCATCTCGCACCAGTGCCCGATTGCGGTCTGCGGCGCAAAATCATTGTTTCAAATGAGCTGCAAGGCCGACTGTGAATAGGATATGTACAGCGGGAACATCATCTCACACCAGTGCCCGATGCGCGCGAGGGATTGTCGCACATGTGAGCTGGTACGTGCAGGTTGAAGTGGTAGCATCCCAACATTACCACACACGCAGCCGTGAAGAACGACAGGTTGGAAGAGGCGGCTTCCGCGCACCGGGTGCAGGAAGTAGATGAAGTCGAAGATGAGGGTGTCGCCTGTGACCACGCGCGCGTCGACGCCCGCGGCAAAGGCCTTGGCATTGTTGACGTGCAGCACATTCAGGTCCTGGTTCCGCGTCATCTTCCAGCTCTCCTGCGCGGCAGAAGGGATCAACCTGTATGTTGCATATTTGACTGCACTCTCACAGAGGCACGCGGCAGGTTCCGATCCTGACTGCGCGACGTATTCCAGCTCTCCTGTGGACCAGAATGCAGGACGTCCTCCAGGCTGTAACTGCCTTGCGGCTCTGAGCGGACGTGCACGCTTAAGCTGACGTGCAGTTTACAATGTGGGACTTCGCCCCCTGTGACATTGCAGTGGCAGGTTTGGGTTGCTTACCACTGCATTGGGGCCATCCACCAGTAGGTAGAACCGCCCGTTGTTGTACCTGCCATGCCATGCGCACTGGAGTCAGTGAGGTGTCAAAAGCGTGCGCCATGCCGGCATCAAATCGCACAGCATGCATCGACTCGACAATATCCAAGTCAGCTGTATATGCAAATCGGTCAGTGCAGTAGCCAACGAGAGGTTCAGTCCGAGCCATGCAACATAGCCCGATGACATCCGAGTGCTGGATTCAGAAAGCTCACCACAGCTTCTCGTACATGCAGTGGCTGGCTGAACAGTTGACCTCTGTGCGTGGCGAACCGTCCTTCCACACGGTCCTGCAGGAGATGTTGCCAGGTCTGTCCATGTAGTGTTTATGCCATTGTATAGACCGCAGCCCACTCACTGTGCAGGAGCTGCGCCAGTACAGTGGGCTGCAGTGCCGCTCCGGTTGCCATTTCAGAGCCGCTGCCGCTCCGGTTGCCATTTCAGAGCCGCTGGCGCCGCTGCGATCTGGCACCACCTGGAGACCAGCTTGGCAGTAGCACGAGATGTAATGCAACTCTGAGCATGCCGCTCACTCGTCTGTCTTGGCCTGGCCGCGGACCACGCAGGCCGCCGGCTGCTGCGGCCCCCAGGCGCCGCGCTGCTCGTCCCAGTACTGGTACTCGCGCACGTCCCACATCTCCGCTTTCCGCCCCTTGTACGACACCGCTCGCCACTTGCAGCCGGCGGGGAACGGGCCGCGCGCCGGCGCGGTGCTGCGCTGTCCGACCTCCTGGGTGCCCGCTGTGCCGCCGGGCTGCCCGCCACTGCCTGGTGTTGTCGTCATGCCTTCCATGCATGCAAGTGCAAGGTCTTGTACTGGCAACATGGATGCTGCAGGACGATGGTTAAAGGCGGGTGCATCAGCCGAACGCTAAAGTGACATCACCTGCAGTTGCATGCAGCTGCACACCTGTCATGACGGTGATGGCGATCGCAATGCCCACCATGGCGGCGGCCTGCCATAGCCATGTCGGCACCGCCCGCCAGGACCGCCGCTGGCTCTGCTGCCTGCTTTTCGTCTTTTGCAAACGCCGCGACGGCGGCGCAGAGGGTCTGGAAGCTGCAGCTGCGGGCGTCCCGCCATCGTTGACATGGGTGACGGGACCATCGTCTGGGGCTGCCTCGCCGTTATGCCGGCTGGCGCCGCGGCCGTTGGCCGCCTCTGGGCTTGCTGGCACCGCGGCCTTGACGATCTCGGCCTGCTTCCGGTCGCTGGCCCGCCGTTTGCTGGGTTTGCCTTCGGCTGCCATGCCACCTTGGCTGGTCAAGCTGCACGCGTCACAGCCCAGGCATCATATTGGCGGGCACATGCTGCGATCGCGCGCGTCCAAGCATTCAGATGTGGTTGAGGTGGGTTGTGGCACGAACGAGGCGATTGTTGCGCTGTCGGCACACTGGACAGTGTGCAGCGGATGCACAGCTTGAAATGATATCAGCGTGCTGCGTCTTGGTGCGTAACAGGGCATCCGCAAACACTGTGTAGATTATGAACGCACTGTCGATGTCAAAGGTGCGACGCGATTGTCAACATGACCTTCGAGCCTCGAGATTCCCAAGCCTTGTACTGAAGATTGTGGCGTCTAGCAGTTTGCGCAGAAAATATTGCCGTCGGTTTGTAGCAACTGACAGTCCAAAGTGTCTGGAAGGCAACGTTGTGTGCAACAAGGATCGCAAGCCAGTTCATCAGCACGAATTGGCGAAAATTGTGCAGGTGCTGCAGGGCGGCGTCGCATGCATGCCACTTTCGAATGCGCCTTGCACTTGTATCGCTTGAATGAGTTGCGTCTGAGGAGCATTGTTGCATGTTGTCGTAGGGCGTGTCTGCAGCGGGGCATGTTTCTGCGGCGACGCCGCACACGCGCGGCGTTGCAATTCTCACGTTGTGCCATGCACCTACGTTGACGACCTTTTGCCCGTGTCCAATCCTACACGTGGTGCATGCCTGTACAGTCCGCACCATGGATATCATGGAAACCACGCTCACACTGGCGAGAACATGCAGTACCCTCAGCCACAACCTTATGTGGCAGAGGCCGTCATGCCTTTGGCGCTTCATGCAACACAAGTCAAGATCCGGTCATTCTCAGACTGGAGCGCCGCAGAAATCCAAGCGACGACACAACTGTACTCACAGACCACGACTGTAGCCCCTCGACTGCTGCAGCTGCTGCGCGATTCCGTTGAGCCCTGCGCGCGGCAGCGCCGCAGCCATGAGTAGAGCACGAATGCAGCAGAGCACGAGTGCAGCAGCACAATTTGGACTCGAATACAGCACAACTACCAGCTTGTTGGAATTGCAAGTCACCTGGCTGCTGTCCGGCGTGTTGGAATACTGTATAGGCTCCGCCCTTCCAGGGGCGCTCCGCTGCTCGCCGCGGCAGGTTTCAGCCGCCGCTGATCGGCGGGATGACGCCCACCTCGTCGCCGGCTTGAAGCGGCCGCGGCGCGTCGGCGTCGATGTAGTCCAGGTTCAGCGACAGCAGGCAGCTGCCCAGGACCTGGTCCAGTTTGGGGTAGGCGGCCAGCAGCAGCGCGCGCAGCGCCGCGGTGTCGGACCCCTGCGGCACGCTGAGCGTGGCCTCCGAGCAGCCGGCCAGCTCACGGGCGCGCGCGAAGAGCAGCACCTTCACCTCCATGGCCCGTCGCAGAGCGGCGCTGATTGATGCGTGGCGGCGATGACGGCGGCGCTGCTGCCCAGCTCGGCAAAAGTCGGCTCAGCCGGAGACCGTTGGCAGGCCAGCTCCTCACACGTCTTTCAGGGGAGCCAAGCTGTCCAGCAGGTAGTGTCTGTCCTGTTGTGGCGTCGCCAGCTGTGATGCCTGACTAACCTCACATTTGAAGGACGTTCGCCTCCAAGTCGCCGCTGCTGCAGCTGGCAAATGCCACACGTCTCTTCGATTGTGAAAGCGGCTGGATGAAACCATGGAAGTGCTCACGAGCGTCCTGCACAGCGTGATCTTGGCAGAGGGCCCCCATGTGATCACTGTTTAGTAACCGCTGGTGTTTGCGTAACATGGGCCGGCTGCGATTCGATCCAACCCGCAGTTGAGGATATTGTCTGCTGACAGTAAGGCCAGGATCCCTTTACGAGTGACAGAGGCGAACTCCAACCCCGCGGGCCGGAACTGGGTGCGAGCGGGCTGGCAACTGCCAGCGCCTGCGTACCAATGGACACCACTCCAGCCAGACCCGCGATACAGTCAAAACCTTCCGCCAAACAGGTGCAAACACACGCCTGCACTTCCACGATGGCGCGCCTCCCCCGGTGATCCCTCCGCACCCTGTCGGAAGGGCGTGCATGACTTGGCTCGCACCAACACAGATATCGCAAACCTGCGTTTGCGCGCCCACCGATGAATTTTTCTCCGCTGCGGCGGGCAAGGCTGCATTCCGACTTCTATGTAACGCCACTGCTCAGCGGCGAGCCGAGCTCGCCGCGAGCCGTGCCACTCGATTTCCCCGATGCACCCCCGACAGTGCCGGAAATTGATGAGGTGCAGCGACATGGGCGCTTTGTTGAACGTCCCCAAGTCGCACATGAGATTTGGCCCTGTATGAATGCCCCGTACAGCTACAATGGCGCTTGCAGGCCCTTGTCGCAGTGCTGCTTGCCCTAGCTTGGCTGGCCTGCATGACTAGGACACGGTGCACATCAGCGGTCAGCTCAGAGCGATCGGACGTTCGCATCGATGCTGATTGTATCATGGCGAGGACCTGGGGGAAGTGCTGCGGCATATGTTACTCTTTCGTTACACTCGATGCATTGCAGGTGCTGCGCTCTCGTAAAAACAAGCATGCGCTCTTCAGCTCAACAGCAACCCTCATCCTTGGAATCATGGGATCTGCAGTACTTGTCATCAGCGGTAGGGGCTGTTCGACCTTCCATGTATGTCCACATATGTAAAATCCGCAATGCGTCAATGCAGCATCTGTGGCATGCAGTTTTTTTTGTGCTGGCACCTGCCGTTTACAGAAGAACACAAGCTCATTGCGATGGACGAGGCCCTTACGCGACATGGTGTTCACCGCTGATGCTTCGTGTATGAGCTTCTGCCATTGCTGTTGCAGGCGCATTCGCCGAGACGGGCATCTGTGCAGGTGGGACTGGGTTGGGCAGGTCTTTCTAGTGCAAGCTTGCCCATGTTGCAACGCCACGCGTGCGCACAGAAGCACAGGCGGAGTGAACCGTGCATGGCGCATGTTTCTGCCGAGTGCACCGGCGGCGTTGTCACTGGCATCGAACCTCCCTGCTGTGTCTGCAGGATTCTTTCTGCTTGTCCTCATCGCCATAGTGAACTGGTACACGTCTGTCCTGCTGCTGCGGCAGTGCCGCATCACGAGGACAGTCGACTACGACACCTTGAGCTATGCGGTGCGTACATTCGATATTGCTGTTTTAAAATGGTTCATTGGGGGCGCAGAATCGGCGTGCAGTCAAATGCATGGCCACTACGCCTGTATGTTACCTGTTGGAGGTTCAAATATGACACTAGAGGTGAGAACGAGTGAAGACAAACTGATATGAGATTCCACAACGCAGGTCGGCGGCCCGATCTGGCGTTTCATCTCTCAGTTCGGGATCGTCATCCTGCTGCTGGGCACGCTCGCCGGCGGCGTGTCGCAGATCGGCGAGGCCTTCTCGGTCGGCCTGTTGAAGGTGTCGACGCCACCCAAGTGAGTCTTGCCTTCACCGCCCAAGTGGTGCACAGTCTGCACCAGTGACGGCCTGTCCACATGATAGCCTCCTGCACACATGCTGGACCTGCAGCGCTGATCCCGGCGGAGGATGTTCAGGGGTGCTGACAGGGGGTGCTGCCGCTGGAAAAGATGGAGTGGAGGTGCGAAAAGGTTGTATCGTCACCCCTTCAGGTGGCTTACCAATGGCAGCGGCAGGATGCTGATGGTCATCTGCGTCCTGGTCATCGTCTGCCCGCTGTGCCTGCTGAACAACCTGACGTCGGTGAGTGCCACGCGGCTCGTTTGGCGGCTGACGGCAGCCGCCGGCTGCCCTCGGCGGCCTGTCTGCACATGACACATCTCAACAAAGTCAAACACTGTTTGAAGCACTGCCACTCGCTGGGAGTGTGCATGCATCTGTGATTCGTGCTGTGCAGCTCGACTATGCTGGCGTCGTGGGTTTTGCACTGGTCATCTTCCTGGTGGTGCGTGTTTCTTCTGCTGACATTGACGCCTCTTGGTCTTGTCGCAGTATTATCCATGTGTGTCATCCGCCTCTGGACGCATTGTAGTCATGGCGCAGCACCACCCATGTGTATCATCCATAGTCTGTGGTTGCAGCACCTGCTGCATGTGCTGTGCCCAAGGGACATGCGACGTCTGCACTGCCACAGCTTGCAGCGCTGACGTGCGGACAGAAAGGCAATGCCAGCACCTCCACGCAAGGGCCTGATGCGAGGGCCTGATGCGATCTGCGGCTGTGTGCAGGTGTGGATCTGTGTGCAAACCATCATTCGTTCCTTTCCCGCAATCCCGGATGGCTTTGAAGTCAGCGGCTTCAGCGGCAAAGGTGTGCTGCTGACCTGCTCCCCGCAACACCACTCTTGTCTGCGCGCTACCAGGCTTTGCGGCATATGACGTGAAAACGTGGATGCCAAGCAAGACATCCGCTAGCCCGCAGATGGGATCGTCAACAGCATCTCCACTCTTGGATTCGCTTTCTACATGTGAGTGCTAAACCTCCTTGAACTTTGCGGCAATGCCTGCACCCTGCGGGAAATACAGAGAGACATATACTCGCACAGCTGGTCACCTGGTCCAAATTTCTGGTGTCCGACATATGATATGCGACCAACACTCGCTGTTCCGCCTCGCAGTCAGCCGGTCATGCTGCCAATGCTCATTGAAATGCCGGTGCGCGGACCTTGGATCGTGTGGCGGTCTGTTGCTACTTCTAGGGCCCTATCAGAAAACCCACCTGGAAGTGCCCATGGTTGCGTCTGACAGACCCAGTCATCCAGCGGTCTCCTGAGCTCGCCACTGTGCGCCTCAACAGAACGGGCGCGATGGCGCACGGATCCTCGCATGGGCTGTGGGCTTCACTATCCTTGGTAAGTTCGCAGCATCGATTGCACCAACTTTCTGTTGTTCCTCCCAATTTTCACCTGCTGTGCATAGCGATGCTGCAGATGGTGGCAACATGCAACATCCACGGCTGACATCCTGTCCCCTGATGTGCGCAGGCGCTGCATTCGTCACATGTGCGCAGACGCTCCTCCCCTGCCTTCCTTTTGCCCTCGGAAGTGTTCTTGCTCCGGCAGTGCGGTCTTCTGCACTCAAAACCCTGCCATATATGCCATCACTTGCATGTAAACGTGTCTGTTTGAAGCCTTGTCGAAAACCCCGCAGACGCGCTCATCGGCTTCTTCGGCGCCGCGTGGTTTGGCCAGGACACGTCGGGAAACATCCTGGAGAACGACCTGGGAAACGTCAACGTGCAGGCCTGCATCAACATCTCCATCGCAAGTGCGCCGCCTGAAATGCCTCTTGTTCTGAAACCCTCTAATTTCTGGGCAATGTCAGCGTGCAGGCCTTCATCAACATCTGCATCGCAAGTGCGTCCCGCCTTTGGATGCCGCCGCCCTTTGAGATGCGGCACGGCTGCTTTACCCCCACAGTGCCCCCCTGTACGACTGCAGGGTGGGCATATGTGCTCCATGCCCGTTGCCGGCAGCGTGGCACGCTTCTGCAGTCGCCGCCCTTGGACAGCAGACTGATAGAATGGTGCTGCAGCCCATCGTGCTGTCTACCTGGCGCTCAGCCTGCCGCCCATCGTCTTCCCGACGCACCAGCGGCCGGACGCTTCTGTCACATTTTCCTCATTGAACTACTGCTCTATTATTTGACGTGGACCGCTGTACAACGCGCAGTCTACCTGGCGCTCAGCCTGCCGCCCATCGTCTTCCCGACGCGCCAGGTCCTCGACTTTTGGCTGCCCGGACACATCGACAAGCGGCCCCTCCTGCGCAAGATTTTCCTCATTGCGGTAGGTACTGTGCTTGCAATGTCATGCCTGCAATGCCATGGGAATCAATGGCTTCGATACAAACAGGAACGTGGACAGACAGACATGGTTGCAAGGGCACCTGCGCACAGTGTCAATGCCGTCAATGCCGTGTTTCAGTGCGCTACCCTCCCTCCTCGCAGGTCATCACCATCGTCATGCTGCTCGTCGGGCTGCTTGCGCCCAGCAGCTCTGGCCAGGTGCGGGGAGGTGCCCTTGTTTGAACAGTCGTTGATTTCACAACCCAGTGTGTGGTCGCCACTGTCAAAACACGCATCGCCCTGCATTGGTTAGACATACTGCTGTACCGCAGACGCTGGCGGTGACCGGTGCGACGGGCGTCCTGATTGTCAGTTACATTGTGCCGGTAAGCTTCCTTCGTTTCCCTCCTAATTTCTTGTTGCCCTCTAGCATTTCTGATCCCTCCTTTCCACGACCTTGCTGCGCCAATTTTTCGTTTCCCTCAACGTCTTCTTGGGCGATTTTCTTTGGCCGGTTCCCAGATTTGGCGCCTTTTCGAGACGGGCGCGTCCGCCTCTGCCGCGCAGATCGTGAACCACTTCGTGCTGTACTTCGGGTGGGCGCGGTGTCAGCGGCGGGTCATGGAGGCGGACCCCTTCTGGGACGAGCCCCTGCCCAACTCCATCGACGACTCGGCTGTAGGCTTTGTCGGCCGCCCGCCGCCGGGCGCTCGCAAGTGCGCACCAAACGTTGAAACCATGAAAATTTCAAGTCGTGACACTCTTTTCTGGGACGAGCACCTCCCAAACGCCGTCGGCGACTCGGCTGCGGGCTTCGTCGGCCGCCCGCCGCCGGGCGCACGCAAGTGCGCGCCGAATTTTGAAATCTTACCAACTATGAGTGCAGAGCATGCAATGCCGGACGAGCAGGACCCCGTTCTTGGCGACTCGCCGATTTGTCTCTTCGGCGATTGGTGAAACTAGACAGCCGTATTTGCTGAGCTCCCGCTGCCTGTGTCGGGCCGCAAATTGGTGCACCTGGCAGCTTAAAGAAATGTGTGCGTGACGTCACCCGCTACAACCTGAGGGACTTGGCCACATCTCCTGAGTTCAGACCAGCCCCATTGTGTGGCCTGACAGCAGGACAGCAGGGGGACGCACCCTTGGGCGTGCTGCCGCCAGGCACTTTGTCGAAAGTCGTCAACAATCATGTGTGCGAACTCCATGCAGGTCGGTGAACGGTGGTGTGGAGTATGGCCACATGTACGAGGACACCGCAAATGGCATGTCGGGCGTGGACCTGAAGGAGCTCAGGGTAACACACAAACCTGCATCATATACATGTAAAACGAATCAGAGAGGTTTAATAACCCTGAGAAACGGCATGTCCGGCTTGGACCGGAAGGAGCTCAAGGTAAAACTTAAACTCTGGATGGTGTCAATTTGACATGCGAGAGATCAACCACGTATGCAATTGCATGTTGAGCGTGGACCTCAAGAACGACAAGTAATCATAAATCCAGTATGGCTCACTTTGCCAATGCGGACCTGCGCTTCCACTGTGCACATGCGTCCCAGCAACAATACTTCCAGCAGCATGCTGCCGTGCGCGAGTCACAGTGGCCAGGGCGTGCACCTGGTTGTCTGCAAATCGACACTGCTGCAGGCCCCTGCGGCCTGTTGCGTTGACGTGACTGTGATTGCGCTGCAGGCGGCGGAGGGCATGGAGGTGGGCCAGGACGCCGTTGAGGCCAAGCCGCTGCACAAGATGCAGTACAGGTGCGATCCGCGCTTCTGATGACCAATCCATGAAACAGAAGCCGGGCTGTTCTCACGCTGCCCCAGGGGCAAGGCCCCACGGCGAGAGCACATGTGTCAGCGAGCTGGGCTCCCGCTGCTATGCACGCCACGACGCCCGAAGCTCTGCGCCACAGCATGGTGAAACCTACTGAGGCTGCGCCTGTGCCGCCTCGCAGGGTGTACTACAAGTACAAGGTAATGGAGTGGATCGTCGAGCTGTTCTGGCCGTTCGCCGTGCTGGTCGTCGGCATGTTTGCCAGCATCTCCGCGCTCACCATTGTCGGCCAGGACTGATGGAGACGTGATGGAGACGCCTTCCGGCGCCTGGATAGAAAAGGTGTTCAGCTGTGGCGCACCTCTGGTTCAAACACGAGACTGAAATTGACAGCTTGACGCTCCACTAGTTACGACGCACAACCTGCAGTGCCATTTCAGCAATAATCAAGTTGACTCAGCAGGTGTGGTTTTACTTGACCGCATTATGCAAAGTAGCGAGGGCGGGAGGTCTTGGCGTTTGGTCGCTCGTCATGTAACAGCCACAGAATCAGCGAACTTCGATGAACGCAATATGTTGGCGAAAGCAACGTCCTCCAGTGGCCTTGCCTGAATTCCGCATGGCGTCTATGGTTCATCTGTTTTGCGGCCATAATCCTCATCGCGCATGGCCGCTGGACAAGGTCAGGCTTGTAATAGTCACTGTCGTTGGCCCAAAAGCAGCCAGGCCATCATGATCCACTAAACAATCGAGGCGCGGATGCATTCCTTCACGACAGCCCGAGAAGGCACGTTCGTATGAGCCTGGAGACTCGCGCAGGCGGCAGCCGCCCGCGGTCACGCGCAGGTCTACGATGAAACCCTATACTGGCAGCCGCTGGTGATGTGAGACTTATTTGTGTGATCACACGGGCGGCGTGCCAGGGACAGCATCGTCCGCGTCGCCCTCGTCGTCGTACACGTAGGCGAAGTCATCATCGCGCCGGTGCTGAGCACCGCCCGCATGACCCGACAGCCCCGCCTGCCGGCCGCCGATGCTGTGGCCGCTGCCGCTGCCCTGGCCGCCGCCGCCGCCAAAGCCTGCGGGCTGCTGCTGCGGCAGGTGGTCCTGTGTGTGTGACATATCAAGCAGGCGCTTACACCCAGCTTGGTGATGAAACTTGCTGGCGCGGATTCGATTGGCAGTTCGGCCCCTCTTGAAACGGCAGCTGCAGAAGGGTATCTGTTGGCAACATGCCCTCTTGAGTCATGCACCACCTACTTCGCGCCTTGGAAAGGCCAGGCCACAACAACAGAAGCCAACGTGTCCTTACACACCTCATCAGGCGGCAGGCTGGCGAAGTTGTCCAGGTCTGCATCGTATTTCTCGGCGGCGGCGCCGCCGCCACCACCGCCGGCGCCATTGCCGAAAGCAAAGCCGCCGCCACCGTCAAAGCCTCCGCCGCTGCCGCCCGCCGGCTGCCGGTGATGCTGCTGGCCGCCGCTGCTGTGCCTGAGGGGATCGGCCTCCGCCGAGCCCGCCGGCGGCGGCCGCCCGTATGAGAAGGCCGCACCGCTGCCGTGGCGCCCAGCCTCACGACATAGGACGAGATCACATCAATCTATATTTATGTATGTATGTATGTTGCAACACCTCAAAGCACAACGAACTGCAAGCTGCTCCCAGCACTGTCACAGCCGGTGTGGCAGGCAAGCCCACCGAACCTCCAGCTCCTACAGCAGGATCTTGTAAAAAGCACATTCTGCACAACACATGATGTGCTATAGCGAAGGCTGCGGCCATACCTGCCCATTGGCGTGCGCATCCCCCAGCGACGCCGCGGCGGCGCCGCCGCCGGAGCGTCCCACGCCGCCACCATGCGCGCCGCCGCCGCCGCCGCCGGGGGCCAACTGCTGCATGGCGGCTGCCAGGTCCCGTCGTGCCGTCTCCTGCGCAAAGCGGCTGCGGCCGGCGCCGCTTGTGCCGGCAGACGGCAGCGCCATTGCGGCGCCGGCGGGTGTGCGCGACGGTGGCGCCCCGCCGCTGGCGGCGGCGCCGGCGCCCGGCGCGGACCCATCTGCAGGCAGTGCATGATGAGATTCAGCATGACAACCGTGGGATGTGGGCCGGAGAGTCGGTAAGCTGATCGTGCTGCCCCTGTTGTTGCCGGGCTGTGGACGAGCCTGTTTCCCGCTGAGTGCGACGTCACCAGGGCACTCTGTTGGACACATGCACACTCTCGACCGACACGCAACACATGCATGCATGGTACCTGCATTCTGCCAGGGCGAGTCGCCAGCGACGCTGGGCGTCCTGATGCGCCCCGAGCCGGGCACCGCTCCGCCCGCCCTGCGCGGACAGCCATATCGGTGGGCAGCGAATTGCAAAACCTTCGGATTTTGACAAACATTGCGCATGCAAGGCCACCGCCACTAGACAAGCAGGCGCCCCCTCCTGGCATGGGCTTTTGAACTACCCCCAAACGGGACAGCTGCAGGCTGCTCATCCTGCTTGCACGTAGCGAACCCTTGTAGGAGTCTTTCTGTCGGCACGCACCTGCCAGCCGGCCGTCCAGCGGCCTCCTGCTGCACGTTGCCGGACTGCGACTCCAGCAGCGTCGCCAGGATGAGCTCCGCGTCATACCGCAGCTCCTGCGCAGGCAGTTTTCGAATCTCAATGTGAAGGATGTCACTCTGGAATGTGGATCCTAGAACCCGGTCTGCGTCTCCAGCAGAGTCGCCAGCATGAGATCCGCATCAATGCAGCTCCTGCGACGGCCAGTGTTCACCCTTCAGATGTGATATTTATCAAGAGGCTAATAGCCGTAACCCCTCGTGCGCCGGCCCACAGCCATCACATGGTGCGAGGCTGAAACCAGACGGTGCGGCGTGCTCTCTATCGTCTGCGTGCTCGCCGCACGCCAGCAGCTGCACGGGCAGCCGGCAGCCGGAAGTGGCGACCGGAAGTGGCACCCGGATCCTGCAGTCTGGGCGACCCAAGGATACACGCAGAAGCACAACCCATAATTCACCGGCGTCTCGTCGCCGCGCAGGTGCGGGCTGACTACCAGCGCCTGCCGCAATTGAAACACCTATGCAACAGGCACGCAGAGGCGGAAGCAAAAAGCGCAACCCATAACTCACCGGCGCCTCGTTGCCGCGCAGGTGCGGGCCCACCACGAGCGGCTGCCCGGGCGCGTCGAAGCGGATGGCCACATTGGCCCGCAGCCCCTCGCAGAGCGACAGCATCGCGCGGAAGTCGCGCAGGTTGAACGTCACATCGCTCGGCGCATTCGCGCGGTTCTCGTAGGCCAGGAACAGCCCAGAGTCGATGTCCAGGTTGGTGTACAACGCCTTGTCCGACAGGCCTGTTTCAAGAAGCAAGAGTGTCGGGATATTCTTGGTTAGCCAGACGAACAACCTGGAGTCGATGTTCACGTTGGTGTGCAGCGCCTCACAACAAAGCCGGCGGCCGTTACCCTCTTCAGACATCTGCACGTGGGCAGGCATTCTCGGGTTCTTTGGACATCGTTTTCGAGGTGAAGCTGCTGCATTGCATCCCGCCCTGCCGTCAGAGCAGCATCGAAAACACTCGGTGAAACGACACAAAAACAAACAGCAGCCCACCTTTGGCGGGGTCCACGTAGGAGCGGATCTTGACGTCCTTGGTGGGCGCGCCGCCGGGGCCGCTCTCCGGCATCGCGATGATGGTGATCTCGCTCAGGCTGCTCTGGAAGCTGCTCAGCAGCCTGCGCGCAAGCACGCCAGCAGCTTTGAGTCAGAGGGCCCGATGTACAGTCTGCGCGGCGCTCAGCGGTCCCCTGCCCGGCGAGCGGGTCTTCATGCGAGGATGCCAGGCACCATGCCGCTACCGAAGCTGCTGCCGCAGCCCCTGCCGCTACCGCTTCAGATGCTGCAGCCGCCAGCAGCGACACACGCTGGCAGCGCACTCCGAATTGCAGCTTGACGGGACCGGAGCGACACGACGGGGCCAGCGGCAACAAGGTGCCAACAATCGCAGCAATAGTCGGAGGTCTGGAGTTGGAAGCACAAACAAAGAATCACACCTGTTGAACTCGTCGGCCTGACCGATAACGGTGATGGATAGGCCCTCCTTATCCACCGTGGCCTGCAGTATCTCCGAGTCCGTGCACGGAACCTTGTACACCTTCTGCAGCCCTGCGAAATGCAAAAGGCAAGCCGTTGCACCATATGTTGTTGTCCATGTGCTGTTCTTTCTTACCTTCGCCTCTTAGGCCCTCTCAAAGCCTCATCTGTGGCCTGAAAGCTATAGCTAGAGCGTCTGTCAGGCCGGCATGCCGGCAACTGTGCGATGGCTGCATGTCCAGACGGCTGCGACCTGCCACTGCCGCCAAGCACACCTGCAGTCGCAGGTGCGCGGTGGAGGCTGGACCCGCTCACCGTTTTCGCAGTCCACGGTGGCTATGAGGTGGACGCCATCCTCCTGCAGCTCAAACTCGGTGCTCCTCGCCCGCTGCGTGCGGAAGATCGCCGCCATTTGCTGCGCCACAGCAGGCGCCGCCCATCGGCGGGACGCATTGTACAAACACAATTGTGGACAATTCAGTGACAATGGGCACATGCATGTTGTGTACAGCTCCCGAATGGGAGAGGCAGGCTGCATTTCCGGCTTGCGGAGCTGCGGGCGCCGTCTAGCACGCCATGATGCCATGATGCCAACATGTAGTATGAAATTGCCTGGCCATGTGTGGCATGCTATCTGGGCACCTTCATGAGCACGCCGGCCTGCACAATGGTGGCGCCGCCCATGTCGTAGGCGCTGAAGAAGTCTTCATGGTAGGTCGCCGAGGCAAAGGCGGAGCGCGAGGAGTTGATGCTCCGCAGCACCAGCTGCGGCGACGCAGTCATGACAATAAGAACCTGCTGCATGAGATGCTGCTTCGCGGTGTGCTGCGGATGGCAGAAAACTGTGGACTTCCATCCCTGCACATTCAGAGCATTCCCAGCAAGGGGAGGCGCTGCGCCCGGGGGG
>JAABUL010001683.1_pt1 | contig 40393 bp, 46 predicted proteins | sample 5559151 | NCBI WGS metagenome assembly JAABUL01 (sample SAMN10711876, study PRJNA513368) | rock metagenome | isolation source: Antarctica rocks | place: Antarctica: Victoria Land, Pudding Butte sud | reverse complement strand
CTTGACCAGGCCCTTGGCTGTGTCGCGCTTCTTGCAGCGCGACCCGAAGGTACCCGCAGCGGTACTCTTGTGGGTGGTCGTCTTCTGCGTCGTGTGACGCGGGGACGCCGCGTTAACTTTGGTGGCCGGCCCGGCCAGCATCAGCGACAGCATGACGCCAAGGCTCACGGCCAGGTTCAGCCACTTGGAACGTTCGATCATTAACTCCTCCAAAGTATGTTCATATATTGACGGCGCGACATTCGCGCCACGATCGAGATGGACCGCTCTTTCGTATCCTCCCTCCCCTACACCTCCTTGCCGGCCTCTGCCACCAACGACAGGATTGTCCGGCGGACTCATCAGTGAAATGTCCCGTGCACCTTGTGGTAGTATCCTGATTGGCACTTTAAACGATTGAGCGGGTACAAATGCAACAACCGACCCACTGTACACGGTCAGCAGAAAGCCTGCCCTGCCACTTTCTCTGCCTCGGTCGCTCTCTTTTCCGTCGGATCGAAGGCGTTGACCGGGAACACATCTGCGCCCACGTCGGCTATCCTCTCTGGTTCCGTGCAGCCCATACCCGAGACAACCTTGGCGCCACACTACCGAGATTCACCCGAGCGGCCGTGATTGGCCCTAGAGTAATACCATCCTCAGGAACAGAACCAGCCAGCCCCAGGATGGGTGCACGTAGCTCTGTGTGAAAGACTGGAAGAATTAGACGATCAGGAAGAAAGCCGCTGCTATTCCAGGGACTCATAGCCGGGTATAGTCACGCGCGTAGGCCAGGCCGGCAGAGGCAAGGGCCAGCAGGATGAGGAGAAACGCCTCGAATCTCGCGAAATCCCAGAAGCTGGCGCTAATGGTGACGTTGCGAAAGGGAATGGAGGCGGCTTTCGTCGGCAGAAAGATGCCGACGACGAGGAGGATCGAGCCGATCCAGGCGACCTTCTGGCTCCCGAGTCCTTCAAGTGGCCGAAGATTTGGAATGTGTGCGATCCAAAAAATCGGCAGTAGAGGGTGGTGCAATGCATCTACTGCATGTCTGACTGACCGTCAATGTACAGTGGACCCGGTAGGGGCAAGGCGGGACTGCAGGGCGACTCCGGGCGCGCCATGAGCATCTATGAGGAGAGTCTGGTATTGAAGCGGGAGCTTGCAGACCCGCGCGGCATCGCTATCGTCCTCAGCAACATCGGGACCATAGCGCACGCCCAGGGCGATGACCGGCGGGCGGCGGCGGGAGAGGAGAGTGTGGCGCTCTTGCGGGAGCTGGAGGACACAGACCTGGCTTCGGCACTGGACACGCTAGCCCGGGCAGTGCTGGCGCAAAGGGACGACCAACGAGCCATGGAGCTATATCGGGAAGGGCTCCGAGTTTCCTGGTCGGCCGGCGAACTCCAACTCGTCGCGTTCTGTCTAGAGGGCGTGGGGCGGGTCGCCAGCGCCCAGGGGAACATGCGGAAAGCTGTGCAGCTCTATGGCGCTGGAGTCGCGCTTCACGAACGTATCGGAGCGCCACTCTCTCCCGCCGAAGAGGCACAGGATGCATCATATTTCGATGTTGCTCGGCAAACACTGGGCGCCACGGAGTTTGCAGCGGCCTGGACGCACGGGCAAGCGATGCTTCTCGATCGAGCTGTTGCCTGCGCGTTGGACGATACTCCGCACTCGACGCAGAATCCTCGGGGAGAGTAAGCGCCGAGCATCACACCCTGGTCGAAGCCGGGCAAATCGAGCCGTTCGCCGATCAACCGCGGGGGCACCGGTCGGTCACTGCGTCCAAGCACGATCCGAAACCACAGCCCGCGAAGTATCGGTCGGAGGTGAAGGGACGGCGGTGAACCACGTCGTAGGACACCCACGCCGAGCGAGGGGAGCGATATCAGCATCCAGTTCTTGCTCCCGGCACGTTAGCATGAGACGCCGTGGTTGCGAGAACCCGCCACGGCGAGAGCGATACGGTACCGTACAGGAGGACAAGACTATGGCTGAGATCCACGTATCGGCTGAGCGCAATGTTTCGGCGGAGCCGGAGACTGTCTATCGCTGCTTGGCCGACTACCGGCAACACCACCCCAATATCTTGCCTCCCGCCTTCACCGATTTTCAGGTCGAGGCTCGGGGCGTGGGCGAGGGTACTGTGGTGCGATTCCAACTTCACGCCGGCCGGCGGGTCCGTCCCTATCGTATGCGGGTGGCCGAGCCGGAGCCTGGCCGGGTGCTCAGTGAGTCGGACACCGCCTCCACCCTGGTCACCACCTTCACCGTATCGCCCGCCGGCAGTGGGAGCACGGTGCATATTGACACGTGCTGGCAGGGTGCCGGCGGCGTCGGCGGCTTCTTCGAGCGCACCTTTGCACCCCGTGTGCTGCGGCAGATCTATGCCGATGAGTTGGAACGGCTGGATCGGTACACGCAAGGAATGGCTGCCGAGTGACTAAGACAAACCGCCCTGCGGCCCTTTCCTTGCCGACCCCTCATTCCAGGGTGGAACGTTGCTCCCCCGGCCCACGGGCACGGCGGAAACGCAGTTCCTCGGCAAAAGCGTTGGATCGAAAGAAAAGACCGCGAGCGGAATGCCTTCTATTCTAGCGTCAATCCTCATCCAGCCGTTTGTTTCCATCCTCATCCAGCCCAAAGACAGAATGCCCACGGTGGCGGTTGGTGACCGTCAGGTATGCTACCAGCTGAAGCGCAGCGCCCGTGCCAAATATGTTCGCCTCAAGATCACGCCGGATGGGGTGCTGCACGTCACGGTCCCAATGCAGCATCAGGTCGTGAGCATGCAGCAGCTCCTGGCGCCGCAATCACGGTGGATCGTGAAACATCTGCGTCTGCTGGAAGCCTCGACGGACCAGCACGCGGGTCTGCTGGTCACCGGGAGCATCTTGCCCTTCCTTGGACGCGATCGACGGCTGGAGATTCTGACGCCCGCGGTACCGGAACCGCTCATCTCGCTGATTGATGACACGCTCTATCTGGCCGGCCCCAGCAGCGAGCAAATCGACCTCCACCTCATGCTCCACACGTGGTACCGTGAGCGTGCAGCGGAGATGTTGCACGAGCGCGTCGAGAAGTGGTCGCGCACGATGCGCCTCCAGCCTCGCCGCCTGACGGTGCGCGATCAGCGCACCCGGTGGGGCAGTTGCTCGACGCAGGGCAACCTGAACTTTAACTGGAGGTTGGTCATGGCGCCGCTGCCGGTGGTGGATTACCTGGTGGTGCACGAGTTGATGCATCTGCGCGAGATGAATCACAGTGATCGCTTCTGGGCGGGCGTGGCACGGCACTGCCCACGCTATGAAGAGCAGCGGCTCTGGCTCAAGGACAATGGCCGGCGGCTGTCCCAGGTGTTGGCGCGCGATTGAAGGTGGGCCGAGCGATGGCAGCGGGAAGCAAGGAGCCCCGGTGGTGCGGGACTTCGGTTAGCCCACCCCGTATGCCATCCACCCTCCGGTAACCCGACCCATGAGGCGTCTCCGTCCGGCAGCCCACCCCTTGCGGGTGGACCGGGCCGCAGCTACCCCGCATAGAGGGGGCACAGGCCGGCACCCCCTCCTCAGGCGCGCGCGGGCATACCATCCACGATGTGAAGGATTGGTTTTCTCGCTGCGACGGGGACCGTGATGTCGGCCTGCGGGCCGATCCACCCACAAGGGGGTGGCCTACCTCGGCCTGAGAGTCGCTTCAGTCAACCGCCTTGGTCTGCTCGGTGGTCGTCTCCACGTCGCCGCGAACGGGGACACCCTCGGTGGACACCACCTCGATGTCCTCGCGGCGAATGTCGCCGCTGACCATCTGGGTCTCGGTCAACTCGCTCTTTTTAATGCGTAGCACCTCTTTGACGACGGTCTTTTTGACCAATATCTCTTCCATCACAGGCACTTCGATGACATCGCCCAGGTCTCGGATTCGCCCAGTGAGCATGGGTGAATCAGCGTCGTAGTCGCCGCTGTTCTCGGTGACAACCGAAGGCGCCGGCGCCTGAGTCCTGCTCTCCCCGATCGGCGCGACCGCCGGAACTTCCTCGGTGACGGCGGTCTGGCTGACTACTTCCTGGCTGACCGGTACTTCGTCTGCCGCGTTATCCTCGATACCGTCGCCGCTGGCGTAGTAGGAGCGAACGCGTTCCAGCGTATCGCCCGCAAGGCTGTCGCTGCGACTAATATGTGGCGATTCCTCGACCATGTCCTTGACGTATGGCACGCGAAGCCCATCGTCGGTCATTTCTGCTTGATCGATCGGGATGAGTCGGTGTTTGGGCAGCAGGCCGCCCATTTTGACCTCGATGAGACGTGGTATTTCATTGTTGTCCACGTAGGTGCGGTCCACAGTGCCGATGTGGTCGCCACCCGCGTCGATGACCTGCGCGCCGTCGTAGTCGTTCATTACTGCGTTACTCCTGCCTCACGGTCGACCGCCCGGTGATATCGCTCGCCGATCTTTCCACCCAGCACGGCAGCCACGATTATCACCAGCAGCGTTACCGCGAGCGAAACGACGCCGGCCGTGGTCAGCGTCTGGGTATTGATGTTGAGATGAACCTGATTGGCAACGTTAAAGCGAGTGCCGAGGGCGCCGCCGGCAATGCCCAGGACGATGGCCGCGATAATGGTCCAGATGACCACCCCAAAGCCGTTCTTCGCGCCGTCATAGCGAGCCATGCGGCCTGCTGTGTACCCGCCCAGATAGTAGGCCAGAAAGAGCGCAATGAGTGAGCCGACCAGGGCGCCAATCCCCAGACTCTGGGTGGTGTTTGAGACGGCGCCGCCGATCTTTGGCACGGCGGTGCCCATCTGATAGCCCACCGCGCCAACGACAGCGCCGACCACACCCAGGAAAAGAATCGTGAAAAAGGTAGCGACCGCGAAACCCATCAGGTCGCTCCCCCAAAAGAAGCCACCGTAATGCTCGCGCAGGAACCGGGCGCGCTCGGCTCGGATGCCGGCAGTGCTCCGCACGGATTCGACCGGCGCCTCCGCCACGATGGGCTCGATTGGTTGGGTAGTCCGGATGATGGTCGGATCGTCCACTGGCTGGTCCTGCTCGGTTTGGCCGGCTCCGACTGACTGTTCCTCCTGACTCGCAGCCGCGCCATCGCTCTGCTCGTCTATCTTTCTAGCCACTGCCTATCTCCTCGAAAGAAAGAGGGGGAGAGCCGGATGGCCCTCCCCCTGTGGTCATCGACGGTATTCGTGTAGGATACCGACTTGCTCGGCTAGCGCCTGGTATCGTCCCGGCGCGTGGTTTCGGTAGTGTACTCGGAGGTGCGATTGCCCACGGTGTCGTCAGCGCCCTCGATCTCCACGTCTTCGCGGCGTACCTCGCCGCCGACGTTTTCGGTCTCGGTGGTGGCTTGCTTGTTCAAACGGACCTCGCCGGTTACACGCGCTTCCTTGCCGACGACAGCCTCCTCGCGCATCACCGGAACCTCGATCTCTTGATCACTGAAGGCGTCGTCCGGAACGCCGGTATTGTCGGCGGATACGCGCTCAATCGTGACCTCTTCGCGGCGTAGCTCGACGGGGACTTCCTGATGCTCGGTTCGAACCACCTTGCGGAGCCGGACCCGGCCGGACTCGACCTCACGCTTACCGACCTGCAGTTGTTCCTCGCTGAGCACCACACCTGCCTGGTCATCCTGGGCCGCGAAGCCTGTAGTCCCGCGATCGGAGCGAGTGGTATCGACATCGCGGTCGGTGCGGGTCGTGTCATACTCGCGATCGGTGGTCCCGGTCTGGTAGGTATCCGTGGTACCGCCCGCCAAACCGGTGGGGCTGGCCGCATCGGAGCGCTGGATCCCGTAGTAACTGTAGACCTGCTGCTCCTGCTCGTTGCTCAACTCTTCGTCGCCGCCGTAACTGGGAGCATCCTTGATCAAATCGTGCTCATAGGGCACAGTGATCGTGCCATCGGCAATCTGGGCATCGGCGGTGGGAATGATGTGCGTCTTGCCCATCAAGAAACCCATCTTGACACCCACGAACTCGAGCGCGCTGGTCGCATCATCAACCCACACGTTATCGACAGTGCCAATCTTATGGCCGTGCGAGTCCATTATTTCAGCGCCGAACATCTGTGCCGGATCCTGAGTTCCTGTGTTATTCACATCCTGCTCCTTGTTAAACTCGTCCCTTATCCCGGTTTGGGTCGTGTGACCCTATACACCTGAAACAGATAGAGTGCAACTTGCGTGCCATGGAACGAGGACCGTGGCATGCAGAGTTGCTCTCGTGTTACGAAGACGAAGTCAGTCCCTGGTCCTCCGCCGCGCCCTTGGCGGCATCCTTCGCGGCGCCAACAGCCTGCTGGGCGACCGCTTGCACGGCCTGGGCCTTGCCTGAAACCGTGTCCTGGGCCTGGTGCACCAACTGGTCGCGCTGCTGGCCCATCAATTGGTTCTCTTTATCGGATTCCGGGATGGCCAGGCCCACGGCGAGACCGGTGGCCAGCGCGATTGCGCCGACCGCAAGCGGCGTGCTCTGGAGCATCTGCTGCAGCCCGCTCTGGGCTCGTTGCACGCCGTACTGAGCCTGGTGAGCCAGCTGACCCGCCTGGTCCTGCACCTGGTTGGCCAACTGCCCGGCCTGATCGGTAACCTGACCGGCTACATTGCCCACGGTATCTTGCACCTGGCCGGCCACATCACCGACCTTGTCGGTCGCCTGGCCAGCCACGTTGCTGACCTTATCCTGAGCCTGGCCCAAAGCGCCGCTGACCCCTGAACTCTGATCGTCGGTCCCGCCATAGCCCTGCTGGCTAGCATAACCGGTCGGGTAGTCACTGCGCTGACCACCCTGATAGGGGGTCTGATAGTCGCGGTTCGGAGCGTACCCCGCGTCGTAATATCCCTTGCTGGTGTACCCCTGCCCATACCGAGTGCGCCCTGCGTTCGAAGATGAGTTGCTCGATTTTCGCAGGCTCATGTAGAGCCAGCTGAGACCAATGCCGGCCAATGCGGCGGGCACCGGGTTCTGGCGAATCGTCTCAAAGATACCGGAGCCGACATCCTTGACGGTGTCACCGGCATTTGATACCGCTTCCATCGCGGTGTCGCCGGCATTTGATACCGCGTCTTTCGCAGTATCAGTGGCATTTAATACCGCTTCTTTGGCGGTATCAGTGGCGTTGCTTACCATGTCCTGTGCCTTTCCAATGGTCGCCTCGCGAACCGTATCCTTGGCCTGTTGGGCCAGGTTCTCGGGGCTCAGTTTCTCTTGAATCGCGTCGATGGTACTGCTCAACTGCGAACGGGTATCCTCGATCTGCGCCTTGCTCTTCTGGATCTCTTCGTCGTCGTCCTCAGGCGGGGTATCCGTGTCGCTATCGAGGTCGCTATACGTTGCTCCGGTAGCAAGTTCCTCGCTATAGAGCTCGGGATTGCCCTCGCTGTACGGCTGGCCAGTGGCCAGGCCGGCGGGATACGCGCCCGCTCCGGTCAAACCGACCGGCTGGGTATCGAGGTCGCGTGCATAGGCATCTTCCTCGACCGCGTCGCGCGGGTCTAGCTGGTCTGCTGCTTTGCCCATGTGGCATCCTCCTGCAGGGTAGCAATGGTCTCTTTAGGAGCGAGACTTTCACGTTTGAGATGATTCAGGCCACTAAAGATCAGATAGGCGCCGAGACCGGTAACCGCCAGACCCACCAGGAGCGCCGAGAGCCACCAGGGGACACCAAGCTGACCCAGCGCGATAATGACTGTCGCGATCAGCGCCAGCAGGCCGGCATAGGCAACCGCGCCGCCCGCTGCCATAAATCCCACGTCCTTACCCATACGAGCGGCCTTGTGGCTCATCTCGGTTTTGGCCAGTTCCACTTCCTGGCGAACCAGCGTGGACGTCTCGCGGCTCAGATCGGCGAATAGTTCGCCCAGGGAAGGCTCACTGGCGGTAGGGGGACGCTCGTCTTTAGCGTGATCGACTTGATGTGCCATCGGTGGTCCTCATTCCCGACTCTACTTCGACTGTCGGGTCATCGGTCATGAAATCCGCGCCGTGGCCCGCGAAGCCCGGCGACAGATCGTCGGGTGTGGTACCCGGACCGGAAATATCATCGTACTGACTCGGCGCCGCGCCGGAGTTATACGTGCCCTGGCTTTGATAGCCGTAGTCATACGTGCCGGCGGAGCCATACTGCTGGCCACCATACTGCTGGTCGCCATACCGACTGCCACCATACTGCTGGCCGCTGTACTGGCTGCCGCGGTTGCTCGAACTCGGCACGGAGCTCTTGAAAAAGCGAGCCGCCAAAAGTCCCAAGGTGAAGGCGCTCCCCAGGAAGGCCGTGCTGTTGCGTCGAGCAAAGTTCTCGGCTTCCCGCACCAACTGATCGGCGTTGCGCGCCTGAAGATAACCGGAGAAGCTATCCAGCCGGGTGGCGGCCGTGTTCAACACGGAAGCGGCCGGACCCACATTCTGAGTCTGCAGATTCTCGCCGCTCTGCCGGAGCGCTTGCGCGATCTTTGATGCCTGATCGGTGACCTGCCCCTTCTGGGTCTCGAACATCGAGCGAGCCTGATTTTTCGCCTGGCCGGCAACCTGGCCGGCGGTCTGCTGGGTCTGCTGTAGCGCCTGCTGGGAGCCCTGTTTCACCTGATCGGTGATAGGACTCTCGCTGTCACTGTCCCCCGAATTCGAGGGAGGCGTGGGCGGAGTACCCTTCATAATCATTCCCCTTTCTAAAGACCTCCTGATACCGTGGCAGGCATAAGACCGTGCCCGATGATATGTAAAGCACAAAGCGTGCCAGGAATCGCGGGCCAAAAACGACCAAAAAGGTCACTTTGCGGAACTTCGGGACGTCAGACCTACTCCAAAAGAAGTAATTTTGAGCATTTTGACGTTGCGTGTCTCCCGCAGTGACAGGCACAATCGGGGCACGTCTGAACGTGAAAGGCAAACTTTTGGCCCGCACTCAACTGATACCGGTCCTGGCTTTAGGACTAGCTCTCTTCTCTTTGCCCCGTACCGCCGCGGCCTCCGTCCCGGCCGGCCACGAAGTCAACCGCCTGATGCGCTCCCCTGCGCCATCGGCCGCGCAGCTCTTACCGCGCACCACGAGTTCACCGGCGGCCAGTGCACTGCATGCCAGCGTGCTCAGCCTGTTGGCGACGATTAACGGCGATCGAGCAGCGCTCCGGCTGGCCCCACTTGTGCTGGACAGCCGGCAATCGCGCTGCAGCAAGCAGCACTCGAAACACATGGCGGGAATGAACGCGATCTCGCACGACCAGTTCCCGGCGGACATCTGCGTCAACCATCAGACCAGCGGAGAAAACGTGGGCACGGCCCCCGCCAATCCGGCGGATGCTCTACTCACGCTCAATCAGATGATGATCGCCGAAGGACCCTGCCCTGGCTCCTGTTCCTCCAGCGTGTGGGAACAGCACGCCCATTACCTCAACCTGATGAACGCGGCCTTCCATCACGTGGGTCTGGGTGTGTATGTACAGGGCGGTCGGACATGGTTAACGGAGGACTTCACCAGCTGAATCAGGCTCCCGTTCACCCGCGTCGAGCACGCCGCCCAGCCAGCGTGAGAGGTCGAGCATTTCCGGCATACTGACCGAGTGTCCCACGGGATACTCGCCGTAGGTGAGGTTCACACCGAGCCGCGTGAGAAGGTCACGGGAGAGATGGGCGTATTCCAGCGGTACGACGGTATCGACCGTGCCGTGCGCCTGGAAGAACGGCCGGCCGGTCGGTCGCTCGGTCGGATACGGCCGGTTTCCCTCGGGCGGTAGATAGCCACTGATCATGATGCCGCCGGCCAGACGGGACGGTTCGAGCAGTGCCAGGGCGCCCGCCATGGCCGCGCCTTGACTGAAGCCACCCACGTACATCCGGGACGGGTCAAGCGTATAGGCTTCGATCATCTCATCGAGAAAGGCGCGAAGCAGATCAAACGCCGCTTCGATGCTGGTGCTGCCCAGTCCGGGTCCGTCACGCTCGAACTCGTACCACGAGAAGCCGCCGTAACCGTGCGTCAGTGGGGCTCGCGCCGACACCACCGTGAGTCGCGAATCCACCTGCGGCGCTAACCCCATCAGATCGTCCTCGTTGCTGCCCAGGCCATGCAGCAGCAGCAACCCCGGGTGCGGCGCCACTCCCACCCGGGCCGGCTGTACCCGATGAACCAGCGAAAACTCTCCCACTACTCTCTCCCCGGTGTGTGTCTTTCACCCCCGTGTCGGTCTTTAAGGATACTGTAGGGATCACCAACGTCGAAGTGGACGTGGTTCGGTGAAACCGTGGTTCCAGCGAAATAGGAGGGGGGGGCAAGCCCGGGAAGGAGAGGTCCGGACTTGCCCCGAGGAGCACGGAAAGGAGATTGATTGGATCTCTTGTAGTACACCATATACGCGCCGTGGCGCCGAGAGGCAAAGGTCCAATTTTTCGAGGGACTTTCGACGGGTGGACAACGCTGTTCGCCAGGACGCGCCGATGGACGCGAACCGAGCGGCGTGAAGCCGACTCACCTACTGTGATGAAACACCGTGATCACGCCAATCACAATGACCGCCACCGTCGCCAAGAGCAGCACCAGACAGCCCAATACCAGGATTGCTTTAGCACGATCGTGCTGTGGATCGGATTCTGCCCTCGGGGGTACGGGGCGAATCGGGGCAGCATCTCGCCAGTCGCCGATGCGGGTAACCAACTGGTAGGCCCCGCCGGGTTGACGCCGATATTGCCACACGGCGCCGGCATCGGTACTCCCACGCAGGTAGGCTGCCACCGGCTCGCGCATGACTCGCCAGAAGTGCTGCTCAAGCTTCTCCACTGCATCCCGGATGGAAAAGAATCCGATATCCCGGATGCGTTCATCGGGATCGTCGGAGCGGAGTTCGCCGTGCCATCCGGTTACCTCAAACACGAAGACCGTCGAGCTCTGGCCCGGTCCCGGCAATTCACCGGTCAATGTTGGTTGGCCGGTGGGGTTCTGGAGCTGAACAGTATAGAGCAACGGGCCGATCTGGTCGATCTCCAGCCCGGTTTCCTCCCGAACTTCCCGCGCCAGTGCCTCGGTCAGCAGCTCGCCGCTCTCCAGCATGCCTCCCGGCAGAGCCCAGGCCGGACCCGGGTCATGGGGACCCTGTTGCTGGACTAGCAAGACCTGCTCGCCCCGGCGAACGAGCGCGGCCACGACGAGACGGGTTCCTTCTGATCGGCTGGTGTCGGCGCTCTGGTCCACGATCCGCATGCCCCTACGGCGTACTCTTCATGCCTATCTGGGCGCCCAGTTCAGCCGGCGTTACAGTGCCGGCACTGGTCCCAACGACCTGGCATGCCTTCCTTTATACAGCGTAGCTGTTCTGCTACCTTGATCGTCACCTCGTCCCTGATGGCGAATGAAGCTGTTCGACCGAACTCAGCCGGCCAGCACCCGCCGTAGCGCGCGGCCCCCCTCCCCCTCGGGGGTTCATGGGCGGACAGATTGGAAGATCTAGAGAATGGAAGCGGGGACTGGCATGAGGCGACGCCTGTCGGTGGTGATGCTTCGGCAGTTTTCGCACCTCCGATGCCGGTCCATTTCATCATCTTGTGGTGCCCTCACAAACTGTCCGCCCATGAACCATCGGGGGGGAGGGGAGCTACTGTGTCTGCGATGCGAACACCTACAGGTCCAGGCAGCGCAGCTCCACATCCGTGAGCCAGCGCCCAGGTTTCTCAAAGGGCTACGCATACCAAGCAGCTATTCGCCCTCCCGCAGCCCTGCGGCTAGGGGAGGGGGGGATGCCGTGAGTGAATACACGGCGCTCACGCTGCCTGCGTCTGGTACCATCGCAGAGGTGCTCAGACGTTTGCGCAGAGAGGGAAGTCGATGGTGCGTTGGTTAAGGCTTGCCGTGGTCCTGCTGGCTTGCGGCGTGCTGGTAGTGCCGGCACGGGCTCAAACCGTTGTCCCGCGATCGTCGGTGGTTACCGGCGCCATCGCCTACTCCCAGAACTTCAACGTCTATCAGATGAATGCGCTAGGAGGGAACCGGCACGCCCTCACGGCCCGCGGCACCGGCTATCGCGGGATCTACTATCCGGCATACTCCTATTCGCCGGATGGCAAGTACCTGCTCCTGGTGCGCTCCGATCATGGCGCGGGCTCCTTGCTGCTGCTGAATCCCAATGGCTCGGTACTGCGCATGCTGGCCCGTGTTCCGGTGTACACTGACTTCGCTCCCGCCTGGGCGCTGGACAGCGACCGAATTGTCTATATCGCCTCTGAGCCGGCACGGTACCGGCCAGCGCGTGTGGCGGTGGACAGTGTCGATCTGCTTGGACGCAAAGCGTATCTCTGGAGTTACTCCAGCGCGGGACTGTGCGACGGCGCCATCTTCGATCCGGCGGAGACGCTGTATGATGAGCAGACCGGTGGGGCCGGGTATATGCCCACCGTGCAGTGGAGGGTGGCGACACATCTTGCGGTCTACACCGGCACTTGCGGCGGTGGAACTGTCTATGTGGCCAATACCCGATCGCATGTCAGCAGGCTGCTGAACACCAGCTGGACGGAGGCGGCTCTCTCGGCGTCGGGGAGGCTGGCCGTGACGCAAGTATCGCGCAGCGGAACGCGCGTGCTGCTGACCTATGCCTATCCGGGTGCGCCGGTGCGCGGCGTGGCCTCCGGCGAGCTGCCTCTGTGGTCGCGCGACGGAAAGTTCCTGTACTTCGTGAACCGGACGCCCGGGATGATCCTGTCATTGCGCAACCCGGCGAGACAAGCCGTGACCTCGCGGACCTACACCAGTGCCATACTCCGGGCCAATGGGGACGGTGCCCACCTGCTTCGGCTGGTGTCCGACGATGCCTATGGCTTCGGCCCGCTGAGCCTCACGCCGGATAACCGGTCGTTGGTGTTCAGCCGGGTCGACAACCTCTGGCGACTGTGGAACCATCGTCTCCCGAACGGCTCCTATACTGACGCCCAGCTTCGCCAGTACGGCCCGCACGTCTCGATTCAGCGCTTTATCAGCGGCCAAACAGCCCTGACGCTGGCGCTGGATGCCGGCAGGCCGGCGGTGCAACCCTGATGGTGTTATCGCCGATACCAGGTGGCGGCTGCCTGGAGAAACGCCACACCGTCCAGTAGCACCTGAAGTCCCTGAGGGACCGATTGATTCCCCGCGTAGTAGGTGTGGGCGGCGGCGTACACGCGTCGTATCTCCCGGCCGGGCAAATCCTCTGCCGGCAGCAGCTCGATGGCTCGGTCCTTGGGCAGACGCCACACCGCCAGCGGGTCGTCGGTGGAGCAGGTGAGCACCTGATACAGGACGGGCCAAACCTCGGTGAGGAGTAGCCGGACGCGACGGGCCAGGTTGCCTGCGCCGTGACCGAGCAGCTCGTTGGCGACCGAGGTGTGCACCGGCCGAGGATCGGACAGACGGCGGTGCGCCTGGTCGCGTAGCTGGTCGGCAGTGGCTGCGGCTATCGGCAGCCGGCCGGCTACCAGGTGGAACGCACCGGGGATGGGGCCAACCCAGTCCTCCCTTCCCTCAAGGCTGGTCTTGAGCGGATAACATTGGATATAGCTGAACGGCGTGACGTCGATGGCTGCCAATTCACGATGAATCGCCATACCCATGTATAGGGGCAGTTGGCCGTCCGGACCGAACGCTGCATCTTTCAGGTAGAGCTGGAGGTCTATGTCGCTGCCACCGGGGAGGTAGCCGCCTTTCAGTGCCGAACCGTGCAGCATTAGACCGATGAACCAGGGAGCGGTATGACGCAGATAGGTCTCGGCCGCGCGATGCACGATCTGACGCGCTTCGGGCAGTACCGGCGCCACGTCGATACCGTCGAGTGGATCGTGACTCATGGGCGGTTGGCGAGACCGAACCGTAACCCCGCTCGTATCGAGCGTAGCGCGGCTGCTACGTCGTAGCCTTGCGCGCTGGTCAGCTCCAGCGTTTCCACGATCAAGCGTTGATTGACCTCCACCGCTCGGTATAGGTCCGTAAGAGTAAATATCTGATCGATCCGTGCCGACAATTTGTCCGGCTTGAGTGGGAGATCGAGCGATTGCTCGTCGGTCCACTTCAGGTCCTGATCCCACCGATGATTGATGGCGAACAGCACCCGTAGCAGGTTCTGCATATCCCAGAGGAAGCGCATGGCGAGTCCCATGCGCTCACCCCGCGCCGCCAGCGCCCAGCGCACACCTGGAACGTGGGGATCGGCCCAGACGGCGGTCTGGTCGGCCACGATGCGCTTGGCCAGACCGTCCGGATAGCGAGCCAGCGTGGCCTGCCAGTTCCCCAGCGCACCCTCGGTGCGTAAAGGGATGGCCTGTGCCACGGTCCATCCCATCTCCAACCGCGCCGCCCCGACGAACTCACCCGCCGCCAGACCGTGTACCAGTTCACTGAAGCCGGAGAGAGCAGCCCAGCCGACCTCAGCCCAGATGTCGCCGAAGCGACTGACGGTCTAGTGGAAGCCAACGGCATCCGCTTCCCAGGTGTCCGCCTTGATGTCCATGGCGCCCACGGTTTCCAGCCATGCGCTCCACTGCTCGGCTCGCGGCAGTTGGTCCGCCCAGAGGTTCAACTCGATATCCGAGAAATCATCGGCACGTCCTCGCGCCGCGGATCCGGTGAGGGCAATCTCCTGGCCCAGCTCTGGTGGGCCAGCGTCCGCCAACCTTCGGGCCAGATCGAGGCGGAGCCGGCTCGCCTCGGTCGCATCTGGGGGGAGATGGTTCATAGTATGGTCCTTCTGGCTGCCGAGTCGGAGTGTTGAGCGACGGCAGCAGGCGCTGTTGGCTCGATGACGGAGACTACACCCCGGTCATGAGCCTGGGGCGTCCGCCGTCCGCCATGCCGAGTGCCGCCCACTGCACGATGTCGTGGCCAAAAATCACCCGTGCCTTCTCGTCTTCGGCGATCTGGTGGAGACGGGCGATGCTGCTCCGGGCGGATGGAACGTCGGCGACCGCTCCGAGCTTGCCGGTGCGCCAGTGCTCTTCGGTATATACGGCGTCCCAGGTGAAGAGCCAGGGCTGTGTCTCCAGCCGCACCAGCATGGACTGGTGGCCCGGCGTGTGGCCGGGCGTTAGCAGCATTTCGACGCCGGGCAGAGGGCTCCAATCGCCCTGCACGGGACGAAACTGCAAGCCGGGAGCATCCCACACCGGCAGATACTCCTGTTCACGAGCGACGGCCAGTTCCGCCTCCTGCACGGCAATGGTCACGCCCGAAAAGAGTGTATTGCCGCCTGCATGGTCGAAGTGCAGGTGAGTATTTACCACCAGATCAAGATGTGCGGGGTCGAAGCCGGCCAGGCGAACCTGCCGGTCCACACGCTCCTCAGCGGCCACGTTGGGACGAATCCAGCTGGCGTCGATATCGTAGTCGCGGTGCAGGGCGTCCGGATCGCCGGCCGTGCTGGGCGGCAGGCCGGTATCGACCAGCATGGCGTGGCCGTCTCGCTCGATCAGCACCTGCATGCAGGGCAGCGTGACGCGCCGGTGCGAGTCATCGCCCGGATGGATCACCGAGCGATCGGCGTCTAGCGTGCCGCCCGAGAGGAGATAGAGGTTTAGCTCTCCCACTCGTCGCCCTCCTCTTCCTCATAGAGACGGTCCAGGCGCTGCTCCAGTCGGGCCACCGTGGCCCAGAGGGTCTCCACCGACGCTACCAGATGTGCCAGCACCCGCAACAGCTCGACCACGGCCGGCTGCGCCTCTTCCCAGGTACTCGATTGTAGGTCACGAATTTGTTGCAACAGGTAATCGCGATCGGCCGGAGCACCTTCGGCCTGTCGAATCGTGGCCTGGCGCAGTAGGCGATCAATCTCCTGCTCACTGAAGACGCGCCGCAACTCCTCCAGCACCTCGTCGAGCGGGCGATTAGTATCCATGATTCATTATGGGGCCGTGGCCACCGGGCGCCCGGCGTGCATCTGGCGCCCTCAACCAACCTGATCGGTTACCAAATGAACGCCAGTTTTGACACCACCACCCGTGGTTGCTAGTGTAGAGTCATGCAGCATGATCGTGTTATCGCCGACCTCACCAAACTTGGCCTGACCAGCTATGAAGCACGCGCCTATGCCGCACTGACCGGGCGTGATTCCTTCACCGCCGCCGAAGTCTCGCGGGTGGCCGGGCTGCCTCGTCAGCGCATCTATGATGTACTGGCCAGCCTCCTGGAGAAGGGGTTAGTCTCCACCCACCCCGGCACGGTCATCAAATACTCCGCTACCGAACCGACTCTGGCCATTGAGCAATTGCTCTCGGTTCGGCGGCAGCAGTTGGAAGTGCTGGAAGAGCAGGCAGCCACACTGGTAGACGAGTTGGCGCCGGCCTATCGCGCCGGAAAGCAGGAGACCGACCCCCTGCAGTACATCGAAGTACTCCGCGACCGCGGGGCGATTAATGCTCGCTTCGACGAACTGCAGGCGGGAGTGCAGCGCGAGATTCTGGTCTTCACCAAACCGCCCTACGCCAAGGTGCCGCAGGAGAACGTCGAGGGACTGCGGATAGCACGGACCGTCACTGCCCGCAGCATGTACGAATACTCTCTGTTCGACGATCTAGCCGCCACCGAGGGCGTCCGTCGCTTCGTCGAGGCCGGTGAGCAGGCGCGGGTCGCCCCTGAACTTCCGCTCAAATTGGTGATCATCGACGAGACGATCGTCATGTTTGGGATGGAAGATCCCATCGCCGGCAGCTCCGATCTCACCATCGTGGTTGTGGACCATCCATCGCTGGCCACCGTGTTGAAGATGGCCTTTACCGCCTACTGGAATCAGGGCGTGTCCTTCGATCAGGCTTACGAGCGCTTGGTGCTGGCCCGCTCGCAAAGCGCCTGATCCTCCCCGAGACACCGTGCCACGGCGCCGCTTGTTGCAGGGACACCAGACAGTCATACTATAAGCTGTCGATCCAAGAACAGCACGGCGCCTCCCTGCATCCGGGGTGATGGTCGCCGGGGAGAAGCAGCGATGCCCGATTCACCTGGCTCCGTGATCCGCCATCCAGAACGGCTCGCCGCGCTGCGGGAAACCGCTCTCTTGGACACACCGGCCGAAGAGGCCTTCGATCGACTCACCCGTTTAGCGGCACGGATTCTCCATGCATCGGCTGCCCTGGTATCCCTGGTCGACGAGGATCGCCAATTCCTCAAAAGTCGCCTGGGGCTGCCTGAACCGTGGGCCTCGCTGGGCGAGACTCCCCTCTCGTATTCGTTCTGTCAGCATACCGTAGCATCCGGCCAGCCGCTCATTATCCAGGACGCTCGCGACCATCCACTGGTATTCGACAATCTGGCGATCGCCGAACTCCAGGTCGTGGCCTATGCGGGAATTCCCCTTATTACCTCCACCGGACAGGTGCTGGGCAGCTTCTGCGTGCTCGACGACCACCCGCGCATCTGGAGTGAGGACGAGATCGGCATTTTGACCGACCTGGCCGGCGCCGTGATGAGCGAGATCGAACTGCGTGCCGCCACCCTCGAAGGGCAGCGGCAGATGGCAGAGCGTCAGCAGCTCCAGGCCGAGCGCGATCTACTGTCGTCGAGCGAGCATGAAGCCCGCATGCGCGCCGAAGCGTCGGAAGTGACCCTGGCCGCCGTGGTCGAGCGTGTGCCGGCCGGGATCGTTGTGGTGGACCGCGACGGCAAGGCCCTGCTGATCAACGAGGCAGGGCGGCGCATCAGTGGCGAGTCGCCGCCCGGCTCGCTCTCCATGCTGGATCAGGTCGACCTCTATCGCCCCCGTGAGCTGGTTTCAGGACGGCTGCTCCAGCCGGAGGAAACTCCCCTCGGTCAGGCCTTGAGCGGTACGGTGGTCGAAGGGGGCGAGTACGTCTTCCAGCGCGCCGGAGATACGTCGGAGGTGTGCCTGCAAGTGTCCGCGGTGCCGCTGCTGAACGCCAGGGAAGAGATCATGGGAGCCGTGGCCGTGTTTACCGATATCACCGATCGCCACGTGCTTGAACGGCAGAAGGAGGCGTTTCTAGCCAGCCTGGCCCACGATCTGAAAACACCGCTCACCTCCATCAAGGGCTTTGCCCAGTTGCTTGAGCGGCGACTCGGGCGTGAGGATACCGTCGATCTGGAGCGGACCCGACGCGATGTGGCTCAAATCGTGGCCACCTCGGCCCGGATGGTCACGCAGATCGACGAGTTGCAGGACATCGCGCGGCTCCGGGTGGGTGAGGTGTTAGCCCTCGATCGCTGCCTCACCGATCTCCTCACGCTGGTGGAGCAGGTGCTCGACCACTATCAGTCCATCATCGGCGACCATTCCGTCGTCCTGAATGCGCCACCAGCGCCGGTGATCGGGACCTGGGACCCGGTCCGGCTGGAGCGTGTGGTGGTAAACCTCCTCTCCAACGCCGCCAAATACAGTCCGCCGGACAGTAGCATCACTGTGGAGATCGATCGCGAGCAATCGCCGGACGGCCACTCTTGGGCGCTCTTGCGTGTCTGCGACCAGGGCGTCGGGATTCCTCAGGCCGAGCTGTCCCGCGTCTTCGAGCGCTTCTACCGGGCCAGCAACGTACAGGAGACCACCCCCGGCGCCGGCATCGGCCTGGCCGGCGTCCGCCAGATCATCGAACAACACGGCGGCGCCGTTTCCGCCGCGAGTCCCGAAGGCACCGGCGCCGCCTTCACCATCCGTCTCCCCCTCGATGAGGCAGATACCGCAGTAGGCTAGGCCTCAACCCGCCGGAGCAGATTCTCCAGAGCCGCTCGAAGACATGGTCCACGCTCGTCAGCGCTGTCAGGTTGATCGCGTCTGCTCCACCCACCGCGCCCGCCACGTGGCCGGCTCGAAAGGATCGGGCCAGTATTCGGTCTGTCGGACGATCCGGCCATCGCGAACCTCGGAGAACGTTATCGCCCGACCGGAGAACGTCCCGTCGGTGACCGTAACATCGGTAACCACGCCGCTGCTATCCGCCACCAAGCGGTGCAGCGTGAAGCGCCAGCGGCCGGTCGCCGGATACTGCTCGTTGATCGCCACGAAGTTCGAACGACCGCGGATGCGCTCGCCCGACTGCGGCCACTCCAGCACAAACTGGTCGTGCAGCAACTCACCGGCTGCCTGGAAGTCATTCTCGCCCATAGCCGCCCAGAACCGCTCGACCACCTGCCGGCTCGCCACGTCGCTCATCCCTATCACTCTATCACTGTCCTTTGGAAGATGATGAGGGGACAGGCAGGCGAAGCTCTGGCAGAACATCAAGAGCGATCATTTTTTCCAGCGCCGCCAAAGGGGCAGGTCCGTATGATGGAACAGGCACAGGCGGGCTGATCGATCGCTGTGGTTCTAACGATGAAAGAGAATGGAGGTACCAGTGCCCACAGATGTGCTGCAAGGCTCACTGGTCCTGACTGACCGGGTCTTCAGGGGAGGGCAGGTGGTGGTCGAGGGTGGCCTTATCCAGGAGATCGTGACAGAGACACCGCGCCATCGGCCGACCGACGACTACGGCGAGGCGTTCATCCTGCCCGGCCTGATCGACCTGCACGTGCATGGAATCGCCGGGGCCGACGTCATGGACTGCTCGCGGGAGGCACTCGCTCTCATGGCAAGGCGCTTCGCCGCGCACGGGGTGACTGGCTTTCTGCCGTCGACCGTGACTCAGAGTCTGGATCTGACGCGCCGGGCGATGGTCACCATCCGGGACTCGATGGACGCGCCAGGGGATGGAGGAGCGCGGGTGCTGGGAATCCATCTCGAGGGTCCCTTCGTCAATCGCGCCTTCAAAGGAATGCAAAACGAGGCATATATCCAACTCCCCAACGAGGATACCGCCCGTGATCTCATCGCCCAGGCTCCTGGGCGCGTGTCCCGCGTGTCGCTGGCGCCCGAGCTGCCGGGAGCAGATCGCGTCATCCGGCTTCTTCGGCTCGAAGGCATCTACGTCTCCATCGCGCACACCGGGGCGACCTACGAGCAGGTACTCGATGCCATTGATCTCGGCGCCACCCAGGTCACGCACTGCTTCAACGCCATGACCGGGCTGCACCATCGCCGGCCGGGTGTAGCCGGCGCTGCCATGCTCCGCGATGAGCTGTATGCCGAGCTCATCGCCGACGGCGTCCACGTTCATCCGGCCGTGATGCGTCTCCTGATCCGGCTCAAGGGGCGCGAGCGGGTCATGCTCGTGACCGACTCCATGTCCGCAGCCGATATGCCCGATGGTCGCTATACGTTCGGAGGCCACGATGTCACCGTCCGCGACGGCGTGGCGCGTCTGGCGGATGGCACCCTGGCGAGCAGCACCGTGACCATGGACACCGCCGTGCGCAACCTGGTCCAACTGTGCCAGACGCCGCTGGTGGACGCGGTATACATGGGATCGACCACTCCGGCCGATGCGATCGGTCTGGGCGCGAGGAAGGGGAAGTTGGTCGCCGGTTATGACGCTGATGTCGCGATCCTCGACCCAGCGCTCCAGCCGGTTGCCACGTGGGTCGAGGGCCGGCAGTGCTGGCATCGGGCTGGAGCGCTGGAGCCCTCGTGACTCAGCGCATGAGCGCCTGACGGCTGCGCTGCAGCAAGTCACGCTCGGTCGCGTTCTCGCTGCGGGCAATCGCCGCCTCGTATGCCGATGCCGCCTCGGCAGTGCGGCCCAGGCGTCGGAGCAGGTCGGCGCGGATAGCGTGGAACAGGTGGTAGCCATCGAGGTCGAGGCCGTCGACCAGGGTGAGCGCCGCATCCGGTCCCTCGACCTCGGCTACCGCTACCGCGCGGTCGACAGCCACGACCGGACTCGGGGCGAGCGACAGAAGCTGATTGTACAGCTGGAGGATCTCCCACCAGTCGGTAGCGCCCGCGGTGACCGCGTCGCTGTGAACGGCGTTGATCGCCGCCTGGATCTGGTACTGGCTGGGTTGATTACGCCGGAGGCATTGCCGGACCAGAGCCTGACCTTCGGCGATGAGATCGCGATCCCAGTGGCTGCGGTCCTGGTCGGCCAGCAGCACGAGGTCGCCGTCCGGGGTCGTACGGGTGATCCGGCGCGACTCGATGAGCAGCAGGAGCGCGAGCAGCCCCATGACCTCCGGTTCGTCGGGCATGAGCTCGGCCAGGAGCCGTCCGAGTCGGATGGCCTCGATGCAGAGGTCGTCGCGGACCAGCCGGTAGCCTGAGCTGGCCGTGTAGCCCTCGTTGAAGATGAGGTAGAGGACGGCCAGCACAGCTCGCAGGCGGTCCGGGAGATCGGCCTTATTCGGGACCCGGTAGGGGATTCGCGCGTCGCGGATCTTCCCCTTAGCTCGGACCAGCCGTTGCGCCATGGTCGGCCCAGGCACCAGGAAGGCGTGTGCGATCTCCGTGGTGGTGAGCCCTCCCAGGAGTCGCAGCGTGAGTGCGATCTGGACGCCGGGGGCGAGCGCGGGATGACAGCAGGTAAAGATCAGGCGCAAACGATCGTCGCGCACGGGACCCTCCTCAGTCGATTCGTCGCGGTGGTGCAGTAGAGCGGCCTGGGCGTGCCGATCGTGGCGGGACGCCTCCCGACGGAGACGGTTGATCGCCCGGTTGCGGGCGGTGGTGATGATCCATCCTGCCGGACTCGCGGGCAGCTCGGTGGCCGGCCATCGTTGTATCGCGACCGTGAACGCGTCCTGGTCCGCCTCCTCGGCGACGTCAATGTCACCGAGGACGCGGACCAGGACGGCCACCGCTCAACCGTATTCCGCGGAATACACGTTCTATCTCCTCGGGGACGAGAGCCGGCACGTCAGGAATCAGTCCTGGGATTCGTCCACGAACGGCCGCACCTCGATGGGGAGGGTAGTCGCCCGGGTAAGCTTGCGGCCCCACTCGAGTGCGGCGTCGAGATCAGGGGCCTTGATGATAGAGAACCCGCCGACGTACTCCTTGCCCTAAGCGAACGGGCCGGCCGTGGTGGAGCGGCCGGCACACCAGGCGAATCCTCGCCCTCCGCGTCACGTACTCTCTGCCCGTGTTGCAGTTCGACTCACCGTAGGCAGCCGCCCCTGTGAGACAACCACGCCCAGGATGACGACCAGCGCGCCAACCGGCTCGTACCAGGTAAGCGGCTCGCCCAGGACCAGGACCCCGGCCGCGGTGGAGAAGAGCGGGATGAGATAGGTGACGGTCGAGGCGACGGTGGGGCCGGCATCTCGAATCAAACTGTAGTTCAGGAGGTAGCCGATACCGGTTCCAAGGATCCCAAGGACGAGGATACTGGCGATGACCTTGAGCGGCAGAACGGGCGGAGCATGGGTCAGAAACGGCGTGATGATCGCGAGTTCGATCGTGCCGCACAGAAGCTGGCCGGTGGCCAGGGCGAGCGTCGATTCGCCTCGATCCGCCAGGTATTTGCGGGTGTAGGGGAAACCGAGACCGTAACTGGCCGCCGCCCCGAGGCACAGTAGGTTCCCCAAGAGGGCGCTGCCACCGAGACCCTGCCAGACGCCAAGCACGATCAGCACCCCGATGAAGCCGAGGGCCAGGCCGACCAGCCGCTCCCGTGACAGGCGCTCCCGTGGCAGCATCAGGATGGCGAGCGGGGCCGCGAAGAGGGGCGTGGTCGCGTTCCAGATGCCGGCCAGGACCGAGGTGGTGTGCAGTTCACCATAGGCGAAGAGCGAGTACGGCAGGGCGTTGAATAGCACGGCGGCTACGGCGAGATGCAGCCACACCTGACGACCGCGCGGCAGGCCCTCTCGCCGGATGGCCAGGATCAGGAGCAGGGTCGCTGTGCCGAGGATGGTGCGACCGAGCGCCACCTGCAGGGGCGCGAGGGCACCGTCCCCGACTTTGATGAAGAGGAAACTCATGCCCCAAATGGCAGCCAGCAGGATCAACCGAGCCTGCCACGGAATGGCGAAACGGGATATGCCGGCTCCTCTCCGACTATTCTTCTCAGCATCGTCGAGCCGGCGCTGTAGTTGGGGTATAGCGTCTTCCTTGATGGCAGTTACCGTTATCTCACGCCCGGCGGCCCGACAGGTATGCACATGACCCAAGCGGCGCCCTCAGAGGACTCGTCACAGAGCGGAGCCGGTTCCTATTCGAGTCAAGGGGTTCGAGATCGTCATGCTGAGGCCCACGCCTTCCAGTTGGAGAAGGCGCTCTTTAAGATCGAGCCCGCCGCCGTAGCCGGTTAGGCTCCGGTTCCTACCGATGACGCGGTGACAGGGTACGACGATCGGTACTGGATTGTCGTGGTTCGCCATACCCACGGCGCGGACGGCGCGTGGCCGCCCGATGCTGTTGGCGATGTCGGTATAGCTGCGCACCTTGCCGTACGGGATCTCGCCGAGTGCGTGCCAGACGTCGAGCTGGAACGGCGTGCCGCGCAGGTCGAGCGGGAACGAGAATTGGTGGAGCGAGCCCTCAAAGTAGGCAGTCAGCTGGACCGAAAGGGCGGCGAGGATTGGATGGTCGCGGAGCAGGTATGCCCCCGGCTCACGGGTGCGGATCCACGCCTCACACCCTTCCAGCGCATCCGCGGGGAACGTCAGGCACGCCAGGCCTCGGGCAGTGAAGACGGCGCCGAAGGAGCCCATCGGCGTACCGGCCAGGCCCAGGACCATCGCATGCTCAGGGATGGCGGGGAACGTGGATGTCGTTTGAACGGAGCTACTCATCTGAATCCTCCTGGGTGTGGATGTCGCTCAATAGCGCCCACATGCGGTCGCCCCGGCCCAAGGGTAGCATCGGGGACGATCCGTCCTAGACTGCGCGTGACAGGACATCGGTCTGTGCCGACATGCTCTCCCAGAGGTACAGAACGGCGTAGGCGCTAGGGCCGCCACCGGTCGGCGTGCGCCTCCAGCCTGCATGGGTTCCCATCAGTCGAGAACCGGCCGTGGAACGCAATCTGCCGAAAGCTGGGCGTCACGCTCGTGAAGGAATGTCAGGTGCCCCGAGGACCGGGTGGGGACCGTCGACAAGGCGGAGTCGTCCTCGCGTCTCGGAGAGCTTCCCGTCGGGCGGATGGCAGTGGTGAGCCGGGTGGAAGGGAACGAGGGGCTGGAGGATGGAGGAGCGTTTCGTGGGGGACCCGTGCCTTGGTACTCACGGGTTGGGATCGGGGACAATGGCGCAGATTCGAGAGGAGCTGCGCCGTGCCAAGCTATGAAGGGCGACTGGAGTTGAGGTGGAGCAACACGCCGCTGCGGCTCCTTGCCCACGAAGATGTCTCCGACGCATGGGCGCCGCCCTCGGACTACCGGCTGGCCGAGGGCCGGCTGGGACACTGATGAGGTGAGCGAACTGCTCCCGAGTCCTCATCGTGACGTCCTCCAGCCCGTACTCGCCGGCATCGTCGCGTCCATCGTGGGTTTCGCAGGCTCGTTCGCCATCGTGCTTGCCGGGCTGAGGGCGGTTGGCGCCAGCGCCGACCAGGCGGCTTCCGGCCTGCTAGCGCTGTCGCTCGCCATGGGCCTCACGGGAGTCGCGCTGTCGTGGCGTCTGCGAATGCCGATCTCCGTTGCGTGGTCCACACCTGGCGCGGCGCTGCTGGTGTCCGCCGGCGCGGTGCACGGGGGATGGCCGGCCGCCGTCGGGGCCTTCGCGGCCGGCGGGCTGCTGGTGGTGCTAGCGGCAGTCTGGCGGACCCTGGCGGGCGCCATCGCCGGGATTCCCGCTCCCCTGGCCAACGCCCTCCTCGCGAGGGTCCTACTCTCAGTCTGCCTCGCGCCTGCGCGCAGTCTGGTTGCCCATCCCGCCCTGACCGCACCGGTGATCGTTACCTGGCTCGTGCTCCTGCGCGTTGCGCGCCGCTGGTCGGTGCCGGGCGCACTAGCGGCTGCCGCGATTGGGGTCGCATTGGATCCGTTGCACAGCGCGCAGCACACCCATCTGCTGCCAGAGTTGACGCTGACCATGCCCATCCTGGATTTTCGTGCGCTGATCGGTGTCGGGCTTCCGCTGTTCATCGTGACGATGGCCTCGCAGAACGTTGCCGGCCTGAGTGTCCTGCGCAGCTATGGCTATGCCCCGAACTTCGGCCGCGTCCTTGGCACGACCGGCGTGGCGAGCGTCGTCGTCGCCCCGTTCGGTGGCCATGCGATCAACCTCGCGGCCGTCACCGCTGCCCTCGCGGCTGGGCCCGTTGCGCACCCGGACCCCGCTCGGCGCTGGATTGCCTCGGCCAGTGGCGGGGCGATGTACGTGGTGCTCGGCCTCGGGGCCGGATTAGCGACGGTGCTCCTTGCCGCGTCCCCGCCGGTCTTGATCGAGGCCGTCGCAGGCCTCGCCTTGCTTGGCGCGCTCGGCGGCGCTCTGGCGGCGGCCACGGCGGATCGGGCGCAGCTCGACGCGGCGATGGTGACCTTCGTCGTGACGGTGTCGGGCTTCACCGTGGCCGGCGTTTCGGCGCCGTTCTGGGGCCTTGTGGCCGGACTCGCTGTCCGCGCGCTCACCCGCAAGACTGCGCAAAGCTAAGTCCGATACTTGCTGTCCAGATTGGGGGAACGGGAGGCGGCTGATAGTATTCGGTGATCATGGATCAGCTACTTCTCTCCGCGCTCGGCCTTGGCCTGGTCTTCAGCGCGACGCCCGGAGCCGTCAATACAGAGTCGCTGCGACGAGGTGTGAGCCAGGGCTTCTGGCCTGCCCTCTTGGTGCAGTTGGGCTCGCTTACCGGTGATGTCATCTGGGCGGCGGTTGCGCTGACCGACACTGCGTTTTTTAAGACCCGTTGGCGGCACCTCTGTCTCAGATACCAGGGCACGCTGGGGCGGTCTGCGGCGAGGGCCAGCAGCCGGTGGAGAAGTCCGAGATGGTGGCTACGTGGTCGGAACCTATGACCGGAGACGGACGTTGAGCCGGTACTCCCAGGGCGACTGTCCACATGCATCCTTGAAGGCAGCGGGGAAGCGGCTGGAAGAGCCGAAACCGCCACGCGTGTGCTGGGCGTTCTCCGTATCACCTGACCGCTGAACAGATCCAGTCATTCGACGAGCACGGGTTCATCGTCCTCCGTCGTTGGATTCCGCAGGATCTGCTCCACAGGGTACAGGACGCAGCCACCGCCTGGATTCGCGACGGGTGGAGCTTTGCCAAGGATGACCCGCGGCGCCAGGATATCCGCTTTGCCGACCGGGCTGGAGAGCGGGTGATGTTTAAAGTCAATTACGTCCACGACAAAGGGCGGGCCGCCTCGCTCGAGTTGCTGGGCAGTCCGTATGTCCTGGGAGTGGCGGAGAGTCTGTGCGGTCCGAACTTTATGCTGACCTACGAGTCGATGGTCTTCAAGCAACAGGGGGACGGCGAGACCATTCCCTGGCACCAGGACGCCGTACACCCGCGACGCTATCGCATCTTCAACTTCGACCTGTATCTCGACCACTCGCGGGCAGGTAGCGGCGCTCTGCGGGTAGTTCCCGGCAGTCAGCGGCGGAAGCACGATGTATGCGAGGTTGCCGAACGATACGGCTGGGAGGTTCCCGACGTGATTCAGGTGGAGATGGAACCGGGCGACGTCCTGCTGCACGACGTGATGGTGCTCCACGGCTCAGAGCGCACTCAGGGGAACAACCTGCGTCGGACCATCTACTACGAGTTTCGCGCCGTGGAGGAAATCCTGGCCGAGGGACTGTGGGATCGCGCGTGGATCGACCGCAGACTTCGTCTCCTCCCGGTCGCGCTACGCCGCTACCGAGAGCGCTTCCCTATGACCACGCAGTTTGACTGCGGGGCCGCTCCTGAGTTCAGGGTGCAGCCGGCAGGCGATGAGGAACAGGAACTGCGGATTGGGCACCAGGCGCACACCGTCGGCTCATTCTGCGTCGCCGGAAACGCTGGTTAGCGCAGAGAACCCTCCCTCTCCTACCCTATGGTGTCATCTTATTAAACGTTATACAATAACCTTAAATAAGGAAGGTTTATGGCAAAGGTTATTCGCCGGCAGTGGCAGGCTGATCCGGGCTCCGGGTTGCCCAGAAAAGACCGCCGCTCCTGTGGGTACGAAGCGTACCTCCCTGACCCGCTGGTCGGTCGTCCGCTCACGCTGGACGGTGACGTTGCCGCCGATGTCGCGGACGCCGAGCGTGCGGTCACGGAACTGGACGTGGCCGCCCGGACCCTGGTGGACACCGAGGCGTTGGCCCGTCTTCTCCTCCGGGCGGAGTCGGTGGCATCGTCGAAGATCGAGGGTCTGGAGATCGGCGGCCGCCGCCTGCTGCGCGCCGAGGCAGCGCGAGACCTCGGGGAGGAACCGAGCGATGTCACCGCGGCCGCGGTGCTGGGAAACATCGCCGCCATCGCATGGGCCATCCAGAGTGTGGAGGAATCATCGGGAACGATCGCGCTCGACCACGTGCTCGAGGTCCATTGCCGGCTGCTTGCCGGCACCCGCCTCGCAGTCCATGCCGGCGAGATCCGTACGGAACAGAACTGGATCGGCGGGAGCAACTACAATCCCTGCTCCGCCGCCTTCGTCCCGCCCCCGCCGGAGATGGTCCCCGCTCTGCTCAACGATCTGATCGCCTTCTGCAACGATGACTCGCTCCCGGCGGTTGCGCAGGCTGCGCTGGCCCACGCGCAGTTCGAGACCATCCACCCCTTCGTCGATGGCAATGGCCGTACTGGACGAGCGCTGATCCATCTCGTCCTGCGGCGCCGAGACCTGGCAATGCGGGTGATCATCCCGGTATCGTTGATCCTGGGGACATGGTCGCAGAGCTATGTCAGGGGGCTTACCGACACCCGCTACCGAGGACCAGCCGAATCCAAGGCAGCCCACGAGGGAAACAATCGATGGATTGCGCTGTTCGCAGCCGCGTGTCAGCGTGCGGCCGCCGATGCCGCTGCCTTCGAACAGAGAACGCTGGAGATCGAGACCACATGGCGTGAGCGCCTGGGGTCCGTACGCGCAAATTCCAGCGTCGACCTGTTGCTGCGCGCGCTCCCCGGTGCGCCCATCATCACGGTGAACGGGGCGGCGAAGCTCCTCGGCCGCAGCTTCGTCGCCACCAACAACGCCATCGATCGTCTCGTCGCTAGCGGCATCCTTCAGCAGGTGACGTCGGACCGTCGCAACCGTGCCTTCGAGGCGCCGGACGTCATCCAGGCGTTCAACGACCTGGAACGTCAGCTGGCAAGCCCAGGCGGCGACACCCGCATGTCGCCGCCGGCGCGCACGGTTCGGCGGCGACGATAACGGCGCTGCGTCGCATTGAGGCTCGCCCGGTCTTCAATCGATTCGCCATGGCCGCTGGCTGATAGCCACAAACCTTCAAACGTCCCTGGCGTGCACCTCGGAAGCAGATCCCCCTATCGCGTCAGATGTGCATCCACTTCGAAGACGGTCTCAAGCCCGTCCTCGTCGTCCCATTGCTCGCCCACCTCGACGAATCCGTACTGCACCACTAGCAGGCGGGAAGCTCGATTGTCCGGTCGGATTGTCGCTCGAACCGTGCGGACCGATGGTTCACGCTCGGCGTGGTCGAGCAGTGCCACGAGTGCGGCACGGGCGTACCCCTGCCGGCGGTAGGTCGGGTCGACGGCATAGCCGACCTCCACCATGCCGGCAGCATCTGGCGGTCCGTGGTAGCCGGAGAAACCAACGACCACGTGCCGTCCAGCGTCGACGATGGCGCGGGTGATCCATCGTGTCGCGGTGGGGTCCGCATCGACCTGCCTGCTGCGCCGTCGCCACGTGCTCCTCCACTCGGGCGCCACGAAGTACGGCGTCAACGGGACTGGCGCGGCTCGGTTCGCCGCGATGAGATCGCCAGCGGCGAGAGCGTGGATCACCGCGGGAGCCAGCTCAACGAGTTGCACGACCTTCTCATCACTCATGACGCCTCACAGGGGCAGTTCCGGCATGCGGCAAGTTTAACACCATGCGTGAATGCTGCCGACCGGAGGGTTGACGGAGAAGATCGCCATCATCAAGCTCAAGCTGGTAGCATAGCCCTCGTCTGGAACCGCGCGCTTGAGGAGCACGGTCACGACGGTAGGCGCCCTGAACGATCCGATGCCTATGAGGAACGCTCCGACGGACTCGGTGGGTGCAAGGAATGAAGCATTGCTGGGACGGATAGCGCACGACTGAGAGAGACTTCAGCCGCCGGCGCGAGCCGAAAACCAAAGCGGCGCTCACGTTAGACGGCGGCGACGGCCTCGATTTCGACCAACCACTACGGCCGAGCGAACGCGCTGACTTGCACCCTGGTGCTCGGCGATGCGTCGGGAGAGATCATTGACCGCTTTGAGCGGCGAACGGGCGCGTGTCGAACGTCACCCGGATGGTCTTGATCTTGCCGTTCTCGATGTGGCTCCAGTTTGCGGTGGGACAGGGCGGCGCAACCGTGGTGTGCAGGTCGAACCAGGTCAGCACGTCGGGGCCGTCGACAAAGGTCTTGTGGATGACGATGTCGGTGACGATCTGGCCCATCCCCTTCAATCCCTGAATGCAGGTCTCAGCATCGTCGGCACTGCCGAGTGGCCCGCGAAAGGTCGCGTCGTCGGCCAGCACGGAGCGCAGCGTGGCGAAGTCCTTCTCCTTCCATGCATGGAAGTAGGTGGCGGCGAGCGTGCCTGCGTTCTCGGTCATGGTCAGTTTTCCTCTCTCGGTTCTATGGTCTCCATCGTCGGAGTCAGTGGGAACGGTCACAGTTCGTCGATGGTGGCGCCCGTCAATGCTGCCACATCAGCAGCGTACGGCCCATGCCTCACTCCGCCACCGGCATCGCTGCCGGGCGGCAGACCTGGCAGGGGCGGAACCCGGCGCTGGCTGCCTGCGTCTCGGAGCGGAAGGGATGACGGTGCTTCGAGGTGATGCGACGCGCGTTGCGGCAGGTGGGGAAGCAGTAGATCCTGGTGGTGTCCGAGCCGATGTAGCGCACCCCAACCCGCGCCAACGCGTCGAGCTCTGTCGGACTGGTCCCCTCCGCTGCCAGGATAGTTTGCTTATTGGCCGGGCCGCCCAGCCCGTACTCACCGATCATGCCATCACTGCGGACGACTCGGTGGCAGGGGATGAGCAACGGGATCGGGTTGTGGGCCAGGGCCGATCCAACGGCTCGTACCGCGCGCGGCCGCCCGATCTCGGACGCCACCCAGGCGTAGGGACGCACCTCACCCCGCGGGATCTCCAGGGCTTTCCGCAGCACCGCCTGCTCGAATTCGGACACGCCGCGCAGGTCGAAGCGCAGATCGCGGCGTTTGCCCTGCAGATGCTCGGCCACAGACCGGTGCAGTGCTGCCGGCGGCTCCGCCGTCGAGGAGATAGGCCGGCCGAAACGCTCCCGGAAGGTCTGCTCGAAGGTGGTCCGATCCTCGGCCGGCATGACCGCCGAGATGCCATGGGCGTTGTAGGCCACGAAGACCGGGCCGATGGGCGTCTCGATGGGGAAGTAGGAGTCCACCAGCCCAACCCGGGCCAGGGTCGCGGGGAGGAGGGTGTGGGGCGCTCTGACTGCACGCAGCCTGCGCAGGCCTTCTTCCAGCTCCTCGGTCTCATTCAGTGTCAATGGGTTGTCGGTCATACGCGTACCTCACTTCTTTCCATCTCCTGTCGTAAGCGCCGGATACCGCGGTGGATGTTCGACTTCACCGTCCCCTCCGGCTGCCCGAGGACGGCTGCGATCTCGGCGATGCCGAGCTCTTCGATGTGGCGCAGGACCACCGCGGCGCGGAAGCGATCCGGCAGGGCGGCCAGAAGGTTCGCCAGCTCCCGGCTCCCTTCGGCCGCCTCGACCAATCGCTCCGGCCGCTCCCGATCGCTGTGCTCGGGGAGATCACCGTCCAGCGGTGTGAGCTGGAGCGTGCGGCGGCGGACGCGGTTGCGGAAGACGTTCAGGCAGATCTGGTACAGCCAGGGACGCAGAGCCAGAGCCAGGATGCGCTCGGTCGGGTACCGAGCCAGCGCCTGGTAGGCGCGGACCAAAGCGTCCTGAGCCACCTCCTCGGCGTCCTCTGGGTTGCCCGACATACGCAGCGCGAAGCGGTAGAGCCGATCCTGATACAGAAGGACCAATGACTCGAAGTGGCCGTCCAGGTCGTCCGCCAACCCGGCGATCAGCTCGCCCGTCTGGTCCATGCGCTCTGGTCGGCTCTGGCCGGGACATAGCCTTCACGGAGCAGGAGTTCCCGCTTCACCCGTACTCCACCGCCCGCATAGCCGGCGAGGGTCCCATCGCTGCGCACCACGCGATGGCAGGGGATGAGATAGAGAATCGGGTTCCGGCTCAGAGCCGTGCCCACGTCTTTCGCCGCTCCTGGCTCGCCGATCTGGCGCGCGATCCAGCCATACGTCTGGACCTCTCCGCGCGGAATGCCGCGCGTCTTCCAGAGCACTGCGCGTTCGAAGTCGGTCGAGGCCCGCAGGTCCAGCGGGACACGGCGGTCATGCCGATGGAGCTGCTCGCGAATCGCTTCGGCCAGCTCTTCCGGGAGCGTCGAAGATCGCGTCAGTTGCCGGCCGAGCTGGCTCCGGAACCACGCCTGGAAGGTGGTCTCATCCCTCCCGGGCCGGACGGCTGAGATGCCGAACGGGTTGTAGGTGACGAAGAGATGCCCGGTGACATCGTTCAGCGGGGCATAGCGGTCAATCGGTCCGGCTCCATCGCCGATAGTATGCAGGTCCATGTGTCTCGCCCTCCCGTGGATGGTGTGTGATATCTTTACATCCTCTTTAACACGCCATCTCCCACACCGGTTGCAAGGGATGCGACAAATAATGTCGGGGGCGTAGCGGTCGGGCACGGCGCAGGAGCGCCAAGTCCTCCACGAGCAGCACCCCTCTGATCTGATGGGGAGGTATGCTCCGCGCCACTCATGCTCGGCAAACGGTTCAATCGAGGGAAGGTTAAGTAGGAGGTTGGACCGGAACCGCGCGACGTCGAACCGGTTGACCTTGAAGGGGTGACTCGATCGTATGACTAGAATCGTCAGGTATCGAGGGGTGACAGCCGAGATGATTCACGTCGGCATTGCGGAGTTGAAAGCTCGGCTCAGCGAATATGTGGCACGGGTCCAGACTGGCGAGGAGATTGTGGTGACAGACCGTGGTCGCCCGGTTGCGCGACTGATCTCTCCAGTTCCGCGGAGTGCGAGCGAGGAGGACCAACGACTCCTGGACTTGCAGCGGAAGGGTCTGCTGCGAATGGGTTCTGGTGTCCTTCCCGACGACTTTTGGGACCTCGAGCGTCCAGAAGACTCTCGGGCTACTGTCCGGGCAGCGCTTGAGGCGGAACGCAGCGAGGGCTACTGAGTGGCCCGGTTCTGGGATACGTCGGTCATCATTCGTCCGACTCAGTTAGGCAGCGCGCAAGGAAGGGTTCGTGGTTCGTCCGCTGGCCTGATGCAATAGGCGGCACGGCCACGCCATTCGTCATTCGCATGTCGCATCCAAGTGTCACCGTCAGGTCAATTCGAGAAGCGAGCCCTGCAATCTATCTGCGAGATCCGCATCTGCCTCCCGGAGTTCGCGCAGCAACTGTGTGGCTGCCACCCCGAGGGCTCGCCGGAGCTCGGATGGCGTTAGCGTCCGCACCAGCGCGTCCTTGAACGGAATCGTTAGTTCGGGCGGTAAACTATCTACCCCCTTGGCGTGGACCGAGGGCAGGCCGAATCGAAGGCAGGCCAGCGTCAGCGCATAATCCCGGATGGCGCTGATCCAGTATTCGGCCTGCCACAGTTTGTTCCGTTCGATACAGATTCGAGCATGCAGCACGTGGTGCCAGGCCAGCCCGATGGTGTGGTCTCGATCTACCGGCGGCGTGTGCGGCCGCTTGATCGCCTCACCGAAAACCACCTGGAAAGAAGGTCCGAGGGCGCCGAACTCGGCGGCGGAGGTAAATGCCAGGTCCACCTCCAGGCAGGTTGGAAGCAGGAAGGCGCGATAGATGGCGCCCCTGGACCGGAGATCAAAATGATGCAGGGCGCCAAGCTCCCGGTACATGAACGCGCTCCAGTCGCCAAGGACATCCTCCGGGGGGATCTCGTCCACGACTCCAAAGAAGAGGTCGATATCCGACCATCGGTCCTCGGCGCCGCGTGCAGCGGAGCCGGTTATCGCTGCCCCTGTGATGTGCTCATCCGCGTGTGCCCGGTCGAGCAGCCGTGCTCGTACCCGGTCCCGGTCAGCTTCGGTGAACATTGCCTGCACAGTCAACCTGCGCAACCTCCTCGACGACTTCTGCGCGGTCTATGGTCAATCGAACCCTCCGGCTGCTTGTTCCCCCTTCACCGGGGACCACCGGCGCTGCTCGAAGGTTACTACCGCCCCGTCGGATTCATCCAGCTTCGGGCCGAACCGTGATTTCAGGCCCGCGCGCCCTTCTTCCGTGAGGTGAATGGCGCGACTGGATGGCGAGTGCCGGAGCCAGCCGTGCTCAAACAGGCGCTCAAGCAGCGTGGCGCCAAGTGCGCCGGACAGGTGGGGGCGCTGCTCGGTCCAATCGATGCACATATGGATCAGCGGCCGGCGACGAGTCCGCAGCGTCGGGACATCGATTCCGAATTCGACCAACCAGACTTCGCCCTGGTCGGTGAGGCGGTATGTGCCGTCACGGTGACCCAGGACACGGCGCTCGATCAGGGCAGCCGTCAGGGCGACACCGAGCCGGCCCGCCAGATGGTCGTAGCAGGTCCGCGCGGAGCGCATGGCCGCTCCGCGTGTTCCCTCCCGGAGGGAGCGAATCGGCGTGGGTGGGGCGATGCGAGCGATGCCCTCGAGGACTCCGGCTACCTCGGGTCCGGCCAGCTGGAAGAAGTGGTGCCGGCCGTGATGCGGCGGGGGGCGGGACGGCGATGATCAGACCACCCTGGACGAGCTTGGCCAGATGAACACTGGCGGTCGAGGGGGCGACCTCGGCCTCGATCGCCAGTCGGCTAGCCGGTAAGGCGCGGCCATCGGCCAGGGCAAAGAGAATCCGGCAGCGGCCAGGATTGGCGAGCAGCGAGCCGATCGCCGCGATGTTCGAATCACCGTCCATACTCTCAGAGTACCCCGGAGATGCTTCGTTCTGGAGCGAAGAATTCGGCGGCCAGAATAGGTGGAAGGAGGAGGACACATGGCTAACCCTGCGCTCCGCGGAGCAGGACATGAGGGCGAGACAGGCGAGGGTCCTGCACCTGTTCGGACCGTCGCACTGGTCGCCATCTGCCTGGGCTACTTCATGACCATCCTGGATACGACTATCGTGACCGTCGCGCTTCCAAACCTTGGTCGCGACCTGGGCGTAACGGTCACGGGACTGCAGTGGGCGGTCGATGGCTATGCGCTGGTCTTTGCCAGTCTCCTGCTCTCGGCGGGGGCACTGGGCGACTGGTTGGGCAGCAGACGAATTTTTCTGGCCGAACTCCTGCTGTTCACGATCGCCTCCGCGCTGTGCGGCCTCGCCCCCACCATCTGGGCGCTGGTGGCATCTCGGGTGATTCAGCGTGTTGGCGCTGCTCTACTGATTCCGACCTCGCTTGCTCTTCTGCGCTATACCTTCGACGATGCCGCGTCCCGAGCGCGGGCGGTTGGCATCTGGGGCGGGATCGCGGGGCTCGGGGCCGCCGGAGGCCCGGTTCTGGGTGGTGTGCTGGTCGCGGCCCTTGGCCGGCGCAGCGTCTTTCTGGTCAACATCCCCATCGGCATCCTTGGCGCTCTCCTTGCCCTGCGCTTCGTCGTGCGCGTCCCGCGTCTCCCAAAGCGTGGCCTCGATCTACCGGCGCAACTTGCGGCCGTCCTGGCTCTGGCCCTCCTCACCGTTGCCGTCATCCAGGTCGCCACCTGGGGCTGGGACTCTCCACTGGTCCTCGGCTCGCTTGGTGTAGCGGTGCTGGCGAGGCTAGCCTTCCTTGGCATCGAGCGGAACAGTGCGGCCCCAATGCTGCCGCTCGGACTGTTCCGTACGCCGACCTTCTCGGCGGGAACAGCTGTCGGATTCCTGATCAATTTCGGCTTCTATGGCCAGCTCTTTCTGCTCAGCCTCTTCTTTCAGCAGGTTCGCGGCTTCTCACCGTTGCTGACGGGCTTCGCTCTGCTGCCCGAATCCGGCATGGCGAGTATTGTCTCCGCCCTCTCCGGCCAGCTCACCGGCCGCCTGGGACCCTGTTCCGCCATGGTGATCGGCCTTGCCCTGGGCGGGGCCGGTCTGCTGTCCCTGGCCATTATCGGAACCGGGACGGCCTATCTCATCCTGGTCCCGATGCTGGCCGCTGTCGGCTTTGGGATGGCCTTCACCATGCCGGCTGCGACCACGGCGGTGGTGGATGCCGCTCCAGCCGAGCGAGCCGGTATCGCCTCCGGTGTGATCAACGCCAGCCGCCAGCTGGGCGGGGTGCTCGGTGTTGCGCTCCTCGGTGGGCTCGTCAACCAGCATGGGTTCTTTGTGCCGGGGATGCACGTGGCCCGACGAATCTCTGGCGGCGATCCCACTGAGCTTGAAGAGCTGTGGCAACGTGCTCAGAAAAAGTAACTCGACGCCGGGAACTAGACAACCCGTGTTTTTCGTCTAATTCTTAACCGTCAAAGTAACCCACTACCGATAGGGCATTCAGCCGATCTTGGCCATTGTAATGTAGATAGCTACTACCGCATCCTACCCACGCGGCCGAACCCTTGACCAACAACGGAGACTGCTCCCGGTCAGACGGTCTCCTGCTCGCTGAGCGCCGCCACAAGTTGGGGCAAGAGGCCGGTTGCATCGGCAAGCACGACGTGATTGTGATAGTCGCGTGAGGCAACTTTCTGGCCATCGCGGACCCTGCGCACAAAGATGTTGGAGACCGTGAACGAGCGACCGGTGGTAGTCACCCGTCCCTGATACTCGAACTCGACGATGATGACCTCCGGGTCGCTGGTGGTGTGCACGACGACGTTTCGAGCCTGCATCTCCAGCGGAAGCTCGGCCGCGGCGAGGAAATGCTGGTGGAGTTCCTCTACTTGCACGGTAACTCCGTCGCTTCGGGTGATTAGACTGGACCCAAGATAGCGATGAGGAGGAAGCGATGGCACAGACAATCGAGAAGGTCAACCTGGCCGAGAAGTTCAGCCGTGTCCGCGATCAATGGAGTCCGAAGATCGTCGGTGACCTCAACGATGCCCACGTGAAGCTGGCGAAGCTCGAAGGGGAGTTCGTCTGGCACCAGCATGAGGCCGAGGACGAGCTGTTCCTGGTGGTGAAAGGGCAGCTGCTGATCAAGCTGCGTGACGGTGAGATTCGCCTCGACGAAGGGGAGTTTGTGATCATCCCTCGCGGGGTCGAGCACCTCCCGGTCGCGGAGGACGAGGTGCAGGTGCTGTTCGTGGAGCCGAAGTCGACCCTGAACACGGGCAACGTGCGAGACGAGAGGACTGTTGAGAAGCTCGAGCGTCTCTGAATTTGGAACTGTGAATGAGCGAGTCAGAGACCAGAGTCACGAGTGTATACTATGCCGGCAAAGTACTGGTGTAGGAGTACCCTGATGTGTCGAAATATCAAGACCCTCGCGAACTTCGAGCCGCCCGCGAGCGACGATGAGATTCGAGCGGCAGCCCTCCAGTTCGTGCGGAAGCTGGGTGGCACGGCCCACCCATCGCGCGCCAATGAGCCGGCGTTCGACCGCGCGGTCGATGAAGTGACGGTGGCAGCCACTCGCCTGATTCGCTCGCTCACGACAAGTGCGCCGCCGAGAAACCGAGAGGAGGAAGCGCGGAGAGTTCAGGAACAGTCACGGCAGCGCTTCGCGTGAGTCGTTACGCATCCGTCAAGGGCCGTTAGCTCCGTTCACCTACTGGTACGCCCATCCTTCCGCTTGGAGCAGTCGCTGGAAGGCCTGCGACGCGTGGCGAAAGAGGTCGGGTCCGCTGAAACCTCGCAACGGGCCGGCGCTCTTCAGGTGCGGCTCCAGGGCGAAGACACCATCGTAGCCGTCCGCTTGCATCTGTCGCAGCATCTCGGGGAACCGGCTTTCACCCTCGCCCGCTGCAACCACCGCGCCATCCTTCGCATCTTTGACATGGACGTACCCCAGGCGGGATCGGACTGCCTGGTAACCATCGGGGTAGGAGGTGTCGCCCGACAGGAGGTAGTTCGCCGGGTCGAGCAATGCAGCGAGGTGTGGATCCCGAATCGTTTGCAGCACGTCGACATTGCGCGCAATCGTGTCCCCATAGAGACCTGAATCGTTCTCGTGCAGGAGGGTCACGCCCGCTTCGGCCGCCCGATCGGTCAGTGCACGGAGATTGGCCATGACGGCGTCGCGGTAGCTGACCGGCTCGGCGTCCGGGTCGGTCGCCGGTGGATAGTACGAGAAGATGCGGATCAGCGGTGTCTCGAAGACCGTGGCCAGGGTGATGGCCCGATCGAGGCGTTCGATCTGCTGTTCGAGCGGCACGTCGACCGGTACCTTCCCGATAGGCGAACCTATGGCGGCCACGCGGATGCCACCATCGTTCAAGGCGGCCGTGATGACCCGCACCTGCTGGTCGGTCAGATCGAGGACGTTGGTATTCCAGACGCCGCGCAGATCGAGATGGCGAAGGTTTTCTCCCTGGAGCATCGCGATCTGTTCATCCAGGTCGGGTGAGATTTCGTCGGCAAAGGCGGATAGTCGGATCATGGCAGGAACACCTCGCGACGGGTACGGGCCGATTCGTATATGCCCAGGATGATCTCGACCGGGTGTCGCGCCGCACGGCCGTCGACCAGCGGTGTTCCGTTCTCGCGGATAGCGCGGATCATGTCGGCAATCTGCAGCGCGTGTGCGCCACCCGGCGGTGGGGTTTTGCCGTCGTCGATCTCGACCTCCGTGCTGACCGTGGTTCCATAGGCGCCTACCTCTTCCTGATCGTCCCGGGCGAGATGAAGATGGCGCAGACGGTCGTTCTCGATTACCGCCGAGCCGCGATCGCCCATGATTTCGAGGCGGGCGCCGAGGCCGGGATAGGCCGCGGTGGTGGCTACAATCGCTCCCAGTGCGCCGCCGGCAAAGCGCAGCGCGGCCACAGCCGTGTCCTCGGTCTCCATCTCGTGAGGCAGGGTATCGACGTATGCTCGGATGCTCCGTACCGGGCCCATCAGCCATTGCAACAGGTCGATGGTGTGGATGGCCTGGTTCATCAGCACGCCGCCTCCATCCATCGCCCAGGTGCCCCGCCAGGCACCGCTCTCATAGTAGGCCTGCGAGCGCCACCAGGGGCTCTGCGCCACGGCCAGCGTCAGCCGGCCAAATGCGCCCTCCCGGAGCAGGGCATGAACGCGTTGCGCGGCGGGATCGAACCGGCGCTGGCTGATCACGGCAAGCTTGACGCCGCCCTCCTGTTGCACGCGCAGCATCTCGGCGATCGCCTCCAGGGATATGTCCATCGGCTTCTCGACGATGACGTGCCGGCCGGAGCGCATGATCTGGCAGGCGTGCTCGCCATGCATGCCGCTCGGCGTGCAGACATCGACCACGTCCAGCTCCTCTCGGTCGAGCATCTCTTGCAGGTCGGTGTAGAGTGGCACCCGATAGCGCCGGGCAAGGCGCTCAGCCTGTGCCACCGCTGCCGGCACGTCGGCAACCGACACCAGCTCGGCGTCGGATAGTCCAGCAATGGCCTCCGCGTGCATGGCCCCAATCACGCCGCAGCCAACGATCCCGAAGCGTAGTTTGTCCGTCATGTCACCCGGCCATTCCTGTGAATCGCCTCGATCCGGGTCTGTCCCTGCGGGATCTACCGCTCCTATCGAACCAGGTCGTAAAACTCGTTCTTGGACAACGCATGGAGCGCCGTGGCCTCACTGATCTCCCCCTGCTGGATCTCCAGGTGCAACCGTTACGGCGTACCTGGTGTTCATACAGGTAGATCCATTCAGCAAGGAGAACACCGTGACGATCATGCCTGCTCCGTTTCGTATCAGCGCGATCCCGGCCCAGATCCTCGACCGTATCCGAGCCGCGGGGAAAGACGATTTCGGCAACCCATTGGAGAAATTCGTGGACGAGGAGGGCGGCTCGCCATTGCGCTGCTGCTTGCAACCGGCGGCGGTAGGCGATCAACTGGTGCTGATCGCCTACCGCCCGTTCAGGCGCCCTGGCCCGTATGCCGAGGTCGGACCAGTGTTTGTCCACGCCGAGCGGTGCGCCGGGTACACCGAGGCGTCCCGATATCCGGCTGGGTACCGCGACTGGGCGACAATGATCTTCCGTCCGTATCACAAGGACGGTCGAATGGCGTATCCGGCAATCACCATGGTGGAAGGTCCCCGGGCCGAGCAGGCCATCGACGAGATCTTCGCCGATCCTACCATTGAGATGATTCACAGCCGCAACGTCTACGCTGGCTGCTACATGTTCGCCATTCACCGACCGTCGCCCGAACAAGAGGTGAGCTGACGGTGGATCGCTCCGCTTCTATGCGCTCGAAGGCCATTCTGGCGGGCGCCCCTGGCCGTTGTCCTCGACGCGGCTGGCGGCCGTTGCCGTGAAGTTCTCGAACGCCCGATCGCACTTGGCCAGAATCTCGACCACGCGCGTCGAGCCCTCCGCTCCAAAGTAGTCGCGCTCCTCAATCTGCCGGTACCAGCGGTGCAAACGTCCCAACTCGCTGTCTAGCTTGTCCACATCAGGGAAACTGAAGTCGTCAGCGTCGACCTCGTGCAACACATCGCGCAGAAAGCGCACGCAGGCGTGATGGACTTCGCGGTATTCCGCCACGCGTTCCTCCTGGAAACGGTGCACCAGCTCCACCACGCGCTCGGCGGCAAAGTGCGGCGAGATTACCAGATCGGCGGTTCCCTCAAACTCGACAACGCGTGCCACCATGGTGCTCATGCGATGTTCGAGTTCAGCGCGACGGGGCAACAGAGCGACGCCGTCTCGCAAATAGATCGCACCCAGCTTCTTCAGCTCGCGCCACACCGCGGCGCGCTTCCTCGACGGCTGCGACGGCACCGCGTAGATGAGCAGCAACCACTCCTGCGTCATTCCCTGCCCCCTCCGGGGCATTGTACTCGTGGCGCAGGAATGCATTCCGTCCTCGATTGGTCTATCATCCACCAGCGATCTCAGTATCGGAAGGATTCTCATGGCAGCGCGACCCAAGTCAGAGCGGAAGACTATCACCTTCACGCGGGCTGAGGTGTCACGGATTGAGGGGTTCGTGACAGATGAGAACCGAAAGGAGAGCCTGGCGACAATGCTGGCCGAGAAGGGGCTAGGAACACAGGCGCTTTCTGGCGTGAACAGCTTCAATGATGCCGCTCGTCTGCTGATCCAACTCAGCCTCTGGGAGGTGCATCGAACGGAGATGGCAGCAGCCTGACGACGCACAGCGGAAGGCATGGCTCGCCTGATGAAGGGTGGCGCCTCTGGAGCCTTACAGGAGGCAAGTGTTCGAGCTATGGAGAAGGCACTCTCTCAGCCAGCCGCAGACGTGCCAGGTTCTTAGTACTACAGTGACAGTTATGAGGCAACGGTGTCCTCGGGTGGGTTGAGAGCCTCGAGGATGCGCTGCCAGATGCCGGTTTGGCGCCAGCGTCGATAGCGACTGTTGATCGTTTGCCAGGGGCC
>JAABUL010001680.1_pt1 | contig 40439 bp, 54 predicted proteins | sample 5559151 | NCBI WGS metagenome assembly JAABUL01 (sample SAMN10711876, study PRJNA513368) | rock metagenome | isolation source: Antarctica rocks | place: Antarctica: Victoria Land, Pudding Butte sud | reverse complement strand
TTCTAGTTCTAACTTTAGAGTCTCGACCTAGCTGTCGCAGTGCGACAGCATTGATGTCGCAAAACCCTCATCTAGCGTGAGATTCCCGTTCCCAACCGTCGCATATCCGGACGTAACCGCAGTTAACCGCTGCTCGCCTCCGGTTACGGTTGGGTAACCGCGGTTACTTCGGTTAGGGTAACCTAGGTTACCGGTTACCTGCCAACCCTACTCTCTTGTGCTGAACTGCTGGGCATTAGGCTGAGCTGTTTAGCCATTAAACGGGTGGGAAAAACTTTGAAAGCCTCTCCGCTGCCAAACAGCTCAGACGGTTGCCCGCAGCGTGTGCGACGCTACTCGCACAGCTGTGCCGCGCTTGACTTTCCGCGCGCGATGTTAATGTTCACCTGCGACTCACATGCCCTGATTAGGCACCACTTGGCATTTCAGCAAGCTCCAGATACAGGCTCCCAGCAACTGGGAACCGGCTCGGACCGGCTGATGGGCAGCAGTGCAGAGCGTCTCGTGGTGGGCTTGACTGCTGTCAGGACAGCTGTCCCAGCAGCAGCAGGCGGCGCCACCTGATGCGCTGTGACTGGCGTGGGAGAACCTCGGAACCGCGGACCTCTCACACCCTGTCGGCAGTGACGCGACGCCCGGCGGCGCCGCAAATAGATTCCAGTCGCTCGAGAGAGCTGGCGTGCGATGTCCTGACGGCAGCAGCGGCCGCACTGCGCGCTGGGCCTGTCCGGAATCACAGCCAGAGGGATGGCTGCTCACCGGCGCCAGCCGCCTCTGGCGAGGTGCTGGAATATTGTGCGTGCCCAGCACCAGCAGCCGCGCCGCTTGCCGGGCCGCACGGCCCTCGAGGCGCTGCAGGCGTCGCGGTTGCATTTTCTTTACCGGCTCCAGCTTGACTCTAGTTTCCTCCGAGGCAGCCTTCGGATTTAGGTTCCCACTGCAACCTGGGGGCAGCTGCTCGGTGAACAGCTGAACCAGGCTGACCACCCCACTTGCGGGCGAGCAGGCAGTTCGAATGACTTTGCAGACGCAACAAGCAACGTGGAGACTGGCCTGCCAGCCAGCCTGCTTCCCGGTTGATACATGAAGAATTTCGGACTGGCTGCTGCTGCTGCCGCCGCCATTCCCGGTTGATACATCGAGATTTTGGACTGGCTGCTGCTGCTGCCGCCGCCATTCCCGGTTGATACATCAGCTTTTGCTTCCCGGGCGATTCCCGGTTGATACATGAAGAGTTTCGGACTGGCTGCTGCTGCTGCCGCCGCCATTCCCGGCTGATATATGGAGGAATAGATATGTCGAATCTGCCGGGTGCGGCGCCTGCTCGCTGGTTCGGCTTGCACGTGGCATGCAAGCCCGGCAGCAGGTCGGAGTGGGTGCAAATCTCTGTTCTGAGCTGTACTAGAAGGAGGGCCGCATCAGAGGCTACTTTCCGGCGAGTTCTGCGCTGCCACGTGTGACCCGTTGAGGGGTCGTGACAGATGGCGACACGGTCAGGTTTGGCAATCAGCGGCGCCGACCAGAAAACAGGGGCAGTAGTGTAAGGGACACATGCAGGATGATGTGCGGCAGTGCATCGCCGCCAACCGTGTTGGAGCTCAACTTTGCGAGCCTGGTCATCCTCCTTCCCTTTTTGAGTGACTGGGACACACCATTTGGGCTGTGGCCGCGCCGACATGCGGCAAGGGCGGCGCAGCGTCCCACAGTCGAGAGTTCTTATGTACATTTGCAACACCCCGGGAGGGCAGCTCCGCTGGATGCGTGTGGCTGCTGCAGGCAGCCTTCGAAGTCAGGGGTGTTGTGTACAGGGCGGGTGCACTTTTGTTTTCCATCGAATAATAGTATTCCAACACCCTTCACGTAGGACAGGAACTACAGGCGCCGTACCCGCAGCATGATTCCCTAGCATCACAGGTTTCCGGCACTGGGCAGCTCGCGTTCAAAATCCTGATCTGCTCAGAGTGCTGTGGATTTTGCAAGAGGGCGAGGATTTTTGAACTAGACTATAGGTAGGATTGTACAAATACCACAGCAGCGGGCGTTGCTGGGCAAGCTTCGGAAGGGAGCCTTACAACTGCCAAATGTTGTGACAAGTCAGCACGACTTTGCCATTTCACCGGACGGTACACGCTAGTATAGGCTCACCACCGGGTGCTCTACATCAAAAGCCATGCTGTCGGCGGTGAATCCGTGCTGAGGCATTTGCCCTAAAGTATTTCTGTCGCAATGTATGTCGCCTCGACACCGTAGTCACGGGCATGAGTCGCGGATGAGAAAATCATGCCATGTTACTGAGCCACTCACGTTATCTTGCGGACCGGAAAACCATTTCAAAAGCGGTCGCAGCGCCGCCGCCATATGTACCACCGAGTCAAAATCGGCCCATTCTGGCTCGTTTAGACAGCGCATGGCAACGTTGCATACGACCGACTGCACACCACTCGCACGCTTTGAACGATCGGCGAAAGTTTGGGTCGAGTTTCGAAATTTTTGGTGCATTTTCCGGACTGCTCGCGGACTCGCCCGTAACAGTTGCACGACTGCTCGCGTACTATCCGCGGCTCATGTCCGTGACTACGGTACGGTGAGACCCAATGGACAGAAGCACATACAAACCAGTTCATGGGCTTTGGGCTGGCCTTGAGAATACAAGTGAAGATGAAACATACAGCTCCTTTATGGCCAAGGTGAGCAAAAGTGAATTGGCACCAACGCGGCTTCAGCGGCCTGGCTATATATCTGTTGCGGACTAGAGAAGCAGACCTTTCGTTCATCAATGGACAGTATCTGATTGACACGTGTAAGTTTGCGTTCGTAATAAACCCCGGACATGACGATCTTTGTGAGCCAACACACTCCTGCCTGGGGCAAAAAGGCACCCTGAGATGCACAGAGACAGAGCTTTGCGTGTGCGTTTCTGTGGTTCTGCCACTCCGCTATGTTCCGTTGCATTGCTGCGAGTGGCAGCAACGAGTGTCGCAGGTTGATGTAATAATTAAATCCCGTCGCAGGCGCCCCGTCGGCAGGACATCCATAGCGTCGTGCGTTCTGCGGAGCATCGAAGTAAGCAACGCACGGTCAGACGAACGTATGTCCGCGTGTCAAATGCGCAACAGTAGGAACAAAGGTGCCAGGCGGCACATGCACTCATGCGGACATTTCCTGGTATATGCACTTGTGCAGCATCCCGCCGCTGAGGGCGGGTTACTTCTGGCAGGACATTTGCAGATTTTGGAAACACTGAGCAGCTCAGGCTCTTCCCACCTTTCGTGGGCATCATGTCATCGAATCTCAACCAGTGGGACGGCACAGCATTCAAGCCGTCCGCGTAGAATTGTCGCTCTGCGCAGTGCACAGGTGTTTGCTATGATGGCCACCATTAGGTGCTTGCCAGTGTGAGGAGCAGTTGTCACCAGTGTCTGCTGAACGGCTCCCAGCCATGCATCGTGATGACCATCGATCAAGTTATGGTGCCATGGACAGGGGAATCCGGCACTCATCCGAGTTGTCGAGCAGGATCAGGCCGCCCTACGCCATGGTGATAAAAATCTTGCAAGGCGCAGCTGCCCAAAGCGACAGCGCGCGCCATACAGCACAATTGCAGGTCGAACGCCAAGCAAGATGACAGTGAATCAATGACTATTTGCAGGTGCATTGCATCGTCTTGACTGGCGTGACGCACCTCGGGCTTGACGAGGGACAGCGCCCGCTTCAGGCAAGGCACCCTCGCACGGCCATCGACTGCCACAAAGTCAAAAGTGCCATTCTGCTTGTGCAGGAAGGCGGCAGACGAGTACTGCCTGCATTCCGAAAGCATCTACTCCTCACGTTGTCTGCTGACTTCTTGACATCTTAAGCGCCCAGAACCACAGGACGACTGCCATCGCCTCATTGCACTACAACAAAACGGCACAACCATCTGCTCCTGAGTTGCACCATCGCCTCACCAAAAGCTGTCTGGGTCTTGCGTTGGACCGAAGTTACCAGTGGGTTCGCCTCGCGGGACGACATGTGTGTCCCAGCGGGATTTCAAAAAGTCTTCCCCAAACGTCTTTGTGACCTGGACCTTGACAGCTGGAGCCCAGTCTGTGTCGTGCTCAATGGAGGTCAGATGACCAACGTGCATCAGTGTCCATTGCGTCGAGCTGCCGGTGCCCCACTCCAGCACTTTCATGCCTGCAGACGTAATCAAACCAATTCAACTTTTGTGCCTGCAGATGCCTGCAGACGTCAGCCCAGAAGGTTTTGGTAAAAAAACACCTTTCTCGGCGGGGCAGCATATTTGGCTGTGGTTCCTTGCAGACGGCTCACTTGTGACGCGGCAGTGAATGCAGGTCGGCAACGACAATGAGTGCGCCAGCAATGCCGCTTGAAAAGTTCACCCAGTCGCTTACCTGTATCGAGGAGCTGGTCGAGCATGACAATCGTAAATCTTGCCATCCACGGTTCGCACGTGTTGCCGGCGTAGTAGGGTGCCATTTGAGCCTCTGCGCGCGCCCCGAGAGAAAATTTGGGCGGACAGCTCATCATAGTCACCATCTCGTGCTTCCCGTAGTGGCGCAAGCGCTCTGCGTGCTCTTTGGCGCGGAGGAACTGGCTGATGCGCACGGCTGCACCCTGTGTCACGCCACCTGCGCAAATAGGGCAGTGACGATAACCTCTACCAGGAGGTCACCGCCCATACGATGTTCCACTGGCACGTCTCCCAATGCCAGGTCGCGGGTGCCTGGCCAAGGCATAATATTTCAACAGGCCGGCATGCCTTGACGCCTATCAAGACTGCAGCATCGACATCGCACCTCGCGGCGCAGACGTCAGCTGCCTGCGGCTGATGCCGCCACCGCCCGCGAAGCATTGGAGTGCGAGCGCCGTGACCACCGCGCCAGCAAATGCCCAGGCCACGTGCCGGATGAGCAGCGCCATGCCCCCTGCGCAGGACCTCATCATTTCGTCAGCCGGCAGGAAGCCTGTTGGTCAACAACAGTGTTGGCATGCATCTGAACCAAGGCCGACCTGGTGAAAAGGGGCCCGCTGCCCTCTCCAGAAAGCGGTTTTAAAGACAAGCACGAGTTTTGGTGATCGCTTCCAGCGCACTGTGGAACCGGACTATTCTGCTTTGTGCGCAATGTATGCCCAGCTGACCTCTAGATCGTGAATACTCAGTCCTCTGTGCGGGCGCAGAGACAGGCATGAATTGTTGTACCGTGTCGCAAACTCCTGAGGGGCTGGGTGCCTGGGCGGGGTCGGAAACCCGCACTGCTAATAAGCTAATCTGTGAACGAAACCGTCGAGAAAAGCAACAATCCATCATAGGCAATTCCCTGTCGAGATGAGGCGGCGATCGTTTCAAATACTGAAACAATGCGTGGCGAGTTTGACCATGAACCCCCACCCCAACTCTTGTATCACGAAGGTACCAATATATTTATCTAGCTGGTTAGTTAGTCAGCTAGCCAATGAGTTAGCTATCTGATTAGTAGTTATGTACATAATTTTGAGCAGGGGCACATATCCAGAGCGCTACGGCGGCCATCAGACGTGGAAGGCCTGTCCGTGTGCAATAGCGACACTACCCGAGCCACCTCGCGCCACAGCCGTATTCGGGTGCTGTGCGTGTTGCCCCCGGCGGCAGCGGCGCCGACGCCGGTTCCCACACCCCGTCCAGACGACTGGCTGCAGGCGGCGCAGCAGTGGCACGCGGACGACGCCGCGGCGGCGGCGGGCGCGGCGGCGGCAGCGGGGCAGCAGGAAGGAAATCCGGCGAAAGGCGGAAGCGGTGCGCCGCCGCTGCACCCGCCGCCAGCTGGCAGCGCCTCTGCAGAGGCGCTGACGGCGGTGCGCATCGCGTACGAGCGGCACCAGCTGGCGGCGGCGGAGATGAGACCGCTGCCTCTAAGCCGCAGCGCTCCAGGTACGTGGGTTCAGACCTCATTTCGTCGATACATAATTGGGTATACAGAGACAAGACCTTCTGCTGCGTGCTCGCTTGTTGACTATGGGCCTTTTGGAACGGAGGGTGGCTTATGTGCCAGGTATGGTGAGACCAAGATCTGATATCTTAAATCTCATGGTCGGCCTAGCAGCTGGAAAACAGCAACCATCGCCTGTTCGCCACCTCGTCCGGCGCCGTCTCCAGTTGACGACACTACACCATGATTTCAATTTCACATTTGCAATTTCTCATTTGAATCTGTATATTGGTACGCACAAGGGGTCGTGCATCTGGCTGCCCCACCCTCCCTACCAAGCACGGCGGCACCCTCCTCCCCTGCCGGCGCTGTGCACTAGAATCAACCAGTCCAATTTGCCGCTAAACTGAAAAAACTGCCTCTACCGCTCTCAACGGCGGCAGCCAGCAACCATCTGAGCAACATCGGGCAGGAGTCCCGATCCTCTCAGTCGGTCTACGACAGTCGAGGGTGCAATTTGGCGTGCGGCAGGCTGAGCGGTAGTGAAGATGGGTGCGGCGGAGGACCCACCCCCCTCACCCACCAATGGCGCCGTGCTGGGTACCCCTGATGGGTACCTGGGGTGGTGGGTAAGGATCCTCTCAGCCCCTCCCCCCTTACCCACCTGAACCCTCTACCCATACCTCAGGGTGGCAAGCCCCAATAATAAGTCACGGATAGTCTGGTAAGGTTGAACTGGAAATTCATGAACGGAAGAGCACTCTGTACAGGTGATTTTTGCCTCTCTGGCCCCCTGCCGGAGGCTCTCCCGACGTCCTGGGAGTAATCTGAGCCAAGTATGTCAGTCATTTTGGTATTTCGTTTCGACAGGATCACCTTTTGCTTTCGCCGCCGCCGCCGGCGCGCTGCTCACTGCTGCCGCCGGCCATAGGCGAATCCCGGTCGGAAATCACATTTTGTCGATACACGAACACCGATTTTCTGCCTGCGTGCCTGCCGCCGCCGCCGCCGGCGCGCCGCTTATTGCGGCCACCACGGAGGGCGATACCCAATTGATACCGGTACATCGCCCTTTGGGCCGCTCCCCGGCCGATACAGACATACAGTGAAACCTATTGGTTTGTGCTGGGACTTGCATTGCCTGCCCTACTCATACTCACAGATCGGATACGAGTGATGTAACAAACGTCGATTAGAAGCGGCTGGCTCCACTACACCTTGTCAACGACTTTATTACTGGAAGCTGCTAATCCCATCATACCTAGTCTCAGCTGCAAGTGCCTAAGGAATAGCGAACTGCAATCGAGCTCAGACATCCAAAGCAACTCACTAGTTTTCACTCATACAACATGCAAATATACCGTAGTTCGTGGCAGTGAAAAATCCTAAAAATCCTGTAAACAAACCTCGCACTTGTTTTATGACATCGAAAGTGCATGCACAAGAAAGGTGTTGATGATGCTATCCAAAACTGGGACTTGAGTGAGTGATTGGACCGTACATACGGTGGAGAGTGACGGGTTAGCTACTGTGATTAGACACCCAATATGCTACTACTGCAAGCCTAACATATGATGACTAGGCCTAGCTCTTGACTATTCGAATGATTGACAGGGTCATCACGTTGGTTTGATGCACAGCGCGGCAAACTTCCCGTTCGTCCGGCATTTCAATAATTTTTTCCAGGGCAGCACATTGGCTGTGGGCCTCACGCCACATTTTGGAAGGGTCCAGGCATCTGCAGCATTCGGTGCCATTGCCTTGACGTCGCAACACCAAGGGACATCAGGCTCTGCCTTGATGCTATAGACCTGCATGTCAGCATGTGTGACAAGCGCACGCGCATCGATTGTGCAGGTCAGCCTCGCAGTCCTTGGTCTCACAATTTTTACCGCCCTGGCCGTCCTGAGCCGCCATCGTAGTCAGCTTGGCTACCAGCTTGGCTACTGGCGACGTCAGGGCACAAGCTTGTCCAGAAGATGCACCAGCCTGCCTGGCGGCGACACAGCTGTGGTCTGGGATGATGCTCTAGACCGATGCGAGCCGGACGTCTGCCGCGGCAGTTTTCTTCCAGAGCTGGCGGATGTTAGTGGCGTGGTCCCCGCCGGTGTGGTGTGCGGCAACAAGCTGCAGGATTCCGCAGCTGCCCGCGCGTGCCTGGCGAACAAAAGGTTGCTGATGCTGGGTGCGCTGCAAATGAGTTTGGTGGGCATTGTGGTGGCTGATGCTGAGTGTGTGTTGACTGCGTGCGCGAAACGCAACACTGGGTATGTTTGATTGACTGAGCAGACCTTTTGGCTGCGGCCCCGCATGCGCAGGAGACAGCACCATGATCGAGACTACACACGACCTGATCATCCTGTTGTCCGGCATCGCGTCCAACCGCACGCTCCTGACCGACTACACGAGACGGGTACACAGCCTCTCGACCGCATTCAAGGATCAGAGTCTCCCAAAGTCATAGAGTGTCTTCATGCAATGTAGGCCACATAGGGACTGGCAAGTCTTGCCAAGTGTTGCGCGAGGCGCCAGGTGCTTGGCGAAGGTAATGACAATTGCGTCATGATGCAGGCAACAAGAGTACTGGGCAAGGGTACGATGCAGCTGCCGCTTCTGGGTCTGAATGATGCCAATGCAGCACTCAACATAGAATTCTTTGACACACAACGCCACATGCGGGTCCGCGTCTGGCCGTTCAACATCGACATTGTTCAACGGTTCACAGGTATGTGCCAGGGTTGTTGCATGTGCCAGCCGCTGAGAGACTTGCATGTGTCATGTTGCTGCGTCCAGGAGCTGGGGAGGGACTGTCAGAGCGGCGGCAACGGGCATCTAACTGCTTAAACGGCAATACGACCCCAGTTCGTGGCTTCGTCAACACTTGGTTCTGTCGCTGCAGGCCACCATTTGGTCCAGGGTAATTATGAAGGCATTCACACGTTTCAGCACCCTGACTTCCAGCGGGAACTGAGCTGTCTGCTTGGCGAGGATACCAGCCGCGCCGCGTGTTGTCCGCGGCCTGACATCGTGCTCATAAATTCCGGCATGCATGATGCACGACGCGGGGGTAATTCCACGTTCGCCTACATCTTCGAAGGAAGGGTCGCCCAGTTGGCGACGCGGTTGCGGGAGCTGGTTTATCAGTCGGTGGGCAAAACAAAGGTATTTTGGGTGGGCAGCAATTCCTTCCGCGCCTTTGCGGAGTTTCCTCACGTCGAGGTCATGGCGCTCGACGCCATTGCCAGACGCTACATGACAGCGAATGACTTGCCAGTCATTGCCGTGGCCGACATGATGCAGAGACTGCTGCCGTTTGGCACGAACGTTTCTGGCTTCTCCACAGACACGATACACTGGGGCCCGGTCGCGTACTACTTCAGCGAGGAGGTTCGCGTGACAATATCGACTATGCTGTTACAAGTCATCATGGGGGAATTGTGTGCTTGAATGGGCCGACGCGCTGCGGGTAATGCCCTTGTCTGACCCGGGTATAAAATAAATAAATGGTGCAGAGTCATGTGGGAGAGTTCTGTCCCAGCTCGAGGATGCATTCTCCAATTGGCAGCCGCGGTCAAGGCTCTGAGGGGCAGCTCTGTCTCCCGTAAAGTGCTACAACATTTCACACGGCCATAATTCGGACGGCGGCCCAGGCAGGTGCGACGCCGACGCAAGCAAGGACAAATGCCAGGGCTAGTGCCTGTGCAAGATTGCGGGACGCATGTTGTTGCGGTTGCTGTTAGTTCCTCCTCGCATCAACTGTGAATATGCAGATCACGAATGTCACTTTCAGATACCCTAATGTCGGAAAGTACTACTATTTTCTTTACTACTATTTTCTGTGGCACAGTCCAGTAGATACTTGTGACGACACAGTGTACTCGAACGTACATGTCACGTGTCTCAACCAAATACTTCGTGAAATACCCCTCAGCGAAAGAAGCATGAATTCAAGAGATAATTGTAAAAAAAAATCAATACATAATACGGCCAAGAAGGGTTCCCTCACCCGCTCGCCTTTCAAATTCCTCCAGCGAGCCAGATTTCCGAACCGCACGCACCCTCGCTCTGCGATCTAAGGCTGCAAATTGAGGTTTGGAGTCTCGGCCAGCCCCACCCACTGAGCGCCCAGCCAATGGAAATCTCCTGCGTGTTCCCCCTCCTGCGCGTTTTGTGCAAGCTTTGCAAGCGCTGCTCCCGCCGCCACCGCTGCCAGCCGGGAAAAAGTCGCCGATGGCGTCGCATCATCAGACTGTAGCGCTCGCTGGGGCCAGCGGCGTCAGATCGGCAGCCGCATCATGGCCCCTTGGACGTCGGGTCGAAGACCTGAACGAAGCCGCGCCGCACCAGCTTCAGAAGCATCGCCTGCACGCGACGTTGAGCACAAACATGAGAGCTTCAGTTCCTCTGCGACACAGGGCTGTTGGGTGGCAGAAGGTTTGAGGAGGGGCACTTTTAAGTCTTCTGCGCCGCACCGGCTTCAGCAGCACCGTCGACGCACAAGAGGGCGCGAAAGCAAGCTTCTCCGGCGAGAAGCCCGCCAGCTGCTCCCGCGACGGGGCTCGAAATTTGCACGTTGAACACATGCAATGTGAAAGCGAATCCTGCTGTGGAGGCTTCAAAGGACTTGGGTGCTGGACGGGTGCGCACCTGCTCGGCATGGCTCATCACGGAGTTGAGGACGTCGGTGGGGAAGCCCAGTAGTTGCACCCGGGCCTCCGGCGCGCACCCGAGCGCCGAAAGCAACACTGCATGGCAGCGGGAAGCAGTGGGTGGGCAGGGTTTAGGCAAGGAATTGGGCAGAGCTATGTTGGGGAGCAGTCCACCAGCTGCAGCCGCGCCTTCGGCGGTCAGCCCAGCGCCGCCGGCAGCGCGGCCCAGAACCGGATGAGGCTGTTAGGATTTGGCCACAGGCGTCAGGGTTTAGGCAAGCCCGCCAGCTGCGCCTCCTCTCCGCTGGGTGCGCAGCCGGCCCGCCAGCAGCACTGCCCGAGGACTGCAACAGCGGGGAGGGAAGACAAAGCCCAAGACTGTCAGGAGGGGGGGCGGCATTGCTGCTCGCGAAATGGTGGACAGAAAGTAGTGTGGAGCTTTTCCCAAAGACGAAGGTACCCACTGCCCCACGCTCGGCAATCCCAGCCAATCTCGAGCCGCCTTGCGGAAACGGGTCGAAGGGTGCACACTCAGCCAACGGTCGCCGGCAACGGCAACAAGCCGGGCAAGGAAGCTGCTGCTCGATGGCGTCGCTACACCCAGAGAGCGCCGCCCTACAAAGCTCGAGCTGGTGCAAGGATGACCGCTGCCAGCGGTCATCCTTGTGGGGGGAGCAGGCGACCCATGTCTTCTGTGCAGCTTGCGCAGCCCGCATGTGAGCAGCAGGCCGCAAGCAACGATCCAAACAACGCCGGCGGCGCACCTCCAAACTGCGCGCTGACGGCATGCATCGCCTTCCTGGGCGCGTCGCCCGCTTTCGGCGGCGACAGCAGCCGCCGCAGATTGCCGAGGCGCGGCGCGAGGCCGTCCATGGCCACGCGCGCCACTTCCGGCTTCCGCTCCAGCTTCAGCCCGTGCCTGTCCATAGCCTGCGCAACTGAAGTCAGTGTGTGAGAGTTCCTTAGCGACTAATGTGCAGTGAAGTCCTGGAATAGATCTGTGACCATGCGACTCAGCCTCCGCTCCAACTTCAGCCCGTGCCTGTCCATCGCCTGCAAGCTGCAGGGTGCAGAAAATATGCTGACCAGCCGCAGACACTCGGCTGAGCTTCACGGTCGTGTGTTTGGCGTCTGGGGTTGCCTGGTCTAGGGTTTAGGGTTTAGGGTTTCTGGTCTTGCTGCTGTCAGTGCAACGCAAGGCGGCCGCCTGCGCTGCATGCCAGGCACCCTCCAACCGCAGTCGAGGGCGCGGCACCTTCGACCACGGGATACTCAAACGTCGCGAGCCGCCGCGGCAGGCCGACCCATGTTTCGAATTGCGGCACCTTCACACCTTCACATCCAGACCGTGTCTGCAAGCCAGCACAGCACAGGTTTTGTCAAGACCTGCAAGCTTTTCAGGCAGCTGTGTTTCTCTGCCGGGGCCGCACCGTTTTGACGTTGTGGTGCAGCCCGCCCCAGAAAATCAGCGACTCGGTGCTCCCGATGGCGCTGTCCACAGCCGGCGGCACCTCAAAGTCCAGTCCCGCGTAGCCGCCGCTGGGCGGCGCCCCCGGCACCCCCTGCCGGAAGGTGGCCACCCACACCATGCGCCGCTGGCTGAACAGCCTGCGGCGACGCAAGGCAAGCTGAAATCAAGCCACGCCAGTCTGCTGTGCGAGGAGGGAGCCGCAGAGCCCTCCAGCTCCTTTCCCCTTGACACCCGCGCCTGCGGTTCACGCCGCCGGAGGGCGCGCTGGTCGGTGTCTGCGTGGCGGGCGGCTCGCCGCTCAGCGCCGATGCGCTCTCGGGGCTTGTGATGTAAGGACGCGCAACCGATCCTGCATTCAAGGGCTGGGCGTTTGGACGCCTGGGGTCCACGCCGTCGAAGCGCACGACGGTGTCCGCGTCGCGGACAGCGCTGCTCTGCGAGCCTCAGGGTCAAACGGAGAGTCGTCTGCATTGAGGTGCGCGGCACCTGCGGTCGATGCCGTCGAAGCGCACGATGGTGTCCGCGTCGCGGACGGCGCGCTGCTCCGCGCCCGTGAGCCTGCTGCTGCCGACAAGCGCCACGCGCTGTGCGACGTCGAAGCGCAGCCGGCGGCACAGGTGCGGCAGCGCGTCGGGCTGCGCCGCCGCGTCCGCCCGCGCCTTTTCCTCCACCCCCGCGTCGTCGCCTGTGGAAATTGGAGGGGGGGGGGGGGAATTCAGCCTGCCTGTACCGGCCTGCCTGTACTGGAGCGTGTGCGGAGCCTTGCCAGTGCAGCTCGACGCACCGCGCCCTGAAATAACGGCAGGCGGTGGGAGCCTTGTGTGGTGGTGACACCGAAACCGCACACGACCCGGCGTGAAACAGCATGGCGAACGGCGGCACCTGTGGCGGGCGCCAGGCCGCGGCGGTGCAGCTCCTCGCCGATCTCGTGGACCGCGTAGCGCAGGTAGGCCGTCGGCGCCACCCAGCACTTGCCGCGAGTCGCCCTGCAGTTGACGTCCAGCTTCCGCACGCATGCCCGCAGCCCTGCGGGGACGCCGCGATGTTGGTCGGCATGCGGCTGCCGGCTTGGAGATGGCTCCGGATGAAAGTGTCGTCACATGCAAGTGGTACGCCGCCCAGCGCTCGCAGCGCGTCCCCATACCCAATGGCCAGCTTGCGTGCACGCGTGTCTGGGGGACTGCCGATGCGGCGGCGCGACGCCGCGGGTGGTGTGCGTTCGGCAGCCGACCGCGGCGCAGGACACAGCATGGGGCGCCCGCCGGCAGACGCCGCACGAGGGGCAACGAATGGGGGATGGGAAGCCGTTGCTGGTGCTGGGCCGTTGTGGCGGGAGGGCGTTTCTGCTCTGTATGGAAGACTCGGCGCACCCTGACAAGGCGACGGGTGCACGCGCAGCAGGCCCGCTGTCTGCAGGCCGCCCACCGCGCGCGCCTCGGCGGTGGCGTCGACTTGCGGCCACTGCGGGCCGCCCGCCCAGTTAAAACCGTACAGCTGCAGCGCGGACTCCGCCGGCAGGCAGGCCAGCGCCGCCAGGATTACTGCGCATGGCGGCCGTGTGATGGTGGACCACTGGCTTGGAATGATTGTTTGTATGTCCATTGCAGGTCCACTGCGGGTGGAAGCCTTGAAGTCATGGATACACTGATCTGGATCCTCGTTCGTCAGCTGCAAAGTTGTTGCAGCTGTACAGCTGCAGCCGGGACTCCGTGAGCGGGCGCGCCGCTGACCTAGCATCACACGTCTTGAATTGAGATGGAGGCGACACTAGCTTGCATCTTTGCACGGTCAACTGAACTTGCATACCCCTCGCCGGCATGCCAGAGCCGCCGGTGCCCGTGCACATGAGGTTCTCGATGCGGAAGGAGATGTCCTTTCGCCAGTGCGTTGCTCACAGCAATACTATACCCGAATGATCAAGCGGGCACTGTAACGCTTGACAAAGAAGACATCAGGCGAGTCGAGGCATAAGGCGCACCAATGAAGCCAGTGGAGGGCGCTACCACCCGCCGCGACCTCACGTTGCGCGGAACTCTGACCTCAGTCCTGAAATGAAAACAGCAAGGGCTTAGGGTTTAGGGCTCATGCAATTGACGGTCCAGGTCGATGGCCCCAAACCAGCCGGAAGGTCCAGCGCTGCACAGCCGGGTCGCTTCTGGCCCGGCAGCAGGGCCCGCCTAGGTTCTCTGATCCTACGCGGCAGCCGCGCCAGGTGGCCTGCACAGCTGCAGGAGCGCAGGCCTCCCGGCAGGGAGGCTGCTTGGCACAAGGTCAGCCTTTCTGCATGTTGTTTTCATGCAAGTCGTCTTTCATCACTGGCGCTCCCGGCCGCCGGCCATCGGCGCCGACGCCGCCATCGACCTGCAGCAGTTGCTGAGATCGTGCCAGCATGACCATGCCATTCACCGCGTGCGAGCCGCAACGCACCTGTAGAGCCCGTCGTAGGCCGTGAGAAACGCCTCGGTGTCCACGTGCAGCAGCTTCGGCGCAGCCAGACCCGGGTAGTGCGCCAGCAGCGCATTGACGGAGCTGACGTTGCCGCCCAGCAACACCACCGAGGCCGCTTGCTGCAGCAGCAGATGGGTCAAAGCTTGATGTAGAGCTTCGAAAGCCACGGGCCCAGCAGAGCGTTGACGGAGCTGACATTGCTGCCCTGCGGCATTGCCGAGGCCGCTCGCCGCGGCAGGGACACGGAACTTTCGTCTGATCCTTCGAGACAGGATTCAGGGTCTTGAGGCCGGCGCTGGGCCCCGCCCAGCGACAGCAGAGAGTCCGCCTGCTGTGGCGGCGCCGGAGGGTACAAAACATTCAACAGGAGATGATTCCACAGACCTCCTTTGCAGCGTGTGCATGCGGGCGAAGCCGAAGCCGCACGTGAGCACCAACGGTGATTGGAAAGGAAGACTAGGGTCTTTACTTGGAGAACCAAACCGGCACAAACGCTCACAGCCCGGTGCGCTCACCACAGAGGGCCCATCGACCTCCTCGGTCGAGGCGGGCGCATCCGCCTGGTCAAAGCCGGCATACATGGCGGGGGCCTGGCCGCCGTGGCGGGACACCCACACGTCCATCCGCTCCCCCGGCAGCCAGTTGTTCAGCATGTTCATGCGCACCTGCGCACGGTGCCAAAACCCTCATTGTAGGTGCAAATGAGAGTATGTGATGGAACAGAGTTTGAAAGCCGTGCTGGGCCGCCTGGCTGTGAGTTTTGAGAGCACACATCCACCCACCTGCTCACTGAGCAGCCGACAACCTGCTGCGGAGTGGCAGCAGCGTTTTCAAGTTCGAAACAGAATATGAGCAGGTCAAGCAGATTGGAAGCCGCAACCTTAGGTGGCGGGTGCCAAGTATGCCTCGCCACACGCTCGGCGGCGTCGACGGCCGCCCGCTGCTTCTGCAGGGAAGCATATGGTTTGAGGACTGTTGGTTCACACAACTCACCACGCGCTCGGTGGCGTTGATGGCCGCCCGCTGCTCGATGGACAGCGGGCCGTTGCCGACGAGGGCCACGGAGACTGGCGGGTCGTTTGCTTCGGCGCCGAGCGCCGCGCACAGCGGGTTCTGCTGCTCCTGCAGGCCAGACGCAACCCTCTGTCACTCCTGCTGCCGGACACATGTCTCCTGACGCCACAGACAGGCATTCTCCAGCGCGCCACAGCGCCGAACGCTGGTGCAGCTTCTCCCAGTGTGCGCGGCTTGCCATAGGGCGCTGCGCCGGCGGCGGCTGCGCCGGCAGCGGGGACTGAGACGCAGGCGCGGGCTCGCCCGGCAGGCGCCCAGCCGATAGGCCGAGCAGGACCCAGGCGCCGGGAGGCGAGTCACTAGGAGGTGGGTTTGTTCACCAGCGGGGCTTGCGAGCGCTACTTGCCGCTCTTGTGAATCAAGCAACCACGACCATGGCTAGGAAAACTACACGAAAGGCGCGCACCTGAACAAGTGCCGCGGCAAGGGCGGCGGCGGCGCCCCAGCTGTGCCCCTGCTGTTCAACAGGGCGCGCCGCCGCCGCCCGCCACTCGGCGATGGCCGTCTCCTCCGCCTGCTGTCGCTCCGCCCTGCTGAGCTTCGGCTGGGCGCGGCGGCACGACCCGAGGGGTACATGAGACGCAGGCAGCGCCGCAAGTCCGGCCGCTGTGAGACCACCTCCGCCATGTCCACTTGGGCCACCTGCAGGGTAATGAAGGGCAGCCTCAGGAAGGGCAGCCTCAGGAAGGGCAGCCTCAGAAAGGGCAGCCTCAGGAAGGGCATCTGTGGAGGCACCGTGACGCACGAAGCATGGCTTTAGCCAGCGTGTTAAAGAAAGTGTGGTGTCCTGGTAGAGGCTGCATTGCGGCGTCGCGTCGGCCACATGCGCCGCCGTGCGGCAGCGGTTCCGCCTGGGTTTGGCCCCCAGGCAGCACACGATGGATGGGAGGCAGCTGCCGGACCCGGGGACTTTGCCAGGCCTGTGTGCGGGGACAGGGCCGCCGGAGACTTTGACGGTGTAGGGTTTCATGGTCCACAGCCAAACTGCAGGCATGCCGTGCTCGCTGCACAGGCGGCAGGAGTCTCCGCCTGGCCTCGCGGCCAGCACACAGTTGTGGGAGCGCCGAGTTCAAGGGGACTGTGGCACGGTGGCGAGATACACAGAGGTAGCGGTCAAGGAGAGCATATCTACCTGCGGGAAGTCGCAGCGGTCGTCGCGGGCGCGGCACCAATCCGCGTCAATGCGGCCGCAGGAGCGCAGCGCGCCGCACGGCGAGCGGTGCAGCGCCAGCCACCCCCTCGCCTCCATCGCCATCATGCTCGCCTGCAAGTTCATGTATCGCCAGTTTATTGATCATCGCGCAATTCGTTCTAGTTCCAGTCATCTTGGCAGAATGCCGTGTGTGTCGCGGTCAGAGACGGACTCTCTGCCAGTCAGCTCGAATGCCGGAGCATTCCCTTCTCAAGGCATACCTTCTCGCAGAACGTGAACTTCTATAAATTTAATACTAATTAAAAAAGTGGCGAGCACGCAAGTCCCTGCTGCGGAGACCACGCTGAGGCGGCCGGTTTTGCCGAAGGGCAGGCGGTGCGGGAAGCGCCAAGCCCCCAGGTGCCGACAGCATCAGAAGGCAGAATTCCGTTCAAGCCTTTTGACAGGCGTTTTCCAGACGTCCTGGTGTGAGTGTGGACGGAGGCGCACGTGTTCGCTCTGGCTGGGGTGGCGCTCCGCTTGCCGCGCAGACCAATTGTAGCCAAACGCATGCAGATTGGTGCCCGGCGGTGTGCACGCGACCGCCAGCATGGCCACTGCAGACGTGAAACAGCCCGGTTGAAAGCTTGTGTCAGCCTTTCGCCAGGCACGGTGGAGCTGCGGGTGAGTCAGGCGAGCGCCGCCCCCAACCGGGGGGGCCGGCAACCGCGCGCTGAGAGGTTTCGTGCAGCCTCTTTGATGAGTGCATCATGCTGTCCAATGAGAGTTTGTGCCAGCGCTTCAGCTTCTGCATCCCATTAAGCGAAACCACGCTGGTGGCCGCAAGGGACCTGGCGCGCAAGGGTTTAGTGCAGGCTTATGGAGCGCGGCTCAGGGCGGCTGCAGGACGCACATGTGAAGCCGGTGGTGGGGACTCGCTCCTCGGACACGCCCTGCGCGTGCCGAAACGCCGCGCTGAACTGCTTCATGTACGCCGCCGCCGGCGAGTGCACAACCGTGCTGAAGCCTGCGGTGTGGCAGCAACAGTCGCTGACGGTTAGAACTCGTTCATAGGAACCGTGAGCCTTTCCAGCGCGCCGCCGCCGGCGTGCAGAACCTTGCTGAAGCCTGATTGCGGCAACAACGATTGGTGCAATGTCCAAACACGCGTCAAGGCCCTAGAAAACCTTGGCGCTGCCTGTCCCGACCCTTCAAGAAGGCGATGGTGGCAGACAGCAGGTTCATCTGGCAGTCAGCAGCAGGGTTTACAGAGGGCTTCAGCAGTCGGCAGCAGCCCATGCGGACGCACAGAGGTGCACATGTTGTGGGGGTCTGGTGCGCCAGGCCGCGCCGGAGCTTAGGGGGAATGCACCGAAAAGGGCAACACGCAGAAGGGGCATGTGCAGCGCGGCTCCAGTGAAGCGTCTCTCGCGGAAAACAGCAATAGCCGATGGAAAACGCACGGGAGACGGAGGCGTTGTGGTGCGCCAGCGCCCAGGCGACGTCGGCCGGCGGGCCGCCCAGGAACAGCAGCGCCGGCTGCTGCCCCAACACCTCCGCCAGCTCCTGCGTAAAAGGAGACTTCATTTAGTTCAGCTTTACATATTCAGAGTGCGTTTGTTTGCTGATGAAGCCATTGAGGCCTACTTTCGGTCGCCCCGCCCCATGCCCAGAGAACAAGCAGCGCCGGCTTGCTGCCCCAGCGCCTCCGCCAGCTCCTGCGTGAAGGGACAGTTCATTTAGTTCAGCTTTACATATCCGGCGTTGAGTATTCAGCTTTACATATTCGCGTTTTGGTTGTTTGCTGATGAAACCATTGAGGCCTTCTTCATCAACGGTTTCGGTCGCCCCGCCCCTTGCCCAGAGAACAAGCAGCGCCGGCTTGCTGCCCCAGCGCCTCCGCCAGCTGCTGGTGCACACTCGTGATGGATATGTTGAGAAAGCATTGTGGATGTCCTGTCGCTGGAGACGTCAAGCTGGTCTCTGGTTTGTTTGCGCCGCCGGCTGCTGCAGAACGTCAAACAAGATGATATATTGACATCATCGTTTATATTATATAATACTAGTAATATCAGTATTATATCGGACTGATAAAACACGCACCTCCTGGTCCAGGTCGCCCAGCCCGCCCCAGCGCCCAGGCGAGCCCGGGTGGTGGCTCAGCACCCACAGGTGCACGCGCTCCCCCGGCAGCCTGCGACAGCACGTGAGTGAAAAGATTCAAGGAGGAAAGTGCAGGCGTTGAAGCGTTGAAGCGAAAGCATTCGATGGCAGTCGGACACTCAGAGCTGCTGCCCGGCGTGCCAGCACCCGCAGGCGTGCCCGCTCCCCCGGCAGCCTGCAAAAGCAGGAGGTAGGGCTTCTCAAGACGGAATTGTGGACAAAGTGCAGGAACTCAGCCCCTGCTGGGGAGGGGCGAACATTGTGTGTCCAGCATCCTGAGGTCCACGCGCTGCCCCGGCAGCCTGCGGCAACCAAACGGAAGTCGAGGTTCGGATGCTGCAAGGACAGGGAAAGGACAAGGGCGACGTCAAGAGAAATGTAAGCGGCGAACATGCGGGACGGAAGTATTGAGCTTTGACGGCGCCCTGACGTGCGGACATGGCCAGAAAACGGCGGGTCGGCCACAGCGGATGCATGGGCCTGTTGGGCAGCGGCAACCACCTGTGGTGCATCCAGTTGAAGCGGATGATGAAATCGGCTCCTGCAACCGCAGGCCGGTCCGCGGCGTCTAGCGGCGCATTGCCGACGAGCGCAATGCTGGCGTGCGGGCGCCGCCGCTTCTTTGACGCGCGCGAGTCCTCCGCAAAGAGCTGGCACAGCCTGCGGGTGCACAGCGCATAGGGTGAGGGTTTAGATATGAGGGTTTAGGAACAGGAACAGCATCTTGGACGCGCGCACATCCTCCGCGGATAGCTTGCACAAGTCTGCGGGGCACGGTCCGTGTCGGTCGCGAAACAGACGAACACAACCATGCAGGTGGGATGAATGGGGACAAGCATCAGGCGGGAAAGCACAAAGCAGTCTACCACCAGGCCAAGGCAGTGAGTCCTCTCAGCTGCGCTGCAGGAATGTCAGAGCAGCTCCTAGATTGCAGGCGCAAAGCGCAATAGTTGACCGTTCAGGTCAAGGCAGGATGCAGGCCCCAAGCCGAGTACATGGCGGACCTGGTGCCGGCTCTTTTGAACTCCGGCGGCAGCGGCGGCTCCGGCAGCGGGTCCAGGTCTTCCTGCTTCTTGCTTCCACCGACGCGACCGCTGCAGGGCTGCCCGGCTTGTCGCGCCTGCGGTGACACGCAGAAACCTTCAGGTCCAAGCGCAGAAAGCCATGGACAAGATTCCTCGGCATTCAGGTACATTGAGAAAGGGGAATATCGCATCAACTCTGTTCCACCTGCAGATGAGGCGGTGATTTAACCATGCAAAACCAACTGCTTCCAGTTGGCAAAGTGCCTGTACTTGCCTGCGCTGCCAGGAGCATGCGGCTGCGGCGCACGCGGCGCCGCACGCCACCCGACCTGCCAGCTGGTGCCTGCGAGCACAGCACCGACGCGAGTGAGTGTGATCACGCCTCTGCAGATTTGCACCATCACAATCTCACATCAGATGATGGACTCCAAATCGGTAGCAAGGTATCCCGCAGGCGGGTCGGACCGCCTGCGGTCGCATCAGAAACGCTGCATGGAGTGGTATCTCAAACTTGAACGAGAAAAGGTGACGGGGATTCAAAGAGGCTCACCGCAAAATGCACAGCCGCCGGAAGACTGCTCACCGCAGCCGGCAGCGACGACACCGCCTGCCTGCCAAAGGCCTTCAGCTGCCGTCGCTGTTGCTTCGGCTGCTGCTTTGGCTGCTGCTGCTGCTGCTGCTGCTGCGCCTGCTGCTTTAGCATCGCCTTTGGCGTCTGCTTTGGCGTCTGTTCCTTTGGTTGTTGCTTTGGCTGCTGCACCTGCAGCTGCAGCTGCGGCTGCTGCTTCGGCGTGTTCTTTGGCGTCTGCTTCGGCATCTGTTGCTTCGGCTGCTGCTGCTGCTGCTGCTGCTGCTGCTGCTGCTGCGCCTCCTGCTTTGACGTTTGCTTTGGCGTCTGCTTCGGTGTCTGCTTTGGTGTCTGCTTCGGTGCCTGCTGCTTCGGTTGCAGCGGCTGTTGCTGCTGTTGCGGCTGTTGCTTCGGCATCCCCTTTGGCATCTGCTTCGGCGCCTGTTGCTTCGGCTGCTGCTGCTGTTGCTGCTGCTGTTGTTGCTGCTGTTGCGGCTGCTGCTTCGGCGTCTCCTTCGGCGTCTGCTGCGGCTGCTGTTGCGGCTGCTGCTTCGGCTCCTGCTGCTTTTCCTGTTGCTGCTGCTTTGGCATCTGCTGCGGCTGCTGCTTCGACGTCTGCTTTGGCGTCTGCTGCTGCGGCTGCTGCTGCTTGTCTGACGCGCCGCCCTGCGGCCGGCCGCCCGTGTCACCGAGCACCTGGGCTTTAGCGGCAGCGCCCCCCTGCTGCCGGGCCGCCTGCGGGTGCGGGTGCAGCAGGTCGTTGTCCTCGGCCAGCGTCTCCGCCGCGGTGTCCAGGAGCGGATCCGCGGCGGGATCTGGCAGCGAATCCGCCGCGGCGTGCCCGCCGTCGCGCTCGGTGAGCTGCTGGTAAAAGTCCCCGTCGAACTCGGCGTCGTTGTCGGCTTCGTCGGCAGCGGCGCTCGCGTTGCGGCCGCCGCCGCCGCCGCCGCCCGCAAACGGCAGGTCGCTGCCGTCGCCAACGGGGTCATATTCCTCGTCGACCTCGCCCGCGGCCGCGGCCGCCATCGCCATCGCCTGGGCGGCCGCGGCGGCCGCCACCTCCTCCGCGTCCAGACCGTCCTGCAGCGGCGGTGCAAGGGGTGTGTAAACAAGCGAGGTTAGGAGGAAGCACTGGCAGAAGAAGAAAGGCCAGCCGTCCATCGCCGTCGCCTTGGCACCGCCAGCTCCACTGCGTCCACGACGTCCTGCAGCGGCAGCACAGACATGGAGACACTGAGAGAAGAACACATGACATCATGATTGCTGGCCTGTAGCGGCAAAACCAGGGGCAGAGACTTCTTCACGAAGCATGTGCTTCAGCAGAAGCTGCCATTCCAGCACAGGACATGCAGAGCTTCACGCTCCTCCTGGCGCCAGCTGCTCACGGCCACCCAACAGAGTCGCTCCTGTCCCAGAAGTGCGAGGGCAGAGGCAGCCCCCGCGTCTGCCTCGCCATTCCTGCTTTTGCCCCAGAAGCCAGCAGAGGCAGCTTCGGCTGTTGAAGTTTTGGAAAGTTTCGGACTAAAGCTCGGCACCTCATCGCCTTCGGGAAGCTCCTTGGAGGCGTCGGCCATGGCGCCGCTCCCGGCCTCGTCGCCTGCATGTGCGCCCGCCTTTGCCTCATGTGCGCCCGCCTTTGCCTCATGGCCCTGCGTGCCTGCCGCGCCCCCGCGACTGCCGGCCTGCAGCCGATTGTGCCAGGTCTCGATGATGACACTCGAACTGTCAGCCTCTGAAAACCTCACCCAGCGTCCGCCGAAAGCGCAGCCCCTGCGGAGGCAGGGCGCCCTGAATGGGGCAAGTAGGCCAGCTGGACGCATGGACAAGACGGCACAGCGTGCTGCCAGCGCTGCACACTACACAGCTGTAAAGCAGGTACATGCGTGACAAAATTTGCGAAGCAGCAGCGTGTCGGACATTGCAGACCGGCTGGGCAGCTGTCTTGGCAGCCGCAGTAACCGTCACAGAGGCTGTCCAGGCAGACACCGTCATATCGAGGGCTGCAATCGTCTGGGCACTCACGTGCGAATCGGGAGCTTACGGGGGCTGTACAGGCGCTTGGCGCATGCGCACCTGCCGCGAATCATGTGCCGCCTTTGACAGCTCATCACGCGTCATGTGCTGCCGCTCCGTCGCGCACAGGTCCTCCTGCGTATACGCAGTCGCACACTGAGGACAGGCGCGGTGCTGACTGTGTGGACAGGTGGCTATGCCGGGTCGTTCCAGCTCGCCACGAACATGGCACAGCCTGCAGCAACTGCAGCTGGGCGCCCTCACAGCGACTCTCTGTTCCCCCATGGCGGTCATGTTGCCCTCCCCAGGGCAGTTCACTTCCAACTCGAAACGGAAGACAGACATGAGCGCCTGCTGGCGCCGCACCTCCCTGAGTTTCGGCGAGGCCGCCAGCCGCGCCTCCGAGCTGTTGGCAGCGCGGCGCGGCAGCACGCCCGGGAACTCCAATGCGGAGCGCGCCCGCGGGTTGATGGCGCCGGGGACTGGAGAGTCCCCGCCGCGCTGCAGCCGCAGCATGCCTGCGTGCACGAGCAATGCCAGGCGCCTCGGACATGGAGTCCTCGGGTTTGGAGTGCTTCCACGGGACCTGTGTCGCCCCGCCCGCCTGCGGCGAGGATGGCTCGGGTGCGGCAGTCATGTATCGTGCAGGGGGCACAAGGCGGGACCTCTGAATCGCCTGAATCTCTGTCGTTCCATGTCATGTCTTCAATCAAATCACGACTATGGCTCTGTACCAGGCATTCGCCAGGACTGGCAGGCTTGGTTCCAGAGCGCGGCCGCAAAAGACTCAGAGGTGTTGACGCATACAGCGGCGCCACGGGAGCATACCGTGGACCACGCCAGTTGTTAGCACCGTCTCCATGGGCACCGGCGGCTTGTTTTCGGTGTATGAATAGACGCTGTCCAGGCCAGGCAGCGTGGACACGAAGGCTGACAGGAGGTAGAAGCTCCCCCCGCCGCTGCGGTGCCATGCCTCTGCCGAGATGCGCAGCAGGCAGACGCACAGCAGCAGCGCCAGGCCCAGAGATAGCGACCAATTGCGCCTGAAGGCGCCGGTCTCGGACAGCTGCCTGGGTCGGAGGAACCGCGGCCGGCCAGGGCTGCGGCCAGGTGCCGTAGTCGACATCGCCCGCTGGCAGGCGGCGGCCTTAGGGTGCGGCCAGGCACTCGGGATCGTCTAGCATCCCTTTGTGTGTCGATGCCAGTTTCCCGAGCCTGAATGCAGCGCTCGCGCGGCGTGCGGGTCGTTGTTTTTGAGTGGTGATCTTCACAGGATCCCTTCCGCTGCTCCGGCGTACGACAGTGCAAGCGGTGCGTTCAGCGCCTGTCACCGCCTTCTGCTATGCAAACCTTGAGGATTGTGATGCTGCTGTGAATGAATCGTGCAGCTGATCATCGCTGACTTGCAATCCAACCAGCCTGGCGGAAGTGAAATCACAGGGGCTTAGTAATGCACCGAACCTTTAAATACCCCAGGCCATTTTTGGAGGGAAAATTGCACGCAGTTGAAAAGTTGGTTTGGTTCCTCAAGAAATTGCTGCTGAGGCACTGGACTGCTGGGCACCGGAGAGCCGTATGGCTCTCATCGATCCGCCACTGCAGCGGCACTGCACCGCTGGTGCTGACTCCACCGCTGCAGCCTTTCCTGTTCCCGTGTGCACATGCTGCGTGCTGCCATTGCCCGTCAAGTCGACAGCGTACAAGCCGATGCGCTATGGTAGTTTTGCTGCCGGGAAACGATCAGGTGATCCTGATGTCTTGCACTCACCGCTGCCGGTACATGTATGTTGATTGTACTAGCGGTGCGTGCATGACCGCGCCCTGGGTCTGGCACATGTGTACAGACCCCTGAGAACGCCTGGAGCCCCCAGCCGCTGCGCTGCATGCAGCACGGTACCGTGATGGCATGCCCACCGGCAGACCAGGTCTGCTGCCGAACTGCCCCGCCGCAGCAGCCGGGGCCGGCACGGCTGCAGCATGCCGCACTGCCGCAGCTTCCTGCTTATATCTAGTACAAAACGCCTGCCGCAGTCGCTCGACCGTCTGCACGTGCCAAGGGCCCCCATCAAAGACCGCAGGCTTGCAGCCGGGCGAGAACTGCCGCCGCCGGCGCTGCCCGGGCACGCCGCCGCTTCCATGTGTGTGCTGCCTGTGGCGTTTCCATTGGGAAGGTTTGCCCCTTGCAGCCAGCGGCGGCGGGGCTGACGGCCCTGATAGGGTTCGGACAGCCGCCCGCCAGGCGACCAACGGCGACGCCGGTCCAGCATGATGAGGTTGCTGCCGCCGCCGCCGCCACCGCCGGCGCCCAGGTGATGCCGCCGCGGCCGCGCGCTGTTTGGCAGCTGACGCTGATAGCACAATGGCCGCGCTGCGGCGGCCGCCTGCCGCAGCTCAGGGGGCGGCAGGGCTGCAGTCGAGCCGCTGTTGCAGCTCGGCGGTGTGCGCTGCCACTACATTCGCAGCCGCTCTGCGCAGCTTGGGGAGCGTACAGAGTGCGCAGTGAAGCCTGCATCGGCGCCTTTCCCGCACGTGGAGAACGCACTGCCGTTTGCCCTGGCGACGCGGGCTGCTGGGTGGCCGCCGCCGCGGCTGTGACACTCCGCAGGGGACATGGCGGAGGGATGCCAGGAAAAGCCAATTGCTGCGACAGCTGCATGAGCGTGCGGCTGTGCACCCAGTCTCGGCAGCCGCGAGCTCGTGTGAGCAGTTTGCACATGCCCGGCTGCCGTGCTGAGCGCACCGGCATCATTCCTGCCCGCGGCTTCTCACCTGAAGAGACGCTCACGCACTTGCGAGGCCGGCTGAGCACGATGGCAGCTGGAGCGGACAGCGTGGCCGGCACTGGTGGCGCAGTGGCTGCCGCACGTCAGCTGGCAGGCCGCCAGCGGTGGTAAGCCCGCAATGTGCCGGACTATGCTTCTGGAAGCCCTGCTGGGGAGTGTCAAACTTGCAGTGTCACTTGAGCAGCACGTGCTGCTCAAAAGTCACTCTGAACTAGGTGCAGTCCCCTGGCCCGGTCAAGGCGCGCTTTATTGAATAATAACAAGCCGAGTCAGTGCTTCATGATGTGTGGTAAAAGCCAACAATCAAGCCTTGAAGCGTGCCCTACTTGTCTGACATGTCTGACAAGCAGCAGCTCTGTGCTATGAACTGAGTGGTCGAACAGATCGATGGATCGTCACAGGCAAGACACTTCTTCACAACAATAGTCAAGTGGCGGCGCCAGCAGCGCACATGGCGCCTGCTATGTCCCATGAGCTGGCAGCGATCTGAGTTGGGATCTCCTTGACGGCCCTACTTGCGCACACACAGCCCTGCATTGCCAGGACCAACCCCTTCGCTTCCAGAAAATTTCCAGAGACCAGATAGGCGCTCTTGATCGAAACTGCCGCAGTGCTTCGCAGACTCGTCGATGTGCATTGGCTCAAATCTCATTTGATCGAGCAGCGGCGAAGCTCCCGTGCGCTGCAATCTTGTCTGCTAGCAACTAGGGATTGAGTGAGAGTCTTTTGGGAAACGCCTGGTGCCCTTCCGGGCTCAGACGGCGTCAAAGTCTCGTTTTCACTGCTGCTCATGAGGGCGCTTTCGGCATGCTGTTCATACCGTCAGCCGCAAACGGCGCAGCGGCGTCGCTGACGTTTTCCGGCCTCGCAGCCTTCACGATGCTGGCCCTGCTGGGTCACCATCGGGTTGGTCCGCACCTCATCAGTCCGCAGCCAGCGGCGGCGCCCGCGCCGGAGCCGGCGCCAGTAGACTACTGCGCCAATGTGACGGATGCGCCGGTGGCCTGGAATGCTGATTCAAACCGGTGCGTCCCCGACGTATGTCACGACAGCCGGCTGGAAGACTTGGCCGACGTGAGCGGCGAGGTCGCGGCCAGCGTGATCTGCAAAACGAAGCTCTTCGATTCCGCTGCCGCGCGGTCGTGCTTGGCCAACAAGCACCTGCTGCTGCTGGGCGACTCCACGACGGGGGAGACGGCGCACGACCTGGTCATCCTGCTCAGCGGCATCGCCGCCAACCGCACGCTCCTGACCGACTACATGCGGCGGGTGCGCCTTGCAGTCTGCATCCATGGGCATCAGCCATCGTGTGTGCCATATGTGAGCATGATGGCGCAGTCTAATCGGAACATCGCCAACCGCGCAGGGGACGAGGGTGAAGGACAGGGAGACGATGCGGCTGCCGCTGCTGGATTACGGCGACGGCAAGTCGACGGTCGACATAGAGTACTTCGCGTCGCACCGCCACAAGCGCATCCGGGTGCCGGCGTTGAACATCACCGTCCGCTACCGGTTCACAGGTGGGGCCTTCTTCGAGTCTTGATTGTGTTTGTGTTCGTGTCGCTGTGGAGAATGCCGTGCCTGACAATCAATCGGCCACTGACCGGCGGAGCATGCCGCTGCCGAGCGCTTCGAAGGCCGGCCAAATGCGCACAGGCGCCGTGCATTCGGCGGGACCGCCTTGTTGCACACTGAACCGCAGTTCCACAGCCCTCTGCGTGGCTTGTGCTCCGTGACATCAGAGAAGCGTACAAAAAGCATATGCTGCTGTTGCACGCCTGACGGCCTGTGTGTGCCACAGGGCACTACAAGCTGCGGGAAAACTTCTACGGCATCCGCACCTTCACGCACTCCGACTTCCAGGCGGAGCTGGCCTGCCTGCTGGGCGAGTCCGGCGCCCCGGAGTGTCCGCGCCCCGACATCGTGCTCCTCAACTCCGGGCTGCATGACGCGCGCGATGGCAAAGCGGTCATCAATCATTTCGAGGAGCACATGGCGCGGGTGGCGGCGCGGCTGGGTGACTTGGCCGCCAAATTCGGGACGCGGGTGTTCTGGGTGGGCTCCAAAAGCTTCAGGCCTTACACGAAATATGTCCACTATCACGTGGAGGTCATGGGGCTGGACGCCATCGCGAAGGACTACATGGCGCAGAACGGGCTGCCGTTCATCGACCTGTCGCGCATCATGCGGGGCCTGGTGCCCTCCGGCGACACAGGCCACCTCCCGTACACAGGTGATAGTGTGCACTGGGGCTCGATAGCCTTTTGGAGGAACGAGGAGCTGAAGGTGTCGGTGTCGACCATGCTGCTGCAAGAGATTCTGGGTGCGGTCTGCAAGTCGTCATCAGCAGATAGCGGGGATTGATTTGTTGGTGACTGTTGAATTGCGTCTGTCGAATGTTGCTGGACGGCAGTTCGACTCCGAAGACTCTGCATCCACCCCACCCACCAGCAGCACCTGCCCTGACACTACGGCAGGTAATTGCTGCGCGTTGTTTTGCGCGCCGCTCCGAAGAATCTCACCCGGCATCCATGGATCAGATCCGACTGCTTGTCCGTCATTTCCTGTTTCCAAAGCCTGTTGTTTTCCACAGCCTGTTGTACTGCACCTGACCAGTACACAGAGTCCAATGTCGCATTGCTCTGCTGATATCAGTCTCCGTCATGAAGTGCTGCAACAGTGCTGCGATAGTGCTGCGACAGTGCTGCGCCAGCAGCGCCCCGCAAGTGCTCCACGATCAAGTCTGCGAACTACCCGGCAGCTGTCGTCTCACAGTGGGGCCAGGAAGCAGCTCGTCGCTGTGCACCCGCCCGCCGCAGATGCGCCCGGCAGCGTCCGCCGCACCATCGGGTCAGGAGACGCCGCCTGGCGGCGTTTGTCTCCTCTGCCGGGAAGCGCCTCATTGCGGCGCGCGCACCGACGCTCGATGCGGCCGCCTCCCGACAGAGCGTTCGCCGCATTGACTTAGGGAGTGTGCCCGTCAGCAGCATTCATTTCATCAGGCCAGGCCGCGCCGCCCGGCAGCACTCATCTCATCGGATCAGGGAGCGCGCTGACACAGCGCGAGCCTCGGCGCGGAAGCGCGCGGTATCGTGTATATCGACTTGCCGCGACTGCGCCCGGCAGCGCCCGTCGCATCAGGACAGGAAGCGCTTCATGAGAGCGTTGACTTCGTCCGGCTTGTCCTGCTGCACCCAGTGCGAGCACTCCGGCAGGAACACCACCTGTGGAAGAAAAGAAAGATGGTTTGATTGCCGTTACGATTGGAGCACTCTTTTGCTGAACAACTTTGCAGAGTGACTCTTGGCATGTTGCCGCAGACCTGTCCTGGCAGGCGTGTCTTGAAAGTTGAAAGTTTGACGCCGTCTGCGCCTAGAAGGGCGTCAGGCGTGAATAAAGCGACAGGATTCCCAATCCCCCAGTTGCTGACAGACAAGTCTGACACTTCGCTAAGTGCACAGGTTGCCCAGTGTCTCAGGGTGTCCAGGCCTCTGACAGGGTCCCTCACTTCGCGATTGGGCTGTTCGAACTTGGCTGAAACCCTAAACCCTAAACCCTCAAGCAGCCAGCTCGCCTGGGCTTTTGGCGCAATGTCGGTCGGGCCGTTGAACAGCGCGCGGCCCAGGCGCAGTCTGATGAGCATGCATGAAGATACACGATCTACAGGCCCCAGGAAGCTTGCTCTCTACCGACCCCATCAAGCTTTGCCTCCGAATTCCGATTGTACCTGGGCATTCTTGGCGACGGCGTCCAGGCCCTTGAACAGCACGCGGCCCAGTGCGCCGTCCTTCTCGCCGCAGATGACCAGCGTCGGCACGCTGATCGGGTACGTGGGCTTGGCCGTCCTGCACAGGAAGAGGGTTTAGGGTTTAGAGTTAGGGTTTATGGAGAATTGTTTGCTTTCCGTCCACTGCGCCGTCCTTCTCGCCGCAGATGACCAGCGTTGGCACGCGGACCGTGTACGCGGGTCTGGCCTTCCTGGGCGCCACAGGGAAACAGTTTGAAATGGTTCCACTGTTGAGCTACAGTGAAGAACATTCCGGCTCCTCAGCGCCGTCATTGCCGTACATGACCCAGCGTCGGCACGCACATCGGGTACGCCCCTCACTTGAAACAGCCAAACGAAGTGCATTGTGCGTCTTCTACCTCCTGCCTGCACCGCTGCAGCAACTTCCGGGCACGGCACGCCAGTTCCACGGGCGGGCAGTGAAAATGCTATTGCTCCAACTATGTTGGAAGATAGTACGGCTTGCGCAGCGTCAGGCCACAGATGCAGGACACTTCTGTCGCAGCTGGCAACTTGACCCTGGCATATGTACAACCCTGCTCTGCCATGCAACATGGAACTCCGGTTCATGAGCCTGCTGTACGCGTTTGTTGAAACTGCATTGGTGGGGACGTAAGGGGCGCGAGGAGCGCACGTGCGGGGTCCGGGGTTCCACGTCGCCGAGTCGACCTGCGATGGACCACAGGTCTGAATCCTGTACCTCCCGGTTTCAGCAGGTGCATGCTGCTCCTCCAGGAGCAGCAAGCTGCAAGTATGCAGGTCATGTAGGAGTGGGTGCAGACTGGAAGACGGCGCAGATTCACGATGGGCAGCGAAAGGCACTACAGCGAAAGGCACTACAGCACTCGAGGCCTGCGCAGTGACTCATTCCCCCGGACGCTGCCTCCACGACGCATACAGGCTGTCCACGGCGGTGACAATGGCGCAGCCCAGGCACAGAGCCCCAGAGCCCTGAAAGGTTCAACTATCCAGGTAACGAAGGGCGCACGGCGGCGCGGGGTGGTAGTTGAGCGCGGCGGTCAGCGCTCCCACAGAATGCGCACAGAAACGCATCTGGCGTGCTTCTGTTGGGTTTCAAGGAATGGGGACTCACAAAAGCGCGGTAGTAGTTGAGCGCGGCGGTGAGTGCGCCCGGCTCGGCAAACAGCGCCTTGTAATGCTCCAGATCCTCCCCCGAGATGGCGCCTGCATGACGGTTTATGCATGTGTTGTAAATTCAGCTCGTGTTATGAACTGAGAGAAGATTCTCGTGTGGGATGCCGACTGGCTCCGCAAACAGCGCCTTGTAGTGCTCCACATCCTCCCCCGAGATGGTGCCTGCGCCACAAGCATTGCAAACCGGATGCGAAACGGTTCAGGAGTGAGTGAGTACATAGTCAGCAGAGAAGCGTTTCTGCGCCCGGTTGTGCGAACAGCGCCTTGCAGTGCTCTACGTCCTCCCCCGATGGCGCCTGCAATTTCAGGGCTTCAAGTATAGAATGTAGCGCTGAGAGGAGCAATGCCAACCACTGTAACTTCGGACATCCCTGCTGTGATATACACGGCTCCGGAAACAGCGCCCTGTGGTGCTCCCCGTCCTCCTGATGCATGGCGCCTGCGATGCAAGAATTTACCGCCCAACCAGCTCCTTCTGAATCGCTATTGATCCTGCTCCAGCTGCAGACTGGATTCAGGTGACGCTGCGGGCAGCCCTGCCTCGGCCCCCTTCGACTGTCTCAGACTCCACGCCACCCTCCAGAAGAAGATTGCAGCGAAAGCAGCAAAGTTGGCAGCCACGCAAATGTTTGATCGCCCCTGGATTTCTCACCCGGAGGCTGCAGGCCCAGCGGGCTGGTGTCAACGAAGGCCTTGTCCACCGCCCCCAACAGGTGGGACAGTCATTTCAAAGGCAGCAGTGATTCACCTGGCGACTGGACGCCCATCTGGCCGGCATCGGTGAAGGCCTTGTCGATGGCCTCGAAGTCGTGCGCGGCGAGGAGCGCCTCCGGCAGCAGCGGCGCCTGGAACAGCCACGCGTACGCCGACCTGTGCGCGTCAGAGCTGTCTTTGAGAAAGTCTAGAGAGGATGATGGTGCGAGGAAGTCGTGCGCGGCGATGGGCGCCTCCGGCAGCAGCGGCGCCTGGAACAGCCACACGACCTGTGGGCAGTAGGGAAGGGTTTAGAGAGGGTTGTGGGGTGGAGAAGCATTTTTGGAGGTGAGCGCCTCCAGCAGCAGCGGCGCTTGGAAGAGCCTCACGTACGCCGACCTGTGGGCAGTGGGCAAGGGTCTGAAGGGAAGGTCGAGGGAATGCATCTGGCCTTTCATGAGCTGAAAGGTACGTGCCTTGGGCAGCAGCGGCGCCTGTAACAGCCACACATGCACCAGTTTGCACGCGCGTGTCGGGTGAAGGGGGGACTTGGATGTGTTGTGAGGGTGTGGTGCAGGCAGGTACATGCCAGCGAAGCTCACAAGGGACATGATGAACACAGGAAAGCAGGGGAAGTCTGGGCGAGCCACAAAGCTTGATAACATGGAGGCGCACTTCTCCAGTGGCACCGAGCAGCGAGCACATGTGTGCGCCCCAGTCAGATTCTAGAAAAAGGTCCGTCGAAACGCTCGTGCGAGGGACGCACTTGCGCTTCTGCTCAGCGTCCGGGTTCCTGGTCCACAGCTGCCCCGGCGGCGCCGACATGCACACCAGGTACTCCAGCATGTCCTGCGTCAGGGATGCAGCGGCAGGGTTTAGCGGCAGTTTTGCCCTGTGACTTCCACTGGCAGAACACCTTCGGGCGAAACATGGTCGCAGGTGCGCCTTCAGCACATGAGCGGTGCAAACTGGTGGATCTGCGGTGGTCTCTGGCAGCGCCGACGCGAGCCGTTCCCGACGCTGGGCGACGCCTGCATTCTAGGCCGCTATCTGGGATGCCAGCCTGCAGTGGAGTCCGCACCTCGTGGCACGCGGCAAGAGCGCCGCCCCACGAGGCGGGCTCCGCCCCGCGAGGGGAACGCGTCCAGACTGGGCCAGTCTGGGCCGCGCACGATTGAGTGCTCACCTCGTGGCACGCAGCAAAGCGCCAGGAGGCGACGGCGCCCCAGTCGTGGCCCACCAGGATGAACTTACTGTGCCCCAGGGCCTCCACCAGCTCCTTCAGGTCCTGGAGTGCCGACGAAGTACGGGTTGGTACAGCTGTGGATTGGTGTGCAGGCGAACCCCTATAAAACCCTGCATACGAGCCTCCTGCCTGATTCGAGGGCAGCGTCATGTTCGACAGTCATGTCGGACAGTCAAGCCGACCTGTAGTGCTGTCAGGCTATCGCACAGGGGTGGCGGCAGGAGACTGAGTAGTACCTGGACGATCTCGAAGAGGCGGTAGTGCTTTCTGCCCTGCAGGCGGAATCACAGGATCCGTTCAGGGGAGGGACCCTTCGGCCGGAGGCAGCCTTGGGACCATACGAGCGTGACCGTACCTGGCGCAGCACACATCCGCAAGGCCACTGAGGCATGTGGCGTCAAGGATCAGTCTGCTGCATGCCACATTCAGAGGATACCATCGACCCGCACAGGCCATGAGTTAGTAAGTTGCACTCGGTAAACCCTGCGCAGGACACTCACCTTGGGCTTGTCGGACTTGCCGTAGCCCCGCAGGTCCAAAGCAGCCACCTCATACTCGTCCTGGAACGCCTGCACAACACTGGCCGCAGTGTTTGAGCATGAAGACTCCTGAACATGCAATCGGTCTGAGTTGAGCGTCGTTGAATCTGATCTTGACAACATGTTGCCAGCCTGGCACCGTGATGATGAACGCCTCGATACATTATGGTGCAACCCATGCGACAGATTCCGGAAACCGGCAGCCTCCCTGCACCCACCGCGAGCTGGTGGCGCCAAGAGAAGTGCGCCTCCGGGAAGCCGTGCACGAAAAGCATCAGCTTCTTCGCCGGCGCGCCGGCCGCCGGCCGGCCGCCCACCACCACATGCAGCCTGTGGGCGGCGGACGCTGGCGTTTGGGATTTGAGCATTACGCACCGAGATGCGGTGGGCAGGCAATATGGGATTCGAGGAGGTCGTAGTCCTGAGTTCACACTGCTGTGCGTGCGTCCTGCAGATGCAGCATGAAGAGCATGCATGCTGCCGCCACGGCAGAGCCTGGGAGCGTTGCAAAGCGAGAGTGCAACGAGCGGCTGCAGTCTCACTTGACGCCGTTGACGACGTGGTACTCGTGAGTCAGGCCGGAGCAGGCGTCATCAAAGCGCAGCTTCGACCGGTCCTTGCGGTAGAAGAATGTCCGCGGCCTGTTGCGCACCATTTGAAGGTCAGCGCACATTCATGCGTTGTTGCACATGTCCTGTGGTGCAGACTGTTCGCAAGGGTTCAAACATGACGGTGTTGTGTGTGTGTGTGATATGGAACACATGCCTCTGGACGAAGCTGAGCACCAGGCCCAGCACACCGCCGAACCAGATGTGGATTGACGTCAGTATCAGCAGCGCATACTGCAGGTATCCCACGGCACCGCCTGCCATTCTTTCCTTGAGCTTGGCCTCTTGATGAAAGCCGCCTGACGTCAGCAAAGTGCGCGGTCTGGCCAGACTTCTATGCATGCCGTGGTCTGGCTGCACTCCGAAACGACTGCACCTGCAAGAAGCTGGCGCTCCGGAACGAAGATGCCTCTCGTGTCCTCGTCCTCGACCTCTTCTTCAGAGTTCTGTTCTGCAGTGAAACGAACGGGTGACGCATCGTGATGTGCACGCGCCAAGCTGAATCTGGATCCGTTGCAGCCTCTCCAAACCTGCATTACTGACAGGCCGAGCCCCACCCCAGCACACCAAGCTCGTTGGACCACACTTCTCGAGGCTGATTCTGCCTCCAGAACCTTTCGGACTGCATTTCACTGCAGGAAGTCAGGCCCATGGCGGCTGGCGCATGGCACTACGCCGACCTGCGACCGGCAGAGGTGGCGCAGAGGCCTTCTGGCTCGGTCCCCGACCTGGTTGCGGCCGCGGCGAACCGCCAGGCGGCCGCCGGCATCCAGCTGGGCGTGGACCTGGCCGCGCACAGCGCCGCGAGCCTGGCGCTCCTGCATGAGGCGCGTCCCGCACCTTCTTGAGACTTGACTGCTTGCACACCAGCACAGTGCTGCTGGAGGCTCTGTGGCCGCTTCCAAACCTCCTTTGCTGCACTTCGTAACAGTGGGATCTCAAGTGGCACAGGTGCACCAGCACCCGCAGCTGGCGGAGCCTGCCTTTCTTGCCGCCGCGGTGGCGCGCTACGAACGCTTCTGGCTGCCGCTGCTGGCGGCGCACGCCGGCGGCGACGGCGGCGCTGCTGCACAAATGCCAAGCAACAGTGGCACTACCGCTGGAGGAAGAGATAGCGGGGCAGCTAGCACGCCGCCGCGGGAGAGCGGCAGCGGCAAAGCCTATGCCGGGCCGCTGGCGGCGCCGCTGGACGTCGCGTGGGTGTGGATGGCGCATGCGATTGCACCCGTCGCCTACCGAAAGGTCGGCGCACAGCACCAGGGGTCGTCGCTTTGTTCGGCTGGATTGCAGAAGTAGCGTTGCAGCAAGGCTGAACACACCACCGCAACCCCTGATGTGCGGCAGGGCATGGCAGGACGGTGTGCACGCCTGGACGCCTCCATGGAGCACAGCCACACATCCGCATTGCAAGGCGGCCCACCCTGTGCGGTGGATCAATGTGAGCTGCCTCGCAGCTTACGTCAGCTGCGCACATGGTGTGCCTGTAGTGCACCCCTGGTCGTCACCTCAGCTGCCGCAGGCGTCTCCCACAAGACAATCAATCTGCATACACCTGCTCCTCAGGATGTGGAGGCGGCGCTTGGGGCAGAGGCTGCTGCCAGGCTGTGGAGCTGCGCAAACGCCGTCGCATCGGCGCCGCACACGCGGCCGGGCATGGCGCTGGCCACTACGCAGGCGCTGTGGGAGGCCGCCTTCCCCGGCGAGCCCTTCCACCCGTCGGGCCTGGGGCCGCCGGGCGCCGCCTCGCCGCTGCGGCAGTCGTTGGCGGATGGTCCCGCCGGCAGCGGCCCAGCGCCGCCGGCGCGCACTGAGGGTGTCAGCGCAGCAGTGGCCGAGCCTGCGGCTGAAACGCTGGGTCGGCGTGGCAGCGGCGGCGGAGGCGCCGGCGACGGCGCTGGTGGCAAGCTCCCCGACGGCGGCCCAGCCAGCGCCTTTGCCTATGACGTCGTCGCCGCCGGCGTGCGGCAATTTGAGTTCTACTGGAGCGTGCGTCCTTGCCGCCGCCTGCTGCCGGACCTTCACCAATCATGCTCACACATCGTGCAATGCCATGTCCTTTCTGCAGGCCATGTCAGTCCAGGCCGTGTTGGGGAATGCGATGGCCCTGGCATCGTGTATGCAGCATCCACCATCCCACGATCCTTTCAGGAGGCATTTTTGATGTACCTCTCCACATGACGCATTCTTATACGGCATCCTTATACGCCTCTTCGCACCACCACTACTTTGCAAGCTTGATCCGGGTCGCACCCACATGTCGTTATATCCGTGCAGATGTGTGTGCCGCACTGCCGAGAGGGAGCCATGGTTCATGGCCTGCGCAGTGGAGCGCCACCGCCTACTCCAGCAGCGCCATTCCCGCGCAATCCTCATCCGAGTCAGTCTAAGCCCTTGACTTGTGATACGCAGACGTGCCTGCCGCACTACCGAGAGTCGTGGTTCATCGACCGCGCAGTGGAGCGCCACCGTCTATTGATGCACCGCCATCCCCCTGCAAGCTTGATACGAGTCAACCGAATTCCTTGCTCTATGATGCGCAGACATGCCTGCCGCACTACCGCGAGTCGTGGTTCATCGACCGCGCGGTGGAGCGCCACCGCCAGTTCCTGCACCTGCACCGCGCATCGCCGGGCAACTTCATCGTGCCCGCCTACGACATGGACCTCGTGTGGCACACCCACATGGTGAGGGGTCTACAAAGCGTCAGAACGTCTTTTGTCTTGCCCTTTTTTTTGTCGGCTCTGACGCGGCCAGTTCATCGTGCCCGCCTACGACATGGACCTCGTGTGGCACACCCACATGGTGAGGGTCTACAAAGCGTCAGAACGTCTCTTATCTTGCCCCTTTGTTGTCGGTTCTTGATGGCGTGTTCCCGCACGACGACTCCGCCAGATATAGCTGGGATGAAAAGGGCGCTGAGACATTTCGTTCTGTCCTTGCAGGTGTACTTTGGCGACTGCGAGGCGCTTTTTGGCAGTGTGTTCCCGCACAACGACTCCGTCAACTGCGCCCTCTACTTGACATCTGAGCATCCCTCCGGCGCTGCTGCAGGCGTGCTCGCCGGTTTACTTCACGGATTGCGGGGCGCTTTTCGGCAGTGTGTTCCCGCACGACGACTCTGTCAACGACCGCACGCCAGGTCTCAAGCTGGACACCAACTGGCGCCGCACGCAGGTTCGTGTTGAGCGAGCACATGTCTCTATTTCCGTGTCAGTGCAGAAGAAGAGTTTGTGCCCAGCAGCTGCAATGCATCACTGCACGCCGGGCCTCAAAGTGGACATCAACTGGCGCTGCACGAAGGCGCGCCGCAAGAAAGAGTTCTTTCAGTCCAGCTGTGCAGTCGATGCGGAAGCACCGACGCCTCGGATCTACACGTGCAGGCTGTGCGATGTCATGTGCACGGCATGCCGACCTCTTCGCACCAGCATGGGCAACCTCTTGCAAACTGGCTGCGCAGGAGCTGTGGTGGGAGACGTTTGGAGAGCCACTCCCAGCAGACGGCGCAATGTGGCGGGGCCCGCCGCCGCCCGCCTGGGCCTCCGGGCCGCCGCCTGCGCCAGGTGCAAAACTGTGTTTGCGGGCTCATAGAACAAGAAGTCGCCGTGTGGGCAGAAACATCCGTTCAGCAGTGAAAACACGGAACGATCATGCAGCCGAAATTTCTGTACGATATTGCCGCTTGAGTTGGCTTGTACTTGTTCTCTGTTAGCCTCAGAGGGGCAGTTCTACGAGTGGACGTCAGCTTTAGCAGCCTGGATGTATAAGTCGTATGTGCTTTGAGCCCCTGGCGCCGGCAGCGGCCCGCGGGCCCGCATGGGCGGCGCACCAGATGGCTAGAGTTCAGCGCGGGCCTCCGCCTAGCCCGCTGCTCGCGGCCAGCGTCGATCCAACTGATTCAGCATGAGCAATGTGGCACATTCGCAATGAGAACAATGCGCAGCGCATTCCTGGCTCTGCCGCTGTCATGCCTGCTTTTTCAGCTGTTGCCCTCCTGACGTGAGCAGCAGGCTAGATCCGACTCCACAGTCCACAGTCAGAAACTCCCTTCAACTCTGTTCTATTTGACGGATGTCTTCCTGTGTGCAGTCGCGCCGCCGCCGCATGCGCCGCCGCGCGTGTACGTGCTCACGGCGGCGGACTCAGGAGGGCCGCTGATGCCCATCTGCGGCTGGGACGCAGTGCCCCAGGGTGGGTCCCCCTCATATCGGATCAAGAGCCTTACACTCGTGCAACGACAGCATCCTCGGCTCGTCTTGTTTGCTGGATCTGCTGCGGGCTGTGGTTGACGCCTTTCCACCCACACCAGGAGGACCGAACCCACGGCCGGGACACACTCTTCAGTCGTCCAGAACACACACATCATTTTGACAGCGTACAAACCTCTTCCGCGCAGCCGGCGTGGCGATGGCGGTGCGGGCGACTTGCATCGGCGATCCGCCGGCGGAACTGCTGCTGCTGCTGCAGCACTGGGGCCCCCGCTCCCGCGCCGCCTCCGTGCACGTCCGATCGCCAGCGATTTTCTTTTTGTCAAATTCAAAATTTTTATCACCCGCCAGGTTCCCGACTGCCGCCGAGCGCATGTCGCTGGTTGCAAATCTGAGCCTTGGCACACACAACACCCTTGAAGCTGAAGAGACCTTTCAAGTTGAAGAGACGGCCTCGACTTTCGGCAACCCGTCCCTGCGGCCGGGCTTTGTTGCCATGCTCCATCGCATGACCATATGTGCGTCACTGCAGCCAGTCATCCCGCTGTATACAGATCCTGATGCCGGACGGCCGCACGGTGGCGGCGGCACCCACAGTGGGCCGCGAGTCGCTGCCGACAGGCCTCAAAGCTAATGTATCTGTTACCTCATGCTCCAGTGCCACCATCAATTCTACGGTGCCTCAATACGCAGGTGCTGACGCCGGACGGTCGCACGGTGGCGAGGGCGCGCATGGTGGGCCGCGAGTCGCTGCCCACGGCGCGGCACGGCGATCAGGCGTCCACCCCCGCGCTGGCCTGGGCGGATCCGCAGGCCGCAGGTTTGGCTCGCCAAGCGAACGTGGTGCTCTGCCACATTGACGTCGCAAGGAACGCGCAGATCGTCCCTCCCGGCGCACGGCCGTGAACGCCTGCCGCGCTGGGCAGACGGCCCGTTCGGCAGCGCTGGCGCTGTCGGCGGCGCTGGCTGGCTGACCAGATCAGCAGAACTGAAACCCGCCGATGAGTTCGCCAGGCTGCTGTCAGGCATCTGGCCGCTGCGCCCGCTTGCCACACACTGGCACGGAGGCTGCACCATCGGGGGAAGCCGGGCATGAGCAACTCGCTCTTGCAGTCCCTTGCTGCGGCAGATCCAGCGACCCGGAAACCCTAAACCCCAAACTCTAAACCCTAACGTCCTGCTGAACTTTCTAGTGTGCGTTTCCAGAGCGAAAACGCGTTTGCGTTGCTGCAGGCCCCAGCGACCTGGACATGCGCGAGCGCGCGTTCTGCGTCACGGGGCCTGCTGGCGACTGGGGCGTCAGCGTCGCGCGGTGGACGCCTCCAGCGGGGACCGCTCCAGGGTGGGTTTGTAGGGTTTACACCTTTCAACATCTTCCTACCTGCAGCCCCAGCCCTGTGCGCGCACACATGTTGCCTTCCATGCTTGGCCAGTGGCAGGTCTCTGGCGTCCAGAGGTTTACAGCCAAGCGCCGACTGCGCCCTTGGGTTTTGGGTTTGCACCGGCATACATCCGCGTGATACCCCTATCGGGTAGGCTGGCTCTGGCAACTCGAAGGCGTCTCTGGGCACTGTGCAGGGGTTCGGGCGGCGGCGGGAATCTACCGGCCGTGCCGCTGAGAATGGACCTGTTTCGGCTGGATCCGCGCGGTGGCGCCACGCTGGGGTGCTTACAGCTCGAGTCGCTGCAGTTGCAGGCAGGTGTTTGTACCCTCAACCCCTTCACTTTCTGTGTTTCGTTCCGCGACTTCACACTTCATTCGTGTTTGTGTTTCCCACTCTGTGAAGCAGATTCTGTTGCGAAGTCCTGCATACACCTTGCAGCAATGCAGTGCGCCTGCAGAAAGTGTGCAGGGTGCAGACAACACAAATTTCGCCTGCCTGCAGAACCTGCACAGCAGCCTTGCAGCGCACACACGGGCTATGCAATCCCGAGACGCGGCCCAAGCTGAATGCAAATCAACGCTGTCTCTGCAGGGTGGAGTCAGGCTGCTTTTGCAGCTGGGACCGTCCGCGGCGCCGCGGCTGCCGCTCGCGACCGTCCGCCGCGCCGCCACCGGCGGCAACAGCCCAGACGCCGAGAAGGCACAGAGGAGCGCAGCCGCAGCCGCCTTGACGGGCCCAAGCAGTTCGCTGGCGAATGCCACCCATCCGGCGGCGAGGACGGCCGCACACGGCAGCGGCAGGCCGGCGCGCCGCACAGGGCCGCGCGCCAGTCTGCGGCGAGCCGCCGCCGCGCTGGCGCACAGCTTTGGCGGCGGCGGCGGCAGGGGCGGCGGCGTTGGTGCGGCGGGCCCCAGCGGCGGCGGCGTCGACTCCGCCGCAAGGGAGCGGGCAGTGGCAGCGGCGGCAGATGCCGCCCGCCGCGGATTGCACGACCTGGGCGCCGCCTTCGGCGGCATCGCGGTCGCAATTGGCGGCCGTGGCGATGGCGGCGGTGGCGGCGGCGGCGGCGGTGCCACTGGCGCGGCAGGCGGCGGCGGGAATGGGCAGGCAGAAGCGGAAACGTCGGCGGCGGCGCCGGCAGCCGTGGCGATCGGCGGCGGCGAGAGTCCTGCGGAGTCGCTTGCCTTTGTGGGCGCCCTGGCGCTGCAGGTGCGCTTTATTGAAAAATGCAATATCAAAATAAACTCGTTTTTCACCTCCCACATGATAAGCTGCACCAGAGACGGGTTCCATTTCGTCAGTCGACGCCGGTCCGGGACTGGGTTGGAACCTACCCTGCCCTTGATACTGCTTTGACAAGCGGTTTTAGAAGCCGCTGGACGAAGAATCGGAACACCGCTTTGTGCCGTGGCCGCAGGCGATGATGCTGGGCGCGGGCGACGGCGACTCGCACAGCCTGTTCCGAGGTGCGCTGTTGTATATCGACCCCTGGATGACGCGTTCCAGTGCCAGCCCAATGCGCTTGTGCAGCATGGCGGTGTGTCGCCGCTCAGTTTCCTGGATCGAGTGTTCAGTACGAGTGTCCA
>JAABUL010001678.1_pt1 | contig 40451 bp, 40 predicted proteins | sample 5559151 | NCBI WGS metagenome assembly JAABUL01 (sample SAMN10711876, study PRJNA513368) | rock metagenome | isolation source: Antarctica rocks | place: Antarctica: Victoria Land, Pudding Butte sud | reverse complement strand
AGGGCCACCCACCTACCCACGGACCCAACCACGCGGGACGCAAAAAAGTTGATCCACACAAATTCCCCCCACCAAATCAAACCACCAATTCTATACCAAATTGAGTCTATAGTACATCATTTAATATGGGAGCACCTACCCGTACACCCCTTTTGCATTACATGTACACCCCCCTTTGCTTACATGTACACCTCCCCTTGGGAAACCTGAAATTTCCATTGTGCATCACTCAGTTACACACCAAATTTAGTAGGCAATTCAAGTGTTTACATATGATTCTGAGCAATCTCTCCATGATCTTCCCCACAGCCTCAAATTCGGTTAATCTAGCCTAGTAAACCCACACATCAGACTTGTTGTAAACCTTCCTTCTGACACTCATCATCGCCATTGTCATGACCACCCTCACCGACGCCCCACCTGTCAGCATCGCCTCCGCCGACCCCATGTCTTTGGCTTCACCTTCCGTTTCGGGGGAGGTCTATAACGATGCGAAACTCCTGATTGAAGGGCTCAATAAACACGCTGGGTCAGAGAGCTATGCTGTCGTCACTGCACGCTTCAAGAAGTTCAAGAAAGGTGTTGATCGGATCGTCTATATACGATGCGATCGTGAAGGAAAAGCAAGTCTAAACTCAGAGAGTTTTGAAAGACGTCTCCACAGTGACACACGGCTCATGAAGTGTTCTTTCAGCGCCGTCGGCAAACGGAACGAGGATGGTGACTGATATCTTGAAGTCATATGAAACGAGGGTCACAATCATACTTCTACACTCGTCTCAGCTCATTCAGCTCTTCGAAGGCTAGCCATGACAGAGAAGATTCGGGAATCAATAAGTTTTCTTATCAAAGTCGGGGTGAAGGTCTCACACGAGCAAGAGGTGAAGGGCAGCGAGGTGAAGAACAGCGAGGTGAAGGGCAGCGAGATGGAGGGCAGCGAGGTGGAGGGCAGCGAGGTGAAGGGCAGCGAGGTGAACGTGCTGTCACACCCCCTTCCATCCAAACGGATGCAGGCCTGTTTGCAGCGTTTCATATGTAGCGAAGGAGGTGCTGAAACAGCGATATTGAAGCTCTTTAAACAGTGCAAAATTACTGTGGAGAGGTTGCTCAGAATCATATGTAAATCCTTGAATTGCCTACTAAATTTGGTTTGTAACTGAGTGATACACAATGGAAATTTCAGGTTTCCCAAGGGGGGGTATACATGTAAGCAAAGGGGGGTGTACATGTAAGCAAAAGGGGTGTACGGATAGGTGCTCCCTTTAATATTTATTTAATAGCCCATCATCTTTCCTTCACCCACTAGTACAGCTCGTAAACGATCCGGCATTGTAGAGATCTTCTCATTAATGTGTCGCTGCGTAATCGAACCTCAGCCCTCTAAAGTCAACTTCTTAGTGGTAGCTTCGTCTCAATGAGGAACCTTTTTGAGGCGTTGCTTTGGAGGTTGTCAGCAATTTTCTACAGGAGCTAGATCAAGTGATGAAGCACAGTTGAAGTAGTGTTCCAGCCCGCGTTCGACCTTCCATTTCCTGGCAATATTGTTTTTACCAGGTCCGTGACCACTATCACCGTCCTCTTCCAAAACAAAGTCATCGCCTCGTAAAGTCCATGGCTTTACACACGGCTCAAGGATCTGATCGATATAAGCCTGCTGAGTGAGCTTACCATTGCTGTTACCAGCAACGTTGTAGAACGATATATCAGACTTAAAATCCTGACCAACCCCGGCCCAGCAGTGAAATTTCTTCTTATTTTTTTCAGCTGGCTCGTCTGTTTCTTGTATACAATCCTGACAGTATCTTTGCCCAGGCTTTCGTATGATCCAGACTTTACCCTGTCGTTCATAGCCACCTCGTCACTGAATCTGACTCTATACCAGTCCTCCTTATTAGGATATTTCTCCAGCATTACTTCTGCGTATTCACGGCGCCGTTGAGCTATCTTCGGATGAACTCAGCCCTTCTTACATGCAATGCATTTGTGATAGCCCATAGTACCCATAGCTCTCCATCTCTGGAAAAAGAGTGTAAACGGCGGGTGGAAGCAATCAACGCCTTGACAGCCCTTTGCAACTTGCAGGAAGGCCGTCATTTCCGTCGTCGAAACCCTTCTTCTCGAATATCAAGCTCGAACGCGATCTGACGCCGCCATCCGCCGCCATGTCTTTCAGACTCTATTCCGATCGAATGCAAACCAACTCAATGTGTTTTCTGCGTCGGCTGTGAAGGACTGCCGACAGAGGCTCGCTTGAAGTCCTTCCACAGCCACTGCGACCTGAAAAAGCACTTCTATCGGAAGCACCTCCGCCATCGTCCAGACGGGCAGCCGATCATATGCCCTCATCCGAGGTGCAAAGCTACCTTGAAAGGCAAAATACACTTGCAGAATCATGCGGAACTGATGCACAAAACACCAACTTAACCGTCACTCGTCACGGACAGATTCTGTCTCTAATTCCTTCAGAGATCATCGTAATTTTTCAATCACTCTATCCTCTCAAGAGCTTCGATCCGGTATCGAGCTTGGCTTATTCCGTATCTTTCTGCTATCATTGACGCGTCATATTGCTCTGTTCCCCGGAGTGTTACTGTTTTCGTTTACATCGACGTTACATTGTCGATATCTTCTGTTTTCTCGTCTAATGTATTGCAAGATTTTTAATTATTAGCGAACATCAATTATACTTCGACAGATTGAAAGATTATTATCCATTCCCTCATTTCTTTGCTTGCGCGATTGAAAAGTTTCTCGTTACTGTCTACAGTTTTTCCGTTACCGCTATCCTTTGAAATCCTCCTCGATTTTTTTAAATGTAGCAGCAATCTTACTGTTCTGTGATACAAGACGCGTACTGTTGATTTTCACGCAAACATCGCGCTCCCTTTTGACATTGCACCACAGAATTGCAACATCATTGACGCCATGTGGTAATTCAGCCCCGGTCCGTCGGGCTCTGGTGTCAGTGCTGGACCAACAGGTCAAGGTAAGCGAAGAAATTCGAGCTACAGTCTTCAATCAGTGCAAAACCCTGAAGAACTCAACCACAATTCCAGGCAAGCGCTGTGGAACTTCTTCGACCTCAAGGTGCTTTAGTCCTTCAGCACCTACGTCCAACTTCAGCATTCACTTCCAACTTCACTTCTTCCTCATCACTCTCGGCAGTGGATGGTTCTGTGATGATTGGCCCCGGCTGAGGTTATGGACTGCCGGGAGTTGAAAAGTGCACTGCTGGATTCACCCACTATCATTCGCTCATGTAGATGGCCATGCCTATACCGGTAAGATCGTGCAGCCTGCCTGTGAATCTATGATCGACTTTGTCTTCGTGCACACTTGATTCCAGAGTAGCAGATCTGCTGACGGACACAGACATTTCGTTGTGGAGGCATATTGTCATATGGTTTACCTTGGAGGACCGCTTATGCTAGACCTGTATGAGAGGCCGTGGAACTTTTGGAAGTTGTCAAATAACCTTTCCCTTGATTTTCATAGCAAAGATGGTATGTGCAGTCACAACTCCCGCTTATGCTTCATTTATCGTCATCTATCGGCATTTCTACCTCTAGAGCACGTAGGATTCCTTGCACCGTCCTATATTTCTTTGTCCAACAGCCCATAACAACTCTCCCACCAATCAGCCCGGTCACGTCTGGGAACTTCCTCTGGCGAAATAGGGAGTTCACCATTCTCTGATACTCGTACTTGTCTTCCGCCGTCTTGAATGGCCAGACGGTCGATAAGGCCAGCGCCCAGTTAAAATTGTGTAGAAGATCGATCCAAGACTGAATATGTCGGTAGCTGGAGTGGACACGCATGCCTGTGTTGGATTGAAGAAAGGGTCGTCGGGGAGATGTCCTCCATCTAAATCCAGCTCTTGACACATCGAACCACCAAAGTCACAGAGCCAGAGGTCGAGAGATGTTGACGTAGTTGCGTGAACGAGAAAATTGTCGGGGCGCAAATCTGAGTGAATTACACCATTTTCGTGAAGGTACGCGATAGATTCAGCTATTTGCCAACATCATTTTTTACGTAGAGGAATGTCAATAAAAGCGTTCTTCTCGTCAATATATGCCTGTAGATCCCCGTGGCTTGCTTCGGCAAGGAGCAAACCTAGCTGGGCGCCCATGGTGTCCTGATGTCCCAGATATCTAAGAATGACGGTCAGCATGGTAGTTTCGCTATCGTGGTGTGCTAGAGGCGAACAGACTTTACAATCCTTGGATGATCTCTAAGCTTCGTAAGTACCTGCCACTCGACGAAGAAGCTGTGTGCAATCTCTTTAGTCAATTCTTGGCGATGAGCGCTCTCCTCCCAGACCTGCACGGGTGACTTGAGGATGACTCCCGGTCGTACCCGACAGAAAGTAGACGTTGAACCATAGTATGTCAATACAGTCATTGTGGGTAGGGTGCGAAATGTATTAAACATGTTTATTGCCTAACCAAATTAGGTTAGTCAAAAACGTGTTTTAAACATGTTTATTGAAGCATGTTTTAAACACAGGGGTATATATAAACAGCATCAATTATTTGGGTGCTCCATTGCCACCTCACCGTCGACGATGCTATTCAAAAAATCCTTCAGCACGGTCTGTTGATGTAAATAGTACATTGATTCAGATGAGTCTGCTGACGAGTAGTTCCGGACGCCATTGGCGGTGACAGTATAAGCACTTCACTGCAGGAACGATTCGGTTTGATAGGATTATGCTCTGAAAGGCATCAGTAACAGCCTGATTGCGAGGTTTGCCACCGCGTTGAGGAGGCATGGCTGGTGGTAGGAAGATAGATCTACTTCATACTCGTATGAAGCAATGGTGACAGCGAGATCAAACCCCCCGAGCTAAACCAGCTGGGTTTAGCTTGCTTATATAATATAAAACCAATAAACATACATGAATAAACCGCTAGTGAGTTTTAAACACGTTTATTGTAGAAGAAACGGTTTTATTCGCTCCCTAATTGTGGGAAGGAGCATACACGGGAGTTTCCGAGTAAGGCAGGAAAAGGGGGTTTTTTGAATGGGGGTCAATTTCCGAGTCTATCCGAGATGGCTGCACAGTGTTGGCTACCTGGAGTACTCCGTAGGTACTGTCTGAACTACCTACTGCGTTAGTCTGTGGAAATCCCTTTATCAGACCCCATTGCAGCGCTAAACCTTTCGCGGGCATCCAAGCGAGACCGGACACGGACCGCACCTGCCACATGGCGGCTGAGCGCGTATCGGAGATTTATGTCTCGTCGAAAAACGTGGGCACCCACCAATCACGCCTCAAACATAAATTATCACAACGTGGCTCAGCACAAGGCTTGGAGCTACGAATCAGGCCAAGATTGATGTCGTATGGCTGGAAGGGAGCATCGTCGGCATGACTCCTTCCGTATACCATAGCTGGGTGACGCGGAGTGGACTGCGATATGATGGCGCCCCAACGAAGGCTTATAAGACGCGGGCCGCATCATTCGGCCTTGCCCCTCTCTGGTTTCGTTTCGCTTTTCGCTGGCTTTCGTGTACCTGATTACAGAGTATACTCGCTCGCTCGCTCATTGACTTTACTTTCCCTCGACAGTCCCAAGACCTAGAATTGAAGGCTATGCGGCATCAACTACTGTCTGGCGCTTTTCTGGCCCACTTACCACTGATACTCGGACAAGGTTTTTCGTTCGGCGCGGCAAACCAGGGTGCTCAAACAAAGCTGCTAGGAAATTCTTTTGCACCTATAGGCGTCGATGCAACCTACGACTATGTTGTAAGTACGCTCCTGCCATGACTATCGACGAAACAAGCACCCACAGAGGTTGCTCGATGTGAGAATGCATGCATTCATTATTGAAATGCCACTCACCAATGGCCTATACAACCACTAGATGTTGACAGCGTTTCTATAGATAGTTGGTGGGGGTACATCTGGCTTGACAGTAGCTGAGCGCCTAGCCGAAGACCCCAAGAATTCCGTCGCGGTCGTTGAAGCAGGTAGCTTCTACGAAATAAGCGGGGATGGCAACAAAACGCAGATCCCGGCCTATGAGGCTCTCTACAATAGTGTGCTGCCCACCATTGATTGGGGTCAATTCACGACCCCACAGCCGGTAAGTTGAGACGCCTGGATAGCATCGATCGGGCTTCCTCTTAGGCAACATACTAATACGCAAAGCACAGCAACTGAAAGGCCGGTCTGTACATTATTCGCAAGGAAGATGCTGGGGTGGCTCGTAAACTCCTCTCCCGTACTCTACACGGTAGAACATTACTGATACAACGTCAGATCCGCTCGTAATGGTATGGTCTACCAAAGGTGCGCATATACATTGGAATAAACCTCGTGTTGTGGTTCTATAACTTTCTCTAACTTTCCTTTGAAGAGGAACAACAGGTTCCTACAAACAATGGGCCGACGCCGTCGGGGACCCCTCGTACGAATTCCCAGAATTCCTCTCCTACTTTCAAAAGGGCGTCAACTTCACGGCCCCCAATTACGACCAGCGAGGCGGTCCCGTAATCAAATACGAGAGTTCCGCATTCAGTCCAAGCGGTGGACCTCTCAAGGTTGCGTTTTGGAATTATTACCTGCCGCTATCGCAATACTTGCGCCGTGCTTTCGAGAAATCGGGCTTTGCGGAAATATCCGGCATTCAAAGCGGGACTCTAGATGGATTTGCCCAGTGGCCAGCGACTCAGAATCCGGATTATGCAATCAGGGATTCGAGTGAAACTAGTTACGGGAGAATCGCTGTTGAGAAGACGGACCTGCGATTCTATCAGAATACGCTTGCTAAGCAGATTATCTTTGATGGGAAGACGGCTAGTGGAGTTAAGGTGGAGTCATCGGGGTTGGGGTATACTTTGAAAGCGAGGAAGGAAGTTATACTTGCCGCAGGCGTGGTGAGTTGATCCTTGAAACCTGCATGTTCACGCGTGGAGGCGTCTTTTGCCGACCATGTGACCTGTATCTTGTCTCATTGATCATGCATGCAGTTTCGCTCGCCACAACTTCTCATGGTTTCAGGCGTCGGTCCAGCTAGCGAGCTCCAGAGTTTGGGAATCCCGGTCGTGGCGGACCTGAAGGGAGTGGGCCAGGAAATGTGGGTAAGTTACTCCTACAACAGACGGAGCTCTGAGCTTATCCCAATCTTCACGAGTCCAAGTCTGAAACTTCGTGACTTTCTCCCACTTACCTAGCCTTTACAGGATCAACCCGGTTTCGCAGTCGCAGTTCCCGTCCATGTCCCAGCAGGAAACCAGCTCTTCAGCAACGCTACGTTCCTCGCTGAAGCCGAAGACGCGTATCTGAACCACAAAACCGGCATCCTCTCTGTTTTTACGGCAAACTACCTAGGTAAGCCGTAATATCACCCTTACCATCAACATCAACCCCAGTTTCATCTTCCATAACACAATATCATCGATCTCGCATAAAAAAGCACAACACACTGACCTCGCAACGTAGCATGGGAGCGTCTACCCCCAAAATACCTCTCCTCCCTAACCTCCTCCGCCAACGCCTCCCTCTCCTCCTACCCCGCAGACTGGCCAGACCTCCAATACGTGCCCGCCGACACCGGCCCCATCTCCCCAAATGACACGCGCAACTACGTCACCGTGGCAATGACGCTGCAAAAAACCACCGCGCGCGGCAACGTCAGCATCAATTCCACCGACACGGCGCAGAACCCGCTCGTCAACACCAATTGGCTCGGCACATCGACAGACCAGCAGCTGGCGATCCAGGGAATCAAGCGAGCGAGGGAGATTATCCAGGGGTTCGCGGAGATTGTGAATGGAGATGAAGTGGTGCCGGGGAAGGGGGTGCAGAGTGATGCGCAGATTTTGGAGTACTTACGGGAGACGGTGGTGACGATTCATCATGCTTCGACTACTTGTGAGTTCTTTTATCGCGCCACCCTCTTCCGTCGCTTGTCTCAGTTTCTCACACAAAAATCGCTGTCTTCCGTTTCTGCCGTACCACCCCGCAATCCCCCCTAAAACCCCACGCCTCCCAACCCCCTACTAAGTTCCCTCTTATCAGGCAAAATGGGCAAACCCTCCGACCCCACGGCCGTCGTCGACTCCCACGGTCGCGTGCTCGGCAGCATCAAAGCGCTTCGCATCGTGGACGCTAGCGTGTTCCCGCTGTTGCCGCCGGGACAGCTTATGTCGACTGTTTGTAAGTGCCCATTTCCCCCCTTCTGTCATTCACAACCTGGAGTGCCGTGCTCTTGAATCGATAAGGCTTGCAAGGACTGGAGATAGCTGACTCGGTTATGACCTCAGATGCGTTGGCGGAGAAACTGGCGGCGGATATTCTGAGGGGAGAATGAGAAGTCAGGAGGTCTTTCGAAATGTTCGAAGCGAATTTTTGGTAGAAAAGGCAGATGAAGTCAAGGAGAGACACGACGAAGAAGTATTACGAAGAATGGGAGCGTTGGATATGGGTACCCAGCATAACTTCTGTCTATCGATTCGTTTACATGTTCGTTATGTTCTAAGCAGTTGTAGAAAAGATTCTTTGTGTGACTGTTGCAGCCCATCCACGGATGCAATCGTTCCATTCATCGTTTCATAGAGTTGGATCTCCGTATGACTTTGAAGCGTTTTCGATTTGTTGCTACGCTCACTTTCTATTGCTACGCTCAGCTAATTGATTAATCATCGCCGCGATTAAAAAGCAAATAACTCACAAATACTGGAAGAGCTGGTCGAGAAAGCAGTCGGAAAGCTGAAGAAGAGTGAACGATGAGATGGATAGATGAGCGAATACATCTCTGAATAAAGAGTCAATAGCAAGATGAACGGCGAGCAGAACGTTGAAAGAAGTTGATTTGTTTACCGAGGCGTCAATGCTTGCTTACAAATTTGTGACATGTATGATGAGCTAAGTATCTAGGTAACCTTTGCTTCATGAATGGAAGATATCCACGAATCGTTTGCAGCACATGCGATGTCGGAAGGATCTGATATCCCAACCGCACTCGCGCAGCTTGTTGGAACATGTAGCTTGAAGAATATCCAGTATTGTCTGAACGCGGTTCTACTACGACGAGATTGTTCGAGTACCGGCGATGCGATATTGAATGAGTCTAACATCACAGCGGTATTTCCTTAACTATTGAAGGTGTGGGGTTGGGGATGTCTATGGACAGATGAAATTTCATGACGATTTTGATCGCTAAAAACCTCCGGATTCTGGAAATCCGACGACAGCAGCGCCAGCTGCGCCAGCTGCGCATCGGGCTTGGCTAGGTCAGGTAAGAAAGGGTTGCTACTCGTTGCCAAGGGAGGTCCGCCGCAGTCGATGATTCCGTTTGCGAGGCTTATATCGAAGAGGTCGAGAGGGGGTTCGTGTAAGCTTGTCGTTTCTGATTGATGCGCTTGAGCGCTTTCGAGCGTCGGTGGCCAGAGGTTTTGAGACTGCTGGGTCGGGAGGATGCCATTGGGTAGGACTGCAGGATTGGTGCATGCGCTCACGTCGGGGTACAGGGTCGTTGCGGCTTGTTGATATACCGAGGCTGAGCTGGGGTAGGTATCGGGATAAAGCGCGTACGGTGGTGTTGGTGGTGCGAAATGCTGTGGTGTTGGCTTTGTGGGTAAGGTATCTAAGCTTGGGGACAAGGCGATTTCGCCTGGGGGAGTACAGTCGAAAAAACCAATTGGTTGCATGAGCCCATTGGTTGTTGAGAATGACGCAGGTGGAGACTGCAAGGAGGTTTGTCTTGAGGTATCTTGAGTGTGATCTTGAGCAAGCCACAGGAGGCTGGGATTGGAGCAACAGCCTATGGCAGGTGAAGATGCGCTGGTGATAATGCTGGTCGCGGGGGACTCGATGGATGAGAAATCGGGAAAGTTGTTTTCGGGAGTGGTACCGGTAAGATTACGAGCTCCGAAGCGCAGGGCATATCTAGCGGACGCCGAATTGATCAGTCAGAGCAAATCATTATTTTTTGTCCACATGACAAATTCAATGTTGCAATTTGGATACGTCGTTCGATCATTACTCATCTTATGAGTAGCAGACAAAAAATACTTGAGATGGATTATATGATATCATGGAATTGGCTGCACTTGACCAACGAGCAGTTAATGAAAATAAAGTGAATAAGCTTGGGTATCTGGGATGATCATCGACGTTCTCACCTGTTCTTTGCGTTGATCGGCGACCGATTTGGGAAGAATCTCTCAACAATCTCTGTCCACTTTCTTCCATAGGTCTCGACCGCTTCATGCAGGAGCTGGTCTTCCCAAAGTGCCCATCGAGCGTGGCTGATATTCGGATTGAGAGTCTCATGCCAGCGCCGGGAGCATTCTTGTGTAAGGCCATGAATTAACCTTCACTCCAAGCACTCAAGGTTATAACAAATAGGCTTTGCTTGTGATGAAATTGGTCCATAACAGAATCCCCGACTGAATCTCAAGCGGACCGGATTCCACATTTTGCACGCCCAGGGTAAAGAGGATTATAGCTTACGATCTGGTTGCCGTGAGCTAACGTCTTCGGATACTAAGGCCCACCTTCATCGCTCTGTTAGCAGTGACCTACTAATCGTAGTTCACGTCTAAGACATTGTAGGGAAGTAGGCTGGAATATCGCGGCCAACAGGGGAGCAGGGCAGGTGGAAAACGTGAGTGTGACCACGAAACGTACTTGAATCCGTGTTTCTCGACTGCCTCTATCAGCAGACGATCCTCCCTGCTGTCCCAAGGGCCTTTGACACTTGGTGCGGACAGAGCGTATACCCATCTCTTTCTGCACTCCTTGTTGTTCCTCGTGCCAACGTCCGAAGCCACATTGTGCCAATTGATGCTGTTGTCGTTTTCTATTCCAATCAATAGATGACCTTATTCTATTTGAAGAGGGTAGCAAGGAATACAAAAGGACCGCTCCGAGACTAGACGGTCACCACTTCTAAAGGCTTTGTTGAACAACCCTTACCTGCTTGTCTCACAGCTTCTCGTAGTGCAGCGTCCTCTTCTTGGCTCCAGAAGCGCGAGGCTCGACGGCCCGCCATCACGGCGGTGGTTTGGTAAAATGTCGAAGTTTCTTCGACCGCAGTGCATGGCCAGGATTCAAATCTCTAATAAGTTGGAATACGAGGTCATATGGGGGCATATTGACAATTTAGTTATTGCTGTTAGGAGGCTATCTAGGAGGTGGAAGGTGAAAACCCTGATAGCGGGCCCCCTATCTCCAACACTCCCGTATGGGAATCAGAGCCCCCATGGACCAAAATTCGGACCCCAACTGTAGGGCACGAACATGTTTAAGACATGCTTATTGACCAACCAAAATAAGTTAGTCAAAACATGTTTCAAACATGTTCATTGAAGCATGTATTAAACACAGGGGTAGCAACAGGGGGGGTATATATTTATAGTGTCAACTAAATTGGCTGCTCCATGAGCACGTGACCATCGATGAAGCTATTCAGAAAGTGCTTCAGCACCTCATCGTTCGAAGGATTTAGCCTAGCCACAGTCAATTCCTTCTGTAGCAGTTTATCCTTCATTTCACAAAGCTTCTTCTCATCAATTTCAATACGATCAAGACGGGATTGAGGAAGAGAATCAACTCCGACTGGGAACTGCAATGGCAGGCGGAAGCAGCAGGTTCAATAATACGAAAGCTCACCGAGGCACTAGCTAAAGGTATACTCAAGCTACACGTGGGACTTCACAGGGCTCTAAGCTCAGTTGTTCAACTTCGAACAGGAAAGATAGGGCCCAAGGACTATCTTTACCGCATTAACAAAGCCAACACGAGGGAGTGCCCATGTGGATGGGGACGACAAACGATCGGCCATGTGTTATTCGAATGGCCAACGCATCATAGCACCCGGAGACAGACCATATGGAAGGATCATCGCTTTAGCGATTTGGGTCAAATATCGAACACGCCAAAATTGGCAAAAGCAGCGGCTCAATTCGTTACATGGACACATATCCTTGGTCAATTTGGAAACGTACCCATGGAATGTCTTAAAAACTGACAGCGGCAAGTCAGGTTCAGTTGGTAATAAAGACAAAGCGCACCCGATGAAGTGGGCCGGCGTGCAAGGGCTAGAAGTTGGACCGCTGGTTAGACGTTAGAAGGGATCGTCAATCAAGGGAGTTGAGGATCTTCGATTCATTAATTCGACGTCGTTCACACAACAAATAGTTCGGACGCGACACTCTCAGCCACAAGGAAACCCTCATAGAAGACATACATACAGTACATACAAGAAACCGATATGAGCGTCACATCGAACAAATCGATTCGTGTAGGACACTTTATGGGACACGACAACCCTCAACAAGGGGGGCTAAAGGGGCACAGGCACTGCTATTGAAGGGTGCGGGGGGAAGCTAGAGGGAGCCGGCGATGGCATCGGCGCAGAGACTTGCCGTGCTTGCATCCATCACACCGCCATCGAAGGGCTCGGAGTTGGTTCCACGTTGCATGCCGATTACGCGAATAAGAAAGAATAGGCAATGCTATTTCAGGAAACCCTCGCAGTTTACTAGAATGAAGTGCGGTTTGAGCTACTACGTATGTACAATGCGGCTAAGTGTCATGTGCATATTAGGTTATTCCGTACTCTTCTTGCATAAATCCCGTGATCGTCCACCCTTGTACAGAAAGCTTTCTCTCCCGTGAAACTTCCTGACGTCCTACAACCTTTGCTTTGAATCTCCTCTCATCAATAGTCAATTCATTGCACCCCAACCATTGACCTTCACAAGTGGTGACCATGGCCTCCTCGGAGAAGACAATCGTCCTCGTCACTGGTAGACCTTTGCCCACACTCAGTGTCCGTCCCCATACACAGCGTTCCCTTACTGACATTCGCACTGCTTAGGAGCCAATCAAGGCGTTGGATACGAATGTGCCAGGAACCTCGTCCTCTCCTCCGCGACCTACCACGTCCTCCTCGGCAGCCGCTCTCTCGACAACGGCCACAAGGCTGCCTCTACAATTTCTGCGCTCCCGGATCTCAAAGGCAGCGTCGAAGCTATCCAGCTCGACGTCACATCCGAAGAGTCAGTCGACAAAGCAGCCGACCAAGTTGGAAACCTCCACCACCGACTCGACGTCCTTGTCAACAACGCCGGCATCGGCGAGACGAGCACACAAGGCCCTCCATATCGGCGTCTCCGTGACGTCCTGGCAACTAATACCATTGGCCCGGTCATGGTCACCGATAAGTTCCTTCCCCTCCTCCACAAGTCCTCCAGCCCTCGCATCGTTTTCGTGAGCTCGAGCGGCGGTTCCCTGTCCCATGCCGCAGATCCGACATCGCCATACTACGGCAGCAAGACAGGCATGCAATTCAGCCACTACCGCGCTAGCAAGGCGGCGCTGAATATGTTATTGATTGAATACCACAAGACATTAGGGGAGGAAGGGTTCAAGATCATGGGCGCGGATCCGGGACTTGTAGTGACGAATTTCTTGAATGCCGAGAGAGTGAGGGCATTGGGAGCGCCAGAGGCAGATGTTGGCGGTGGTACCGTGGCAGAGGTCGTCAAGGGAGAGAGGGATGCGGATATGGGGAGGGTTGTTGGGAGGTATGGCGTCTCTCCATGGTGAGTGTGGGCGAGATTTAAGAGCGAGAAAAAGCAAAATTTGATACAATGGTAAGAGCGTTGCTTCTAGATGGGCTAGCTATGATTTTCTCAAGGCAACACTCACGTTGTTTTAGTGATCCACTGACGACTTTGATGTATGTCAATAAAGCTGAGGCTAGGCTAAAGTTGGCTGCTTGGGCTACTTAGTAAGTTGTATCGAAGAGTTTCACATATAAGAACTGACTGTATGATTCGGTGCTGTTTTTTTTTCATTCGGCAGTTCTTCCTTAGAATAACCGCCGGTGAAGCTACTTCACACTTATAATCCTCAATAACAGGATGACGGGCCGATTCCAGCAACTCATTAATCTATGCGAAGGCGAATTAAAATAACGCCGCTGCGGAGACGAATGATTGAATCGTTGTTATCCACGGGTGCTAGGTGCTAGTTGCTAAGCTGAAAGAGGGGTGTTTTAGTATTTGTGGCTTTTGGGGAAAAGGTGCAGACAGACCAGCCAAACGAGTCGCCAAAGGAGAGGTCACCGTTTACTGATTTGGGTCAATTAGTTCCATATGCCCTAAACCTAAGGGCAAGGAAAGGAAATATGGCTTTAGTGCAGCCGCAATACGTTGCTTACTATCAAAAGTAGCGAAATTGTACTACTGTGCCATATCTGCTTTGCCGTCCCTTGAAGCCAGAGTTCGTAAGCGGTTGATCAACATGTCAATGCGCTTCTGGATCAGAGGCTCCTGCTCCTTCAGAGCTTTGCCCGAGAAGGCATAAGAAAGTTGTCTACGCAGCCGTGCATGATATGAACCTTCTGCATTATACCCAAAGGAACTCCTTTCTCACGGAATACGGCATAGAAAACCGGGTCTTTTCTCAGGGCCGTATGCTCGCTATTGTGACCATGCATGTAGATGTCTTTCCATGCATCAGGTGAGGTGAACGAAAGCCGTGCTGGCGCTATACGGACCACGTCTCCGGCCTCAACAGGGGCAAATGATAGGACTGAATGGTGAAGAGTGGCGTTAGCAATCGTCAACAAAATGATATGCAAGTCAAGGGACAACCAAGGACCAGACAGGGACTATGGAGAACTTGAGGTATGTAAATTAGACGAGGATCATATGTGAGTCTTCACATCCAATCGAAATGGAATGAATAGCCTAATTTGTGGCTCAAAAAGGAATTGGTCTACTCTGATCCATACTGGGCTAGCGATCTACCACGGAATGCTTATCGTCACCATCATCCTGCTGTCCCGACTGGCTGGTGGTTGATGCCCACCCGTTCATGCAGTCTCTTAGATGCATCACTTCTTCTCCATCACCGACAAAACCTTGCGAACACTGTTGGCCCCCCACTGCTGCGCGTCCACCAACTTAGCCTTGGCTTGTTCGGGAGTGTACGCGGGGATCCTCGGACTCTTCAAAGCCGTCATTGGCGTATCATTAGCCGGTCGAGTTCCCAAAAGTACACTGTACCGATCGAAGCCTGCCTGGGGTCCGGGGGCTTTCACGACGCGGTGCTTCCCAGACTTGAGCACGTTGTTGCTCAGTATTTGCAGAGCATCGCCCAGATTGACGATGGCATGTCCGGGCAACGGCTTTACCCACCGCCAGCTCTCCTCGGTCTCCGTATCTTTGTCGATCATTTCTGCATTCGGCATTGGGATCTGGAGGCCGCCCAGCCAGGTGAATAGAATAGCGACAGAAACGGCGTCTCTGTGCGGTGGGAAGCCTGGTCGGTTGAGGCTTTTCCCTGGTACAAATTTTGGATACCTCAAGACACGCAAGAAGTCACTCGAACGAGCGGTTGTCCGATGCAAAGATGTCAATGATCCTGTAGGGAGCTGCAGTTCGCGCTCGAGGACGCCCATAATGATGTTAGCAACAGTGTTGCCGTCCCTCATGGCAGCTCTCCACGTATCCTCGTTCTTGGCAAGCCAGGGAGGGAGCTTGAAACCTCCCGCCTCATTGTTGAAAAGCTCGTACTGAGGCAGCTGCTGCGCGTTCAGCGGGGCTCATGCGGGAAGGCTTGAGTATGGAAGTGTCTTTCACGTACATTGAATGCCTCAACGGTCTCAGGCTCCCCATTTTCGTCGGTGAGCGTACATCGATACCTGACTTCTGTTACTGAGGTTTGTTGAGAATCTTACACTGCGAGTACTTACCCGGTGTCGAAAATTCCAATATGCTCTCGACCTTTGTACTGCTGCTTTTCTGCCATCGAAATCGTGCCTAAGCTTTCCTTTCCTGTGCGGCATGCCACATTAGCAGCCTCCAGCATCCTAAGGCCTTTGGGATGATCCATCAGATTGAGGTAGAAGAAACCCTCGCGAGTGCAGACATCAAACATCTTGCTGGCTTCGAGTTCATCGTCATCGAGTAAATTTGCCAGGGAAATCCTTTCGAGTTGGATGGTAGGCAGCCCTTCTGGAAAGGGAACTGGGCAAAATTCTTCCATGTTGGTGGTACCCATGTCTAAGACAGGCAGCTAATTTTGAATAAATCTATTGACAGGTTTTGACAGTAGAGTAGCATGAGGCTAAATTTGTTGCTGAATTTTCCACTGACCAAGCCGGGAGGAAGCTGTTGAGGTTTCAATGAGGAGCTCAGCTTCCAAGCGTTCGAGTCTATCTCTCGAAGATAAACGGTCCAAATATAAGTCGTTGGGTAATCTAATAATATTAGGTTCGATTCCTAACAGCGCTGGTACAATGGTGTTGTGGTTATCTTTCTCTTCTGGCAGCGCTTAGCCGCAGGTATTAAGTTCCGTTGTTACTCCGGGACGTGCGTTGGTTCGAAACCCGTGCCGACCCTCCACTGTGGACGCGAAGCGAAATGTTCCTCGTCCGGGGGCGGACGCCTGTTGGTTGTGGTCGAGTCGTTAGGTAATTTAATTATATTTGGTTCGATTCCTAACAGCGCTGGTACAATGATGTTGTGCTTATCTTTCTCTTCTATATACGGCTAACCCTGTCGTTATTTCTCGTTAGCAGTGCTTGCCGTACGAATCATATCCAAGAGCTCAGGTATGATCTCCTTGTGCAGTGGAGGTCAGGTGGCGTCAACCTGGCCTCGCGGCTTCAGCCAGTAGGAAAATTACAACTGAGCTGACTCCACCGCCGAGCCTTCCGTACCGTCTGCAATTCATCTTCACTTCCGAAATCTGCTATGCAGTGAAGTATCCGACCCTCGTCTGGTCTTTGTCTGATCTGCGGGTCTTCAGTATGGTCTTTATCTACCGTACTAGTATGTCCGACTCTCTTGCGCTAGCTTTCTTTGAAATGCATGGTCTTTGCAAGGTTGGAGATGGACCCCAGAATTCTCGCTAATGTTGGTCAATCTGTCCTTTGAGTATACACAACACAGTGCAAGGTAATCGGATCTGGGTTTTCAAATTTTTGGGTCTTATGTCTTCTTTCTATAATCTACATAGTCACTCATGATAACTTGTATGAGCGTGCACAGTCCCATTATCCTGTACGGAGTTTCTTGCATTCAACATCGAAGATTGCCAATTTATATCTGGCATGGCTATTCACACAGAACCTCAGATCAATGGCAATGACCATCAAATTTCTAACGGCACCGCCATTAAGGGTACCAGCAGCCACGGCCACAACAACCTTAACGGCTGGAATCATCGCAGTAACGGCATTTCCAATGGCACTATTCATTCAAAGCCCGAGGCTACTACCGCCGCCCTTGACTCCATCGCTATTTGTGGGTTAGGGATTCGTCTTCCTGGAGGTGTTCGCAGTGCTGAAGACTTCTGGGACTTGTTGATCAACGGACAAGACGCAAAAGGTCCGGTCCGCTCTGATCGATACAATATTGACAGCTTCAATAGTACCTTGGGGAAGAAAGGCGCCATCAAGGCTCAGAATGGATATTTTCTAGACGACGATTTGACTTCCTTGGATACATCTTTCTTCAGCATGAGTAAAAATGAGCTGGAAAAGTCGGATCCACAACAACGACAACTTCTGGAAGTCACAAGGGAGTGTCTGGAAAGTGCTGGCGAGGTTGACTATAGAGGTAAATTGGTTGGATGCTATGTGGGGACATTTGGCGAAGACTGGCTACAAATGAGTGCGAGAGAGACCCAACACTCCGGGGGCTATATCTTGACCGGCCACGGTGACCTTATGATATCTAACCGCGTCTCCTACGAATACGATCTTCGAGGTCCTAGGTGTGTTCTGGCATCAAAACCTATGACATGACACCGGCATACACTGACATCTAGTCAGCATGGTCATCAAGACAGGGTGCTCAGCTTCGCTTGTTGCTCTCCATGAGGCATGTCGAGCACTGAATAGCGGTGATTGCAGTGGAGCGATTGTTGCGGGGACAAGTCTAATCATGGGCCCGGCGACAACAGCGGCAATGACTCAAGAAGGAATTCTGTCTCCGGAGGGCTCTTGTAAAACCTTTGATGCGGCAGCGGATGGCTTTGCGCGTGCAGAAGCAATAAATGCGATTTACGTTAAAAAGCTAGGCGATGCCCTCAGGGACGGCAACCCGATTAGAGCTATCATTCGGAATACTGGAACCAATAGCGACGGTAAAAGTCAAGGCTTGATGACCCCTAGCAGTGAGGCCCACGAAGCTCTGATGCGAAAGGTTTATTCCGATTCTGGCTTGATTCCCTCAGAGACTGGCTACGTCGAGGTGAGATCCCCTTCCAAGCCTATCTCGTCATGAAGTCTAGGGATTTCTGATAAACAGGTCAAGTGTCATGGAACAGGTACACCTACCGGAGATCCGTTGGAGGCTGCGGCTGTTGGGAGAGTATTTGGAGAGAAAGGCGTTTACATTGGCTCGGTAAATGTGAAGATAACCAATGGTGCTACATAGGTATATTGACAAAATACAGGTCAAAGCCAACGTGGGCCACTCGGAGGGTGCATCGGGTATAACAAGCCTGATAAAAGTCATACTCTCTCTACAACACGAGATGATCCCTCCGAACATAAAGTTCAATACCCCAAACCCCAAAAGTAAGCAAAATGATACTCTCAAACAACCCTATCTAAACCCGCCAGTTGCATTCAGAGAAAACCGCCTTATTGTTCCGACCAAAGCTACACCTTGGCCGCAAGATCGCTGCAAGCGTGCAAGCGTAAACTCGTTTGGAATAGGAGGAACCAATGCTCATGTAGGTGTCATTGCGAATATGTCATCACATCAACTCAAGCCGATGAGCTCATTGACACCGTCATAGATAATTTTGGAATCGCCCGATGCATATGTTCCTGTTCCACGCAAGAGATCCGCAGCTGACATGGTAACCGGACTTCCACAACTATGTGTCTTTTCTGCAAATACCCAGGAGTCCATGCGTCGACAAATCCTTAATAACACGACATATATTAAGTCGCACCTTGACCGGGTATTGGATGTGTCTTACACGTTGAATCAACGCCGAGAGCATCACATGTATAGGTCTTTCTGCATCGTCGGCGTCGATGGTGCCATGAGCACAGCCGCGGCGGTAGTAAAGCTTCCAACGACTTCACCAAATCTTGTAATGGCTTTTAGCGGCCAAGGCGCCCAGTGGCCTGCGATGGGGAAAGAACTTATCCTTTCAAATCCCGAATTTCGAAATGATATTGGAGCCATGGATCGTATACTCCAGAGCTTACAATATCCTCCAGCTTGGAGCATCGAAGGTTAGAATGGTTCCTTGCAGACATCATATCATTTTCTTCGGCCATGTTTTCCATGCCCCTCATCTTGTCTTTCATATCGTTGGACGTTTACTAAATTATTGCAGACGAGCTTTTTAAGATCAAAATAAGCCAGATTCATCGCGCAGAGCTAGCGCAGCCGCTATGTACCGCGATTCAGGTAGCTCTTGTCAATATGTTCCGCAGATCTGGCATTCGGCCAAGAGCTGTTGTTGGTCATTCCAGCGGTGAAATAGCTGCGGCCTATGCAGCTGGTGCTATCTCGTTGCGCGAAGCTCTAATCACTTCATATTACAGAGGCTATGTGGCTAAGAAACCGTCGTTAGCTGGAGGCATGGTAGCAATCGGCCTTGGTGCGGACGCAGTGTCAAAGTTCCTCAAAGAAGGCGTTGTTATCGCCTGTGAGAACAGCCCCAAGAGCGTAACTCTGTCTGGGGATGCGGAACAGCTTAACAAGGTGGTGGCATCAATTAAGGAAAGCAAGCCTGATATACTGGCTCGAACATTGAAAGTGGACATGGCATATCATTCTCGTACGTGATTGTTTATCCTCTGAAACCATTTACTGATATTAACCACATAGATCACATGGTCCCTCTGGGCAAGGAATACCGCCGCCTCGTAGAAGAGGAATTAGCAAATAAAAGTGACTTTTCAAGCCGACAGCTTGACATCCTGTTCTTCTCGAGCGCCACAGACGACATAATTCAAGACTCCGCGGCATTGAGCCCCGGATATTGGCAGACAAACCTTATCTCTTCAGTCCGTTTTGACTCCGCGGTCAGAAACATTCTGCGGCGCCAGCGCAATAATGTGTTCCTTGAGATTGGCCCTCACTCAACTCTTGCTGGTCCACTTCGGCAGATATGCTCTGAAGTTGGCTCGGATTACCTCTATATTCCGACAATGATTCGAAATAAGGATTGTGCGGAAACTTTACTATCAGCGTGGGGCCAGCTCTATCAGCAAGGGGTTCCCTTCAGCTTCGAGCCGTTGACAGCAGGTGGAAGTGTGCTTCCTGACCTTCCATCCTATCCATGGGACCACAGCGCATCGTACTGGTACGAAAGTCGGCTTTCTAAAGAGTGGAGGTTTCGAAAATACGGATACCATGGCCTCCTGGGGTTGCGCGTGGGAGAAAGCACAATATCAGAACCTTCATGGAGAAATGTCTTATCGCTTGAGGACGAGCCGTGGCTCTACGACCACAAGGTTCGGGAAGATATAGTTTTCCCGTTCGCTGGATATGCTGCCATGGCCGGTGAGTCTATTAGACAGGTGTCTGGGGTCGAAAACGGCTATAGTTTAAAGCATGTGGTTGTTCACTCCGCCTTAGTGCTCACCGATTCCAAACCAGTGGAGATGATTACAAGCTTCCGACCTCATAGAATGACCGATTCAGAGGACTCCGAATGGTTCGAATTCACAATTTCGTCAAATTCCGGCTCGACGTGGATGAGGAATTGCGAAGGTAAAGTCAAGCCTCGTCGAGCAGACCTTGCGCAGTGTAAAAGTTTCCAGTTCTACCCCCGTGAAGTGACTCCTTCCAGATGGTATGCAGCCATGACACAAATCGGGTTCAACTACGGGCCTGAATTCTCTGGACTCACAAAGATCACGTCATCGACAACCGAAAACCTGAGCGTTGGTGAGATTGAAAACCCTTACCAAGAAGCACCCTATGTGTTCCACCCAACTGCAATAGATGCTTGCTTGCAGCTACTCCTCGTTGCGATGTCAAAAGGCATTGGCCGCAATTTTGGCCACGTGGCTGTACCTACCAGAATCGAAGAGATTGAGGTAGCTCGGAGCGCATCTACTATGAGTGCCAAAGCAGGGAACTTGGCCGCATCAGAAGCCCCAGGGATAGATTGCGTCTCAGAGGGCCGAACTTGTCTCCGTCTTCGCGGCGTGTACTTGACTCCAATGGACAATGAGGAAACCCTTGACTCAGCATGGGATCGACACGCTGCTGCTCGTTTGGAATGGTCCCCTGACTTTGACTTCTTTGACGCAGCATCTCTTTTCAAGCCTCCAAAGTCGAACATTCAAGAGACGACGCTTCAAGAAGAGATGACTTTACTCTGCATAGTAGAGTCAGCCGAGCGTCTCCAATCGTTAGAGACAGAGCAATGGCACTTCCGAAAGTACCGAGACTGGCTGCAGAAGGAAGTAAGCCGTGCCCAGAACGGCTCATATCCTGTCGTCAGGAATTGCAAAGAGCTGGTCAATTTGAGTCCTTCAAAGCGGCGAGACCTCATTGAAGAATACCTGAAGCAATTATCGTCGATGGGCTCAAAGGCGCCCGTCGCCACGGGCATCAAGCGCGTCAGCGACAACATCGAAGCACTTTTCACTGGCAAAGCAGATACGCTTGATATTCTCATGCAAGGAGATGTTTTGACTGAGATATACAACGTCGTCAGCTTCGGACATGGCGATTTCGTTCGAATGCTTTCGCACACAAAGCCAAATCTTCGGGTGCTGGAAGTCGGCGCTGGGACTGGCGGGACAACTGTCTCCATCCTTCAAGACCTTGTAGACAAAGACGGATACCCTCTCTACTCTCTCTATTCGTTCACAGATGTCTCTGCTGGATTCTTTCCACAGGCAAAAGAAAGATTTTCCTACGCATCAAATATGGACTACAGAGTCTTTGACATATCAAAGGATCCCTTTGAGCAAGGCTTTGAAATTGCATCTTACGACCTTATTCTTGCACCCAATGTCGTTCACGCAACGCCATCCCTGCACGAGACCCTGTGCAATCTCAGGCCTCTCTTGCGGCCACACGGACATCTGGTGCTCACAGAGCTTTCTGCACTGGTTCGGGCTCCAAATTATATTTTTGGCAATTTCTCTGGCTGGTGGCTAGGTGAGGCGGACGGCCGGCCAGACGAGCCATATGTCTCGGTAGACCGCTGGGACCAGGAGCTCAAAGCTGCAAATTTTACTGGCGTCGATACGGCTGTCTTCGATGCCGAGCCGCCCTACCAGTACTGTGCCGCTATGGTCTCGCAGCCGCGCCCTGATTCTGATGGTTGCTCTCGCAGAAGTGCAATTACAATTCTTTGTGACCAAGAAACCAGTGAGATTACTGAAAATCTCGTTGCAGAGATGATGGCATTAGGGATCGATTACTCGCTTTGGAAATTTGGCAATCGCCCACCACAAGGACGGAATATCATTGCTACGCTCGATCTGGAGTCACGATTCTTCGAGAACATTTCAGAAAGCAGGTTCAGAGCTTTTCAAGATTTGCTCTCTGAACAGGATCTTCAAACAATTCTTTGGCTGACTACACCATCCCAAATTCTTTGCGATGACCCTCGCTCAGCACAAGCAATAGGCGTTACAAGGACCATTCGCTCAGAGTTGGCCATACCTTTCGTGACTCTTGAGATTGACCCAAGAGAAAACAAGTTTGGAAGACTGGTCATGCAGGTTTTCGGAAAAATAACGAACAGAGAAGATAATGGCAACCTTGCTCCAGATAGGGAGTATGCAGTTGATAACGGCATCATTAAGGTTGGAAGGTACCATCCGTTCTCTCTTCAGAAAGAACTGGGCCAGAAAAGCGGTGTCGCGGCTACAGATTGTACGAAGACCCTTGAGATCATGAAACCTGGTCTGATGCAGACTTTCCAATGGTCCGAGAAAGCCATGCCGGGAGAACTGGGGAAAGACGAAGTCGAGATCCAAAGTGCGGCTGTTGGGTTGAACTTTAGAGTAAGTCCAACGTTCGCTTAACACGATGGTTCACTCAGTGAGACTTTAGGACGTGCTACTTGCCATGGGAATCCTTAGATACGGTCTTGAGAGTGTTCCTCTCGGTATTGATACGGCAGGTGTGATCCGGAAAGTTGGATCCAATGTTCGTAAAGTTGCAGTGGGCGACAGAATCTTTGCTCTTGCACCTCACGGTTGCATTACAAGTAGGCTAGTTCTTCCAAGCTCACTCGCTGTCAAGTTGCCGGACGACTTGAGTTTCGAAGATGCTGCGACCATGCCTTGCTGCTTTGCAACAGCGATACACTCCTTGCTCGATGTCGGTGGGATGGTGAAGGGACAAGTGAGTCTTCCCTTTGAAAGCAACCGAGTCCAACCTTGAGAACAAGGTGTCTCAGCCTTTGCGGTCGCTGGTGAGCTTCTACTGACTAGTCTTCCATAGACCATTTTGATTCATTCAGCGTCTGGTGGAGTCGGTTATGCCGCTATACAGATCTGTAAGATGATCGGTGCTGAGGTATGAAGTTCCTTCCATATCCGAACGTGGGTTATCTCACAAAATTAGGTTTACGCAACCGTGGGCAACGATGAGAAGGTCAAGCATTTGATGGACAACCTTCAGCTCCCCAGAAGTCGGATCTTCAATTCGCGAGACGACTCTTTTCGTCCAGATGTGTTGCGTGAGACAAAGGGTCGTGGGGTCGACATCGTTCTTAATTCGCTCTCAGGCGAACTGCTTCACGCGTCCTGGAAATGCGTAGCTGAATTTGGCAAGCTTGTAGAACTTGGAAAACGGGACATTGTGGGTTTCGGCAAGCTCGAGATGAACATCTTTGAGGCAAATCGTTCTTATTGTTGCGTGGACATTGCGCATCTGGTGCGAGAAAGGCCCGAGCAGATGGCAGCGTAAGCCACCCACTGTCGAAATATCTCATGACGTTGTTGTCAACTGCTGATATTTCACTCAGCGTTTTGGAGAAATGTTTGGAGCTATATAAACAGGGCCATGTGACTCCAATCCGACCTCTTCTCACATACGAAGCTGAAGATGCCGAGGAGGCATTCAGATGTCTACAGAAAGGTGACCACATTGGCAAAGTGATCTTGAGCATGCCCGACGACAATTCAACGATTGCCTGCGTTCGATCTGCCACTGGTCTTGCTCTGGATCCCAGGGGTTCGTACCTTCTAGCAGGAGGTCTGGGAGGACTTGGCAAATCCATTGCCACTTGGATGGTTGAACATGGTGCTCGAAGTCTCATCTTTCTTTCTCGTAGTGCAGGTCTCAACGACAGCGACAGTTCTTTCTTTGGCGAGCTCAGGAGTATGGGATGTGTGGTTTCTGCCGTTGCTGGTATGACTCAAAATATGGAAGACGTGAGGAAGGCCATATCGTTCACACCAAGCCCTATCAAAGGTGTCATACAGCTCGCGATGGTTCTAAGGGTATGTCATTTATCTACAGAGAGCCGAAGACCAGCCTCACTAACCCAAATTTAGGACAAACCCATTATCAACATGAGTCGCGAAGATTGGATCACAGCGACCTTGCCAAAAGTAGATGGTACCTGGAACCTCCACAACGCCCTAGCGGACCAGCCCCTAGACTTCTTCTTCATGTCCAGCTCCACTGTAACAATCGTCAACCAACCGGGCCAAGGCAACTACAACGCCGCCAACACCTTCCTCGAAGCATTCTGCCAGTACCGACACAGCCTAGGCCTCCCCGCCTCTGTCCTGAACATCTGCCCCATCGACGACGTCGGTTTCGTAGCCGAAAACCCCGCAGCACGCAAGAACCTAAAAGCCCAAGGCCATTATTTCCTGCAAGAGAAAGACTTTCTCGAATATCTCCAACTCTCCATCCTCAACTCCCAACCTGCAGCCAACACCACCATCAGGAAACCATCCCCTCAACACCCTCCCCTCCTATCCTCCTGGGAAAACACCGGCCAAATCATCATGGGCCTCCGCTCCGAAATCCACCCGGACGACCCCAACAACCGCACCCACTGGCGCCGCGACCGCCGTATGGGCATCTACCACAACATCAAAAACACTACCCTCATCGACCACGCCGCCACCGACTCCCCGCTCAAGCAATTCTTGCTGCGCTGCGCCGACCACCCGGATCTGCTGGCCGAACAGGCAAGCGAGGATCTGCTGGCGCACGAGATCGGGGTCAAGGTGTTCGCCTTCATGATGAAGGATGCGGCGGATATGGATGTTGAGATGACGTTGAGTTCGCTGGGGGTGGATTCGTTGATGGCGATTGAGTTGCGAAGGTGGTGGAAGCAGGCGTTTGGGTTGGAGATTAGCGTGTTGGAGATTATGGGATTGGGAAGTATTAGAGAGTTGAGTAAGGTTGCGACGGCAAGGCTGAGGGTGAGGTTTGGGGGGGCGGAGAGTTAGAGGGTTTGTGGAGAGGGGTCTTTTGAGGGATTGATATTGGTGGTTTAGAAACGAGGAAGATGATGGATTTTTTTGCTCAAAGTTGACGTCCAATTCCGCCTTTAGATAGATTAGAGCTTCTTAATTGTTCGTCTCGACAACTATCTAGATCTATCTAGATCTTGATCTACCTCTTATTCTCGACACGATTCTCTGAGCCATCTGTGGTGGCCCAGAGAAACCCACCCGCCGACGGCTGGCGGGGCCACCCCCGGTCAATCCGCCACCGCCTCGAAATTCACAAAGGCGTTCTCTGACCGAGAACTTTCTATGACGAAAGGTGTAGAGCCGACCGAGGCAACTTCAACGGTTCAAAAATACTGGGAAAATATGAAGATTCGACTCAGCAAATGAGCTCGAAGATATTGAGGGTTTTGGCTGCTCGGTCTCCCAGCTGCCAGCATCTTTCCCCGCCCGAATCAATTTCTGCGCGCTGACTATCTCACATACTTTGAGAGGCATAATTGTAGCTCAATGTTGGTTGAATTCGGGCGCAAATCAAAACGGGGACTTGGCGAAAAAAAAAAAAACTCAGCAATCTTTGCGCACTTTCTCGTCGCAGTACCGTTGAGCAACCACGCGATTGAGAGAGACATGATCCATGACATAATTGATGCGCTCGACGATACGATTTCAACGCCGTTACACTCTATTTCATCCGACTTTATTCAAGTGCGCTGTCGTCGTCATGTACAGTCGAATGTTCAAGTTTTTGAAGTTTCATTGCGGGAACGCTAAAAGATTGCCGATTTCGAGCTTCATCAATAAACATAGATATAAAGCGTCAAGCGTCAAGCTAAAACATTAGTTTCCCGCTTGATGCTTTATACCTATGCTGATTGGCAGAAAATCTACTGTTCTTTCAGTAGAGGTTTTCTCAATACGCTTGTCGAGAAATAGAATGATGAAGCATTCATTAACTGTATCGTTGAGCAATCACGAGACTAAGAGAGATATGATGTTGAACACAAATCATGCGCTCGATGATACGATTTCAACGTCGTTACACTCTATTTTATTCGACTTTATTCAAGTGCGCTGTCATCATCATGTACAGTTGAATGTTCAAGTTTATGAAGTTTCATTTCAGATACGCTAAAAGCTTGTCGATGTTGAGCTTCATTAATAAACATAGATATAAAGCATCAAGCATTAAGCTAAAACATTAGTTTCTCGCTTAATGCTTTATATCTAGATTAATTGACAGAAAATCTACTGTTCTTTCATGCATTCTTTCTTCATCAACAAACAAAGCAGTCAGATGTTTTCTTTCTTGTTTATCAACTTCAATCATGAGTTGTCGTGTCAAATTGATCATCAACAAGCGCATCGATCAATCATTGAGACAAGACAAATATGAGATCAGACACAGACAGACATATGTCATTAACATCGTTGATGTCAATGCTGTTTCTTTCAAATCATCTGCTCTCTTAGCAGATGATGCTTTCTTAGCAGACAATGTTCTTTTAGCAGATGATGCTCTCTTAGCAGACGATGCTTTCTTAACAGATAATGCTCTCTTAGCAGATGATGCTTTCTTAGCAGACAATGCTCTTTTAGCAAACGATGTCTTCATTGAGAATCAATCATCTTCATTCTCTTCATCAGTTTCATTGACATCAGTTTCAGACTTTGTCTTTGTGACTAAGTTATCTTTAATCAGTATTGTGTGTATCTAAGTCTATCGTGATCAATCTGATTGAATTGATTATCAGATTCTTGCTCAATACATGCTCATCATTCAATCTTCTTCTTCTTTTTGAGTCTATTTATCAGTGATTGACATCAACTCAATTTTAATCTCATCTTTGCTTCAATTATCATTTGCAGATACTTGAACATCAATCTCTTCATTCATTCTCAATGAAGAAATCATCAATCGCTTTTTCACTCATCTTTCAACTTCGTTCTTGCACGTTTTATGTGATTTCATTGCTTTCTTTTCATCTCAATCTTGCACTTCTTCAGTATCACTCTTCATGATTACTTTGCACATCTTCACATCTTTATCTGATGACTCATCTTCTTTATTCTCTTTCTTGATGAGTAATAGTTTCATCTTCAAGAGTAATAGTTTCACATTCAATCATCATTTAACATCATCATCAGCTCAAAATGCTTCAGTCATCAGCGATCATTCAATGCTCTTTATATTGAGTTTCTTCTTCATTAATGAAAAGCATGATTTTTTCGCTCAATCGTTCTTCATCAATAGCTCTCAGACTTCAAGTGTTGCATCAATGATCTCAAACAATCAATGCTTCATAATTGCAAACAAAGCAAATGAAGATAGAAAGAAGTGACTCAAGCGAGTCAATCATTGCTTGCATCACGCATGAGCATTGAATTGCTTCTGTGATCAATTCATTATTTCAAATGTTAAACATGATTAACTGATATTTTCAAATTTTGAAAATCATTTGAATTCTATCTCGTTGCAGTATTCTCTTGCGAAAATGACTGCATTCTGACATTGACAGTTGCTTTTCTTCTTCAGAAACTCGATTTCAGCTTCGCTACATAATTTGAGTTATCGCTGCAACATGATAATCAACATGATGATTTCACATTCATTCAGTGAAAGACTTTACTGATCAAAGATGATGATTTCTCATCGAGTTTCAGTCTTTGAAGTTCGAAGAAATGCTTTCTTGCATTCTGCAAGTCTGCAAAGTCTCAAATTATGCAAACATGAGATGTTGACAGTTTTCTCGCTTGTGTCATCACTTTGACAGTTCATAAAGATGACTTTCAGCTGATGTATTGATCTTTCTACCTGCAACGTATCACGCAAAATCAGCGAGTGCTTTTCAATGATTATGCAATTCACAAATTGAAACAGCTACAAATTGAGCACAACATCATGTCAAAGAGAAGTAATTACAACTGTTATCTGATTCTGTCACACATGTCACTAAATCATGATGAAAGTACTCATCTTCAATCTGTCATTCAAGCTGTCTGAATCAATGAAATCGTACTTTTTATCTTGAGAGTCAGCTGTTTTCTTGACATTCTACAGCATCATTCTCGTTCATTTATTGATGTCATGATGAAGATCATGATCAAGAAGAAAATTCATTTACAAGACAGCAACACTTTCATTGATCTGTGATACATTGTTTCAAATTGTTTCTTGCATGCTTTCTGAACTGAAATTCTTTGACGCTGCAATTGAAGATGAGAAGATCAGATCTCAATGTAAATTGAGTTTCATGATTCATTTTTGATTATCATCGCGCATGATCTGAAACTGCAGATCAAACGTGATACAACATTCAAGACATAAATCGACTTTGTACAGCATCTGCAGCAGTGTTTTCACTGACATTTCAATAACTTTTCTTCTCAGAACTGCTGACTTGACTTCGAAAATGAGAATATATCTCTGACAACTCATCATGATTTCATCATCATCTTATTACGAAAGATCATCTGTCTTCGTGACAGAAGTCATCAGTTTCGTTGTCTCATTCATGTTTCAATGCTTATCATCACACAGATTTTTTTCTGAACATTGACGTGTAATGTCAGTACTGCGTTGATAAAACTGAGAGAATCAAATGACTTATGTCATCATGAACAGATGATCTTTCACAAGATGTACAATTTTCACAAAGATCTGTGAGTTACTTCAATGAAGAAACTTCAACTTTTCAAAAACATTCAACTTGAAGCGCTAAAATACTTATAAACTCTGTTGAATTGATGATATGTGATCAGCAAGCAATTCAATTCGCGAAAATGAGAATGATTGATCAAGATTCTTCAGCAGATCAAGAATTGCATTAGTGTTGCACTTTTCACTTTCATGAACATCAGCTTCAACATGCAACAAGAATATTGCATTTGATGAGATCTGTTTCAAACTCTGAATCTTAATTACATTGATTTCATTAATGTTGAATTGACGTTCTCAGTTGAATTGATTCTCAACAGTTTCAAAGATGAAGCATTCAATATTGAGTCATCATCGCTCATTTGAATTCTTAGATGATCAAGATTGATCGCGATCAACTCAAGCATACAGACTGTCAAGTTAAGTTGACAAAAGAAAAACAACAGAAAGATTTGCACTTCTTCTGTTGCAAATCATGAGAACTCAGTCGCGACTGCATCAAGTCATAAATCATACTGAGTTCTTTTCACAAAGAAAGTTAATCTTTTCATTGTCAAAGAGCTGAATTAATGATTGTTCTGTGTGAAGATTTTCATGTCATGCTCACGTTAAGATTCAAACAAGCTTCAATCAGCATTTGAGAAGTTACAGCTGATCAATGAGATCATGATCAGCACACTTATTTAAACTCTTCGCTTGAGTCTTAATATTAATGACTCATTCACTCAATCAACAATGTGACGAAAGTTCTGAAAATTGAAAGAAAGATGAAGAAAAAATTGATCTTTAAGCTGTAATTCTCAATTTGATCAATCAATGATGATAAATCTCAATTTTCAGACTTCTCTTGATTAATATGATCTGACCTGATTTCTTTGTGACTTGATTGAATGAAACTGTTCATTAAGATTCATCTTTCAAGTCTTGCAATGTCTTTTTCTTGCACATTGCAATTCATTTCAGATCTCGTTCATCAAAGTCATCAACATACAAGCTCATCTGACTCATGAGAATCAGCTTGCAGAACTGTTTCAAGAATTTCTGTAGAAACGACATGATCATCTCACTCGATCGAAAAAATATAAACAAGTTATCACAGAAACTTTCATCATCAACGTCAATCTTATGATTCAGACTTACATTCAAGATATATTCAATCTGTTGATTTTACAAATGATAACAGATGATGATCTTTCTGAATTCAGAATTAATCATCAAGCTCATCTCACTCAATTTCTTGCATTGCTCAATGCAAAGAAGATTTTCGATCTGAAGAGTTTAAGCTATGACATGATCACTTGACTTCTGAAAGATCAATCACAAATCACAATCTTCAAATCATCAACAAGAAAAGATAAAGAACAGTCTTGATTCAATGATACAAAGACAAGTCTATGATTGAAAAAACTACGCGCTCTCTTTATTAATGATGATTATATCATAATTTCATCTGTTTCTATTGACGAGAATAATTCAGCCTCATTCGTTACAACGTCGAAGCTTTGCAAATAACACAATGCTTTGTTTTGACAGCTTAATCAACGTCTGCAATTGATGATTGATCGCGAACTGAGCATAGCATCTATCAATCACTACTCATTGTAAATCAAGAGTTTAGTGAATCTTGCTGCAAGCAAACTATGAATTATTTCTCACTACAGTCGCAAGCAGCTTGTCATAATGCAAACATCATTTCACTTTCATGATGCAGCTAATCATATCAAGATTCAGAATGAATCTTGTATGTAACAAATCAACTGATTTTTATCTCAACTGAAAGAAGAACTTTGAATTAACTTACATCAAGTCAAGTTCAAAATTGACATGAGCAATCTGTTTGATCGAAAAACAACAAAGCTCTTTGATGATACATTAAATCTCTGAAAGAATGTTGCAATTCAATCTTTTGTCAAGATTGAAAAGATACTTAAACAAGAATCTCTTCAGATTGCAATGATCATTCTCATTTCAGATCACAAACTTTCTCAAGATTTGAAACAATTCAATGCAAATTTTAGTCTATCACTTATTATTGAATTTGAAGAACAGCTTGTTAAACGTTTAAAAGTCATGAAGATCACGTCATTGAAGTTTATCAATGCTTCGTTGAACATGAAGAATTAAATTTTTCTGCTTCAGATTCAGATGTTTGTTTTTTGATCAAGTAGTTAAAGTGAACATTTTAGATTGCATGTGAAATGAGTTGCAAAGCTCTTTACATAAATAGTGATGCTGAAAATAAACTCACATCGCAAATATTTTCTGAAGTGATATCTTTCTTTCTTCTTTCACTTAGTTTTCTGAATGACATTTTATACATCATGACATCAATGACATTTTGCATCTAACAGTCTCAAGTTGATTAAGATCAACTTAAGACTTTACATTAAGAGTTCAATTTTAATGATTATTAGTTGATTGTAATCAATTAGAAGCTGCACACTGAAGATTCAATTAATCAAGCAGTCATTTATGTTTAAATCTTATCAAATACAATGAAGAAATCAACTAGCAACGTCTCAATATACGTTGATTTTATGTTAAAAGATTGATTCAATTATTATCATGTGCAAAGCATCTTGATTTAATTATGAATGACATCTATCTTGCTTATATGTTATAATAGTCAGTTGATCAAAAAGTAGAAAATGAAGTTGTACAAATATGAAAAAAATGACATGAATATCATGCACAGCAAATTTAAGACAAATAAATTCTAAGTCGTGAAATTCGAAGTTGTTGATATAATCTTGAAGAATTTCTGACTCAGAAACGATGAAAAATCATCATTTCATCATTCTCTTTAAACTTCAACAAGTTATATTGATTGATGATGATAACAATTCAATTCATTTCAGTCTGAGTCACATTTCACATTTCTCAATAAAGTTTACATCATTAATCTCATATATATCAGGTTGAAAGAGTTGAACTAGTTTCACAGTAAATCATGCATGCATTCAAATCTAAGTTGATTGCAACTGACTTAAAGATCATCATCATTCACTTCTTTTTGCAACATAAGATTCACTCACTTTTCATCTTTCAATTTCTTTCAATCTTCACAACTTCTTCTTTGCATGATATTTGCATCTTCATTCTAATTGCAAGCTGTTGCTTCAAGTTATGAGAGCTGAAATTAGCTAAAACATCTGTAAGTGCTTCATCTTGCTACTACTACGCTGATTAAGTCTGAAATTCAAGTGAGTAAAAATGATGATGATTAACTGAATAAAATGAGTTCAAAGTATCAAGCTGATCTTAATCAACTTAGATTTTATCTGAATGAATTAACTTTGATCTGATTATTTTAGCTTGATTTCAAGATTAAACAAATCACTTTTTCAAAAAAGCATCAAGCTGATCTCAATCAACTTAGATCAGATTTCAATGAAATAGCATAGACGTGATTTCTTCAAGCTTGACGTTGTTAGAAAGTTATACAAATCATTCTTTAAAAAGAGCATCAAGCTGACTCAAGTCAATTTAGATTCTATTTATTCTTATAATAATTAATGAAGATGAATATGCAAACGACAATTATAATGATTCTGATGATGATGTTGACTTAATGAATAACTTTGAAGACAGTGAAAACTCGACAGATGAGCATGAGAATGATTCAAAGAATTTAGAAAATGAAGAAAATGTTATCATGAATAGTCTTTCATTCAATCAATCAAAAGATAATGAATTAGTCAAGACAGATCTTTCTTCAAGAAAGAAGCATAATAATGCAGTTAAGTTCAACTCAGCAGCATTAATCTTAAAAAGCAGCTTAAACTCTTTGATTAAAAAGTTTAAAAAAGATAAGTTAAGCACAGTTTCTCAACTCTTGAAAGAATTGAAAGAATTCAAAGAACTCAAGAATGTTAAGAGATTTAAGTTGCTTAAGTCACTTAAACTATCAAAGTTTTTGCAGAAATGTAAATTTTACACATCAGTCAAGATGAAGAGTTACATTCAAAAAGTCATAAAAAAATCACTTGCAGATGTCAGAATCATATGAGATAACTTAAAGATTCTTAAACTCAATCTCACTGATTATCTGAGATTAGAAACAATCATCGATTTGCGAAATTTCTTAGAAACTAACTCAAAGATCACAAAAATAATGAAAAGATTCATTGAAAGTCAAGAGCAGTGATTTGACTTGACGAAAGATATGAAAAATGTTTTGCAATCAACTTTATGAAACTTCATCATGAATAAAGTCTTGTTAATTCTTCGCGAACTGAACAGAAGTTTATTACTCTCAATGTCATGATATTCAGACTCAGAAAAGCGATCAATTGTATCTTGACTTGTGATCATGTTTCAGCTTATTCAGACAGCATTGAAAGCATTTTCAGATCTCGACAATGTGACAATCATTAAACACTTGAGAAACATCAGCGAAAAAGATTGACACAAAGCATATTATATCATACGATGTTTCTGAAAATGTTGCAATGACTCAAGAAAAATGAAAGCAATTGAAAGCATTTTAAAACTTCAGAATAAATCAATGCATTTGTCACTTTATTTGACAAACATCAATCTTCATGATGTTGCAAAGATTGAAGTTCTTGAGTTGATCATGATCAACATAAATTTATTCAATCAAGAAAAGTCACAAATATCAATGAACAACATTGAATTTCTGAATGAACTTTTGAATTTTGAAGTCTTGTCAAAGAATGAAAAGATAAAGTGCATTGCAGTCATCAATGATGTCTTTGAGAAGTTTTTTTACAAAGTACTCAGTGATCTGCGAAAAATTGATGTGAACAACGTGCAATCTTCAATGAGTGAGAATGTTCAGATGAAACTGATTGCAGCAATGATAAAAAAAGTAAAAATAAAGTTATTATTTCTTTTTAAAATGATGATGATACTTAAGAATTGCAACATCAAGCAACAAAAACGTTTTGTCAAAGAATTCATAAACATGAAGAAGAAGAAGACATAACTTATAGCATTCAAGTTGCAACGAGAACACACTACGTAATTTCTCGCTCTTCAACAATGCATGAATTGCATATCAATAAAGATGTCATTCTATGATGTTACATGTTTGAAACTAAATCTTAACTTTAATCACTTGATATGCTTTCAATTTCTTGAGAAAGAATCATTTGAAAATGAAGTGAACAATGATGAAAATGCAAAATTAAGTCAGCAGATACTTGTATTTTATTTCTGACAAATCATTGACATGACATGAATCATCATCATGAAATTCAATGTTCTTAAAGATGACTTAATTGTCAACAACATAAAGTTAGAAAAAACAATTACTGTCTTGACATCTGTTGTTTTGATGATCAAGTTAAGAGTCAGAAATGATTTAAGTGACTTTCATAAACTCACTCTTATTGTGATTCTCTTAATCACAATGAGAATCTGAAAAGTTGAAATTCAGCAGTACTTCTTGAAGCTTATGATTCAATACTTTATGAGCTTTTTTGAAAAAAGCTTCATTGAGAAAAAAAATCATATGCTTGACGTTTCTATCTTTTATTCTCGACCGTCAGATGAGCATATAACGCTTTCAACTCTTCTCGACAACGATTGTCTTGACACGTTGATTCATCATATGCTTCTCGATCAATTTATCATATAGATCAAATTTCTACTAAATGTTCTTGAGCTCAATACTTTCTATGACATGAATCATAAAGTCGATTGAGATAACTTCAACGCTTCAAAAATTCTCGAAAAATACACAGAGTTAATGCAGCAAATGCATTCAAAAATATGAAGAGTTTAATTGACTTGATCGCTCAGCTGCTCTCATCTTTTCTCGCTCAAATTGATTTCAACACGCTGACTATTTCACATACTTTGAAAGACATAATTGTAGCGCTGATTCAGCTGAATTCAACGCTTCAGAAATAATTGAATAATGTCAAGATTTGATCTAGAAATCGAGATTGAAAAGATTCACTGCGCTGAGTGATCATCGTTTCTCTCGTAGTAATTCTTTTTCTCGCTTGAATCAATCTATGTGCATTAACTATCTCACATACTTTAAGAGACATGATTGTAGTTCTGAATTAACTGAATTCAATGTCGTTAAAATAATTGATTTATATCAAGGTTTGATTGAGTAAATGAGATTGAGAATGTTGATGCTTCAAGATCTATCTGTTTTCATCTATGCTCAGCTCTAGAAGCAGTGATCAGCTTTATTGAAAACTTTCAGCTTTATCAAAGACTTTCAGTTCTAAAAGCAGTGATCAGTCATAGCAGCAGTAATCAGCTTTATTGACGAAATGAATGAGTGAATTTGCTATTTGCTATCAAATTCTTCGCTCGAATCAATCTCGATGCGCTGACTATCTCACATACTTTGAGAAGCATAATTGTAGCTCTGAATCTGCTGAGTTCAATGCTTCAAAAATAATTGAAAAATATTCAAATTTGATCTAGTAATCAAGATTGAGAAGATTCATTGTGCTGAATGATCACTCATCTAGTAGTAATTCTATTTCAAATGAGTAATGATACTCAGCTTTAAATATCATTGTTTTTGAAGAGAAAATTAAGCGAGAACTTGAAAACAAAGAACTCAATATCATTGTTTTCAAAAACTGAGTATCATTTAACTTTCTGAATTGATTTTCTTCAAACTTTCAGATCTTATTTCTTTCAGTCAGCTGTATTCATGAACATAATATCAAACTCAACAACATCAAACTGCATTTTTAGAAAAATGTTGAACATTGAGATTTTAAAGAATTTTGCTAGCGCGAATCAGTTTGAACATCAAAATCATCAATTTTCCTCGCTTGAATTGATTTATGCGCGCTGACTATCTCACATACTTTGAAAGACATAATTGTAGCTTTGAATTAGCTGAATTCAATGCTTTCAAAATAAGTAAAAAATATTGAGATTTGATCTAGAAAATGAGGTTGAAGAAATTCATTGCGCTGATTGACTAATTCTTTGCCTGTCATCATCTTCTTTCATTTGAATCAACATATGTGCAATGACTATCTATCTTGTATTTTCAATCGTCATTGAGATCAATGATGCTTTCACTCGATCTCAATGATGATCATCTTGACACATCAATTCATCATTGACTCTTCAATCAATTCATCATCTGTCTTGAACTTCTACTAGACGCGCTTAAGCTTGATACTTTCTATGATGACAATTGTAGAGTTGACTCAGACGACTTCAACGCTGTCAAAATCATGGAAAAAGACGCAGGTTTAACTGCGCAAATGCAATCGAGAATTATTGACGGTTTTGAGAACTTGATCGCTCAGCTGTCATCATCTTTTCTCGCTTGAATCAATTTCTGCGTGCTGACTATCTTACATACTTTGAAAGACTTAATTGTAACTCTGAATCAGATGAATTCAATGCTTCAAAAATAATTGAAAAAATGTCAAGATTTGATTTAGTAAATGAGATTGAAGATGTTACTGCGCAGCTTGCTGCAACTCTTTCATCTCTTAGCATCTTCTCTCGCTTGAATCAATCTATGCGCATTGACTGCTTGATATACTTTGAAAGACATAATTGTAGCTCTGATTGAGCTGAATTCAATGCTTTAGAAATAATCGAAAAATATCAAGGTTTGACCTAGTAAATGAGGTTGAGAAGATTCACTGCGCTGGTTGATCGCTCACCTAGTAGTAACTCTTTCTTCGCTCGAATCAATTTCTGCGCGCTGACTATCTCACATACTTTGAAAGACATAATTGTAGCTCTGAATCAGACGAATTCAATGCTTCGAAAATAATCGAAAAATATCAAGGTTTGATCTAGCAGTCGAGATTGAGAATATTTCAATGCGCTGAGTGATTGAATTTCTTGCATAGCAGCAATTTCTTAATCAATACTGAACTTCATGCACTCACTATTTGACAAAACTTTCTACAACATACTTGTAGCTCTGAATCATCTGAATTCAAATCTTCAAAAATAATTAAATAATATTAAAATCTGACATAGCAGTCATTATTAAAAGTATTGCAAATGTTAAAGTTCAACGTTCAACATAGCAACGCTCATTGCACAATTGACGTAAAATCACTACAGTTCAACAAACAATGCTTTAAAAGAATAATTTTATATGACAAAGTTTTAATTTAAGCAATTATGATTTAAATAATATTAAACTCATTAAGTTTACTGCTTGCGTTGTAAATCAAAATGTCAAAGATCAAATATACATGTTCAGTTTTGATGTTCTGTGCAAGCTCTTAATTCAGCGCTACTTTAATAAATTTGCTTCATCTTTCTTTCAACTTCATATCTTGTTCAACATCAGAACATCATTGACAAGCTACATACAACGCACTCAACAACGTTGCTACAGCATTCATATTACTTGTGTTTAATTATCAAAGCTACATATATTAATTGAGATTAAATTTACAACGTTACATCTTGTGTACATGATTTGACATGTCTGTACATAATGAGCTCATCAACGACGCAGCAATTGATCGAAGTCAACGCGTAAGATCTGCATCACAGTAAGTAAATATAATAATACATGTAATAATAAAGCATTATATATTAATTTATTGAATAGTAACTCAACGTCACATACACAGAACGCAGCTGAGTGTATTTCTTTCTCTTTTCTATTCTATTATTCTAAGTTTTCTTTGTTACTTTGTTCAGAATGTCATATTGCTTTGTTTTCTGATACTTTTTCTTCTCACGTCAAATCTCATTACAAACAGCATGCAGAAAAAGAAAAACAGCGAGAACTTCTTTTACAAATTTCATCTCTTTCATTGTTCACTGCTGCAAAAACATTCGCTTTGATACAATAATCATTAATGACTTTGTTTGCTTTTTCAGAGCTTGATGTTCATAAAAATGCATTTTCTTGCAATTTATGTCATTAAGTTTTGATGAATAAAGAAAACATGAAAAAACATTGTTCAAAAAATCTATCTTGTATTCTTGATCATCATCGAGATCAATGATGCTCTCACTTGATCTTGACGATGATCATCTATCTTGTATTCTCGATCATCATCGAGGTCAATGATGCTTTCACTCGATCTCGATGACAATCATCTTGGCGCGACGATTCATCATCGACTTTTTCGATCAATTCGTCATCTGCCTATCTCAAATGAGTAATGATACTCAGTTCTGAGTATCATTGTTTTTGAAGAGGAAATTAAGCGAGAACTTGGGAACAGAGAGCTCGATACCATTGTTTTCGAAGGCTGAGTATCATTTAACTTCCTGAGTCGATTTTCTTCAAACTTTCAGGTCTTATTTCTTTCAGTCAGCTGTATTCATGAACATAATATCGAACTCAACGGCATCAAACTGCATTTTTAGAAAAATGTTGAACATTGAGATTTTAGAGGGTTTTGCTAGCGCGGATCAGTTTGAACATCAAAACCATCAATTTCCCCCGCCCGAATTGATTTATGCGCGCTGACTACCCCACATACTTTGGAAGACATAATTGTAGCTCTGAATCAGCTGAATTCAATGCCGTCAAAATAATTGAAAAATATCGAGGTTTGACCCAGGAATCGGGGTTGGGGAGGTTCACTGCGCTGGTTGATCGGTTCCCCGCCTGTCATCACCTTCCCCCGCCCGGATCAATCTATGCGCATTGACTACCTCACATACTTTGGGAGGCATAATTGTAGCTCTGATTGAGCTGAATTCAATGCTTTCAAAATAATTGAAAAATATCAAGGTTTGACCTAGTAATCGAGGTTGGGGAGACTCACTGCGCTGGTTGACCGCTCACCTAGTAGTACCTCTTCCCCCGCCCGGATCAACATATGCGCGCTGACTACCTCACATACTTTGGGAGGCATAATTGTAGCCCTGAATTAGCTGAATTCAATGCTTCAAAAATAATCGAAAAATATTGAGGTTTGACCTAGAAAATGGGGTTGGGGAGGTTCACTGCGCTGGTTGACTGGTCCCCCGCCTGCCACCACCTTCCCCCACCCGAATCAACATATGCGCAATGACTACCTGACATACTTTGGGAGGCATAATTCTAGCTCTGAATCAGATGAGTTCAAATCTTCAAAAATAATGGAAAAATATTCAGATTTGACCTAGTAATCGGGATTGGGGAGGTTCACTGCGCTGGATGGCCGCCCACCTAGTAGTAACCCTTCCCCCGCCCGGATCAACATATGCGCAATGACTACCTGACATACTTTGGGAGGCATAATTGTAGCTCTGATTGAGCTGAATTCAATGCTTCAGAAATAATTGAAAAATATCGAGGTTTGACCTAGTAAATGGGGTTGGGGAGGTTGATGCCCCGGAGCCTATCTGTTCCCACCTATGTTCAGCCCTAGCAGCAGTGGTCAGCCCTAACAGCAGTGTAGTTGGGGAGCCTCTATCAATTTGGGTTACCTTTCCCCAATGCGCTCGCCGGGGAATTTGATGGGGAAGCACCTACTAAATAATAGAAGTTTCCTCAATGCGCTCGCCGGGGAATATGATGGGGAAGCACCTACTAAATAATAGAGGTTTCCCCAATGTCCCGAGGAATGGCTTGGCACCGACCATGATCAGGGTCGGTGCCAAGCCTCGAACATCGATAACTGGGGAAGCACCCACTAAATAGTAGAGGTTTCCCCAATGGCAATGCGCTCGCCGAAGAACACGATCCGATGGGGAAGCACATAGTAAATAATAGGGGTGTCCCCAAGGCGCCCGCCGGAGAATAGGATGGGGAAGCACATAGTAAATAATAGAGGTTTCCCCAATAACCCGATCCAATGGGGAAGCACCCATTAAATAATAGAGGTTTCCCCAATGGCAATGCGCCCGCCGGGGAATAGAATGAACCCGATGAGGAAGCACATAGTAAATGATAGGGGTTTCCCCAGTGCGTCCGCCGGGGAATAGGATGGGGAAGCACATAGTAAATAATAGAGGTTTCCCCAATAACCCGATCCAATGGGGAAGCACCCATTAAATAATAGAGGTTTCCCCAATGGCAATTCGCTCGTCGGGAAACACGATGAGGAAGCACATAGTAAATGGTAGGGGTTTCCCCAGTAAGAGCGGGTTGGGTCCATGCGTGTTTTCAAAGAAAATCGAGAAATAGAATGGGGAAGCACATAGTAAATGATAGGGGTTTCCCCAGTAAGAGGGGATTGGGCCCATGCGTGTTTTCAAAGAAAATCGAGAAATAGAACGAGAAAGCACATAGTAAATGGTAGGGGTTTCCCCAGTGCGCCCGTCGGGGAATAGAATGGGGAAGCACATAGTAAATGATAGGGATTTCCCCAGTAAGAGGGGGTTGAGCCCATGCGTGTTTTCAAAGGGTTAGGGTTAGGGTTAGGGTTAGGGTTAGGGTTAGGGTTAGGGTTAGGGTTAGGGTTAGGGTTAGGGTTAGGGTTAGGGTTAGGGTTAGGGTTAGGGTTAGGGTTAGGGTTAGGGTTAGG
>JAABUL010001677.1_pt1 | contig 40460 bp, 2 predicted proteins | sample 5559151 | NCBI WGS metagenome assembly JAABUL01 (sample SAMN10711876, study PRJNA513368) | rock metagenome | isolation source: Antarctica rocks | place: Antarctica: Victoria Land, Pudding Butte sud | reverse complement strand
TATTTATAATATTTATTAGCTTATAATAGTAGTTATAAAATTTAAGGTAATTAATAAGGATATATTTTATATCCTATTTATATTAATTATATTTATAATTTATAAATATAAAGCTAGGGATTTTATCTTAATATAAGAAGGTAATTAGTCTTATCTTCTTTACTCTTATTTATATAAGGGTAGAGCTTTTAGCGTTTTAAAGGCTTTTATAAAGGGCTCTCTTATTAATTCATAAATCCCTAAATTAAGTAAGGGGGTAATCCTTAGCTTTTAATCCTACTTAATATTCTCTTTATATTATATCTTAAGAGGATTTTTATTAATAATATATTATCTTCTTAATTTCTTAGGGGTATTAAGTTACCTTCCTAATTATAATTATATTTTAATTATTTAAGTATCAAAAATATAAAGCTTATTTATCCTTCTCCTTTATAAGAGATTTTATTACCTTTCTCCTCCTCCCCTTCTTAGTCCTTAACTTTCTTTAGATATATTTATTCTTTATTACTATTATTAGGTAAATCCCTTTTATATTATATTAATAAAAAATTAAATATTAATTATTAATTATATAAGGATTATCCCTATTTCTACTTTTAATACTTATATTAAGATAGCCTTATATATCCCTAATATATACCTTAAATAATTATTTTAAATAACTTTTAACTTCTTTATATATATTTTCTTTATTTTCCTTAGGTATTATAATATATAATAAATAATAAATATATAAACTATTATTAACCTTATTATTATATTATATATCCTCTTAGTCTTATTAAGAATAGCTCCTTATATTAATATTAATATTATAAAAAGGATAAGGCTTTAAGTAATAAGCTTTACTTATATCCTCTTTAAATATAAGCTCTATTATAATTTATTATTAATATATAATCTTAGGACTTAAATCTCTATTTATAATTCTATTATTATATATCTTAAATTAATTATTACGCTTATATTAAAGTAGTAGGAGTAACAGGTAAGATAAATTAATTAATATTTTAAAAAAGTAAAACTTATTTTATATATTAAAGCCTATTTAAGGTAAATCTTATATATTAATTTTAAGGTCTTATAATTTCCCTTTATAATCTTCTTATATATTAATAGGTAAATATTATTTATAAACCCTTTAACTTATAATTATAATTTAACTATTATATATTCTTTAATAAGTAATATATTAAAGAATAAAAAAAGGATAAAGGAAATTAATAATTCTTAAAAGATCTTTATCTCTATTAATTTTATTTTACTTATTAATTCTTAATAATAATAAATAAAGACCTTTCCTTTAAAAAGCTCTTTATTTAAGTTATAATATAATAGGGAATCCCCTCTCCTTTAAGATTATAAATAAGCCTTTAATAAGAGATATTATTAAAGGCCCTTATAATATCTAATAAAAGAAGATTAATTATATTAATCTTATTATAATTTTATATTATATATATTATATTTATATAATTTTTAATACTATCTTAATTAATCTCTTCCTTTATATCCTTATTTATTTTAAGGAGAGGAGGTCTTAATTCTTAATATAATTATTAAATTACCTTATAATTATTAATTTTAAAGCCTTATTAAGGATATTTAATAATATTATTAAATAGTATATTTTAAATATTATATAATCCTCCTTCTTTAATTTCTTTAAGATAATTATATTAGCTTTCTTAAATTCTCTTAAATAATACTTAAAAGAAAAGTATATATTAAATAAGTAAATAAGCTTCTTAATAAGCTTATCTACTACTAACTTAAGGAATTAATTTAAGATTTTATTAATTCCTAAGACCTTATCTTATTTTAACTTATAAATAGTTTATTAGATTTCTTTATATATTATCTTATTATTAAGGTTTATAAGTGATAAATACTTTATACCTTTAATATTATTTAAATTAATTTATAAGGGAGGTAAGAAGAATATTTTTTATAAGATTTTTACATTCTTCTTAAAGATCTTAGCTACCCCGTCCTTATTACCCCTTATTAGGGGGGGAACTTAGGGAGGGAAATAATAATAAGCTATTATTTCTTAGCTATTTAATAAGGCCTTATATACCCCTTTATAATTTAATAATATTATTAAAAAAATTTTTTAAATTAATTACCTTTTTTATTTATAATATCTTATCTCTCTTCTTAATAGCTACGTTCTTAGCCCCTTTTATAATAATATCCCTATTTTATTAAAATACCTTTATATTCCTTATAATATTCTTTATAATAAGCTAGTATTTTAAGTTTTAAAAGGTTCTCTTTTTATTCTTAGGCTTTACTTAAGGGACTAATTCTTTTATTATCTATTTTAAGCTTTATTAGAGTTATAAGAAATATTTATTTATTTAATTTATAATTTTTAATAATTTAAGGCCTAACTTTTAACTTAATACTTAAGTCTTATTCTTAATTTTCCTTAGGTCTACTATTTTTTATAACCTCTTAAGTATATATTATTACTCTTCTACCCGTAAGTCTAATTCTATATAAATATAAAGAGGTAATTAGAGTTAAATTATAATTTAAATATATCTTATAAGCCTATACTATATTAAGAAGTTTAAGTATAATAAAGATTAAATTAATTATATTTTGAAATCCCTTTATCCTTTAAATAATTATTTTATTTAATAAGATAAGATTTATTTTATTATTAAATATAATTCCTATAAGTTAATTTACTTTATAATAAGATAAGATTTATTTTATTATTAAATATAATTCCTATAAGTTAATTTACTTTATAATAATATAAGTTAATTTACTTTATAATAATATAAGAATTATCTTAAGTTATTTTAATTAAGGTAATAAAGGTTAAAATCCCTTATTATAATATATTCCTTAAGGTAGTTAATCTCTTCTCTTAATATTAAGAGGCTTAATAGATTCTTACCTATTAGTAATAATAAGCTTAGATTATATATATTATATAATTAAAGGTATATTAAATAATTCTTATCTTCTTAAGTATAAAGTTAGAGCTTTAAAGTATTAATATCCCTTATAAAGAATTTTATATCTTAATTATTTATTTAAAATCTTTTATTAATATAAAAATATATTCATATACCTTATTTTACTTTATATATTAAAAAGAATACCTTAAAGTTAAAGTTATATAATAAGTAATTCTTAATATTATAATATAATTCCTAAATTATTAGAATATTTATATCTTAAATAATCCTATCTTTTAATAGGATTATTATTATACTTATTTTATCCTTAATATTATATTATAATATCTTTAGAATTAATATATTATATATTTAAGCTTAAGATATTATTATCTTCCTCTTATATATCTATTTCTTTTAAGGTAACCTATTTATCTTCTTTAATTAAGTAGGTAAGGCTTTTTATTATTACCTTTATAAATAGATTATTAATATTATTTAATAACTTCCTATTGTTACTTATTATTACCTTTAATATTTATTAGCTTAGCTCCTTTATTAAGAGCCTCTTAAAGATAAATAATCTCCTTAGCTTATAAGCTAATCTTTATAATCCTAATTACTCTTTATTATTAGATATATTATATATTATTTAATTAATTATAATCTTCCTCTTTTTTTATCTTTATAATTATAAATCCTTTAATATTTATTATTATTATTATACGCTCCTATTTAATCTTATAAAATAGAGCCTTATTTATAATTTATTATTTAGCGCGTTATATCTCCTTAATCCTTATTAAGTATTTATTAAACTAAGAGGAGTAACCTTATTATTTATATATAATATATTTTTAAGAGGTATTTATAACCTTTACTTTATACTTTATTATATTATAATCCTAATTATAATTAATATATTATATATTATTAAGGTAATTATAATATATATATTTATATAATTAATATTTAAAGTATTATATTAATTTAGTCCTTTATCTATATTATTTTATAAGTTTTATCTCCTTTATCTTTATTATATCCTTCTTAATTAACTTATTTACTATTATTAATAATATAATATTTATTATAAATAAGAAATAGGCTTTTTTTAGGTATATATATACTTATTAACCATCTCCCCTCTATTATATTAAGGTTAAGGTAGAGGGCTCTATTCTCTTATTGAAATTTTTCCTTAATTACCTATTAATTTTCTATATTAAAAATAAATATTTATACTTTATATATAATTATATTAAATAACTTCCTTATTATTATTATAAAGTAATATATTATATTTACTTATAATTATTCTCTTTTTAACGCCTCCTTTACCTCTATTAAGGTAATTTATAATAATATATCCTTATTATTTATCTTATTTATCATTATAATTTTTAATATATATTTATTATTAGAGGCTTAAAATATTATAATTAACCTTTTATTTATTATTTCTATAATTATCTCCCTCTCTTTTTTATCCTTTAATATTATTAATATTTATTAGATCCTTCTTACCTTAATTATTTTTAATATCTATATATATAAGTCTTATAAAGGGGTAAGTAATATATTCCTTATAAAGGGATTCCTTTAGCTTTATTAACCTTATAAGGAGTTTTATTTTATTAATATATTAATTTAATTAATAATAGCCTTAAGCCTTTAAGGCCTTAAGTCTTTCTTTTTATATTCTCTTACTTTTTATTATAATTCTTTAATATATACTTATATTAAATTAATACCTACTATTAGAATCTTCTATTTAAACGCGTTTAACTCTTTAAATTATATATTCTTAATAGCCTTAAGGGCTACTATTAATATAATAACTTAATTACTTAACTTATTTATAATTTTTATAATTTTTATAATATATATATATATATATTATAATCTAAGTATTATTATATTTATTATATTTTAGGATAAAATAAAGGCTCTTATAATTCCTATCTTAATACGTAGTCTTTTATACTCTCCTTCCTTTCTAGCTTTATTACCTTTATATTTAATAATTCCCTAATTAGGATTAAGGCGTTCTACTATTCCTTTACTCTCCTCTTATATATATTTCTTAAATGTTTCGCTACTTAGTACTTACGCGTTTACGCTATTCTCTACTATTTTCATATTTTCATTATAAGTACTTAATAATCTATATATTAAAGTTATTTATAAAGCCTATAATTAGCCTATTATAATATACTTAGACCTAAGAAGGATATATAATCTATTATAATAGGAATTTTATTAATATAATATAAAGTAATATATCTAGAATTATTATATTTATAAGAGAGTAAAATCCTTATATAAAAAGTTTAATAAGTTTTTATAATTAATATTAATATTAGAGTAATAATAAAAAGATATTATAATAAATTTCATAATTAATCTACTAATATTTAATAGTTATAATATAATATAAGTTATAATAAATAAACTTATTAAGGAAAAATACTACGTAGTATATATAATAATAGAGGAAGGTATAATAGTAGAAGTTATAATATATCTATTAATTAATAAAGCCTTCTAATTATATAAACTCCTATTATCTATTATATTAGATAGAGGACCCTAATCTATATTCCTTATTTAAAAGTTATTTTATAAGAGACTTAAAATAAAGATTAAATTATTAATAGCTTTTTACTCTTCAATTAATAATTAAATTAAGAGGTTTAATTAAGATTTTAAAGTAAACTTCTATTTATATTATTTATACTTTTAAGATAATTAAGTATAATAGCTATTAATAGTAAAGTTTATTAATAATAATTATATCTTAATAGCTATTAAATTCTTATTATCTTATATAAATAAAGGTTTTTACCTTTATATAAATTTTAATCTTAATAATATTAATTATAATATTACTTAGAAATAACTTTAAGTAGTTAAAGTTAAAAGTATAATAAAATTCTTAAATAAAATTCTTAAATATATCTTATAAAACCTTAAATAATCTAAAGAATTTATAAAATAATAAATAAATATATATTATATTAATATTAATTTCTAAGAAGGTAATTTAATATTTATTAACTTAAAGTATATTAAGATTACTAGATCCTTTAAGAAATTAAATAATAAATATAAAGGATTATTTAAAATTAAAGAAAAGGTTAAGATATTATATAAATTAAAACAAAATCTTTTTTTTTAATATATTTTATATTAAATACCTTTAATTAGTAGTAATAAACTCTTTATTAGGATAGTAAAAACTATTACTATTACTAATTATTATTAATAATAAATAGGAGTAGGTAATAAAGGATATACTTAACTTTAAATATATTAAGGGAAGTTTAAAATACTAAGTTTAATAAGAAGAATATAATAAAGATTTAAAATTTTATAATATTAAGAAATATTATAAATAATATCTAATTATATTAAGCCTAGAGGTACCTCTAAGGTTATATATATAATATTAAATAAGGTAATAGTATTCTTATAAGATATTTTATAAAATAATTTAATTATTAAATTTATTTATATTTAACTTTAAAATATATTTAAATATCTAAATAAGCTTCCTAATATAATAAGATAAGAGTATTTAACTAATTAATATATATTATTTTAAGGGTTTTAAGAAGTTTTCTTTTTTATATATATAAAGTATATAATATAGCTATTTAGCTCTAAATAACTAATAATACTATTTAATTAATTATTAGTAGATTTCTTATAAAAAGGATTACTTATAAAGTTATAAGCTAACTTTATATCTAATAAAGATAGGATATTATTAAGGGACTAATTATCTAAGTAATATAATTATTAGTTTTATTAGAGGTAGGGATAATATTAGGACTATATCTAATATACCTAGGTATTATACTTAAGTATTATATCTAAGTATTATTATATAGTATTATTATACTAGGTCTAAGATAGCTAGTATAAGGTCTTAGTATATATAGTTACTAGTACTTAATAGCTATATCTTATATATATCTTATACTCTTCAGCTAGTTATCTTAATCTATATATCCTTATAACTTATCTCTAGGCTAGTTCTAATAAATATAAGCCTTAATATATTAATATTTAAAATAAGAGTTAAAATCTAAATTAATAAATAGAATTTTAAAGGTCTTATAAGAATTTATATTTTATATCTATTATAAGTATATCTTTTAAATATTTAAGATCTTAATATTAACTTTAAGTATATTAATATTAGGCCGTAGTATATATATACCTTATACGCTACTATATAACCTGCTTAGTAGACCTTACTTATAAATATAAGGTAATATTAGTATAATATTAGGTTATATCTTAGCGAACATATATTATTTAAGTATTCCCCTATATTTTCTTAAGTTCCTTAGAAATTAGTTTTATTATATATATTATTTAAGATATTAAGATATTATAGCTTATATTGAATGTTATTACTCAATTTTATATCTTTTATATTTTTAAGTTATTAACTTAAAGTTAATAATACTTAGCCTTATAATTTTAATCTCTTTATCTTTCTTAAAGAAACGGCTTAGAGTTATTATAATATTAGCTTCTCCTTATAATTTATATATTAACCTCAATATTAATATAAAAGAAGTCCTTTAAGATAATATCCTTAATAGATATTATTAAAGTAATATATTATAATTTAATATAATTATTTTAAATATTAATATTAAATATTGAAAGCTCTTTATTAATATTCAAAGAGAAAGTTATTATTTAAATAAAGAAGATGAATTAGCTATTTTAATAATTTATATTAATTAACTTTAAAATACTTAAGTTATTAAAATCTTAATAATAAATATAATTACTATCTTATTAATATTATTATATATATATATATATATTCTTTACCTAGAAAAGATATATACTTATAAGGATACCTTTAAGGGGGAGTATATTTATTAAATTTATTAAATTTATAAAGTTAAAGTTAAATTTATTAAATTTATTAAATATTTTATTATATAAATTCCTTAAAGGATAATCTTAAGATATAATAATAATCTTATTAATAAGATTATAATTTTAATAAGTTTTTTTTTTTTTTTTTTATAAATAATTCCTTTTAAATTTAATTATAGATTTAGCTAGCTACTATCTCCTTACTTATAAAAGATAGGAGGTAGCGCGCTAATAGGTTAATTAAAAAGTCTTAAATTTTAAATCTTATTTGAAGGAGTTAAAATCTAATTTATTACCTTTTTATAAGGAATATAAGGCCTAATTTTTCCTTATAAAGCTTAAAATAAAGTTAAAAAATAATTTTTTTAATATTAATAATATCTTTAAAGGATATAAAAAGATCTTTATTTAAATTATTATATTTAAAAATATAATAAAGTATAATTATTATAATAGTAGCTTAAGCTTATAAAGAAAGTTTTTAAATAATTTTAAATTAAAATTATAAAGTAATAAAAAACCTTTAAAGGATTTAAATTTTAATAGTAGTAAGTAATTATAATTTAAAGGGAATAAGTTAAAGTAAAAGGTTAAAGATATTCAAGGTAATATAATAATATATTATTATTATAATAAAAAAGGTTATATTTAACTTAATTACCTTAATTATAATAAGTTATAAACTTATATAAGCTTTATTAATATAATATTAATAAAAAAAGATTAGGCTTTATAATTACCTTATAAGTAAAGTAAGAAATTTAATTAATAGAGGTAATATCCTTTATTATAATAAAGGATTAAGTAAATCTTTAAGATAATTAATATTAAGTAATAATACTTTTAAATTTCAAATCTTATTAAATTTAATTTTATCAAAGTTTATAATTGAATAGGATATAAAACCTTATAATATTATCTTATTATAAGTATAAATATTAAGTAAAAGTAATATATATATTTATAAAGCCTATTAATTATATTATTAATTAATAAATAATTAAGATTATAAAAAGAAATATATTACTCTTTTTTATATAATAAATTAATAAGGCCTTAATATTATTCTAAGTATACTTAACTTAAAAAGTTAATATATTTTATTAAACTTAAAAATAAAATATTAGTACTTTAAAGTTAATTTTAACATAATATAAATTAATAAGCCTTAATTATTTACTTAAAATACTAAGAAAGAGCTAAAGATATTTACTATTATATATATTAATATAATAATAGGTAAATTTATTAATAATAGCCTTAAGATCTTTAAAAAGCTTTAAGGCTTTATTAATATCTTTTTTAATAATAAAGTAAATATCTTATTTATATTTAAAGAAGATAATTATATTATTAATCTTATATAAGATAAAGAATTATCTTATAAGCCCCTTTATAATTTATCTTAAATTAAGTTAATAGAATTATAATATTATTTTAAAGATTATTTTTAAAAAGGCTTTATTTATTACTTTATCTTTTTAATTAAAGTACCTATCCTCTTTATATTAAAGACGGATATTAGGTTATATTTATATATAAATTATAAAGATTTAAATATAATAATTTAAAAAAAAAATATTTATTACTTTTAATTATTAAGATATTAGATTATTTAAATAATTTTGAAATCTTTATAAAGTTAAACTTTAAAGATATCTATTATAAAATTTATATTAAAGAAGATAATAAATAAAAGATAATATTTTATATTTATTATAATTATTTTAATTATTTTAAATATTTAATTATATCTTTTAAGCTTATTAATATATTAATTATATTTTAAGCTTATATTAATAGGACTTTTATAAGACCTATTAATATAATATATATAATATATTTAAATATTATCCTAATTTATAATTCTAACCTAGCGGATTATTAATAATATATTTAATAAATATTAAAATAATTAAAATAATTCTTATTATTTATTAATCTTAAAAGTATTAATTTAATATTAAGTAAATTAAATTTTTAAGGTTTATTATTTTAACTTTTAATATTAAGATAGATCTTAAGTATATAAAGATTATTAAGGAATAGCCTTAATTTAAAATTTGTTAGGATATATAAGTCTTTTTAGGCTTTATAATTTTTTATTATTAATTTATTTATAATTACTATTATATAGTAAAGCTACTTATAAGCCTATTTAAAAGAAATAAAAAGATTAAAAAGATTAAGTTATTAAATTAAATAATTATTATTAAAGAAGTATTTTAAATATTATATAATATCTTTAATATTATATTATTTCTTTATTATTATAATCTTATAAAGGTACTTTATATAAAATTAATACTTTAAATTTTATTATAAAAATAATTTTATTATAATAAGATAAAAATAAATATTAATAATTTATTATATTTTAATCTTAGAAATTAATTAATTTAAAATAAAACTATAGGATTTATTATTAGGAATTATTTATTATTATTATAATAATAATAAAATAGTAACAATATTATTTAAAAGGTAGTAAGTTAATTATTAAGATATAAATTAATTATAATAACTTTAAATGATTTATAAATTAAAAGGAATTTAATAATAAATAAATATAATAGGTATTAAAGTTTATTACTTATAATTTTAAAATATTTTATTATTTAAGGAAGTTAAATCCTATAAATATATTATCTTATTATCTTAATTATAAGGGAAAGTCTCTCTTAAATATAAAATTATTATTAATATTATAAAATAAATTTACTCTTTAAAGGAATAAAGACCTTAAAGAAGTTAAAGATATTATTATAATTATAATACTTATATTTTATATTATAAGTATTTAAGTTATTATATATACTTAAAAAGGATATAAAAAATATATTAAAAGAAACTCTTTATAATAATATTTAAAGGCTTATAAAGACTTTTATTAAGGATATTTAAAAGTATAATAATTAAGTAAAGTCCTGTTTAAAGATATTAATAGTATATTATTATAATTAATTATAAATATAGAATTTAAATTTTAAGGGGTTATTAATATTTAATCATTACCTTTATATTCCTAGGAATAAAGCATTATAAAATAAGCTTATTTATTATTATTATAATAATCTTTTAATAAGTTATTTTAATATTAAGAAGATATATAATTTTCTTACTTATAAATATAATTAAAATAAAAGTTTAATTTAAATTATTAAATATTATTAAACTTATAATATTTATTAATAAATTAAATTACCTTATTATTAAATTTATATTAAACTTAATTCCCTTTTAATTTTAAAGAAGTCTTAAAGAGAGATTTTTATAAACTTTATTATAAATACACTCTTTAATAAGTATAAAAATATAATTTATAATTTAATCCTTATTATTATAAATTAATTTATTAAAATAGTAAGGTATATTCTTATTAATATAATAATTAATATTATATAATTAGTAAAAGTAGTTTATAAAGAAATAGTATATTAATATAATATATTAAATAATATTATTAATAATAGAGGCTTTATATTCATTAATACCTTCTAATTAATTATTTACTTTTATTTTAAAATTAAGAAACACCTTAATACTACCTTTTATTTATAAATAGATAATTAAATTAAGTATTAAAATTAAGTATTTAAATATTATTTATATTAATTAGGTTAAATAATTATTTATAATTAAATTTATATATATAAATAGTTATTATTCCTCTATTAAAATACTACTATTTTACCTTACATATAAATATTATCCTAAGATCTATTAAAAACTTAAGGATAAATCCTTAAAAGAGAAGGTACCTAATATAAATAAAAGGATTAAATTATTATAAAGGATAAAGGATAAAGCTATTAAATACCTTTAAATTATATAAGAATCTTAGGTTAAATATTATAATAAGAATTATAAGTTATAAATATATAATATTAATTATAAAGAACTTAAAGTAAAGATACTTAAATAAGAAATTATTCTATAAATTTATAAAGCCCTTTAAAATTATAAATAAAATTAGAGTCTAAGTATATTACTTACTATTATCTTAAATTTATAAAATTTATAATATATTTTATATCTTATTATTAAAACCTTATTATCTTTATAATTATAATAAATTAATAAATACCTTTATTATTACATTTATCATGTTGCGAAGTATAAAACAAAGGCTTAGCAATCTATAATTAGTTAATAGGTAGATGGAATAAATAAAGTATCTACTTAGTAACTACCTATAACTATTATTACGCTAAGCAATTATATTATATCTATAATCCCGTAGTAATTACCCCTGATAAGAAAGATATAGCTATATCCTTATAACTAATATTATAACTACCTTTCCTCCTTTATAAGTCTTATAAGAGATGTATTAATAGGCCTTTTATACTAATAATTTTAATAATATTTATCTTCCTCTTTTATAATATTTATTTAATATAGCTTTCTAGCTATCTTATATAATAAGATCTCTTATTATTAATCCTACTATATAAATAGGATTTTCTATAAATACTTATCTAAGTATTTAAAGTCTAGATAATCTTTATAAAATTATTATTAAGAAATAACGCTTATCCGTATCTTTTATAATAAATATAAGAAATCTCCCTATTCCGCCTCTATATAATATACTTCACGTTAATTAGTAAATTAATTATTAGGATTAACTAGATCTTTATTAAGGTTAACTAAATCTTTATTAAAATTAACTAAATCTTTATTAGGCTTAACTAGATCTTTATTAAGCTTATCTAGAAATTTATCTTATCCTTTATAAAACTCAGGTTATTAGTCCTAGCTAAGGAGTAGGTTATATATTTAGGATTAAGGTTAATAAAGTATATCTTTAATACCTAATAGCTATAATATAATAGCCTATCTTAATAGCTTTATTTACTATAAATATCGTAATATCAGGTATACTTCTAATAGTTAAAGAGAAGCGTTTATTAGAGTTATTAAGAATTACTAATTATAAGTTATTATATAATTAATAGGTTTAAACGCCGGAGCTACCTATAACTATATTATACTCCTCCTAAAGGATAGTTATTTATATATTATATAATTAGTGGATTTAGACGCTAGAGCTACTTATAGCTATATTATACTCCCTTTAAAGGAAAGTTATTTATACGTTATATAATTAATAGGTTTAAACGCTAAAGCCGCTTATAATTATATTATACTCTTCTTAAAGGATAGTTATTTATATGTTATATAAGCTAAAGCCGCTTATAATTATATTATACTCCTCTTAAAGGATAGTTATTTATATATTATAACGTTCTACTTAGAAACTATTAATATTAGTTTTCTAAATAGCGTCTAATTATATTCGCGTAATAGTATTTTAATTACTAAGAAAGTTTATTATAACTTTACTAATTCCTTATCTTATTTATTTACTATTTACTGGGTTCCTAAATAGGTACCTCCTAGGAGTAGTATAATTTATCTAATATTAATCTTAATTACTATAGCGTTATTAATATCTATCTTATTAATAGGATTCCCGTAAGGATTATAGACTAAGAGAATAGCTTAACTATATATATCTTATCCCTAATAAGGAAGTAATATATTTATAGGCTATTAAATAGGAATTTAGAAAGGGGACTTAAGAGTTTAAATATTAAATATATTAAAATTAGGATTTCGTTCTTAATAAGAAAGTAGTATACTTATAAGCTATTAAATAGGAATTTAGGAAATAGACTTAAGAGTTTAAATAAGGGAGATAAATTTAATAATAAATACCTTAAAATTAGGACGTAGACTATCCCTATTAATTTACAAGTTAAGGAGCTAAATAATAGACCCCTTATATTCTTACCTCTTAAAACTAGGAGTAGGCGATATTATTTTTATATTAAATAAAAGTAATATCTTTATATAAGGTATTATTATACCTCTATTTATTCTTTTCCTCTTCTAAGTATCCTCTTATAACTTAGCCTTATATTTAATAGTAGCGTTAAGCTTAATAGGCGCTAACTTTATATATACTATCTTATCTCTAGCTTTTATTATAGTAGCCGCGGCGTTAAGCTTAATAGATATTAACTTAATATATATTATCTTATTCTTAACTTTAATTTCTTTATTTACTCCGGCGTTAAGATTATACTCTCCTTAATTTATATATTCTTTATTAATATAAATATTATATATAATATATTATTATATAAGATATTTATTTCCTTTCTTATTATAATATATTAATTACTTAATATTATAGAATCCTGTATTTATCCCCTCTTATTTATATATCTATTAATAGTTAAATATTATTTTATAATATTTTAATATAAGGGTAGTTTTTATTATATATCCTTTTTAAATATACCCCGCTATTAATCCTTTATTAATAAAAATTAAGGATTATCTAATAATATAAGTCCTTATTATAATCTTAAATATCTTTATTATAATAATAGTCTAAGTTAATAAAAAATCTAGGTATATAAGAGGTTATATATTTTAATTCTAGGGGTTAAAATTTTCTATAAGCTTATTATAAAAAAGTCTTAATTTAAATACTTTATTAAATTCTCCTTTATTTATATTATATTATTACCTTATATTTCTAGTAATTCTCCTATTCTTCTTTAATATCTTATTAGAAATATAAAATATATTCTTATAGTAATATTCTATAAATTATTATAATATTATTTATAAAGTTAATAAAGGGAAGGTTAATAATAATCTTAATATAAATTTTAAAAGTAAAAATAATATTTATATAATACCGCGTCTTCTTAATAATGCTTAGCTAGTAATTTTTAATATCTATTCAAGCTATTAAAGGCCCTTAATAGGTAAGCTTAAGAAATAATACCTTAAAAGATATAGCGGGGATTCTTAATACCTATTTAAATTATTAAAGGCCCTTAATAGATAAGCTTTAATTCCCCTAATTACTTTATTTAATATTATTAGCTTAATATAATAAAATTATTACTCTCTTTTAAATTTCTAAATTTCTCTTATTAACCTCTTTTTATACTTTAAGTTATACTTAGTAATTAACTCTTTTATATTATTTAAATCCTTAATATTATATTAGGTATTATAAGCTAATCCTTATACTTTCTACTTTATTAGATATTTTATTAATAGTTTTATTTAAGCGGCCTTTTAACCTTATTATTTATTAATTAAAAAGCCTCTCTATTTTATAATAATTATAGGTTCCTTTTTTATTATTATCTATAATTATACCTTAACCTTCTTAATATAGTCTTTAATATAAATCTTCTTTAATAGGTCTAAGCTCTAATATTAACTAATATAATAAAATATATAACCTAGAACTTAGGAATATTAAGCTTATAAGTTAGATTTCAATATCTTATAAATATCTTATAAGGACCCGCTCTTTAATTAAATAATTTTAAGTTAATAAATCTAAATAAATAATATCCTTTATATAGCTTAATAAAAGCGGAATCATCCTCATTTATAATAAGTAACTTATATTTAAAGTTATATTAAATTTTAGCGTTTACTACTGTAAAAGTAAGTATATCTATTACCTCTTAATAATTCCTATTCTTATTATCTATAATACTTATCTAATTCTACGCTATATTATTATTAAAAGAAGTTCCTTTATTTAATTTTATCTTATATAATATCTTATTAGGGGCTTTCTCTATTAAAGTATTTATTAAGTTATTAAGAGTACCCCTTAAGATTATAAAGAACTTATCTTATAATTTACTAAGAAAGTATATAATATAATACCTTAAAGTAATTTTAATTATCTAATTTATATACTTTAATTATTTATTAGATTATAGGTAATAGGCTATAAAGATTATAAGTTTTATTCCTAAAGCTTTAAAGATAGCTTTTTAAAGAATAGATAGAAACTTCAAGTCTCTATTAAAGATAATTACCTAAGGTATATCCTAATTAATTAAGGTATATAAGGGTTTAATTACTTAATCCTTAATATCCTAGGTATCCTTACCTATAATTATTATAACTCTTTTAGAGAACTTATTAATAATAGATATAACTATATTATACCTATTTTTAACTACTAGTAATATTAATATAATATTAATTATAATTGTATAAAATATTAAAGTAGGAGTTATAATTAATTTTATATTATTATATATTTAATACTACTTTATTTAATTAAGCTAGTAATTAGGATAATATAATATATAGCGTCTTAACTATTAAACTAGGTACCTTATATAAAAGGATTCTAATACTTATTTATATATTTAATAGAAATCGCTATAACTTCTATTATTATATATAATTTAAAAGATTTTTTACTTAATTTTTTTAGGAATATAAAGTTATTCCTTATTATTTATCTTATTAATAAAGTATATTAACCTATCTTAAAGTATAAATTATATATTTAAGACTTAAATAATTAAAGTATTAATATTAATATCTTTTATTTATAAATAATTCTTTTCCTTTATTAATAACTTTATAATTTTACATTATTTCTTATTATTATAATATACCTCTATTAAGTTAATATAATAGTCGTCTAATATTTTAATTATAATAAAGTTATAGATATATATATCCCTTATTATATAATAAGCCTTAATAAATCTCTTATATTCTTTATTACTTAATCCTTCCTTAAAGTAATATATAAATACTTCTTTAAAGACGCCTAGTTTATTAGTATCTAATTATCCCTCTTATTTATAAAGTAATTAAGATAAGATATCTAGAATTATATTTTACCTTTTTAACTTCTAATAAATATTAAATTTATATTATAAAGTATATTATAATATATATATTAAATAAAGATTTATCCTATTTAAAAGGGAGGATAAGAGTATAATCTAATATATAATATCTATTATAATAGAGTAATTAATAAAGATAATTATTTTCTTTATTAAGATTTATATAAGGAGGTATAAAATCTTCTTTAATATTTGTATTATTATAGTGACTTTTAACTTTATTAATTAATAATTCTTTTTAGCTTTATTAAGTAGTTTAAATAAAAATATAATTATTTATATACTTAACTTAGGATATTTATTTCCTTATAAATCTCCTTTAATATAATATATATATACTTTAAATCTATGCCTTTTAAATTTATTAATATTAATATATATCTATTGCTATAAATCTTTATAATAGAGGTATATTTATAAGGTAAATATTTTTTAAAGTATTTAGAAAGACTCTTTCTCCTCTTTTATTAATATATACTTTATGTTCTTTAAGTATACCTTACGCGTATATCCCTCTTTAGTTAGCGAGCCCTTTAATAACTAAGTTTTTATATTTAAAATAACTTACTAATCGATATAAAGTAATTAATATTATAATATAATTAATTAATTATATTAATATATATTTTAAGTATTTTAAGGCTATTAAGGAAAAGGATATTCTTAATAACTATTACGCATTCTTTTATAATAATTAGTTTAAGAGTATTTACTCTTTATTTAAGTAGTATAATTAAGGGATATATTAAGAAAGATTTCTAGGGCTCTAATATAACCTTTAACTTAATAAAAAGGATAAAGATCTTCTTTAAGTACTTAATATAATTATTTTATAAGTAGGAGAAAATAATATTATTATTTATATAATACCTTATAAAGTTCTTAAAATTATATAGGAAAGACTCTATCTTTCTTTATATATATAGAATAGATCCTTTATATCCTATTAAAGTAATATTATAATGCTCTAATCCTTAATAAAAGATTATTATAAACTTATATTAATCCTCTTTCTTTATTAGGAAGAGGTAAAACTATCTATTATAATTAACTATATTAAGGTATATACAACCTTAGATATATAATATAATATTATTTTATAATAGTAATAGATAATGATTAAAGATTATAATTTAATTAAAACCTTATATATTTATTATTATATAGCCTTTATACTTAGGCTTTTTATTTAGCCCCTTATATGCTATCTTCTATATAATAAAGATTAGAAAAGTAAATAGTAATAATATTATAAATGATAATATCTTTCTTTATTAATATATTTTATTAAATTCCTTATTAATTAAGGCTTAGGCGTTTAAGCTAAGAGGATATACTTTATTACTTAATTAAATAAATAATAATTATTAATCTATTATTATAAGTACTATTAATTATTTAAATTTAGGGAGGTTAATAATATCTCTTAAATCTTCCTAAATCCGTAACTACTAGAGATAACCTGTTTATTCTTAAGATTAATAAATACTTATTAAGATTTAAGGATATTATTATTAATTAGTATATTAGCCTTTAAATTATTAATTATATATATCTTAAGTAAACTTTATAATTACCTCCTCTTCCTCTAATATTTAACCTTTTATAAAAAAGGAAATTATCGCCTATTCCTTTATAAAAAATAATCTAATCTTATACCCCTTAAGATTATAAAAGACTTATAAGTTTAAATATTATAATAAGGGATATATTTCTTTATATATTACCTATTAATTATATTTATATTATAATTAATATTAAGATATATAGATTCTCCCTTATTAAATTTAATAAAACTGATTCGTCTAAATAGGTAATATTATAAGTGGAAAGAAGTCTTAATATTAATAGATAGAACTGCGTCTAATTTAATTACCTTTAATAGTATTATATTATTAATTAAAGACTTTAATAGTAGTAGCTATTATTCTATCTTCTTAATAATTTCTTTATATTAGTAAGTCTTTATCTTAATATATATATATAATTAATTATTAGACTTAAAATCTATTTAATAAATATAATAACTAAATTTCTATCCTATTTTAATAGATAAGATATAGTATAAAATAGTAATGAAATTAATATCTATTTTATCTTCCCTTTTATTAGAAATTTCTTCTTTATTATAACTTTCTTTAAATATATTATAGAATTATTCTTTATTAGTATTATAATATACTGAGGACCTTATACTATCTTAGTTATAAGTAATATAATAGCCTTTAGTATTATTTATTAAGTTCTTTAATAGGTATTTATTAAAGTATACCTCTTAGGATTAAGGTATAGGTATATTACTAGTATTCTAATTATTATAATATTACTTTAAAGGGTAATACTAATAGTCATTATAATTCTTACTTTAGTTTTAATAAGGATATTATCCTTAATAGGGCTAGATGTTTTTAGTAGTAATTATAAATAATTATTTTAATACTAGTAATATGTTTTTAGAAGGCTATTATCCTTCTTATAACCCTTATACTTATTATTATTATTAGAAAATCGGTAGAGGTATTAATAGTTAATTACTTTATATCTATAATTTTAGAAAGTAAGCCGGCTATCTATATTAATTAAATATAGGAGGGAAACTAGGAGGCTACTATTAATACCTAATTGTTAAGTAGTATTAAGTAGGTTAGTTATAACCTTAAGGAGTAAAAGGTCTTCTTAAAGGAAAAGGATATTATTATTAAGGCGGTAAACTCTAATAGTATAATAAATTATTATACCTACCTTAGTATTTATTTAGATTAGATTTATCCTTATTAGATTAGTCTTAATTCTTATCTCTATTCTTATTAAATTAATCTTAAATCCTATCCCTTTCCTTATTATAATTATATACTTCCTTATATTAATCTTCATCAGTAATTCGGGGACCCCCGCCCTGGCAGCTCGGGAGGCCCGTACGGGCATACATGGGCCCGGGGGGTTATCGTGCTAGCCCTAATAGGAAATTAATATATTTTTAGCGCGCTATTATAAACTTACACTGATTTTCTATACTATGTCAAAATTACAACTAAAACAAACTATAACTGGACTAGCTATAATATTCTAAAAACTACGCCTTAAGAGAAGTCAGTAGGTCTTTTTTTTTTGAGGCGCAGTTTTTAGAATATTACAGCTAGTCCATTTTTAGGTTTTTTTAGCTGTAATTTTGATATTGTATAGAAAATTAGTATAAGTTTATAACACCGCGCTAAGATATATTAATTTCCTATTAGGGCTAGCCCGATAACCCCCCGGGCCTCCCGAGCTGCCAGGGCAGGGGTCCCCGAATTGCCGATGTTCCTTTTATTAATAGAGATAATTCTAGAGTTCCTTATAATAGTTTAAGTCTTTTATAAATTATTATAATATTATTTATAAAGTTAATAAAGGGATAGTAATTTATAGCTTTATATTAAGGTAATTTTATATTTAAGTTAATTAAGTATCTTTATCTTTTATACCTACTTAGATAATAAACTTAACTACCTTTTAAATATAGCGTACGGGGTCCCTCTAATTATTAGTATTATAAAGAATATATATTTCCTTTATTAACTATTTAAGTATTAATAATATAAAAATCTTAAATTACTCTTATAAGTATATTAATATTCTTTTAAATTTAGTTTAAAGTTATTATATTATATCTCTTTTATTAAGACCTAATATATTAAGTTATTATAATATTACTACTCCTTTAAAGTAAGATAATAAATTTTATTTAATTATATCTTTACTTTTTATAATAGCGTAGTCTTCTACTTATTAATAAAAAGTCTATATTTCTCTATAAATTATTTCCTTAAACGCGAAAATTATATCTCTTATACTATATAATTCTTCTAAGTTAGGATAGAAAAATCTAAGATTAATATTTCTAAATTTACTATTACTATTATTATTATATTAACTAGTAAATTAGCTTATTAAGCCTATTAGGCTAGGAGGTCTTAATCTACCTCTTAATAGGCCTTAACCTTTTTATTATTAAGTAAAGGTAGCTACTATTACTTATAAAATAGTATATAAAGTATCCTAATTAACCCTTAAAGATAGAGGATTAGATCCTTTAACTCCTCTAGGATTAAGAGCTTATATACTACTTATAATAGCAGCTTATAAAATATTTATAAGAGGAACTAATATATTTTGAAAGATCCTTAGTTCTTAATTTTATATATTATTACTTATTAATTTAAATCCTTATCTTATATTATAAGTATTATTATTTATCCCTTTGAAAAGTCTTTAGCCTTTTTTAAATCTTAAGTTATAATACTTAAAACTTAAGCTTACTATTCTAAGCTTTAAGAAGAAACTTTTAATAATATTAATTATTAAGTATATCTTAATAGGAAAAGTCTATTATAAACTCCTTAATAATATATCTCTTATAAAAGGAGCTATAAATAGACTAGAATATATAAATAATAATAATAAAACTATTCATTTTAATTTTAATATTATAAGTACTTCAATTTAGAGAGTAAAAGCCTTCTAGATTATAGGAATTATTAATTTAGCCTTATTATTTAAAGTATTAATATCTAGTATCTTAATTTAAGGTATTTAAGATTCCTAGATTATTAGAACTATTAATTTAATAGGAATAATCTACTTCTTTACTCTAGCTTTCTTTAGAGACTTCTAATAGTAGTTTATATTAAGGTAATATTAGACTCCCTTTATAAAAGTAGAGGCTACTTCTATTAATAAACTACTTAATCCTAAACTATAATTCTATAAAAGTATAAAGTCTTATTAAAGATTATATAGGCTTAATCCTATAAGCTTAATAGGCTTATAAGGAAGATACTAATAAGGCTCTAATAGTATTAATTCCTCTTTATATTATTATAAGCTATTAAGTTTAATTTATAAGACCTTTACTTAGCCCTCTAATTCCTTAATATATATATTTAAAGTATTAATTATAACTTATATATTAATAATTATATTAAGTATAAATTTAATTATAGCTACTATCTACTTATATACTTTATATTATTAGATAATTAATTTATTAAGCTTCTTTCTCTTCTTCTCTTATATAATTATTATATTACGCTAAGTAATAATATTAATAGTTTATCTTATATAGTAATATAATATTAAAAGAATCTATTAAAAGTTAATAAATATATTAATAGAGAGCTATTTAGGGGTTTACCTTTATATAATAATTAATATTATAATAGCTATTAGTATATTAGGTATAAGGAGGAGCCTTACCTTTAATATAATTATTAAGCCCTTTTAAAAGATAAGTCCTATAAGGTAAATCTAAATTTACGCTGCGGAACGGGGCGGGGCGGGGCGGATAGGTACCCTTGGAACCCGCCCTGTTAAGAGAGGGGCGGGGCGGGTACCCGCTCTAGGTAATAGCGGGTACCCGCCTACTTACTAATAAGTAAGGCCTTATTTAGAACCTAAATTTTATTTTAATCTTTATCCTAATCCTCTTTTAATAGGGGAGGAAAGAGATATATAGCTTTCTACTATTAAGTTAATTAATATAATAAAATATAATTAAAATTACTATTTTTAAAAACCCTTATAAAATTATTAAATATAATAGCGGGTATTTATTTACTTATTAATAAGAGAGACTTTATCCTAGATATTTATATAAATCCTTAGGAAATCCCTATAAAATTATCTTAATCTTTATCTTAATCCTATTTTAAGAGGTACTTAAGTAGGATAAAGCCTCTTCCTCTTATAAAATTTAATATTATAAAATATAAGATATAAATTTTATTAAGGATTATAAATCTAATTTATATATTATAATAAAATTAAATTAAGATATAAAAAATAATTAAATTCTTAATTAATTATATATCTTTTTGTATATATAATATACTTGATATAAATTATAATTAAATTTATTATTAATATAGTAATTAATCTTCTTATTTAGCTAAATTTATATATAATTTACTTTTAAAATATCTTATTAAGTAGGCTTTAATAGCCTCTTATATAATAATAATAAAGGATTAAAATCATAAATTACTTTTAAATTTATATATAACTTCTCTTAATAATCTTTAAAATAGGGCTTTTAGGATTAATAGTTTTATTAATTTCTAATATTATTAAATCTCTCTTAATATTATAATTATAAATTAATTAATATAAAGATTAAGATAATCAAGTATTAAGTAGAATAAACTTACTTCCTTTCTTATATTTATATTTAACCTTTATTATTATTATAGGCTTAAATCCTTAAGACTTAATCCTTATAATTATATTATATTAATTAAGAGTAACTCCTAATACTTATCCTTTAATTACCTACTTTATAATAAACTTATATTCCTTTAATTTATATTTTATTACTAGCTTTTTATTCCTTAATATTATAAAAGGTTAAGGGGATACTTTACTTTTATAATCCTTCTTTTATATTCTTTATTATATTATCTCCTTTTATATTACCTTCTTATTAACCTTTTTAATTAATACTTTTAATAATTAAGGTATATTAATATTATCCTTTAAGGATTTAAAATTTAATTTAAAAGACTTTTTATTATTTCTTTTCTCTTTATTTAAATTTTCCTCTTTAATTATTAATATAACTCTCTTCTTACCTTTATCTTACTTTTTATCCTATAGATAAGTTATACTTATAATATTATTAATATTAGGATTTATTATTTTAATTTATACTTATTTACTTTTATTTAAATTTATAATTATAGGTTATATAAAGCTTTACTTCTTTATCCTATTTATCTTCCTTTAAAGGATACTTAATTTCGCGCTTATTAAGATATTTAACTTCTTCTTCCTTAAGTTCTTTAATATTAGAGAAAGAGACTTTAAACTTATATTATTTTATTAATAAATTAAATATATAATTTAAAATTATTAAAAGTAGAATTACTTATTCTTATCCCTCTTAATAAAGAAATATATAAAGTAAGAGGTAATTTAATAGATATTATATAAGGACTTAAGGTAATTAAAGGGGATATAATTATTTTATAATAAGAGTAAGATTTAATATTATAAATTAACTTAAATTCTTTATAATAATTATTTAAGCTTAAGGGAGGTAAAAGGTAGGTATTAATAGTATACTCTTAAAATTCCTTAAGCGCGGATTATCTTAAAGACCTTATAAGAAGATTTTATACCTTTAATTTACATAAGTCCTAATTTCCTAATAATAGAGACTATTTAAGTAATAGATTAAGATTATTTAAATAATTATAAATATTATTACGCGTTTTTAATAAGAAGTTTATTAAATTAATAAGGAATAATTTTATAAATTAATATATTTATTATTATAAGTATTACTTTTATTAAAAGAGATATCTTATATATTAACCTCCTTATAATTATTATTAAAATTATTAAGCTCCTTATTTAATTAAGACTATTATAATAGATATAATAAGAAATATAAATAATCTTAAGGATTTAAATTAATTTTTATAATAAAAAGTATATATTTAATAATAATAAATAAATAATAATAAGGGTAAATAGTACTTAATCTTATATATAATAAAATATAAATTTAAAGTAAGATTAACTATTAATATATTTATTAATATTAAATATAAAAACCTCCTTAATCTTTATTAAAGTATTATATTAATTATATTTTTTATTATTATATATTATTACCTTCTATTAATAAGCTCTAGATTTATATATAATTAATAAGGTATATTATAAATTAGGGATAAAGAAAATTTATCTTTACTCCTAAATATATACTTAATAATAAGATTTTATAAAATAAAGCTAAGGATAAATAAAAGTTAATCTATTATAATAAATAGATATAAAATTATATATCTTTTAAATCCTATATAAACCTTAGGATATATTTAGGTTAATTAAAGCTAAATTATTATATAAATTAATAAATATTATATATTATTCAAATATATCTTTCTTATATCTTATATAAGTTATATATCCTTTTAATTAATTGTTACTTATTTTATATAAATTATATAGAGGTTTATAATTATATTATTATTAAATTTAAATTTAAGGTGTATTAAGATTTATATTAAAATTCTTAAATTATTATTACCTCTATTACCTCTTATAATATTATTAAAGTATATAATTATAAATAATACTTAATCTTTTTAAATTTAATATATATAATCTTATAAATTAAATAAATAAATGGTATTTAAGTTATTAAAAGTATATCAATTTTTTAATGTTACTTAATTTCCTAGATTATAATAACTTTAATTATTAAAATATATTTAAATTTAAATAAATATATATAGATATACTATTATTCTTCCTTTATATAACTTTTATTATAATAGACTTTATCCTTAATTTAATTAGCTTAATAAGGATCTTTTATTATTTACCTTTTATTATAATAGTCTTTTTCCTTAATATAAATAGCTTAATTAGACTCTTCTAACTAGTTTTATAATAAATAGGTTAATATTATAAAAGTTAAGACTCTCTATTATTACTATTATTCTAATTATTATTATAAATTAAATCTATATTAATAATAACCTTATTAATAGTCTTATTTATTTATAATTTAGATAGAGTAATAATAGGTATTTAAATATTTTTATAATTAATTTAGGGCTCTTATAATAATTAATTAATATTTAAATAATTTTAATTATTGAATTCTTTATTATTTAAAAGATTTAAGTTAATAATAATAAAATTATTAATAAGCTTTAATTTAATTATTAAAGGTATTATAATTAAAAGTTTAAGATAATAAGAATATAGAATTAAAAGGAAGGGAAAAATATAATTAATAAAGTAATATATTTATTAAATTTAATAATATAAATCCTAATATTTATTAAATTTATATAATTCCTTACTTATTTTCTATCTTTTTATAATTTCCCCTTTATAATAAATTATATTACTTCCTTAATTATCCTTAAATTCTCTATTATTTTATAATATCTTAAATAAGTAATTTTAATATAAGTAAGATTAATAGTAATAATTAGATTTCCTTAATACCTTTCTTATAAGAGGCTGATTCCTTTAATTAAGCCTTTATTAAGAAGGGGTAAGATATTCCTTATTATTTATATATTATAGAAATAGCTAAGAAGTTCTTTAATTAATATTATAAGTAATAATAATATACTTATATAAAGAGTTTATTAGGAAAGAAGAAGGATATTAATATTAACTTTTCTTAAATATTTAAGAAGTAAAGTAAAGAATAGGAGTAATATTATATTAATATTATAATTTATAATAAGGAACCTAGGATTATTTATATTAAATATATATTTATATATTAATAAAGATAAATATAAGAAGTAATAAAAAGACCTATCTAACTTTTAAAGTATATAAGAAAATATCTTAAATAAGAGGAATAAAATTAATTTAATTTAAACTTAATTTTTATTAATAGGTTTATTTATATTATTTAAGAAAGGATTAAGATAATTAATTAATTTATTATTAAGAATTCAAAAAAAAATTTAATATATAATTATTTAATAATTAATAAGTAATAATTATTAACTTTAATAATTAATTTATATAAATAATAATATCTCTTAATCTTTATATATAAAGTATAGATAATATAGAAATATAATAAGCTTTTAAATATCTTAATACTTAAATTAATTTTTTATTATTATTAATAGTTAAGAATTAAATTATATAGAAATTTATAAACTTTAAAGCTTATTTACTTAAAGATTTATTTATTAATAGGATAAAGATTACTTTAATACGTAACCTTTAATCTATTAGAAATTAATAGAGTTATATAATTATAAATATATACTTTATTAATTAAAATTAATAATGTTATAAGGTATTTATTATATTTAGATATATAAAAGGGAAGTATAATAGTCTTAATTTAATATTATATTTAATAAAGGTTATTAATTACTTTAATTTAAATAAGTAAATTAATATAATTATAATTAATAATACTTCTAATAATATTATAATATATAAAAATCTCTTAATAATAATAAAAGATACTATTAAATTTAAGTAATTTAAGATTAAACTTAAGAAGGAATTATATAAAACTTATATAAATTTAAAATATCTTTTAAATATAAGGAGTTATTATATCCCTTATTTATTATATATTATTTAACTTATACTTAAGGAGTTATTAGGTATAATTAAAGTATTATTAATTAATTAAAATTTCTAAAGAGATTAAGATAAAAAGAAGGATTAGGTAAGATTAAATATTATAAGTTAGAAAGAGCCTAATATATTATTTAACTTAATAAAAGTATATAATACTTTCCTATATTTTATCTTAATCTTTATATTATATAAGACTTTTATAATAACAATTTATAATAATAGATTTATAAGGTTACTACCTTTCTAAATAATAATAATATATAGTATAAAAAGTTCTAAGAAATCTAATAATCTTATAATTAATAAAGGTAAAAAGATATTAATTTATAATAAAATTAGGGAACTTATAATAAGAGCTAGCCTAATAAGTTTATAATACTTAAACTTTTTTAAGATATAATAAGTAAATAAGATTTAATATATTATATATTTATTTAAACTTGAAAAATTAAGGATAATTATAAGTAAATTTTTCTTATAAAATAGAGTTATACTTTAGCTTAATAATTTAATATAAAATTAGGTTAATTATTTAATTAAACTCTATAATTCATTTTATTAATATATTTAAATAATAGGAAGCTTAAGGAAGTTAATAATATATAAGGTATTCTAAGTATATAATACCCTATTTAATTATTTAGAAGAAGAGGCGAGAAAGTTATAAAGGAAGAGAGTTCCTTAAAAAAGAGATATATTAAAAGGTTTAAAAAAGGTAAGCAAGAAATTAATTAATTATTATATAAGGATAAAGTTATTATTAGGAGGCTTATATAATATAATAACTCTTCTTAATCTTAATATAAAGGAAGTAGTTTTAAATAATAAAATTAAAAATAATAAAGATAAAATATAGGAAAAATTTTTATTAAAGTAAACTTAAGATTTAATATTATAATTCTTAATTAATTATTTAATATTAAAAGTTTTATTAATAATAAGATTTAAATAAAGATACCCTTAAGTAATTTATTAAAATTAAGAAGAAATTGTTTAATAATATATAAGAAATAAATAAGGAGATTTATAATTATTATAATATAAATATAATATCTTTTATCTTAATCTTTATCCTTATTCTTAATATATAATAGATTATAATAATAATATAAAGACCTTTCTTAATTAATAGAAAAACATTTCTCTAATATATAATTATCTATTTTATATAATTTATAATATCTTAATAATATTATTGATTAATATTAACTATAAGCGTATCTCTAATATAATTAGAAGATTATATAATTTGATTAAAGCTTTTATATTAGAAACCTTCTTAGCTATGATAATAATTAATTAATTTTAAGTAATAGAGAATAATAATTTAATAATATAATAGGATCTAAAGATATATAAAATAATATTATATAAAGAGTATTAAGAAGAGGTTAAATAATAAATAAATACTATTAATAAGAGTAAAGATAAAGATTCAATTAATAATTAAGATAAAGGCGGGGAGCTTAATAAAATTCAAAAAGATAATAATAATAATTAAGGGGAATTTAATTATAGATAAGTTATAAATATCTTAGAGGTATATAATTATAAAAGGGACCTTCTAGAAAATCTTATAACTATATAAGAAAATAAATAAATAAGTATAAGAGATTATAATTTAAAGTTATAAATAATATTCTAGTATTACTTATTATATTATATAACTTATTATTATATAGGATATATTCTAATTAAAAGTAAGCTAGTTAATAAAGTATATATATTTAAGATAAGACTTTATTATTAATTAACTATTAATTATTAATAAAAGATTATATAATATATTAGCTTTAAGATTTAAGCTAGAGTTAAATAGAGATAGTAGATTATTATTTAATCTTAGGAAATAAAGAAGGTATTATAAATAGATTAATTAGAAAAGTAGATAAAAAAGTTAATAAATAAGAATAAAAGAATATAATTATATTAAATCTTATATATATATAAATTAAGTAAATCTCCTTTTATAATAAAAGTAATAATTAAAATAATTAAAATAATTATAAGAAATAGTTAATAAACTTTAATTAAATTAATCTTCTACCTATTAAGAAGCCTAAGAATTAATTAAAGTTTATAAGATCCTTTTATCCCCTTAATAATATTATCTATTTTAAATTATATATAATTAATTAATACTTTATATATAGTTTATTAATAGTCCTATTCTTAGTAATATCCTTTAATTATTATATAAAAGGATACTTCTTAGGGCTTATAAGTATATTAAATACCTTATAAGCGCCTATATTATTAAGATTAAATTAAAAGTTATATTACTTATAATTATAATCCTTAGGTTACATATTAATATTAAAGGATAATATTAATTAATTATTAAAGTTTTAAACTTAAACTTTATATTTATTTATATTATAATAATTTTAACTTTTTTACTCCTTAAGTTTATATTTAAATATCTTTATATTAAGTTATAATATTAGGTTTTATTATAAAGTTAGCTTTAATAAAGTAAAGATATTATATAATATTAAATTAATACCTTATAATAAATATTAATAGCTATTAAAATAGGGGTAAGATAAAGATTAAGATAAATCTTCTTATCCTCTTCTTTAACTTTTAATAATAGGAAAACTTTTTATATATATAAGTATAAATATTATACCTATTATAATATTTAAATTTTAAGTATAAGGATTTAAGTATAGACTTTTATATATTAAAGATAATTAAATAATAAATAGCTAGTTTTATTAATTATATTAATGATTTTTATTTATAAGAGCCTATCTTTAAATAATTTCTTATATTTAAATTCCTTTATTACCTCTTTATTCTCCTCTTTATCTTATTTAAGTTATACCTTAAATATAATATTTATAATAATATTAATATTATTAGGATTATTTAAATCTATTACTTTATAATCCTATTAAAGTTAACTCCTATTATTATATATAATAATATATCTATTTATACTTATATCAGTCCTAATTATAATTACTAATATATATAACTTATTAATAATATTAATATATTAATAATTAAAATCTTAATATTTAAGATAAAGATTAAGATAGATTAATAATTAATAATTAATAATAACTTTTATTATAACTTATTTAAGATTTAATTTCTTTTTTATAATAAAAGTATCTTAATTATTATAATTCTTTATTATAATTTTCTTCTTATAATTAATAGCTTTATAGTTAATTTCTTTAACCTTTTTAATAAAGAGCTCTTTAATTAAATATCTAATTTAATAATTTTAAGATTTAATAATATCTAAATATTAATTAAGGGCTTTAATAGCTTTATATAATATTTATAAAACTTTAGCCTTATATTTATATCTATTATATTTAGGCGCTATAATGTTACCTCTTATTATTAGATTATTAATTTTTTATTTTATCTATATTATTATCTTAACCTTAAGGATATAAATTTATAATTTAATAATATTATTATATAGACTACTTATAATAGTACTTAATAATATAGCGTAATAACAATAATTATATTTAAGGATTATAATTAAAAGGAGGATAAAGAGTTAAAACTTAGGCCTTAATTATATTAATATTATATTAAGTACCTGTATAATATTAGCTAAAATAGTATTAATATAATTTATAATAAACTTCTAATAAATTAATCTAATTAATATAAAAATATCTTAAGGAAGTTTATTCTTAAATATATAATAAATTATAATCCTTCTTAAATTCTTCCTAGAAAATAATTAAGATAAAGATTATAATAATTATTTATAAACTTCTAAGAGGTATTTTCTTAAATATTATAATAACTTATATATAGATTTTATAAGATGTATAAAAATAATATTTAAATATTAAGATTTCTATTTTTAAATATTATTATTAAGTATTATTAATTATTTAATAATAGAAAGCTTAATATCTCTTTTATCTCCTACTAAAAATAGTTTAGGATAAAGATTAAGATAATTTCTAAGGGACTTCCTAGGGATAATTTAGGGGTATTCGGGGTAGATTTACCCCTATTAATAAGTAGACTTACCCCTATTAATAAGTAGCGGGTACCTGTTTTTTTAACGGGGCGGGGCGGGTAGAGACCTTTATAACCCGCCCTGAAACCCGCCCCGCCCAGCTCTAAGGCGGGTACCCGGAGCAGGTACACGGACCCGTTCCGTAGCGTAAATCTAATATATTATTATTATTAGTACGCTATCTTAGAGTAAGTATATATAAATATATATTAGAGTTAAAAGTTATAATTCTATTATATATTAGCTTATTAATAAATAATAATATAATAATAGTATACTTATAAAGTTATAATATATATATATAATAATAAGATATCTATATTATATATTACTATTACTATTACTACTATCTTATAACTAGTATAAGTACTTATAAGAGAGATTATAAGAATTATAAAGAAGATAAAACTTTAAGATAGGAAATTTATTAATATATATATAATTAAAGTTATATAATTAATAATAATAGATATTAATCTTCTATCTTATTTTATATTAAATATTAATAGAGATTAATATATCTATTATTATATCTTAATATATTTATCTAATAGGAGTCGCGTATTATAATATTATTAATATACTAGAAAATACCTGTAAAAATCCAGATTTTTACGGGTATTTAGGTATTTCACTCCTACTACCTAGTAATTGTAAGTCTTGGCGTAGTTAGATATATAGACTTCGATATATAAATTAATAAATTAGTTATATCTTTTGTAGTAATAAGCTAATTGATATTATTTTAGGATATATATACTCCGTAGGCCTATATATATTATTTGTACCATTTATATATATATTATATATAGTAGGCGTTAATTGATTAGTATGTTAAGGTATACTTAGGTATATTAATAACGTCTTAATAAAGTTAGATATATGGATTTAAGTATATAAATTAATGAAATTAGTTATATCTTTTATATTAATAAGCCGATTAATGTTAATTTAGGATATATATATTTCGTAAGCCTATACGTATTATTTATACCATTTATATATGTATTATATATAGTAGGTATTAATTAGTTAGTATATTAAGATATATTTAGGTATATTAGCAACGTCTTAGTATAATTAAATATATAGACTTAGGTATATAAACTAATAGAATCAGTTATATCTTTTATATTAATTAGCTAATTAATGTTATTTTAGGATAGATATAATTTTATAGGCCTACAAGTATTATTTACATAATTTAGATATATATTATAATAAGTAGATATTAATTAATTAGTATATTAAGATATACTTAGATATATTAGTAACATCTTAGTAACGTCTTAATAATATCTTATCGTACGGATTTTAGTTATAAACTTATATTTCTATATATATCTTTTATATTAATAAACGGTATAACATAATTTTTATATTATTAAATACTAGAGGATAATACGTATCTTTTAGTATTAACCAATTAAAATTATATACGTAGGTATATACGTACGTATAATATATAAAAAAGTCGAGTTTTAATATTCATATTAATCTAACAGCGATTAAATAGGGGTACTTCTCTAGTAATATATTAACTAAATCTATTTAGGATCTTAATATCTAGATATTCTATTATAATAAAGAGATACCTATTATCTACTATTATATTTATTATTTAATATAATATATTAATAATAGGTAATAGGTAATAGTATATTATTATATTATTATTATATTATTAGTATAAGTTATTAGTATAATATTATAAAGAATTTTATAAAGATTTAGTTTACTATCAATATATATTATAATTATAATATCTTTATAAAGTAATAATAGTTTTATTCTATTATTAATATATATTATAGGCGTAACTATTATAAAATAAGTAAGATAGTATAATTATAAATACTTATATATTATTTACTTATATAAGGATATATTTTTTACGCGCTTATTAGATAATATTATTACTACCTTATAAAGGTTTTAATACGCGCGTATCTTATATATAATAGCTAATACTATTATAATAATAATATATTAAATAACTCTTTTCCCTTATTTTTTTTACTAGGTTTTAAGGTTTTTTAATAAGTATTTATATTATTATATTCCTAAGGATTAAGGCCTAGGAGGGAAGGTAATTATTAGATTATAAAATATATATATATATCTTATATACTATTATATAGCTTACTTAGTAAACCTTCCTTATAAATATAAGATAATATTAGTATAATATTAAGCTATATCTTAGCGGATATATATTATCTAAATACTCTCCTATATTTTCCTAAGTTCCTTAGAGATTAGTTCTAATATATATAATACCTAAGATATTAAGATATTATAGCTTATATTAAGTTCTATTACTTAACTCTATATCTTTTATACTTCTAAGCTACTAGCTTAGAGCTAGTAATATCTAGCCTTATAATTAAGTATTATTAAAAAGCCTTATAAGGCTTATAAATTTTATTTATTTATAATATTAAATTATTTTATATTTAAGAACTCTATTAATAAATAATAAATTCTTAATATTATTATAATTTAAGTAGATTAATAGCTCTTATATATATTATATAATAGGATTATAATTTATATATCTTATATATATAAAGTAATTAATATTTAAAGTTATAAATATACTTAATATTATATTATAATTCATTAAAGGTCTAAGTAAAAAGATTTAATAAAGATTTAACTTTTATATTAATATATCTTTAATTCTTTATTTAAATTCTTTTAATAATCTTTATTTATAATCTTTATTATACTTAATTTAAATATTAAACTTAAGTCTTAATAATAATTATATAACTTATAAGATAAATAATAAGATAAATAATAAGATATATTTATATTTATATTTATATTTATATTTTATACTCTACTATCTAGCTACTTAGAGCTAATAAGGGTAATCTATATCTAACTTATTAAAAAGGAAACTATAACTTATAAAAGAAAACTTCTATCTCTTATCCTATTTATTATAATACTTCTAGACCTCTAAATATTATATACTATCTTATTCCTTATATTTTATACTATCTTTTATATATCCTTTATTAAAGTTACTTATTACCTTACCTTTAATTATAGCCTATTTACTCCTATTATTCCTAAAGAGTTACTCCCTTATTAATATAAATTAATTAAGTATATCTTATTAAATAACTTATTTAATTATTAACTTTAATCCTTTTAAACTTAATATTATTTAATAGAAGTTATCTAATCCTATCCTCTTAAATATTAGCTTTCTCCCCTTTATATAATTAAGGTAAAATATAAGTATATATTTTATATCTTAATACCTCTAATTATATTTATAATTAATATTATTAACCTTAGGTATCCTCTTCTTATATAAGAAGGCGCGAAGCCCTATTTTCTTTATATATAATTAAACTCCTATTAAGCTCTTAACCTTAAATAGCCTTATATAAAGATTAACTTTTATCCCTTAGATCTCTCCTCTTTAGATTATTATTTTTATATAATTAGGGATCCCTTCTTAATATTTTAATTACCTCTCTTTCTATTTTTCCTTAACTTATTACTTAATTTCTTTAAGAATAAGCCCTTCTCCTCTCCCTTTTCTATTATCCTTAGAGGCTTAGGTTATTAATTTAATATTTATTCCCCTTATTATTTAGAGGATTCTTCTTACTTAAGATTATTTCTCTTTTATTAATATCTTTATAACCTTCTTTATCCTCCCTCTTTTCCCTTTTAACTTATAGTAGATCCTCGCGTTATCCTCCTTTATTAATAAGTAAATCCCTTATATTATTAATATTTATAATATTAATTAATTAAGGCTTATCCTTATTAATAGGACCCTTAACTTTACTTCTAATACCTATATACTTATTACTTTAAAGGCTTATCCTTAAATACTTATTTTATATAATTTTTAATATTATAATATTAGCCTTCTTTATCCTTAATATCCCCTTTAAGCTATATTATATCTTTATTATATAAGTTATTATTAATTTAATAATAGTATTATAAACTTATCTTACCTTATTAAATATAATATCCTATATTAAGTTAATAATAATTAATAAGGCTAGCCTTTATATTACTATCTTTAATTTTATCTTATTAATAGATAAGACCTACCTTAATTTATTATTAATATAGAGTTTAAGGATTTATATTAATACCTTTAAGTATATTATTAATACTTTAAAACTTATTATTACCTTTATATTAAATCTCTTTAAGCTCTTTAATAAATAAATTAGCTTATATTTATAAGGAGTAAAAGTTACCTTATATATATTTACCTAATATAAGTATATCTTATATATTTTAGTTAAGATCTTATAATTCTCCTTAACACTCTTATTATATATTATTAAGTAGATATTATTAATAAAGCCTTTAATTTATACTTAAAGCTTTATCTTTATATATTCCTTTATAAGCGGGGAGTTAAAGAATAAAAATAAGATTAATAAGATTAATAATTTTTAAGAAATCTTAATCTTAACCGCCTCTATTCTATTTATCTCTTAACTTAATATAATTATTATAGTCCTTTTTATTAAGAAGCTTTATATCTATCTTATAATAAAGATTAAGACCTCCTTCTTTCTTAAATTATATAATAACCTTTTATAAAAGATATTATTAAATACCCTTATAATATTTAATAATAATATACTTATTATATTAAACCTATTATAATTCTATATTATATACATTACTTCTACTATTATTTTAAGGGATATTATAATTAACCTTCCCTTCTTAATCTTTATTTATTATAAAGGTAGTAATTTATATTCCTTTATAAAGTTATTTAATTTCTTTATAACTATTACTTTTAATACCTTTCCTAGGATATTAAGTAAGGTAATTAGGTAATATAACTTTAACTCTAAATAGTCCTCCTTCTTTAATTTCTTTAAGATAATTATATTAGCCTTCTTAAACTCTATTAAATAATATTCTACTTTTGAGTAAGTTTAAAATAAGTATATAAAGTAAAGTAATAACTTTATTTCTATTATCCTTAAGATTTTATTTAAGATCTTATTAATCCTTAATATTTTATTTAATTTTAATTTATTAATTACCTTATAAACCTCCTTTTTAATAATCTTTATATCTATTATTAAGGGTATATTATATTAGAATCCCTAGGTATCTTTTAAATTTACCTTTAAGGGGGGAGGAAAGAAAGTCCTCCTTAAGACCTTTACCTTCTTTTAAAATAATATTATCTTAATTACTTCCTCCTTATTTATCTTAAAGATAGGGAACTTTAAGAGCTCTTAAGATAATATATTCCTTTTATAATCTTATTTTATTAATTTCTAGAACTTATTTAATAATTAAGAAGTCTTATATATCTTACTCTTAAAATAAAATACCTTTACTTTTTTTAAGACCTTTTCCTTTATTTTTTAAATTTTTTATTAAGTTTCTAGGCTCCTTTAATATCTTTTATAATTATATTTAATCTTAAGTTTTAATATTTATAACCTTTATATAATTCATATTTTAATAGGACTTCGCCTTTAGGTAGGGCTTTACTTATAATACTACCTCTTTTATAATCCTTATTAACCCTTTAAATATTTTAGATAACTAATTATCTATTTATTCTTAGATTATTAACTCCCCTTATAATAATAAGTCTTAGAGGATATCTATTTATCTCTTAATTACCTTTAAGTCTATTATCTTTTAAACTTTTTATAAGTATAGAATTATTTCTTTTACTTTAAGGCTAACCTTAATATATATTAAGATATAATTAAATTTATAATAGAGGTTTAATTTTACCTAATATTTTAATAATACCTATTTATTAAATTTTATTATAAATATTAAATTTATAATACTTTTTATCTTCTTTACTCTCTAGATTATTATATCTTTTAATAAAGTAAGCTTTATCCTCCTACCTTTTATAATATTTATTAATATATCTATTACTTTATAATATATATATTTACCCCTATTATTCTAACTTAAGTAATAGAGGTTAAAGTCCTCTATTAATATATATTCCCCTAATTAATCTAATTACTCCCTTATTATTAATAATATAAAAGGGCTATTTAATAAAATCTTAAACTCTAGGTTAAGATTATATATATTATATACTTAAAGGTATAATAATCCTCCCTCTTCCTTCCCTTTTATTTATATCTCTAAGGAGTATAAGTCCTTTAATATAAATTTAATTCTTTATTAATTAATATTCTAGCGCTTATTTATAAAGAAGTATATCCTTATATCTCTTCCTATCTTATATATTAAGTAGAATATCCTTTTACTTAAATTATATATTAAGCTTATCCTTTTTATATATAATAATTCTTAGATAGTTAAGATATTTATCTATTATATTACTTTATCTTTTAATAATAATATTATTATTATAATTTACTTCCTTTATATATTATATTATAATATTTTTATTATTCTTTATATCTTTATAAGGATCTTTATAAAGTATCTTATATATCTTAATCCTTTATCTTAATAATACCTAGGACCTCTCTTATTAATATATCCTTTAATATTTATTAACCTATCTCTTTTATTTAAAGTATAACTAGTCTCCTTAATCTATTTTATAATACTATTATTAATAGTAGTATATTCCCCCTCCTCCTAATATTTCCTTAAGGGCTTAATTAGGTTATTATAATCCTATTAAGGACTTTAAATCTTATTATAATTTTTCTCTTCTTCCTTATTATTACTATTATTTATATTCCTTAAAGCTATTCCTAGGTAATATCTTATTATATATTTCCCTTTATAAAGCTCTTATATAGCTTCCTCTTATTTTTTACTATCTTTTAATAGAATTTATTAAGCTCTTTTATCTTAATCTTATACCTATATTTTTAAGTTATATAATTATTCCTTTTATAATTATTATACCTCTTAACCTCTCCTCCTTATACCTTATATTCCCTTAAGTTATACCCGCTAATATAGATTTTATATTTTATTAGGCTTTTATAATAATTTATTATATACTTATATTATTAATAATTAAAATATTATATTATTATCTTATTTTTTTTCTACCTCTTATATTTTAAGAGGTTATATCCTTTTATTAAGTCCTTCTTAATTATCCTATTTATTATTTTAAATATAAGGAGTTTTAATAGTAATAAGGCCCTCTCCTTTATTACTTCTCCTTTCCTCCTCTCCCGCGTAATTAATTTTAATTAGGTAATTCTTATAATTTTTAATCTTAAGAAGTTCTTTTTATTTTATTAACTAATAGCTTCCTTTATCTCCTTTTATTTTAATATATTTACTACCTTCTTCAATATTTTATATATTATAATTAGGAATATTTACTTTAATATCCTGATTAACTTAAATACTTTTTTTATTTAATTATTATTTTCTTTTAATTCTTCCCTTACTTTTATTTTTATTATAAATAATATTAAGTCTCCCTTAATTAAGTATCTTATTATAATAATTTCTTATATCTTTAAGAATATTATTATCTTAAACCTCTTAATTAATTATTCTTTAATAAGTATCCTTATTACCTCCTTCTTAACCTTATTCTTAATTTAGATTATTAAAGTTTTAACCTTCTTATTATTTATTACTTTAAATCCTCCTCTTATAATATTATTTATTAATATTATAATAAATAATCTCCTAGGATTTATCCTATTTATTTTTATATCTATAGGGCTTTAATTAGCTATTTATACTTAATTCTTCTTATTCTCTTATATCCCCCCGCTTTAGGATTATTCCTCTATTATTTTCTTAAACTTATATATCTCTTTTAATTATTAATCTACTTTAGTAATAAACTCTTTTATATATTTAAGTCCTACTCTTACTCTCCTCTTAACTTTATATATTATCCCTCCTTTTAACGCGTCCTACGTAGTTATTATTATTTTTAAGGCCCTTATTAATATCCTCTTAATATATATCCCCTCTTCCTTAGGCTCCTTTCCCCTTATTAGGTTCTCTAGCCCTAGTATTAATATTCCTTTCCTACTCCCTTATTTATTACCTCTACTACTACCGCGACTACTATTACTCGCGTCTCCTCCCTAAATATTATATCCTAATATTAGGACTCGCCTTATAGTATATTAAAGTAGATTTCATAAGGTTAAATCTTATAAAGATTTATTTATTTAATCCTAACTTACAAAAGTATTTATAATCTAATAAGATAAATAATAAGATAAATAATAAGATAAATAATAAGATAAATAATAAGATAAATAATAAGATAAATAATAAGATAAATAATAAGATAAATAATAAGATAAATAAATAAAGTTAACTTTTAATAAATATAAGGTTTTATATATAATAATAGTTATAAGGTTTATATAATAAATGACTTATATAAGTTATTAATTAGACTCTATTAATTAGATTATTAACTAAACCTTACTAATAATCTCGCGTAGAGATGGCGACCCTCTTGTTGATTGATGACTATCTCAGCCAATCTCGCTTAAGCCCGATTCGCATTGTGATCGGTCTGCATGTTGTGCACTGTTGGCAGAATGCAAACATACAACAGTATTGGCAACGATTCTCATACTGCGACGAACGAGAAATCTCGGTCTCCGCCATGAGTATGTATAGGGAAGGATGCATGAGTGGTGGAGACACGGCTTTTTGACTCTACATGTCTTGGGTGAGCCTAGTTAAGGTGCTATTGCTCAGAATATGATAGTCGGAGCGGGCCTGGCCATGAGCCCGGCAGAGGTTTCACCCGACTGGTGGCTAGTCTATCTCCGAGCTTCGCTCTTTCTCCGAACTTATAATTCAATTCTTGATTTAGGAGGAACGACCTCATCCATTGGTACCCTGATACATTCCTCCATGGTATGTTTTGCTTGAGAATGCTGGGCATCCGCTGTCGATCGACTCCTTGTTTCAAAGTGAATCCATGAGACCAGGCCCTTGTTGGCTGTCACGACGATCAGTAAATGTCAATGTAGCAATGTTCTGCGGTATGAATTTCACGACAACGGGCATCGAGTGTGGGACATCGAGAGCACGCGCTCTTCGAGTAGAAGACTACACACCACTGACCGCTGCCGTGCCCCTGACAAAGAAACATATTGCCAGTGAAGTCCCATTCTCGGCGACCAAGGCCACTCAAACAGAGAGATTGGTTGTGGTAGCGCCACAACTAGGCCAAAAAAGAGCCGCCCAAGGCTCGTCAGCAAACCCCAAGAAGGCACGCAAGAAGACTTTTGTCGAGAATCCGGAATACTCCTCATCTTCGTCCTCGACACCACCGTCCTCTTTGTGGTCCTTGCCCTCCTCACCATCAACCACATGGGCCAAAGACCATGATCGCCGCTCTGCAGAACCACTGGAAGCAAGGAAGTTGTTCAACGCAGAGTCGTCGTCTTCTTTGAATGGTGACGGCCACTCGTGCGAATTGTCAAAGAACGATACGAGTAAAGCTGCTTCTGCGGATCGATCAACATCAAAGCAATCAAAACCTCTTGCAGATCACAAATCGCACCGAGGTGAAAACCATTCGCAACCAGCCCAAAAGAAGGGAAATAAGGCTCCACCTGAGAAACGGGTAAGGTTTGCCCTGGACGTGCAAGAAAAGTTTGTGTCACCGCACCGGGATCCTCCGAGTGAGACGTCCAGCTCAGATGGCTCCGATTGCTCTTACATTGATTTGCCTGCACCGACTGGGCCAGACAATGCTATATCTGGACACACTCATGTTTTCAATGCCTCGGAACCATACAGATACGGGCCAGCTTCTATGACAATATATCCCAGGCCAGTCAAGCGCTTTGCAAATAAGCCATTTCTTGGCTTACCTTCTGACCTCAA
>JAABUL010001675.1_pt1 | contig 40493 bp, 30 predicted proteins | sample 5559151 | NCBI WGS metagenome assembly JAABUL01 (sample SAMN10711876, study PRJNA513368) | rock metagenome | isolation source: Antarctica rocks | place: Antarctica: Victoria Land, Pudding Butte sud | reverse complement strand
GTACATACTCAGTTGATGGCAAAGGGCGAACATTGTTGGTCGAGCCAAGGATAGAGAAGATAATATTGTGAGAGGATGGTAGATACCTCAATCTCTACTTGACCGTCAATCTCTACGATTTAAGCCCTTGCATGCTGCATAATGCATCCACCGATTGCATACCAATTAGAAAAGCTTCCGTGCTCGAATCCGGGGATTGTCCTTATCGATGATCAAAGTCCGCCATTATCATCATCCTTGTAGATGCGAGAAAGAGGTGCATGATTTAGGATCCACTTTCTTGCATGGTTCAGAGACGTTCTAGAGTGACTTGATGCGGAAGAGCGCACCCCGACATAAGATTCCGACATGTACACTGGCATCGCTGACTCTCTCGAGTGCCAGGATCACTGCAGCGTCTGCTTCGAAGTAGATGGTGGCAAAACTCAAGGTCCAATTCGATCAATGGCTCAAGGTCGGAGATGTATTTGAAAACTGGAGCACCGGGTCGCTCAGGGGCAGATGCAAATCGCATATGTACAAGCCCATGAGTCAATTTCGATGCGTTCACGCCGTGCTATGCAAGATGCACCTCATGCCTTCACCCAGCCAATTGAATTCACGTATCATCCAGGCCATGCATCTTGGATCTCCCCCGGCATTTGACAATAATTACCAGTGACAATGAGTGTCAGTCTCACCTCCTTATGATTGAATTCATCCTGTCTCTGCTAATGTCGAGGAGCTGGGTGCTGAGCGATCAACTGCATCTTTGGCCACGGAAACATGCCCCTCTTTCCTACAAATTTATACACAGATCGATCCAGCTTAGTCCTTCCATCTGACACCCCACTCCCCTTTGGCAAAACTCGCCTCAACAACTCTCCCATACTGTACGGCTTCCACCCTCTTCCTTTCTTGCCCCAGCCCAACAGGAAAGCCAAATGCCACACCTCTTCTCGCAGCCTGCCGTACCTGCTCGCGCTGCTTGGCAACTTTGAGACCATATGCTTGAGGCGAGAGATGGGATTCATCCCTTGCTTTGAGTACATTCGTAGTAGCTAAAGGAGGGTCAGAGGAATTGGGGATTCGAACACCCCCTCCTTCGACGTCCTCTTCTTCGTCTGACGTCTGCACATCACTCCCATTCACCGTGGTCTCTTCCTTACTATTAGTCTCTTCGCTCCCCTCTACTCTCGATGCAATACGCTCCTTTGTCTGTGTAAAAATTGCTCGTTGGACAATCTCGCAACTCACAATCCTTGGCTCGCGGCCATCGCCTAAGAAGCCTACGAAAGCGTCCTCGATCTGCTTTTCTATACCACGGCCTGTCGAAGAGGGTTTCTTGCGTCGGCAGCGATCGGAGCAGTATTTCTGCGGGGTGGAGGGTGGGGTGCGCGGGTTGACCTTGCGTGGAGCTGGGGCGGGTAAAGGTGTTAGAGATGAAATTGTATGGGTAGAAATGTCGGATCGTACAATACAGCAAACGGCCAACAGGTTCAACGTTGGTATAAAATGTTGACTCGATCTTGTTTTGGGAGCTGAATAAAATACGACATGTACGACTGATGATGTGACAAAAAGGCTGACTATCCATTCGTCTTCCGCACGTCTTACAGTCCACTTGATCTTCAAAATGAAATTATATCAAGGCAGACTCTTTGATCAATAAACGACCTTCGAGACTAAAACTTACAGATTATACGACCACAAGTATGGCAATACCTCGCATCCACTGTCGGAGCAGATGCCACGGTGTTCTTCGAAGGTCGTGTGGACATTGTGGATGCCAAGTCAGATAAGTTTGAGAACAGAGATTGAGTAGAGGAGCGGCGCCAGAGCAGGGAAGACAACAGTGGAAGCCAAGTTGGAGCACGAAGGAGTTGTTGGATGCGCCGCATTCATGGAGGATGGGGAGGTGCAAGTGTGGGACTTGTTTGAATGAGTTGTAAACTCATAAAAAGTTTTCTGCAATATGTTTGCGCGCCCGTGGTCTATCAATGAGAGTAGTCGGACAGCATAAGGGGCGAGTCATAGATCTTGAGTACTCTATATATGAAGACGTTGCACAATCGCCACATACGAACGCACGAGAGGCGTCTATCGACGCCCCTTCAAATGCTCGCTATGGAGCTGTATCCTCGCTGTGATGCTGTCTACAACAGTACTATACAATCCTCCCACTGAGAAACCGCCACAATGCTCCCATTCCTCGTATCCAGCGAGGTGCTCTCATCTTATGATACGTCATCCGCAACGTCGTAGTCCTCAGCAATATCATAATCTTCCACTAGCATCGACCTATGTGTCTCGCCATTATCCGCGTTCATACCACCCATTCCCACATCTCCACCAGCACCTGCTTGCTTCACAGCTACTTGCAAGGATGCAGACGGCGCGTTGTGCCAGTTGAGCTCTGGTTTGCCGACATTCGGAATCGCTTTGGTGCCGTACATGAAGTTCTCGGCGGTGGAACGGTCTTTGAATGTGATAATTTGCGCGTCCGAGCTATCAGGGTGAGGCTCGATGGCACTGTATTCTCCGACGCCCTGGGTTGCATTTTTGTCAGTGTGGGCCCTGGACCTCAAGATTGTGGCGAAACTCACAAGGAGGTATGACCTCAAGGCCTCATCCTTCTTAGCGTCAAACTCCACACCTGAAACGGCCACCTTCTTCGTTCTGTTATCCAGATTGTACTTCCCACCTCCTCTCCCCCGGAAGCCACCGCGACCCCTCGGAGAGTCGAACAAACCACCGCGACCAGCAAAGCCTTCCCAGCCTCTATACGATCCTCTCCCTCTCCCTCGTCCTCGACCCCTAGGCGTATAATCGCTGAGAGCGGAATCCAAACCTAAGCTTTTAGCTTCGGCTTCCAACTCTGCAACCTTCTGTCTCAACGCTTTGGTGTGCGCGCTTGCTTTGCTGTCATCTACTCTGTTGGCCCCATTTGTGGTGGAGTCGGTCAATGTAGTATCGCCGCCGGTTATACCCTTGGCCACCAATTTTTCGAGCAATCTTCGCTTCTCCTCCGCTTGTTTCAGCGCAAGCTCCTCCTTCTGCTTTTCCAAGGCTTGTCTCTTTGCTTCCATTTCTTTCATCTGTGCTTTCTTCTCATCAAGTTTCTTCTGAGCGGCCATTGCATTGCGTTCGAATCCTTCTATGTCAAAGGGTTGTCCTTCTTCCTTCGGCCTCGATGATTCCGACGAGTCCTTGCCGGCCGCTGGAGGCGTAGGCAAAGTGTTCGGATTATACCAATATACCTTAACGAAGCGATTATCAAAGATGACTTTAGGGCTGTCGTAGGCTCTCCTGGCGCCAGTGTAGTCATCGTATTTCACAAGTGCCAGCCGCTTGTAAGGCTGCATTATCACCTCCACGATATTGCCAAACTCGGAGAAAAACCCCCTAACTGACTGTTCGTCGAATCGCTCCTCGGGAATCTGCTCAACGACTATGGTAGTGATGGATCGGTCATGATTGGGTCCAGCCTGGGAGAATTCTGCCCGATTGGTCTTTCTTGGCGGGAATGCGCCTCGGTCTCCTCGTCCCCTTCCGGAGCCTCGAGCGGGTCCATTGCAACGGGGTGCGTTGAACGAAATGTGTCCATTGGAGACAGGAGACGTCGGTTGCGCTGAGAGAAGAGCGTTTTTGGGATCGTATTCTGGGTTCGATCAGCAATCCTCACCCTTAGAATATAGGATGATTCCCTACCATCTTGATTAGGAGCGATTAAACGATCAGTTCCGTGCTCATAGGGACAGGAATCTCCCCTCGCGCAGTAACCCTGCGTGTCGTAGTCCCTACACCGCTCTCTCCTTCCTGACCCTGCAAAACCTGAAGAACCTTGTCCTCCAAACTGATGAGGACCTTCAGGAGAGACCGCTCCATGGAGTGTTGGCATACCGGGTAGCGGTGGTAGTCCCATAGCTTGCATAGCCATGATAGCAGCCATTGGATCATTGGGATCAAAAGGTAGTCGTGCGGGCATCGGCATGTTCGGGAAGGTTGGTGGTAACTGAGGCGATACTGCTTGCGGGAACGAGTATCCAGGGTCTTGAAAGCCTCCTCGTCCACCCCTATTTCCAAAGCCATTCTCTCTGCCGCCTCTGCCACCTCTTCGCAATTGCTTTATCTGTCGGTCGCCTCGCGCGTAGTGTGAGTCGCCCCTGCTGCCGTTCTCTTGATGGTCATTGTACGACCGCTTTCTGGATTCTTGTAATCCCCCACTTGAGCCTCGCCCAGCGCCAAGGGAACCATATGCGCCAGAGGGGCCTGAAGGCGCACTTAGTGGTGGATTGTAAGATGGAACATCTAGCGGAGGTACGTAGCCAGCCTTGTAGGATCTGGTTCGTACTGCATGGAAAACTTCGTAGACAAAAGCTGCCGTATCTGCAGGACTAAGGTTAGCTTGTGTGTAAAACCGCAGAGGCAATAGATACCGTCTTTTAGGAAATCCTCAAGAGAATCGATTGCATTGATCTTCAACTCTGCTTCTTCCGTATCCACACGTATCAGTGCTAGAACGTAATCGGCCAGAACCTGAGATATTGCTTTAGCTCCTAAGGTTTCCAGCGCGGATAAGCTCAAGAGGGGGGTTACATCGCTGTCAGCATCCGATCTGAAAAAGAGTGAGAGTCAGTCAAAAATTCACTAGTCAAGGGCTGGTCTATGTCTCATAGAAAGCTCAGCATACATGTTCTCCAATTTCTTCACGATCCATGCTTTTAACTCTGCGGCCTCTTCATCGGTAATATGCATCTTGAGGTTCAATGGCTGCCTCTGCGAGTCAACGAACCAGTTGAGGAGGTCAAGTTCTGCTGATTGACAAGGATGAATAGGAGTCTGAAAATGCGCAAGCTTGTGAGCCAGTAGAGCTCTGGTCCTGGAGACACTCAGTTTATGGTGGCACGGGTGGGTAATAGGTGCAGATCGGACGTCGGCGTTGTTTTCTGCCGTGCCCGACATGGCTTGGCAACATTCATGCTGTTTTGGATGACTAGATCTATAGATACTGTACAGTGGGAAATGGCTTTGCTGACCTAGAGTCTGTAAAGTGAAGGAAGAATTGATGTGGACGATACATGAGGAAAGAGCCTTGGGTACTATTTCACAAGGACTCTGGGCGATCATCTAGACCAAAAGACTCCAACACTGTTACATGGAGCGACATTAGTCTCCTCATCATAAAGCACACTTGCTGATGCGGCCTTATTCATTCGACCCCTGGCTTATATACATTGGTTCTCGCAGCCAGCAAGGACTCTTGTACTGACATGAGAAAGGAAAATGAACAAAACCTTCCAGCTTGTCTAATCCTCCTAGAAGCACAACCCCCTTCATGACCTCGCGTCAATCATTTCCTTGAATTTCGTAAGCACGCCTGGTGTCATATGCATTTATGAACGACTTCCAGTCTAATTGTAATGACCTGTTTTGCAAGGTCTCTATAGCTTGTCGTAGTACTATTCCATAATGTTAGCTGGAAGATAGACGATGGGTATACAAGGTTTGACCTACGTTCTCGATACCGGGTACGATTTCCTTGATACCTTTTCTCTTTCGCATTGTCTGCACGATTTGACCAGGTTTCGTCGACGGGTCGAGCGGTGAACCACCAGGCAAAATTTGCCAATGATCGAACACACATTGAGGGAACGCTTGACCACCGGTATGCGAGCGAAGATCTGCGGTGAAACCAAAGGATTCGTTGACAGGGAGATAGGCCTTGACATTGAATAGAGGAGTGCCGGGTCGCTGCTCCTCAGCGAAGACATGACCTCTCCTTCGGGTAAGTACGCCGTAAATACCGCCCATGGCTTGCTCAGGTACCTGGATTTCGACCAAATAGACTGGTTCAAGGATACCAGGGTCGGCAAGTAGAGCTGCAGCATATAGCACGCGACGAGTGGTTGGGATGAGTTGCCCTCCACCACGATGAATGGCATCAGCGTGGAGCGTAACATCCATAATGTTAAAGCGGACTGAGCGCATGGGCTCTTCAGCGACAGGGCCTTCCTTTGTTGCCCATTGGAAACCGGAGACGACGGAGTCCTTGATTTCGTTCAAGTACTGAACAGCCTTGGTCTGGTCGACAAGCAAATTAGCGCCAGATGTGTCAGGACCGAAACACCAAATTTTTCGTGCATCTGTCACGTCCCATCCATGGTCATCGGCCAAAATGCGAGCACGAGCCTTGAAGTCATCACGAGGGCTGATTTTACCACTCTCAATGTCTTTCGAGACTTCTTCATCCAAGGGCTGCGCGGTTACGTACAAACGGTTATGCTTGTTGGGCGATTTTGATAGAGCAGTCATGCTAGAGACACCACCAACGGATTCACGGTAGGGAACAACTGGGTCGCCAACACGCAGAGGGATGCCGGCATGGTCTTCCTCAAGATCTTTCAGGCAGATTTCCAAGTGAAGCTCACCAGCACCAGCCACGATGTGCTCACCAGCCTCGTTAATGAACGCAAGAACACAGGGGTCAGATTTCGACAGACGCTTCAGGCCTTCGACAAGCTTTGGTAGGTCGTTGGCGTTTTTGACTTCGACGGAACGCTGCACAACAGGGGAAACAGAGAACTTCATGACCTTGAGATTGTGGGCATTCTCTGAAGTCGTGAGAGTACCGGACTTGAGCAAGAACTGATCAACGCCGACCAATCCGAGGATGTTACCAGCTGGGACATCATCGATTGGCTCGATGTTGCGACCCATCATGAGAATAGTGCGCTGAATGGCCTTGATGAATAGGTCCTCCTTCTTACCAGGGGTGTAATTGGGACCTTGAATGCGGACCCTCAGTCCGGACTTGACGGTACCAGAGAAGACACGTCCGAAAGCGTAGAATCGACCTTTGTCAGATGTCGGTACCATTTTAGAGACGTACAACATGAGGGGTCCTTTAGGATCGCAGTCACGGATAGCAATGCAGTTCTCGTCATCAACTGGACCTTCGTAGAGTGTCTCGGCACGGTATCGCTGAGCAGTCACCGGAGAGGGTAAATGAATGATCATCATCTCGAGAAGGGCGTCTGCTGCGGGCAGGAACTTGCGCATGACGACCTTGAGAAGCGCCTTGCCTTCCAACTCTTTCTCATCACCAGACAGCTTGATCTCAAGTTTCGACAGTAAGGTTGGGATCTCGTCCTTCTTAAAGTTCATGACTGCGGCGAAGATCTTGAAAATCGGGTCCAGGATGAATTGGTTGAAGGCACGCTCCAGAGGCTGCCCTTCGTGCTCGCCAACCTTGGTCCACTTCTTTGTCTTCGGGTTGAAGTAGTTATCGCCCTAGAGCTATTGTTAGCTTGGTTCTTTGCCTTTGCTGATAGGTGGTCTTTACCCATAGACGCTCCATCATCTTGGCTTTGTCAACACCAAACTTTTTGGCATACTTGACAGCGAATTGACGGACGGTGAAACCCCATCCGTGCAGACCAGATCCGAAGGCCACAGTGCCGTTGTATGGCTGGACCTGAACGTCCCCAAGGGCTTTGTCAAAGTAGGTGGAAATGACGACGTTGACGGACTCGATAGTTCTTGAGAAGGACTGATACAAGTCCTCTTTCGATACCTGGAGCTCGAGAAGAGCACGGTCGACCTTGTTGACAATGACCACGGGCTTAATACGTTCACCAAGAGCTTGTCGGAGTACAGTCTCGGTTTGGACACAAACGCCTTCAACACAGTCGACGACGACGAGAGCACCATCCGTGACACGGAGAGCAGCTGTGACTTCGGAGGAGAAATCAACGTGACCTGGCGAATCGATCAAGTTGATCAAGAAGTCGTTGCCCTCAACCTTTTGGGGGATGTCCTTCAGGTCGTCCTCGTCTGCCATATGAGAGTATAGAGAGATGGCAGTTGACTTGATGGTAATACAGCGATCTTGTTCATCCTTGCGGGTGTCCGTAAACCGTTGTTCTCCGGCTTTGGCTGCCGAAATGATACCAGCGCGCTGGACAAGAGAATCCGTGAGAGTGGACTTTCCGTGATCGACTATAGATTCAGCCTGTCAGTGAGAGGGCCTTCAATATTCCGAAGCAATGTCGCTTACCATGGGCAATGACTGTCATGTTACGAATATTTGCCGGCTTGTCCATGAGAGCACGGATCTTTTCCAAGGTCAGCTCTTTTGCCGAGCAGTACAGGTTCCTGATTTGTCAGGAGACATACCTCTTCAACCGTGAAATTGACCATGGCTGCGGTATTGATGCTGTCTTAGCTGGGAGGCTTCGAAGTTTTCTCTGTGAGAGGCAGGACCCCTCTTTTCAGGACCTAAAGGGCTCGCTCGGCCTGCTGTTGCGAATCTCTCGTATGACCTCGAGAGCTTAGGAGCTCTAGAAGGCGATGTAGAATAATTATCGTCGGTGTAGTAGCTGTGGAGATGAGGTTAGGTGATGGGAGTGCTCCTAGGTATTTTGAGAAATGTGTGCTTGTTAAGCCCGCTTGCCCCCCGCTTAATTTGTGCGCTAGCAGTTCACTGTCATACCGAAATCCCATGCGAGTCACATCATTAATGAGCCTCTCTTTCCTTACCCTTCTATCAGTATGACTCACAGGACGAGAAGCAAGTTCCAGCTTCTGGAATGGCTCTGATCTACAAGCTGACATATGCGTATTATACAAGCAGCATTAGGTACCTTGTGCCGGGTATCTACCAAATTTGACCACCAAAGCCTATGACTCCAAAACGCCGTTCCCGCCCTTTGATGGGTCCAAATTGCCATCAGTGCTGGCGTCTTCTTCAATAATTATCTCTCTTGAGACTCGCAATTTCTACCTTGAAAACGGCTAGGAGGACCCCAAAATCCTCGAATAAGCGTCATCCACCTCCTTGGCTACCTCAAGAAGTGAGACAATGACTATCTGGTGAGTCAGGTTTGGTAACTTGTCTCTGTGAAGTCCAATCCATTCGAGTGGCGGAGTGGCTTCACCCATGTCCCTCAACTGCGGTGTTTCGATAACAGGAGTTCGCAAAGCAGTATACTGATACTTCGACTGCGGTACATTTACAACAGCGGTGATCTTCCCTTTTTCGCCTTCGGAATAGCTTTGACTGCCCTCGTCTCCTTCAGGTCGCGGTCCACCAGTGATTTGAACAGCAGATCGCGGCAGTGGCTTCCCAAGACGCTGCGCCAATGCACGCGCATGAGTAGTCCACATGCCTCTAATATAGCTAATGCGGGAATAGTTCCAACCCACATCGACTTTGCCCTGGAAGGAGCTCGTGAATATGTACTCGATCTCGGTCGATTCTGGACTATGCCATGTCTCCATGGTTGCTACTAACTTTGGTACTTTCAAGATCGTGCCTCCCCTAGAGCCCGTTGCAGCAGTAACAACGTCGACCACCGAGACCTCGCCTAGTGTCTTTGGAACACTAGCTCGGGTGATACCAGCCAGCGCAATACGAAGCTGACCCAGATTCATACCAAGAGTGCTGTGAATTCTTTCCTTGTCGAGTACAACAGCAAAACGGGCTGTCGCATCGAGCGCTTCCAGCTTGAAAATTTGATTATCGAAGAAAGTGCTGGGAAAGGCCCCAATATTGACAGCCTTTAGGGTAATTACCACATCCGTCTGAAGCTTCAGAGAGGATTTGATTGTCTCTGCACCCGTGTCCTCTTGGCGCTTTGCAGCTGTGCGCACAACCGTAGGGTTGACGGAGGACTTGCGCCGTAGAAACTTTTCAATATCTCGCAGCGATAGCTCGTATGCTGCAACTTTTTCCAGATATAGTCGCTGGAAAGCTTGGTACAATGCAATGGCCTGTGAGGAACTCGTGGTAGTACAGTACACCTGCACTTTGTCGCCGTCAAGAACGCCGACTAATCGGTCGCGACCTGCATTCTGAACATCTCTGACGTTGTACATGAGAAACTCGAAGGTAGTTATGTCTGCGATTGCAAAAGCGTGGTAATCGAAGGCGGCCTTGACGCGCAGGTGGTCGAAGGCTAGAGAAGCTTGTACCAGCGGCGTCTGATTGTGCGCTTCTTCTATCACAGGCCATTGGATTGATGTCCGTAATTTCAGGTCTTGTAGCTCAACGAAACCGCTCATCCTGCCAGTGCTGTTGACTGCCATTGTGTCGAACCCGAGACACAGATTCTGCTCCCAGTCCGAGGTTTTCCTGGATGAGATCCAGAATTTGGTGATCACGAAAGCAGACTTTCCTAACGACTGCCCCAAGTCCACCTGCACATCTAGCTCAGCGACAGAAACGGTTGCGTTCCAAGGAAAAGCACCCGTAGCGGCGATTTGCTGGTAGCGTTGTACGATGAAAGCTTGCGAATCCGAAGCTGGTACCGGCGCAGCAGCTGGGGTAGACCGACGAATTTCTGGGGGCACCCAAATCTCACGGAAGAGTAGGAAGTCCTGCGATTGTTTGCCATTTACCTGTGCTTTCATGGGGCTGATGTTGAGGATGGCGGATATGCCATTAGCGGAGCTGACGTGTTTGCTGTTCATCAAAGACACGACAATCGATTCAATCTCAAAGCTTCCCGTCGATTCTCTGGAATAAACATGTTGTACAGACGCCTGTAAGCCCTTGAACGCACCAGAAACGGCGAAAAACTTCCCATGTTTGTGTGAATGAACGGTATTGACCGTAATGTAGATGTCTTCGAAGCGTGCAGTGGCCGCAACACGTGCAATGGGCTGGCAACTCAAGCTGAATTCCTGCCGACAAATGCGAAGGCCAAGGTTGAGTCTACAATTTCCGAAGATTGCGTTAGGGTCAGCACCGCGGAGTCTTTCATCTTCCAAGAATTTTGGTTGCGGCAGGTTTGACTTTGTCGCGGACTTCTCTTGTTCACTCGGCTCGCCAACGATACCTTTGACGCTCGAGGAAATTTCCATGACTAGAGGCACGACAGTCGGATACAGGATGTTAGTCGAAGCATCGACTTTCATCTCTGCATTCAAGGACTGTTCATCGATTCCCGAGTTCATGTACTCGACCTTGAGGGCAACGCCCGGCGCCCGCAGGGTCGTACTGCTGCTACTCGCATTTTCGGGAGTGAATTGGTTATAGCGACCATGCTGTGGAAGCCGTCCGCCTCGTAGCACGTTCAGGGCCAACGACTGTGGATCTGCCACGCTCCGGCTTTGTATGTGGACGACAGCCCCAGCAAAATCCGCATCAATGAGGAGGGACGCAAGCCTCTTGTTTCCCAGTAAGCGCTTCGTCTGCCCATCACTTGCTGTAGCAGATGCTTTCCAATCCGCAGTAGCCGCCCGAACTCTCTCAACAGAGAGGCCAATGGAGCGGCGCAGGTCGCAGGCAGGTAGAATGAACTGTGAGGTTAGCTGGAGATCTAAAGACTTTCCAGCAGCCTGGAAGGCCAGACGTCGGTCTTGTGCTGTCGACAGATATGCTACGTTGAAGACCATCTCTGGCAGTAGAGCTGAATTCGAAGATCGTGCAGTCGAAGTCTTGGAAGCAGGTACCATCTGAAGCTGGAAGTTCTCAATCAGAAGTCGAGCTGCATTGTCCTTTCGAGTGGCAAGATCGATTTTGGTGAAGGATATAATCAGATTTTCGGGCTCCCGGCCCGATAAGATTGGAGGGGAGCTCTCAATCCTCCAAATGACACAGACATTTGTCATCTCAAGGGAACACATGTAGTTGAAGAGAGCTGCCTGTCCAGTCTCGGGCTGTGCTTGAATGTTATCTTCAAGCGGGGTTGCTGGGGCTTCGTTTCGTGGCCTTGCGCGCCCAAGCTTCCGCAAATGCTGGACTTCTTGAGAGAGATCAACAGTTCTCAGCGTATCATGTAAGTGACCAAGTATCGCCACGACCACAGGCGCTGTCTCAGGATAAATGTTGATTTGGAGACTGCTACTTCGTACTTGGTAGGAACGGACAAGTTCACTGGTATCATTTGACTTCGAAGTACTCTGCAACGTGGCTTCGATAGCCACATTACCGCACGGAAGCAGGTCGAGCTTCTCGTACCGCAAGAGTTGCAGGTCAATACCTTTGAGTTGGATCACAAAGTCGGGGTATCTGACCGCGGCTCTGAAGCCCAGGTCCTGATTTGTTGCTTTCAATTGCATACGATTCATCTTGAATTGTAACTCAGCTCCCTGAGCATTTGACCAAGCATTTGACGTGCGCGCCTGTACAGCTATACTTGCCATGGATATGTTGGCCTTGTACAGAATGAGGTTGGAAGTTTGCGATGTCTTATCTGATTCCTTTATATCAAATACGTCTTTGCAATGTTCCTGAAACAAGGACATTTCATGGCTTATACTCTTGCCGAGACTGCCGATTTCTGGGCGATTGACCGCTGTGAAAATAGCATGCACAGCCGAAGCATCGAAGACAATACTCTCCACCAAAGCGTGACAATCGACCAACTTCTGACTGGCAGCCAAATTGAGGCTCAGAAGCCCGTTGATGGGAGGCATCTGCAACGTGGATAGCACGTTCGGAGCGTTTCCCTGGTTTCCCTTCGCCTTGAAGACATGAGAATGGCTCTTGAGACTAAAATCCACTGACAAGTCGTATTCTCCATGCAGGCCTGATTTGACGGAGCTACCAGCTTCTGTGCCGCCAATTTGGTATGTCAGAGATGGCAGTACGTCCAGGCTGATAAGGTAAGTTTCTAAAAATAAGGTAACCTGGACTTTTGACAGCCTGGTCTGCTCCTGTTTCCTAATCCTTGATCGAGCTGGGCTAGGAGCGAACTTTAGAGATTTTGCCCACTCGAGTAGATGGGCAACTTCATGTTCCAAGAAGCAATCAGCAGCGTCAATGAGTTGGAGAGGGTTCGCCAAGATTTGGAAAAGAACGTCTTCGCCTGTGCCAACGACCTGCCATTGTTCCTCAGCGGCTTTGTTGGTCATCGACTTCTTATGACCAAAGACCCTCGGACGGCGCAGCTTGTACAAGGTTAGCAACTCTGAATGAGATATAATCTCCGAAGTCGCGGCATCGGCATGGAAAATTATGCTTGTTGCAGTGCTATCAGAGATGCCACTGCCTTTCCATGCAACGAAAGAGGTTCTGAGGCCTTGACACAGCGAGATGATCTTCAAATTAGGGGCGTCGCAGTTCAAGATGCTCATCTCGGTGGATACCACAATGTGCAGGTATTGGCGTGGAAGCGATGTCTGAGACTCAGGAGCTCCATTCGCGCTACTTGGTCTCGGACCAGCCGTTGCCTGTACAGTTTGCACAACGTTCTCAAGAAGGTCAAGCAAGGTCCAATTTAGACGAATAGCTATCTCCACGCAATGCACCTGGATGGTGGATGCCGAAGTACTAGGTAAATCGGATAAGGAGGAATCGTTCGACGACGAGGTCTGGTTCATCGATAGGCCAATGATGAGTCCTTTGACTGCAATCTCATTCTGACTTACCCCTGGCTCCACAAGTACTTGAATATCTCCTGCTCTCATGGATGCTCTGAAAGGCACAGTCGCCTCACGTCTTGGTGCAGACTGATCTAGCAGTTCGCCGTAGACTCTTCGCATCAACACACTAGATCTCACATGAGCCAAGTTCCAGATACTCGAATCTTTAAAGCTCGCGATGACCCTTTCGCCAGCATCCTGAGGGCAGGACGCCAACTTATGGATGCACTGCGCGTGTATTTTGTCCCGTGAACGTGCTGACAAGCCTTGATAGATATAGCGAAGACGGGATATTATTTTCCAAGATTCGCTTGTCCTGAGATGGTGGGAAGCACTACGTAGTACGTAGGAAGCCCTTGTGAGGAAGGGTGGTTCAGGTACACCTTCACCTTCGGTTATGAGTAAAAGCACAAGTAGTCTGACCCTAGATTTTCTCTCCTTCTCAAGCTTTGCAAATCGGCCAGCCAATTTCTTGGACAAAATCAGAGTCTGGCGAATCAATGATGAGATGTAGTCAACTTTCCTGCTTGCGCTGAAAACCTCGACCTTTCTAAATTGCAGCTCGGCAGACGAGGTTGCGGTGTGTCTCATCCAAAGGACTAGGTCGTACACAGATAAGCCAATGAGAGCTTGATCGTCGGCCTTCCCTTCCACAGACTCCCTCGCTGAGCATTCCATTCTATCTAGAAGTACATGGACGGAAAATTGAGGAGAGTCGTTCAGACTCGAGACTGCCGAGAGCCTTTTCGATGACATTGCTGTAGCAGTGAGGTGGTCCAAGGTGACATCGTAACGTTCCTGGCGAGCGGTGCTCGAGGTGCTGCTATTGCTTGTATGTACAAACCTTACAGCCACCCAAGGCACGAAAACTCTCACGTCGTTGGTCTGAGACTCATTTCTCCCCTTTTCTCCAGCATTCAAGATCTCGGTCATAGTATCAATCTGTAAGCTGTCTAGGAGAGTAATAGCATGATTCGTTTGAAACCCGAATAATATCTGAGTGACAAGCAACAGCGCTTCAGGAGTACAAAAAACCTGGACGCCATTGTTGAAGTTTACCATCAAGCTCGAATGACCTGTGTCTTGATCTGAGATCTGAGATGCTATGTTCTCCAAGGGACTAGCGTCACGCATGAGAGAATCAAAAACCAAGTGTTCGGGTAAATTAGGCACTTCGCTGGTGTCTGGCTCTATCGCAAGGAGTGGAAAATAAGGTTCTTTGTATGGACTGGAAAATGATAAGCCAGAGCGAGCATACTTGGATGCTGCACGTTCGTCAGAGTTATCGTCAACGAAGTCCTTATCTATTGACAGGGTTGCCCCTCCTTTACGTGGTGCTTTTGAACCTCTGGAGCCTTCTGCGCCTATGGGTTTCTTAGGCCCAAATCTCTGTCCCTGGTGAGTCCTGATACCTTTATCGTTGCCAGGATTCGGGGCCTCGACACGTTTCGAAGAAGCATCGAGCAAGAACGTGCTCCTACGACTTGTCGATGATTTCAAAGAGCCAGAATTTGTCGACAAAGATGTCAGAGAGACTCCATCGGAAGCTTGATGACTGACTGCCGACAATGGTGCAGGCATTGTAGGAAACGGCATCGCAGGTGGCCTCGCTCTGGTCGGACGAGAAGAAGCGGCTGAGGCACCAAGTTGCTCAGGATCGTGAGCGAGCCAAGGTACTCGACGAGTTCTTGTGTCGTGCAGCATTATGTGGCTCTGCTGTAGATGGCGTTCTGCCTGAAAGTCGTGCTTGCGTGTGACACCGTGAATCTCCACCGTAGTCTTGATATAGGCATGAGTTTTGATTCGATTCTGCGAATTGGTTCGACCCATTGACGATCCACGGCCATCCGCTACGGCCAGAGTCAGATCTGGGACGAGGATATGGAACTGCTCAGAGAATAGAGCACCAGCCCAGTCGTTGAAAGTTACTTCCACCTCTCCCGTTCCCAAGAGGAACGCGGCTTGTTCCACCCGTAGGCCTACTGAGATTGGTCTTGTTCGTGCACGTAGAAAAGTGGCATCATGTATCATTATTGGATTCAGGGGCGGCAAAGCGTTTTCGGCATCATTGAAGGTCAAGCCAAAGCATCTGAGTGACATTGCGAAACATCGTAAAAAGTCAATCGAACATTCTCCTGTCACAGACCCCACGTCAAAGTCCCAGTTACAAACATATGTTGGCTCTATCGGAGGCAAGCCAAACAGACGATGACCGAAGACTTCAAGACCATCGATGAATACTTGTGTGCCTGAATAGTCCCTGGGATCATCTTGATTGTGCTCAGGATGTGACATATAGGAAATTGCAATCGGACTGGAAGTTACCGCGAGATCCATATAATAATTCGTGATACGAAGATCACCAGTCATCGAAAGGATCTCAAGCCTCGTAGTCTCACTCGAAGAATAGAGATGAGCCGGTAAAAGCACACAAGATTTTTCAGCTCTAACGCTTAGGATCACGTCTAGGTCATTGCTGAGGCGGTTATAACGTGCAGAGAGGCCATCTCCAAGACCCTGCATTCCATCAGCTTGGGCCATCTGACTCTGGTACTCCTCCAAAGTGCGGAAGTGAATATCGTCGCCGAAGTAGTTGTCTTTGATTTTCATGAGGTATCGTATCAAGAATCCATGGAGATCTATCCTTGGCGAAAGGCCGTAGACGTTCATTAGCAATATGTCAGTCAAGCTGGGAGATGTCGAAGTGAAGTAGTCGTAGGAGCCGTCTATCCTTAGATCCTTGAGGGAGGCTACATCCGAGCTATGCAGGAAAGTATGTTGGGTGTTTCGAGGTGGCGTCCGAAGATCAAACCCGCCCTCACAGGCCTCAACGTTGAACCTTACTTGGTTGCGTGCTGGACGGAAAACGTTAGAGGGAATGCCGAGCCCGGCCTTCAAGGCATCGCCCCAGACGACAACAAAGGTGTTGTCGTCAAAGTTTGATGGATTGTTAATTATGTTCGAATCGTTCGCGTTGAGATAAAGCTTGAAGTCAGCAAAATTGAGATGAATTGAATACTCGAAGGGCACGAATGTATGAAAATCTCCAGGCGGGCCAGACGTCCAATCACTGACAAGATCAGTCAGAAGAAACATGTGATCGCGAAGAATGAACAACTCCATGCCGCTGTCATGAACATCAATATCCCATTGACGCAAAGCATTCCAGCTCAATGGGTTCGACAGGTCGCATGTGATGGTCTGCGACTTGGATCGCCAAAGCAGCCCATGATTGACACTGGACGACATCTCCAGCCCTTTCAGATCTAACTCCACACGATTTTTATATCCATCGCTCCTAGCAACCAGGTCCAGCGTAAAGCTGACTGCTGAATCGGGTAGTATTTTCATATCAAGCCAGCCAGGAGGCCGTACCTCTGGGTATTGGCTGGGCTTCTTCTTGCCTTTGTGACCCTTACCATGCTGTTTCGCCTTTTTGTTCTTTACGCCTGTTACGGTTGATGGTATTTTGTGTCCTCTCCACCTCCAGTCCTTGGACTCTTCTCGCGTGGGTACACGAAGTGTAGTCTGTTTCTCGATCTCAAGTACAATCTTCAAGACTGTGCTAATCCGAACTTGTCCGGGTGCTAGTCTTGCAGCGGGGCTAGCATCTTTGTAAATAGTGGGGAAGAACACCGCCTGTAAGTCTGCACGCTGTCTATCAGCCCATGGACCATAGTTTATGGTCCCGCCGCCAACTCTCAGGTCTATCCCCCAGTCAGGTGGAGCATCACCGTTGATATATTCCTCAGAGCCTGGCATTAGGCTTTTGTTGTTGCTAATAATGTCAGGAACGAGACCAGGAACATCCCAATAGAAGTTCATCGAAATCGATGGAGAGTCAACAATGGTAGCGAATCGGCCGTACTCGACTCCTTTCCAGCGTTCCTGTTCCACCAAGTCATCGTCGTCTTCCAGGTATCGAGTCAGGCCCAGCCAGCGGTTCTGCCCATAAGCACCGGCAGCGTCATGAGTGAGATCATGAGCTCCAGCTAGACTTGAATGGGGGTGAGTGAAAGATTCTACCGAACCCCTACGATACCATACAAAGTCGCGAAAGGAGGTCCAACCGCGATGGGCCCGGTTGCGGTACTCCAAAAGTTCATTCCACCAGAGGTTTATTCTCGGACCTTGTTTGCTCCTTGAATGGAGCTTCTTGCCTTCGCTGATCTGCGATTCTACGTAGTCTCTGTTGTGCTTGAACTCAATAACGGGGTGTTGGAATTCGAATTCGAATGTCTGTTTGTACCGATCGGCGTATGCCCGAGGTGGTCGTGCATTTATTTTGCCAGCAGCACTATCAAATTTTGCTGTAAAGATCGAATGTGTGTTCCGGTTCCCCATCACAATCGCACCCTTTTTGCATTCCACTCCGACTGGTAGTAGATTTAATATTCCCAGAAGTGCGGCCGGCTGCGCGTTTGAGGGCTGGGAAGAGCTATTGCTAGAAGATGGACTCAGGCTTTCATCTTCGAAAGCGTCTTGAGTTTCGCCATCTCTTTCCTCTTTAGGTCCCATTTGCGCAGAAGTTTGGTCCTTCCGGAATGGATCTGTATTGGTATTATTGCTTCCCTTTCTCTCCTTGTCAAACAATGAGCTTGAACTCGCTCGAGGCGATCCATCTGTATCTCTCATACTCTGAAGGATAGCATCATAAGCTGGGCTGCGGTTGTAGATGAACCATTCCACGCCTTTCGCCTTCACGAGCACTCTACAGGGTAAATCCTTGATCTTTCTCTCTGCAACGACTTCCTCTTGATTTGCAGCTTCCCGCCCAGAATGTGTATCCTCTCTTCTGGCATCTTTGGCGTCTTCCTCGCTCGAAACATCAGGCGAATCTGGCTGAAACACCTTGTGTGAAGTGTGGGGATCGAGCTCTTGTACATGACGCAACCAGTATTGCCATGTGATATAACCTTCATGTACAAGGATGGTTTCGTTCTGGCCATGGTAGCGTACGCTTTTGAAAAATATCCGGCCCGCCAGAAGGGAGATTTGCAATGCTTGGATATTGATATATACTCGGTAGTAGTGCCATGTGTAGGCTCTGATTGCATAAGTCACAAGGCTTGCAAAAAGCCGATTGAAGAAGAAAACAAATAGTATGGATCTGGGAGTAATAGTGAGCCCGTTGTCCAAGATTTAGCCTCGCAAGTTCATGGACTCACAAGAGAGCGCTGACAATGTACCAGAGGAGGAAAACCCTGTGACCATTATCAAAGACGGTCCGATTTCAGACATCGAGAGTCAGTGCAACCTACCAATTAAAATTACCCTCGCGCAGATTCACAGATCGCACAGCCAGCGCAAGCTCGGCCATGCTTACCCAAGCTTCTCTCAGAGGCCAAATTCATCTTTGCTTAGGCTGGCCGTTGAAGTATCCTTGCTCATGGTCCGTTGGCTTCATCTGACAGCCAGTATCGCCTCCTAGTGCCTGAAGCGTTCCGTCCAAACCGGCAAGCATTGTACTGTGGTAGAAGATGGAGAAAGCGCGACTCGAAACGCATCGCAGAGGCTCAGGGCTTGTCTTCCGGGTCGGCCCGCATCATTAGCCACAGAGCCACATTCAACGGCTGCCTCGTGCTCAAATGACGACCCATCCTGATATTGTAATCAATCCTACGGCTGTCTAGAGACAGAATTCCAAAAGCCTCTTATAAGATGACTGGTATCTACTTAAATTAACCCTCGCCTCACCTTGACCCGTCCCCCTCCGCTGAGCTTCGGTGTCAGCTTGCCTTGAACGCCCGAAGTTCGACATGGCTGGGGGCCGCGGTACAGGCTCGAATCTTACTAAGGCAACTGTCATAGTTTGTGGAGTTGCGTCTCTGGTCGCTTCCCTACTGTCTTTTCTGTATGAGCTCTTCTGATTGGCGGATGATTGCCATATTTCCATTCCACGATAGTCAATCCAGCTAACAATTTTGCCTCCTCTAGATCAGTATGGCTTCAAACGTACGTGAAATAAATTCCTTCACATACTGCACGTATTGATGGAGACAACAGAAAGAACTACAGGAAGCCGTTGTTGCAGAGATATGTCATTCGCATTCTGCTCATGTATGTTAACAGGCCTTAATGGGAGGGACGCGGCTCATTCGGCTCTAGGGTTCCGATATATTCTGCGTCATCATGGGCCAGTATAATGTCTCAAGATGCTGCATTCTATCTAGATCCCCTACGCGATATCTATGAGGCAAGTGTTACCTAGCTCAGAGATAGCCAAGGCGTTTGTACCACTCGACTGACCAATGGTCTAGGCCTTTACCATATACACCTTCTTTCAGCTTCTTATCAACTTTCTCGGCGGTGAACGATCCCTCATAATCATGATGCACGGTCGCCAGCCCGTCCGCCATCCTTGGCCTATGGGCTATTGCCTGGCTAGAGTCGACATCTCCGATCCTCATACATTCCTCGCTATCAAACGTGGCATCCTGCAGTACGCTTGGATGAAACCGATACTTGGGATTGCGACTATCATCATGAAAGCCACCAACACGTATCAAGAAGGGTACATCAGCTTGACGTCTGGCTATCTGTGGAGTGGCATACTGTACAACATTTCTGTGACTTTGAGTCTCTACTCACTTGCAATGTTCTGGGTTTGCATGTCAGAAGACTTACAGCCATTCAGACCTATGCCCAAGTTTCTCTGCATCAAGCTGATTATCTTTGCCTCATATTGGCAGGGATTCTTTCTTTCATTACTGCAGTTTGCAGGAGCTATCCCAAATGACGTTCCAGGATACACAGCCGACAATCTTGCAGCTGCTATTCAGGATGCCCTAATATGCTGCGAGATGCCACTGTTCGCCATAGCTCATTGGTACGCTTTCTCGTGGAAAGACTATGCCGACGTGACTATCTCCGCGGCTAGAATGCCTGTCAAATATGCAATGCGAGATGCCTTTGGGCCAAAAGACTTGATCGAGGATACGAAAGAAACATTTGGTGGGAAGCATTATGAATACAGAGTATTTGACACAGGAGATAATGTGCTGGCGCACGAGCAATCCGACTCTCGCACTGCTCGTATGATGGAGGGCATGAGGTATGAGCGGGGTGGCAAAGGTAAATACTGGATACCACGACCAGACGAGATCAACAGTCGAACGCCTCTTCTCTCAGCGGGTCCTGGACCAAGCCGAGCAGCCACTATGAGTACGTCCAAGTCTGGACGAGGTTACGACGGAAATGGAGAACCCGATGAGCCTGAAGAGGCCAGACTCGATGCCGAGGATGAGAGGCTGTTCACGACGGCCAAGGCCTTGGAGTTTGGAGACTGGAATGCATGTTTCCACACTACATCAGGCGAGATTTTTACTGACATCGAATTAGTACCCCGTGATTACTGCACATGTACCAGCTGCCGAACGATGGCTAGGCGCTGATCCTGAATTGATAACGACCTCGACCAATAGGAATTTGTTGCAGCCGACGAAAGCAAATAAAGAGAGACGAGCGAGCAATATCCAAACAGATTTGGCCAAAGATATCCACGGGACGAGCAGTAGCAACAGCGGTGGTCCCAAGCACAAAGGCCGGTCTCGAGCACCAATATTGAATGGCATACTCCGGGAAGAGTCATCGTCCTCTCAGTCCACAAAATCTGGCAGGAGCCAGCTAGTAGACCTCATGATCGAAGACAATGCTGCTGAGGAGGTCGAGCGTGTCAGAGCTCGGAAAGAAGGCGGGTCCGCTTGGAATGAAGCCGAAAAAAAACACTACGTGTAGGTACCTAGCTACCTTGTAATACTCCCGCTGCTTACACTGATATAGTCGAACCTATGGCGATATTGAGGAGGGGAAGATCGTCCGAGAGGGTTTCGAGCCTGCTAAGTTCAATCCTGCTATCGATTCAGATTTTGCGGTTGGGGATGATGATGACGAGCCACCAAATGTGGGAAAGATGCACGGGAAGTCTGAGGAGGCTCGACAGTGGGACAATAGTCAGGGTGAAGACCAAGGGACGTCCTCTCGAGGAGCCAGTACGAAACATGGCATCTTGGAAGATCGGAATATATGGAACGCGGAAAACAGCGAAAACTCGTGATGCCAATGATCTTCATGAGCAAGGCGTTTGGATTACTTCATGATTTGCATGTGCCATAATGCGTACTTGAGGTAGTGTTCATCTGGTGTAGGTGTCATGTATCATTGAAATGAAAATGTCTAAGATGATCGCTCTGGGTGCTGTGGGGTAAGATTATCGACGAACCTCAGAGTATACGGAGGATGACACCGAAAGTCTTGAGTTGGCGCTAACGGGAGTTGCACCAATTATTTACTGAGCTGGGAGGACAGTCGCCCCGGAAACAACACCCTGTAGCACCATATAGCCCCGGAGGCAAGCTATAACTCTTGGGCACCCTTATCCCCGTAAATTTGGCGCTTGCTCAAGACTTTTGGTGTCATCCTCCGTAGAGCTTGGGCTTTAAAATATCTTTAAATAGTGGAGTCTGCTACTTTCGGGTCAAAAGCAGTTGTGAAGCTCACGAACAGTCGGGAGGATCCTGATCCAGGCATGAACGCTATTCAACATTTTACGGGACGAGGGGAGAGATTCGGTGTGCTCCAACTGCGCAGGAGACGGCCATGACAGCGAATTCTAGTCCATGAGTTTACGCGCGTATTCTAGACCTGGGCGACTTACAGTACGCCTTGAGTTTAGGCTGACTTGGACAAGATTAGGTACTGCCGTGATGCTCTTCTCAATGTATGTTCTGGGTAATGGCTGGAATCAAGACTTCTCTTTTGATGGACGGCGCCGCTTTCGGACGGTCAAGTCTCGATATCCCTTATGGCCGAATGCCCAAGCAACGAGGGAAAAGGCCGAGTAGTACCTGTCATAAGCTGATGTAGGCTTTTGTTTAGGACCTGCCATCCAACTTAATAGACCTCTCGCATTAGCTTAGATGACAGGCTACCACCCGGACAAATGCATGGTTTGCTAGCTGACTTGCTGCTTGGATCCTCTAATCATTGCTATGAATGGCTGTCTTGAAGGGCTGGCCCTGGAAATTTACCATGTACGGCTTTCTTCGGCAATCATGTTATGATCACACCTGGACTTAGGACTTAGAACGCAGCGAGGATATAGAATGATTGAAAAAGCGAGAGAAGGGCGGATTAAGGCAACACTGGAATACGTTCATACTTGAAGAGCCATATGCTGCTCTGATCTTCTTTCATAGTTGACATGCGAGAGATAGTACATACCACCGCTGATTACATGTCGTGGACGAATCTCGGAATCTTTGCCATTGCCAGAACTGGTCCACAGGAACAGTCTCTCGTTGGAGCGCTGGAGCGCTTTCTGGAGGCACGTGACTTCGTGCACCAGCCCCGCAATAGGCAATCGTTATCGAGCTTCATTGCAACTACCTTATACGAGCACAACGCCAGTCTTCGTATACATGACTTCCAATTGCTTTCGTTAAGCTTCGAACAAGTCCCCTGTGCCTGTCCCGCTTAACCTGCAGACTATACCAGGCTTGTAGCAGCTGTTGATCGCTAGCTCGCACTTCGAGTCTCTGCCACGCGACTTGCACATAGCCACCGTGCCGGTATTTACTTGTAGGAGGGTCGATCATCGCAAGGTAGGAATTGCCTTTAGACCTACGCGCCCTCATGGCACATAATGCTTTTGGAACAGGGAATGGTTAGTTAGATCCGGCGGTTGGTAGCCTGCGGTACGACATGCACTTACGTGTACAACAGGACATCAATCGCAGAATGCTCCCTCGGAATACACCAATCCAGAAGTAACTGTACCCCTCCCAAACTCTCAGCAATCCTCTCTCAACGAGTCTTCGAATAGCCAACGGTCTCCAACCCGTCCAGGCTCAAGTGGTATCCACGAGTCCACCCATGGCATCATGACGCCTTCCACCACATTGTCAAACAAATCGAGTGAAGAACGCGTTAGCATCGGTGACTCGAATGAGACTAACGCTTACATGATGGGCCGCGGGCTGAAGGAGCAGGAAAGCCTACAATCATGGAATGCGCCACCTACAAGGCCATCAGGATATCAGGAGATTTACACAAGTGCCCCAAAACGCACAGCCAATGGAGAGATTAAGTCTCCACAGTATAGCCTACCTACAAGCCCCGTAGAATCTAGTCAGTACGGACATTCACGAAACAGCAGCATGACGTCGCGGGGGTCCCAGATAGGCGAGGTACGTTTTCAATACTTCCTGACACAGTTTAGAATATGGCAGCTCACCGCGGAAAACTCTAGCTGTCCACTCAACTCAAAACACGGCTCTCATATGCTATGGTCAAAGTCCAGCATGGTTGGCAGTCCCACAACATTAACGACCTCGAGCATCTAACTTCAAGTCAAGGTTCGCCAATTCCTGCAGGTTCTGATCAGCGACGGCCGCCTGCATATCCTATCGCAAATGGCTCGTCTGCAGATTATCCACGGTTCATGCAGCCGTCCGCGCGTAGCTTTGCAATGCCGGAATATGACAGCGGCTCGCCTCCAAAGACAATCATGAGTCCGATGAACGGCGATGCCCAGAAGAGGTTGGCTGACCATCAGCTCTCATCATTCGAGGTAGCTCCCTCGTACGAATCTTTTTGGCGTGAACATGAAGAGAGCGGCGGCCACAGAACCACCCATGCTGGCAACCCACCAATTGGAGGGCCATCTCTTGCGCCGCCGGTCGACATCTTACCTCGGAATCCACGACGCTTGGTCTCTCTAGCGACTCAGCCTCCCGCTCTGCGTACAAACGGTCTGCGCAATTCGAAGGGTTACATCAATCCAAGAACTCCCTCGCCCAAGAAACCGTCCACGATGCGAACGCCAAGCCAGCAAGCGGCGGTCGAGAAAGACGCTGTAGAAACTCTGCTCTTCATGTCGAGCCCAGGAAACTCGGACTACCGTCCGCATACTGCGCCATCTGGGACGCCGTTGAGGAGTGAGTTCACATCCCATGCGAGTCAGGCAAGCCATACCAGCGCTGTCGTGGGCAATGAGGCGCAAGCCCAAGGTGTGCAGCCTGATGGTACCCTCTTAGCCTCGCAACAGTCACAATCCAAAGTACGGGAAAGAAAACCGCTCTCAGACGCCGATATCAACAAAATGCTTGATAGGATGCCAGATACAAGTAGCAGCGACGACGATGATGCCCTAGATCGATAACCGAAGCGAGGATTGCTGACGAGATAAAACTGAACGTTTTCTTGGCAGCTTACAGAATCTGCATACTGTATATGCTGTTTCCAGGGGGTGTTGGCCGGTGGCACGGTTTGGACTTGGCGCACATTTGGAGACTACAAACTTTGTCATTGCTGCATTTCGGAATTTCAAGACCGTGGAGAGCATGCCTGCTTATGATTATCTCTTGTGACACCCTTGGTGAAGACATGGCGCAAGTCGTTCTGAATGGGTGGCCCTTTTTCATGCCGTTGTACCAATGCTTCAAATGACGCTATATCCTACGTCCTAATATGGTTCTTATCCGTATTAGTTGGTTTTCAGGTTCTGGGTTTTGCTGATATTGTATATGCACATATTGCTGCATGCACTTTAACAAAGGCTGATGTACTATTGAATGCTTCGATCAAATAACTTTTCGATGTCATACTATGGAAGGGGAAGCTGCGCTTCATTATATTCGGCCAGGTAACAGAAGGTGTCCGGTCATCTCTGGAATCCTAGCCAACTTCATCCATCGTTGAAGGAGGGGAAGCCGGAAGCGTTCGATTGATGTCTGATTCTTGAGCGCGTTTCCATCCCGCATCCTAGCGACCGGCGCGTAAGGTCGAGGGGTGTGTTGGTAACGGCTACACAATCAAGGAGGATAAAAGGGCGAGAGCAGCGTTCACGGAAGCACATTTGCCGGGAGCACAGCTTGATATCCGGCTTAGAAGACATCCATCGATGAGAGATTTGTTTTTGGCACTTCGCATTGCGCACGCTGTCTGACATTCATCCAGAAGGAGACTTATAGGCAACGACCAAAAGGAACAACGAAAAGATGTCAATCCCGGGTCGATGAGCAAATCTGTTAGGACACCGTACGCCTTTGACTTCGTAATTTCGCTCGCAATGACTGAAAAGATGCAGCTTTCGTTCAATACTTGTTGGCTACCTATAGGTATGTTCTGGAAATATAGGCCAAATGTGATTCGACTGTCAAAATGGATAGCTCTTCAACAAAAGTAGTATTTCGCATAGGCGGCATAGCATGACGAATAGACCACAAAGTATGGTTGCTCGGCCACAGACCCATAGACGCCTTTCACTGCGGGTTATCAGGCTCCTTGCGAATAAGACTACCTATGCTTTGTAGCAGCCTAGAACACTCGCAAATTCGGACCCTAATTTGCCACCCCACCCGAGTACTTAACGATGAGTATCATGCTCTACTCCAGTATGACCCCGGTTTCCGCAGACTTGATTGCCTTTCTCACTTGCCAGCAGCGCTTGCATCTTGCGGCTAGGTCGAACACAATTGTCGGCATCCTCGATCACGAAACCATTCCTAGTTTGTTCCTCACGCATACACTTAGCAAAGGAAGCCAGAATTGAGCCAAACGATCATAGATGGCCCCGGCGCTTTGATACGCCATGCGGGCAGCGTGTACAAGGACCTAGCAATATCCGGCACTTCAAGAGACCGGTCTACATCAGCTATTGTTGCTTCAACCAAACGAAAAATCGAGAATTCGAATGGTCTATCGAAATGCGGCAGCCAGGACCAACGGGGTCAGGATTCCGACACCGATAAACAGAACTATCGTGACGTTTCGGCCAGCACGTATATGGATGTCCCACTAGTCTGCGTTTCCTGTGGTCTTGACTCAAAGCCCCTGCACTCAAAAAGACGTGGGACATACGATAAGTGAGGTCTTTATGTCATGGACGGACGGCTCAGTAAGACTACCCAATGCATCATTGTGGTGCAGGGCAAAGACGCTTCCCAACGGTCAAAGTGGGTGACCAAGGCAGCCCGCGGCGACATTGCAAGCGTAATGTACTTGGAAGCCTTGAATGGCTTCTCTATCGTATCTTTCGTTGCTATCTTCCGTTCCAACCTCATGAGCATGTTCCCAAACGACAACCAACCATGTAAGACCTTCAGATTCAAGGAATGCGAGACTATCGCGGAGATGAACCGCAACGGCTGCTAGGCAAATCGGCATTCTCTGTTGATATGGGTGCTATATGATCAATTGTGGTGGTCCTAAAGACAGGAGGCTTGCGTGCAATCTCTTAGCAAGCCTCGCTATCTCCAGGTCACGATGAAGCTTAGCTAGGTTCTGATAGGAATACTAAGCCCCCCTTGTGGCTGAGAATGACCGTTGAAGTTTGCCAAATGTCTTGCAAAGCGATGAAACAATGAATCTGCCGAGCCAAGAGCAACGATCAATCGCATTGCTGCCACTAACCTGGAGCAGAGACAGTGGCAGATCAGTCGCTCGAAGCCACGACCATACCATTGGGCAGCTTGAAAACGTGAGTCCATGATAAGTCTCTAATGTGCTTGGAGTGGATATGCTAGCACGAAATGGGGACCAAGCGTTTCGACTAGGAAGACAGCAGCTCAAGAGCAATGACTGATGGTATCTTTCTGAGTGGGTCTTGACTTGGACTGGCTGTTCGGCAGCTCGAGAAAAGCTTCAATGACGGGTATGCCAGTAACGTAGAGGACGAAAAGTGACAGACCGGCGGTATGAAGCCATTTGTATCTTTTAAAGAGAAGATCCGCTGGTATATAGATTCATCGAACTATAGCGTTTTCGTCTCCTAGAGATCTTTATGTCCAGCCTCCCGCATCAAGTCCACGGGGAATAAAGTGAGTGTTGTCTGACCATGTTTCCATCGAGTCTAGTCTTCCGCTCAATAGGTTACTCCGCTCCCAGCGCGGTGTAGTCGCGAAATGCTACAGGACAGTGGAAATGCGACCTTATTCCATGCGGATTGGTGCACATCATCTTCAAGAATAATTGCTCAGAGGTACCACAAGTGTCCAATTCGATCGCCAAATGAAGAACGGGCAATAATCAGTCATTTGTATAGCAATTCGTCGACAAACTCGGCAATTGCTAGCGAACTAGTCAAGCCCGGGCTCTCAATGCCTAGCAAGTTGACAAAGCCTTCGAGATCCTCCTCCCTCCTAATCACAAAGTCCAGAAAACCTTCTCCGCTCGCTTTCCAAACAGCGCCTCCTTTACCCAATTTAGGTCGGATGCCACTGTAGTCCAATTGCACCTTTTCCTTCCGAATACTCGGCAAGTATGCCTCGATTTCGTCAAGCGCAGCAGGTAGCCTAGATTCGTTGACTGATAGATCACGAGGATCGTCGACCCATTCGACATCTGGACCAAACCGTACTGCTCCGGTCATGTCCATTGTCAAATGGGTGCCAAGACCAGCAGCTCCGGTGGTTGGGGCAGGGTAAATGAGCGTCTTGGGGCGAGGTTTTTGCGCGGCGTAGGAGTAGTATGAGCCTTTAGCATAATAGGGCGTGACATGGCGAGACGGAGGCAGAATACTGTTCGATAAAGGCACAGCAGCGAGACCAGCACTGTTGATCAACACGTCTGCCGTAACAAAATATATCTCTGAAGACGAAGGCGATTTGGTTCCAACCTTCCAACCACCATTTCCCGAGTCAATTGGCTCAACAGACTCCACGCTTGTATGGCACGCTAAATCACCGTCTCTAGATTGGAAGTCTGACCTAAGATACGACATGTAGGAGTGTGAATCCACTATTCCAGTAGACGGACTCTCGAGGACGGCGTGATCCACTCGTACGTCCGGCTCGCGACTGTGGGCTTCCGAGAGCGGTATGAAGTGAATTGGTACGCCGATGGACTTAGCGAAATTATGAGTCTCGATGAGTCCTTCGTGCTGCTCGGAATTCTGTGCAAGAACCCATTTCTTGGTGTTACGGTATGGAATATTTTGCTTTTCGCATAAATCGTACATCATTCGCTTGCCTTTGAGACACAGCTTGGTTTTCAGAGAACTTGGGCCATAGTAGAGGCCAGCATGGATAACCTACAGTCATCGTCAATTACTATTGGGTACGTAGGCCAACAGACACGCACTTCCGAGTTGCGACTACTCGTCTCCGTACCCACTCCGCCATGCCTTTCAATTAGTAGCGTTGATGTGCCATTTCGCTCAGCCAATTTCCTGGCAATGGCGAGGCCAACGGCTCCAGCCCCTACCACCTGCTCTATTTAGTCATGTTCGGGTACGTGTCAGCAAACAGGATACAAACCACATGTGTGTAGTCGGTGCTCCGATATGCAGAAGTGGTGAATGTGTGTGAAGTGTATGGGCCGAGTAATTGGCGGCTCAATGCACGCGCAAACATGTCAAAGGTGAACTATGCGGACTCAACGCGCCACAGTCCCGCAAAGAAGGCGAGGACATTGTCGTCAAACGTAGTCGAGGCTCTGTCGATGAGTAGCGGAACTTGTGCTCGAACATGACGTCTCCTCGGCGATAGATAGAACTAACAGTCTTGGCGCCAAGATTGATGCTTGAGAATTTGGCCACAAAATTAACAGAGCAGACCTCTCAGTGCAGCCCTTACGCCAATGATCACAGCCGATCGTCCACGAACATGGCACCAGAGTCCACAGCGCTAACGACGGAAGTTAGAACTGAGTCGCCTTATAAGCTGGACAAACCTCAAGTACTTTGCACTGACGCTCTGTGAGCATGCAAGTGACTGATGCAAACTAGACACTCAAAGCTTCCAGTGCACTTCTCAAACACATCAAAGCCAAAGCTCAGCAGCAACATGCCGATTCTTCTACCAAGAACCTCCTGGCAACCGATGCCACTTCTCCGCAAACGAGCGGTTCCGACGAGATGGCTATATGGCTCGTCCTCACTGGAAAGAAGTTCTTCACCGATCAACAGCGCCTCAAACCACGCAAGATCACCCTTCCACATTCCCTCAATTCCTTTCCAACCACATCAATATGTCTCATAACACCGGAGCCGCAACGTCTCTTCAAAGACACCATCGCCCACCCTTCCTTCCCCACCTCCCTCTCCCAACGCATCACCAAAGTCATTAGCATTGAAAAGCTAGAAAAGAAATATTACTCCTTCGAATCAAAACGCCAACTGCGCGACTCTTATGATATCTTCCTGGCCGACGATCGTATAATCACATACCTTGCTAAGATCCTCGGTAAAACTTTCTACAAGACCACGCTAAAGCGGCCTATACCCGTACGTCTCGAGGTCTCCAAGCCAAAGGAGAAGAAGAATGCAGCCCTTCCTAGTACTAAGCTCCGCAAGGAGCCTTCCGACCCGAAGTCTATAGCTGCCCCAATCCCGGCCGCTAGAGAAATTGAACGAACGCTCTCTACAGCGCAAATCCACCTTTCACCTTCCACTACTACCGCCGTAAAAGTTGGTTATGCGTCCTTCACTGCCGAACAAGTAGCTGCAAATGTCGAAGCTGTGATTGCGGGGTTGACAGACAAGCTGATTGCTTGGAGGAATATCAGAGCTGTGCATGTGAAGGGACCGAATACAATGGCACTACCCATCTGGTTGGCTGAGGAATTGTGGGCTGATGAGGGACTGATACTGGAAGATGAACAAGTTGAGGAGGCCAAGCTGCTAAAGGCACAGAAAGGCAGGAATAAGAGGAAAACGCTCGAAGGCCCAGCGGAAGAAGCAAGGGAGGAGCGAAGTGAAAGCAAGAAAAGAAAGAGTATCGAAGGAATAGAACAAGACGGCGAGCCGAGAAACAAGATGCCAAAAAAGCTGGCGGATGATGATTTTGGCCAAGAGATGAAGGAAAGAAGGGAGAAGCTCCGGCGGCAGAAAAAGGAGGCAAGGGATAAGCTTGAGTAAGAAAACGCGGGAATTGTTCCTTTGAAGCTAACTCAAGATTTCAAAGAGTCGTCGAAGAAAAGGAGATCGAAAAAGGCAGATAATGTTGTATAGCTCAATGAACAGCAAATTACGAAATGGATAACGACAATACTCTGCTCGAGCAAGGTCAGATAATCGTAACATCCATGCTATAACTCCAAGACTCCCATTGACTTTCCCTTGAAATACTTCTCAAAGCAACCAGCAAGAACACCGTTTGCAAATTGCATATGTCCCCCCTCAGCAATTCTAAAGTCCAACTTCCCCTTCTCATCCAGATACTTCAATCCAATCCAATCGTCCTTATAGATGTCTCTATCCTGCAGCTTTGTGACCTCTTCACTCGTAGTATTGACTTCAGCAAAGTACGCACTCTCCGGCGGTATCACAGTCGTGTCGTCGGAAAACATATACATAGCAAATCGATCCAATTTCTTCAGATTCTTCTTGTACGTCTCGTTCTTCATTTCCCTCTCGTTGTTAATATCCGCCAAGAAATTACTGCTTTCCAGATAAGCATCCAAATCCTCCGGATCTCGATAGTACTGTGCAGGCATTAATCTACTCTGCACAAAACTCGACCATTTATTCGCCTTCAAGATACCTTGCCAGCTCTGACATAGCCAATCGTTACTCTCGCAATTCTGGAATTCACTGATGCCATTATGTTGGGATCCAAAGGTGACGAGGGTGGAGACGCGAGGCTTGTTGCAGCGCTCGACATAGGCGCGCATGAATTGGCCACCTTGGGAGAAGCCGATCGCGTTGATGGCAGGGGCTGCGGCGAGGATGGGATCGGAGGCCAGATCTTTACAGACTTTCTCGACTTGGAGGGTTAGATTGCCGAGGAAGGTGGCGGTACGGTCGGCGGAGGGATCATCGTCCAGGCGGATGTAGTAAGTGTACGTAGGTCCGATGGTCTTATTGATGAGTTCGCCCACGTATTGAATGCCGTCTGAGGCGTAGCTAGAGGGCAATTAGTCTAGGAGGGGCAATGGGTTGATGATTGAAGAGCTTACTTGTCCCCCAGGCCATGCCAGACGACGAGTGGCAGGTTCAAGCTCTCTAGCGTAGCAAGAGGATGCTGTTGAGGTAAAGCGTTCACACACAGTAAAGCCGTCGGGGCAGCGCACAACAGTGGGAGCCAGATTAGTCGCGACATCATGAGCTCCTTTGGGCAAAAATGTTGCACCGAAGTGGGAGGCGCCAAACAGGCAACACTCGATGTTCCTTCAATCCTTCATCCACCTAGTGTCAGCCACCAACCGTTAAGACTTAAGAGTCCGCTGCTCGGTTCGGTCCGCAGCCGTGATGTATAATTATCAGATCGACACGACGCGAGATCGCGAATGGGAAAAGGGTGTTCGCACATCCATCCGAGCGTTGCAGCAATCTGTTGAAGATCTTACATGCCGATCTCACAACAAGGAGCTCATGACAGACGTTTACTAGGAATACTAAAACTGAAGATTGAGATTACCATTTATCCTCTTTACGACATTCGCCCTTCCAACTTTGACCGCCTCGTCAGGGAATTCTACCTTGCAGGTATTCCGGAAGTTACATAGAGCTGGATGAGCTCCGAGTCACCATCGAGATTAGAGCTATCCGTTCTGAGGCTCGTAGCAGGCCGAAGTTGAGATCATCAATTCTGACCAAGGCGCCTTCATAGCGAAAGCCATTGAGTCTTCCGGAAGTTTGTTGCTGTAATACGGCGTCGCCAGGCTTGGGCCGGCCCAAAGCTGGCGTGGTCGAGTCTGACACAGGTGCCGTCAGCGAGCCTGCTCCCAACAACGAGGCGGGTGATATGACTTCATCCAACCCCCCTGAGGCATCCGTAGTAGGGCCTCATCCCTCATTCATCGAGATCGCCAAAGCGTACGTCTTTCAACCCGCAATTCAAGACTGCCTGAACGCCGCTGGAGTGTCAGAAGCCAAGGATGACAGTATCCGCTTGCAGGGTGTTGCTTGGATTGACAATACGAGAAAGTATATCAAGCTGTGAGCTCAATTCTACTGTCTATTCTTACAATCATCTCAAGCTGATGGGACAGGCCTGTCAAAACTTACAATACAGCTTGTGTCTATTATCACAAGTTTCGTCTGATGCATCCTGATAGCAGTGGTTACATCGTACGTGCCAAATTCCATTCACATTGGATGTAATTTGAACAAATCCAGGATGCCGCGGCTGCAGCTCTCTTTGCTGCTTGCAAGATTGAAGATACACTCAAAAAGTCAAAAGAGATCCTCTGTGCTGCTCATAACATGAAAGTATCGCCTTCCGAACAGCTCACCCCAGATGACTCGGTAAGTGCAGCATGTTCCGTGAAGTTTAATTATTTCCCTGACCTTGGACAGCTATTCGAGAACCACTCAAAGATCATCATCGGTCTCGAGCGGCTCATGCTCGAAGCTTCTAGCTTCGATTTCCGTAACCGCCATCCTCAAGTGCTTGCTCTTTGCATCGTGAAACATTACGAAGGCGACAAATACACAGTAGGCAAGACCACTCTCGACATCACGCAAGATCTGCACCGCACCTACGCCCCACTAAAGCAGACCACGGCTGCTATGGCTTTCGCATGCCTCGAGCTCGCAGCTCACCTGTATGAGCAGCCCATCGACGCGACTCAGGTTGGCAAGTATGACAAGCGATGGTGCATCACGCGTGAAGAGGTGATGGGTAAGCTCCTACCACCCGTTCAAGACATATCTGAAGTAAGCGTAAGCAACCGATCTAATCACTTGAATAGAGACCCTGCTCGACCTCCTTGATCTCTACACCCACCACCGCTCCTCCACAATCGTAGGGCAAGAGTTCGCCCTCGAAACCTTCATCAACATCCGTATCGCCCTCAACCAGGAAGCGTCCGCCCACAAATATCCACGCTACACCATGGCAAAGAGGAGATCCATGGCTAGCCTTAGCCTCAATGGCGGCACCGCAACAACCAATGGCAAAGGCCCGCAGACACCCACTAGCCCCCGCGATGTCCCTATGAGGGACATCACATCTCCCACTTCTGCTAACGGTGCCTCGAAGCCCGGCCTTAAAGACGGTACGGTGCGCTTTATGCTTGATCCTCAGCGCGCAAAAGACGAGAAAGAGGCAGTTGGGAAATTCTTCAACGTTGAGGAGGAAGAGTATGAGACCATGGTTCCCAAAGAGAATAGGAGGCCTTGAGCTGGGCTTGAAAGGCACCAGAAGGACGGTGTCCTCCCAATGAGGCGCTGAATGATCTATGCAATGCCAAATGTAGATGAAAGGATCGGATTTGATGTGCACACATATCTGGTCATCGCTTACGGTTGATACCCCCCAATGCGGAATACGATCCGAATTAATTCGAAGATAATATGGTGCTGCTTTCTCCATTATTGTCGTGCATCCATTGTGCTGGCACCATTTACAAGTGGCAGCATTATGGAAGACCGCAGGCTTCTAGGCCTGGCCGTCGAAACTACCGAATATTAAGTTGCTGATGGTGAGAGAACGTCGAGTCACCAACATACTGTAATACGAGTAATACGCACCATCCTGCTCTCATCCTCGATTCTGGCTGGATGTATGGCGCAGGCGCTTCCTGGATCCTGTCCTAGGCTAGCGCTTGCTCCTCCTTCTTACCTTGCCCAAGTTTAATTTATGCCGGTCAAGATTCAGCTCTTGCATGAATAAGCAAAACATGAAGTAAGAAGTCAATGACAGCGATGTTGCCATGTTCGCAACTGAACGATGATTATGCGAGTAGCATATGCCGGCGAGATGTATGCAAATATAGACAATGATCCTCGCTCTAGACCCAATACTCGCCATTTCCGGATCTAATGTAAAATTCCTAGTATCAGACACCTACTTCCTACTGACTGGTGCGCTGCTGAAGGCCTCAACTAATCCTTCCGCCTCCTCGGGACTCACTCTCGCCTCCAACATCTGATGCGCACAATCGACCACATCATCTTCTATACCCTGCTCATAAAAGCCCCCCTCACTAAACGCTAGTCTCGTGAGTGCGATCAAGAACTTCTTCTCGCCGCCTGGGACAACGCTGAGCTTGGCTTGCATGTTGATGAGATGCGGGTAGTTGGTCGTAAGATGGTAGAGCAGACGAGTAGATTCGTTGACGAGTGCAATGCGTAACTCGTGGCCATACTGGTGGTCATAGACGCGGTCAAGCTCATCGTTCATGACACGCACTAGGCAGCCGATCAGGAGACGGTGTTTGGCAAGCGATTCGGCGCTGTGGGCAGTATCGCACATGGCTTCTACAAGGCTGAGCACTTTGAGACGTAGTTGGCATACTGCAGTGGCATCAGGCGCGTCCTCACCAGGGGCTGGACGAGGGTTGTTGATGAGGAGATGAGAGAGGTTGTCGATGATGTGGGCTTCGGAGGCGTCTTGCTGGCCGTTGTTTGGGGGGACAATCATGGCGAACGAGTTGTCGAGGATGCTAGTGTGAAGTATTGAGAGCATAAGATGGATTTCATGAAGGGGGTTGATGAAGTTGAGAAGCATCATTATAAAGTCGAAGCGCATGGTGCGCCAGAAACGTGTTATTTCTTCGTCATCGCATTGGCAGTCGTAGGCCATCATTTGCATGATCTGGAGACATTCGGTGGAGCCGATTTCTGCTCTGTCTTTCCGAGGGGGCTTCTTCTGGCACCGCGGCACAAGAATCACATCCGCGGTGGACTGGACGAGATTCATAAGTTCATTGGTGAGATCAGGAGCGGTCTTAATGGCATTGAGTTCTAGGATAAATTTTACAAGTTCCACCAGCAGATGGACGGGTCGATGAAAATTTTCTTCCATACATCGAGACCAGATCGAGATGATGATAAGACCAACTGCTGATGGAAAGCGCTCTATGTCAGGCTTGTAGGTGAGTGTAGAAGTTTCATCGAGAAGGATTGTCGAGAGAGGTTTGTCCGCTTGACTAGGAAATGAAATCGTTGAAAGTCTTTCGATTATTCTTGGTTCTTCGGATGTGAATCGATGATTCAGGAGTCTTTGTGTGAGCCAAAACCTTTGATCAAGCCGCCTAGGAACTTGATTGACCGCTGATGGCACTGCGTGACTCTGCTCTTCGTTCCTATCCTCAATAGACGTGGTCTGCTGGGGTTGAGCAAGCTCCAGGGCCTTGATAGGGCTGTCTTCTGGAGCCTTCCTCTTCCGTTTCGCACCAAATTTTGGCGTGCTCGCCTTCGACCTAAGGGCCAGTTTTGAGGGTGACATGGGCAGGACCTCATCATCATCAAAGCCATCTCTCAATGGAAGGGGCTTGGCCTTTTTAGGTGTAGCAATCTGATATTCTTTGCTGATACTCCTGTCTCCTTTCTTGATGGCTCTCTGAAGGTTCCTGATCTGTTTTGTTCCCTCGGCAAGGTCATTTTCGAGGAAATCCTTCTCGGTCGCAAGCTTCTGAAGCTCGGCTCGCGCTTTTTCAACTTCCATCTTCTGACGGGCAGCTTCGTCGGCGTGCAATTGCTGCAGTGCTTTCGTCCGGGCTTCATACTCCTTCTCCACCTTTGTAGCGTTGGCTCGTACGATAGCGATCTCACCGGCTTTGGAATACGCACTGTCGTTGGCACTCTGTATACCTTGCTGAAGTATCTCTCGTTCACGGAGGAGCTTGTGCACTTGCACTTGAAGAGCATCTACATCAGTAGACCCTTTCAGTGGAGGCTGAATACTCATGTGGTGTGCTTCTGCTGGTATGGATGGATCCCCATTGACAGCAATCCCCCTTCCGTCGAATTGGTTGCCGCTCATATGTGGAATACTGGTGAATACAGGCCGTCGTTCGAGTTGCTGATCCCTCAACGGCTCGACGTTAGACCGTGACGGAGCATACCGTTGCTGCCGCCATTGCTCCCTTTGTGTTGTCTCTCCGACTGGGTCAATAGAAATGGCAGCTTCATACTCCGCAGCTAAGGCTGGTTCCTCTGCTGCATCGAAAATTTCCCCATCAAGCATCTCATCGTCGAAGTCTCCATAATCAGACGATGGCTGGGGTGGAAAGGGTTGAAGTGGGGCGTTTGTAATGACTTCGCCCACAAGAGATCGAACAGAGCCTCCTGCGGCCCCAGGGCCTCCAGGTTTCGACGATTGCCCTAGGGTTGGGGGCTGGACTCGAGTGGCGGCTTGCTGCGTTGATCTAACTGCGTTTCCCTGGAGCTCATCGAAAGCATGGTCCGGCAAGGCGTCGAGATCATTGTCAGAGTATCCATCATCTTCGACGTCCAGGTCTTCCATAGCATTCGTCGTGCAACCGCATTGAGACGACTGAATGGAGATCGTACACTACATGTTGGGAGGTCGCTGTAAACATTGACGTGGGTCAGGGTCCCAGCGGCCTGACTGCGGGCCGCTTAGGGCTGAAGTGGAGCTGGCAAATAATGTGACAGTGGGCCTTTTCCAAGCCTTCAGATCGGCAACCCTTTAACAGCATCCACGACACCAGGCAAAGTACCAACACAGATTTCGACGACCCGAGCACGGCCGACTATACAATCCAGTTGCGACTGTCCGAAGCCTCACCAACGGGGCCGAGAGGGCTGTTGCTCGCCAAGACCTACTTTTATCAATCTCACCATCGTCAGGTCTCATACACGAACGCTCCGTAGATACAAACGAACCGGTATTGATCTTGTGGATGGTAGCGTCCAGCTGGACACGACTTGTAGCTGCATGCTAAGCGCGACCATCCATGGCGAAGACAAAACGAGGCGTGCAGTTTAATCACAAGGGAAGCAATCATAATGGACGACGACCAAGCATATCCGAGAGCGACGGCGCATCGGATGCGGGTTCGCCGAGCAGTCCCATAAGAGCCGCGATGAACGGCAAGCTGGAGACAAGTAAAGAAGAGGTAAGGCGTTTCTGGGTGGAACAGCAAGCAGATCTTTAAAAACTTACATGGGCTGAGGCTGATACTATTTCTATACAGGACGAGAACCCACCGGAGCAATCAGAGTATGAGAAAAAGAAAGCGAACTTCATAACCCGAACGATATGGACCCTCGTCATGATAGGTGGCTTCTTCACCGCAATGTTCTCAGGTCATCTATACGTTATAGCCATTGTCACCGGACTCCAGATTGTGTCCTTCAAGGAGGTCATCGCCATTGCAAACGTTCCGAGTAAAGCCAAGGATTTGCGGTTTACGAGGTCATTGAATTGGTACTTCCTCGGCACCACCATGTACTTTCTCTATGGGGAGAGTGTGATATATTACTTCAAACATATTGTGCTTGTGGACAAGGTGTTGTTGCCATTTGCTACACATCACCGCTTCATAAGTTTTATGCTCTACGTCATCGGTAAGTCCCATGTACATGCATAGGAAAGAAAATGAAATTTGAGGAGATTCGGCAGCTGAGTTGTGGCAATGCAGGCTTCGTCTTCTTCGTTGGTTCCCTTCAGAAGGGTCACTACCGTTTCCAATTCACCCAATTTGCTTGGACTCATATGGCGCTCTACCTAATTGTCGTCCAGGCCCACTTCATAATGAACAATATCTTTGAGGGCATGATCTGGTTTTTTCTTCCAGCATCCCTTGTTATCACGAACGACATTTTCGCCTACATCTGTGGGATTGCTTTTGGCCGTACCCAGCTCATCAAGCTGTCGCCCAAAAAGACCGTGGAGGGGTTTGTCGGTGCATGGATATGCACCATCATCTTTGGCTTCGGCATGACTAATGTACTAATGCGATACAAATACTTCATCTGCCCTGTAAATGTACGTCCCTTTCCCTTTTATCTATATCATACCAACTTTTGACCTCCCGTTCGAGAAGTATGAGATTTGATTGTTGACTGACCGCAGGACCTTGGCGCAAACATTTTCACCGGTCTCTCGTGCACACCAAACCCCGTATTTATCCCTCAGGCCTACCACATTCCCTCTATGCTCTCCAATCTGCCACTTCCTGGCTCTCTTCGTATCCCCTCGATCATCCACATTGCACCAATGGAATTCCACATTCTCGTCTTCGCAAGCTTTGCCTCTCTGATTGCACCCTTCGGTGGGTTCTTCGCCTCCGGTCTGAAACGCACGTTCAAGGTCAAGGACTTCGGCGAGTCCATTCCCGGCCATGGCGGGATTACCGATCGGATGGACTGCCAGTTCATCATGGGCTTTTTTGCTTTCATGTACTACCAGAGCTTTATTGCGGTCTATAAAGCTAGCGTGGGGGACGTGATGGAGAGAGCGGTTCAGGGATTGAATGGAGAGGAGATGGTTGAGGTGGTCCGGGGTTTAAGCAAGTACTTGGTCAACCAGGGCTTAGTAGATGAACGGGTACTGGACTGTCTCACGGATGTCGTGGGGAAGAGAAGGTGAAGGTGGCGAAGTAGGGTCGAAAAATTGTATCTTGCGTGACGGCCTCTTCGTTGTCGACATATGATCCTTCTAACATGGGCGTGAGCGTTGGCATTTCTGTTCAGGATGGCATCGACATGGAGTTCCAACGGATCTGTGATTGTTAATGTTGTAGATCGCAGGCGATATCCTCCGCAAGGTGTCGCCAGCAATCGAACAACTTCGGAACAGCCCAGGATGTTATGGTAGATAACAGCCACGACCGGTCCCGATATCATGAAGCTCATCCTTTCGAAGCTTGCTTCGCTTGCTTGGTATCTCAACTCTCCATATATCCTGTGAAGGAGCGTATGTGGATCATTGTGGGAATACTGTGCAGTCGTTCCGATGCCTCACCTGATGCTACGCATACACAGCACTTCGCTGTCGCCTACCGTGAAGCAAATATCATCCAAAGTTTCGTCTTGAAAAGCATTTCACCGCCTTGATCATGATCGCCGCATGTGGATGCCAGCCCAATGCTGCATTTCTTTCCTCAACGTCTCACGCCCCCAACAATCCCCTCCACCGTCCTCACCCACTCCTCCCTCACCCCTTCTACCTCCCTTCTATCCTCCAGCGCTGCTCTCAAATCCCCATCCAAATCCCTTATCCTCTCTTCCTGCTTCTCCTTCGACTTTTCCACCCCTGGCAAGATAGAGACGATGTATTCAATCTGCCTCGTCTTTAAAATCAAATCGTGCGCTAATTCACGCTGTGCGGCGGCAAAGGCGGTCGGAGTGTCGGGGCGCTGCTCGGGGAACAGAGAGCTGATGGTGGCATCGGGGGGTTCTTGGGAGGGTTGGGCGGTAGGTTGATGTTCTTGGGATTGAGAAGATTGTGTGGGTGGAGACTGGTGGTTTGCTGTGGTGTTGTTGGTGGAGGGTTGGGCTTTGCTGGTCTGGGAGGCCGAATTGGAGGTAGGGGAACGTTGGGGTGGGGGTGTAAAGGCTGAGGCGGGATGGTGGGTGGAGACGTAGCGGATCGAAGCGTAGAACTGGGTTGCTAGCTGTGCAGGAGAGGTCAGCAACCGCTTAAAAGATAGGGAGCGACAGCTTTGTACTTGGTCGTAGCAGTCCTGGAGCTGGGTCAAACGATCTGCCATCGTCCCGTGGATGCGATAGAAGTAATCGCGAGTCTCGGAGGATGACACCAAAAGTCTTGAGCACGCGCCAAGTCTACAGGGATCAGGGTACCTAAGATGTTTAGCTTGCTTCCGGGGAGCTACGTACTACTAGGGTGCGGTTTCCGGGGTGACTATCCTCCCAGCTCATCAAAAGATGGGTGCCCCTCCCGTTAACGCTAACTCAAGACTTTTAGAGAAAAAGGGAGGTCATGTTTTAATATTCGTCCTCGGGAACGCTAAGCCCTACCCGTGGACCCTGTAGATCCCGTAAACACCACCTACAAAACATTTTTAGACTAAGAAATTCTTATAGGCTATAGCTACTCTAGCGGCTATAGCTAAAACTTAGGATAATTTAATATAATTTAAGAAAAAAATCTAAAGAAAGATAAAATTATTAAATATAGCCTTTATTTTTAAAGTTTTTTAGAGTTTAGCGTCTAGCGCTAAAAGCGGGTAACTTAGAATCTCTTTATAGAAGTTATTTTTATTCTTAATTAAAATAGAATTCTATTAATAGAATTTTTAATTAAATTTATTATATATAGATATTTACTAGCCTACCTACCCCCTCCTTCCCCTACTAGTACCCCTCCCTCCCCTCTCTTATAGATATTATATATTATGAAAATTGAAATTTAGCTAACTTTTTCTCAGTCGCTGCAGGACTTAAGCCAGATAAGCTTGGATGAGCTCGTGCTCCAGGACGATTTGAGGTGTTTCTGACACTGAACGGCTGAGCCTTGCTGAGCCAGATGAGCTCGCTGGAGGCG
>JAABUL010001674.1_pt1 | contig 40504 bp, 67 predicted proteins | sample 5559151 | NCBI WGS metagenome assembly JAABUL01 (sample SAMN10711876, study PRJNA513368) | rock metagenome | isolation source: Antarctica rocks | place: Antarctica: Victoria Land, Pudding Butte sud | reverse complement strand
TTAATTTGCCCCCCCCCCCCCCCCCCCCCCCCCCCCGCGCGCGCGCGAAGGCCACAAACATCCACTTGTCACCATGCACGTGCTTGTTAACGAGAATTGCGATGGTGCCGCCAAACGGGAGTCGCGGCGCAACACGCTGGCAGCCCGTGACAGCAGATCTCCTCCTCGCAGCAAGATTTACAATCAATCTTTCTGCAACAAGCTGGCACAGGATGGTGTAAACATGCAGTGAACAGGGGGCAATGCACAGCGCAGGGATCGTGGCTGGCGCCACCTCGGTGCTGTAGGGTTTAGGGTTTGCAAAAGGACACCATCTGCGGCTCACTGGCTCCGACTCTGCGCCGCCCTGCACATGGTCTCTCAAAGTGGCGCAGTGAGAGGGGTCCACTGGAGGGGTTCTCCGGCTGCTGCCGCGCAGGCTGCTGGCTCAACAATGCGCTAACAAAGTCGGCACTGCGCTAGGATAGGTCGCAGCATGCGAGTGCAGGCTGCGCCCCGCGCGCACCTCGGCAATGGTGCCGCAGCCGGCGAGGTTGACACCGCCGCTGTCCAGAGCCGGCACTGCAGTCGCCAGGTCAGGCCGCAGGCGCTGCACCCCGCCCAGAGGCCCATTCCCGGCGTCCGCAGCGCCTGCAGAGGCCGGGGGTATGCCGCCGGCAGCCGCCTGGGCTGCCGCCCCTGCGGCTGCGGCGCCCCTGGTGGCTGACGCGGCCTGCACAGCGGCCGCGGGCGTGTACGGCGCTGCGGACGTGATGGCGTTGGCGGCGCCAGACCAAGCGGCGGCGGCGGCGGCGGCGGGCGGCGCCAGCGGAGACTCTCCGGGCGTCGGAAGCGGTTCCTGCTCCTCGTCACCCACGGACTCTGGCGCGGACTGGTACTCTGCGTCTCCAATGCGGCGGAATGGCAGGGGCTGCGCATGCAGAAGTCCAAACTTTGGCATGATGCCATGGCGGTCAGAATCGGTGCGTAGCCGCCTCGTCAGGAGCAGGCCCTTCGAAACCCTAAACCCTAAACCTCTCGCTTCTGTGGCGCGGCTTTGCGCGTGGACGCTGGCATGAAGGAGCTTGCGAAAGTCAGTCCGTCTGCTGTTGCGAGCCTCCCGCCGCCGCACTGCCCTTTGCCGGTGGTGCGGATTACTGGCAAGATCTCTGGAAGTCCATCCCAGTCCCTAAGGCTAGGCGGGGTGTCAAGAATTGCTGTCTCGCTGACCCAGCATGCACCCTTTGTTTTCTGTCTACTTTTCAGCGTCGCACCTGCGCCGCGGACGCGGTCACCGGCGAAGAGGGCTCTGACAGGTATGCGGCGACCTCCTCGGGCGCCTCCGCTTCGAAATATCCGCGCGCCTTAGACGGCGGGGGCTCCTTCAGCTGCCGACACAGAAACGAGCGAATATATCTACAGGCAATTTTGCATATGAAATGGGTGTCAGAACGACAACGATGTGCCGTGCTGTGTCGAATAGCACATCCATCTGTCCAGTTGGCAAGCAGTGGACACACCGAAAGGGTGTGAACTCGCTCGCATGACGCACCTGACCGGCGGAAATGTCGGCAGACGTTTTGGAAATAAACTGCACGATCAGTGCATCCACTTCACCTGTTCAACAATTTCAACCAGTCAATTCGTGCAATAGCCAGGCACCTGGTCGGCAGCCATGTCGGCAGACATCTTGGCCTCGAACTGCGCGATTTCTAGTGCGGCCTCGCGCCCCGTGATGGTGCCCGCAGCGGCAGCTGCCGGCAGGTGGTCGCGCACGCTCCGACCTCGGGCCGCGGGCGGCAGCAACCCCGACGGGCTCGGCGGCGAGGGCGACACCGGCCGCGCCTGTCGTGATGATGACATCACAGCGTTGCAACACGATTCATATGGGCATGTTCTGGACCGTTTGGGAGAAACCATGCTGGCCGCAGCAAGAAAGCCGCCCTGCAGACGCTGTCCCGACTGCAACATGGCGCTGGTTGGTTGAGCATACCAGCACGATGTGACAGATTCGGACATGGGTGGGTCGACTCGCTGTATGACATCAGAGTGCAGAGCTGCTCCCTGTCCGCTGTATCCAGTTCACACAAAGTACAACGCGTAGGATTGGCATCTGCAGATTCGCCAGTTTAGTCGCTCGCCTGGAAGGCCGCGCGGCAATCGTCCAGGGAGGAGGTGCGGGCGTCAAAGGACGGTGGCGCAACCGTCACCGCCGCTAGGCTGCCCGGCATGGCCAGCGGCCGCGGGCGCTCGGGCTGCAGGTACAACGGTTTTGCCGCCACCGCGAGCGGCAGCTCTGCCGCAGGCTCTGCAGGCGCCTGCGACCACTCGCGCGCCGCAGCGGCTGGCGCGGCAGGCGCGGCGGGCGCGGCTGCGGCCGCCAGCGCCTGCGGCTCGGCTTCCGGAGCCGAAGCCGCTGAGTCCGCCTCCTCCTCCAAGGCAGGCGATGCTCCGTGCTCGGGTTCGTGCGCTCCATCGCGCTCGTGCACAAGCACAACGGTGCTGCCATCCTCTTCGTCGGATTCCAGCGCCGCCGTCAGCGCGGCGGCTGCCGACTGCGCCTCCGCGGCGCTCGGCACCGCTTTGAGCTCCGTCGGTGCCTCCGGCAGCGGCGGAATGACGGCGGTGGGCGAGACGGGATCCGGCGGCATCTGCGGCGATTCCCGCTGCTGCTGCTGCTGCTGCGACAGCAGCTGGGGCTGCAACTGCAGGGGCGTTGCGGCCGCAACCCCTGCAGCCACGTCTGCCGTCAGCGATGGCTCCCGCGGCAGCGGCTGCAGCGGCTTGGTGGCCTGCCGCTCCGCCAGCGCGCCCGCGGAGGGGCCGCTGAGGGTGCCGCTGCGGGCGCGGAACGCGCGCGCCGCTGCGACAGCTTCCGCAACCTCCGCCGCCGTCGCCATCTCCCGCGCCACCGCCTCCGCGATCGGCTGCCTCTGTACGACAGGCGCGGGAGACGCCACCGGCACCGCCACCGACGCATCGGGCGATGCCTGCCGCGCCGCTGCGGGCTGCGACGGCGGCGTCAGCGGCGGCGCTGCCGGCGCCGGCTCGGCTGCCTGCTCGACAGGCGACGGGCGAGCCGACGCCGCTTCCAGCTGCTTCCCTGACGCATCGCTCTTCGGCTGACCTGCTGGTGCCGCGGGCTGTGCGGGCGGCGGCGCGGCCGTGGCTGCTGCGGCATGGCCTGACGCCGCCCGCGGCGGCGGCATCTTTAGCGTCGGCAGGCCCGGCGGTGCCGACGCCTTGCGCTTGGGCTTTGGCGCCCGCCGCGCCTCCTCATCGGCAGCCTGCAGCGCCAGGAACGTTGTTGAAGCGGGGAGTGTATGTTCAGGTGCTGGAGGCTGCATGGAGTTGTCTGTCCAAACCATGAATCAGGGATGCTTTGAACATACAGGTGCGCATTAAGGTGCGGCTAGCGCATTTAGGTGCGGCTAGCGCATTAAGGTGCGGCTAGCGCAATTTGCAGCATTGTGGCACAGGTCACAGTGTTCAGGTGCGTGACTCTGCAACCCAGCCTGGAGATCGCCTTGATGACCGACAGTTTTGTGGGATAAACCTCCGCGTTATCGTTTCTCGATGATACACTGATACAAGTCTCCGAACCCAGAGCTCGAGGAAGTGCCAGAGCGCTCACCCGCAGCCGCGCGAGCTCGCGCGCCAAATCACCATCATCCGCCTCCCGCATGGGCGGCGGCACCGCCTCCCTCCCCAGCCCGTCAGCCGCCGGGGAGGCAGGCGCCGCCACGCTGCCGGCGGTCGGACTCACCGCCGCAGCGGGCGCCGCGGCAGCGGCCGCAGCCGGCGCCGCCTCCGCTGCCGCGTCGCCGACCTCCCACACGTCTACGGCGGCGGGCGCGGCGGAGGCCGCCGCCAACGCCGTGGCCGCGTCAGGCGTCGTCGGCGGGCTGGCCCCCTGCTTCCAGGGGTTGAACTCCGTTGAACGCGCCGCCCCCGCCGGGGTGACCACCGCGCTGCGGCGGCCCGGCGGCAGCCTGGGACTCACAGGAAACCCCTCGGCGAGCGCCGCCGCGGCGTCGCGCACGCGGCCCGCCCGTGCGGCGGCGAGCGCTGCGGCCTCGTTGGCCGCCGGCGACGACTGCCATGTGGCGTCTGGCGCCTGGCCCATCGTTCGCACCACCGCGTCCACCTGCGGCAGGCCATGCAATCTGTCGAGACGGCGTGCTGGCACCTCAATCTGCATGGCAGGCTGGCGCGTGTGAGGACAGCTCTCGGCTGGCCTGTTCTGCGGCGATGAGCGGCCAGCATTCTCACATTCAGGCTCGCCAGCCGTGATCGCGCAGACGGGATTCGGGCGAAGCCGCAGCAGGCACACAGCCTGAGCACACTTGCGGCACGATCTCAAGGCGACGCGGACGCGTGCATGGCATGGACTCGGGGAGCGCAGGTGTCGGAATCCCAAGCCGTGCTTGCCTTGGTGCGGGGCCGAGGCGACGGCATCGGCGCCCTGGCGGGCACCGGCGAGCCCCGCACGGCGGCTTCCCGCGCCGCTATCGCCGCCTGCACGCGTGCCTTGACGTCCGCCATCATGGCCTGCACAAACGGTGGTTCGTCACATGTTACGGTTGGGCAGTTCTCAATTATTCCCCGGAGTGTAGATGGCAATTAGCCCCCCCAAAAAAAAGGAAAAAAAAGTGTCCACGTTCCTCCTGTCTTGACGCCCGCAGCATGGCCTGCACATATTATGCAGATCAGGTATGATGCTCTGGCACACACCAGGCACAGGCACGCTGCATCAGGGTTGTGGTTTGCAGCAGAACTTCCTGCTCGCTTTTGGTCCCAGAGCACATTCAGAGCGTGCACACACGCTGCTGACGGTCGTGCACGCGCAGGAGCTCCCTAAACCCTAAACCCTCGTTCCGTGGTTCCTCCACACACCGCCTCATCACCGGCAAGAAAAAGCTGTGTTGCACAAGGTCAGGAACCACAGCGCTACCTCGGGGCTGCCGGCCGGCAGCCGTGGCCGCGCCTGCGGCGACTTTGCGCTGGCTGTGATGGTCGGGTTGAACTTTGGCAGCGAAGCGAGCGCCGCCGCTGCACCGGCCACATTCCCCTGTGGCCTTTTTGTGGCGATGAAGCTGCCGCTGCCGCCGCCGGCCGCCGCTTTGGTGGGGCTGGGTGCGGGGCGGCTCATCTGGGAACGCGCTGCTGACAGCGCAAAGGCGCGCGCCGCCTCGAAGCTGTTGTTCCGTGGCTTCGGCGACCGCTGCGGCGACGTCGCCGGCCTGCGGCGCCATTTGAGGATTCATGAAAAGATGTGAAACAGGAGTTCGTGAGACGGGATCGTGAGAAATGTCATTGAGACGGCATGCGCAAGGGAGGCAACGCAACAGCCGGCAAGCGGCGGGAGAGCGCATGCACCTTGTCACTGTCAACTGCAAGTGATGCAGCGTGGCGGGGCGGTGCTGTGCGGTCTTAGGGTTTAGGGTTTGGAGCGCCGAAGGGAGCAGGTATTGCGGAGCGCATGTGCAAACGTCTGGCGAGCAGACGCATAGTGCGCCGCCAGAGTGGCAGCACAGGCACCGCCGCTCCTCCTGTATATGAACAACGGTGAGCACAGGAGCTAGCCTCGCTGACGGAGATGTCAAGAAAAGTACCGTGGAATTTCCGCGCAGACGTAGGTCCAGTGCGGTCTGGCATGTGCGAAGTGCTGTCGCGATCTATCTTATGCAAGCAACGAATGCCCCGAAAAGATGCTCAGATCAGCTCGACGACACCCACTCTAGAACTGGAAGGAGTCTTTCAGAATCAAAAAAACGATCTATGACCCAAACGCTGCAGAAAGATGGCAGCCCATCCCCCCACCCTGTGAACATAGTGCAATTTTGGAGTGCAGCACTCGCGAAATGCGGCCAGCTATGACTGCACAGCGACCGGGCGGCTTTGCAAGAGTATCCACGGTGGGCAGGGATTAGGGTTCAGGGTAAACCGCACTCTGGGGCGTTGTGACGCTGTCCTACGCCGATCGCCGGTACAGCTCAGCAGGGTGAACGAGGCGAACGACCTGGCAAGCAAGTATGCTACTCACTTCTCGAGTGCGCTGGCAGCTAAACCCTAAGCTTCCAGCACGCACCTTGCGGCTGGCTCGGCCACAGGCGGACTCAGCCGGCCGGGTGACTGCGCGCCTTCCGGGTGGTAGACGTCCGCCATCGCCGCGGGCGCATTTCGCGCCTCCAGCTCGGCCGCTATACGCCGCGCACTCCGCGCCGCCGCCAGCGTGCTGGCCTTGTCGGCCTGGCGCAGGCAGCAATATGTAGTGAGTTTCTGGTACTGCGCGGCTCGCAGCTCGCACATGACGAGGTAATTGCTGATCCGATGTGCCGCGAACCTCAGAGCGGGGGCGAAGGGCACAAAGCTCCGCAGCGGCCGCCAAAAAGGAGTCGCAGTTCAATCTGAGAGTGGCAGATGCAGATGCAATTTGCAGTCGGCAAATGCGCACGTCGACAGCCAGCGGCTATTTCCTCCCGGATGCGAAACTGTGCGGCTACCTGGCGGCCGCCAAAGGTGCCGGAAAGCGGGTTGGCGCTCGCCGGCGGCGGCGGGGCGCCCGGCCTCGGCAACGTGAGCGCCTGCGCCATCTTCCCGACGCCGGGCCCCAGCACGAAGCCGCCGCGCGGCTGCGCCTTGTCCGCCGCCGGCGCGCCCCGCCTGCCGCCGGAAACGTTGTTGCCGCCGCCGCTGCCGATCTCCGAGTTCGCGTCGCGCGACAGGTGCGACGCCGCAGACGCCTGGGAGCGCGCGCTGCCGGGCTGGCTGTGGCTGGCAGGCGCCGACGGCGGCCGCGGCGGCGCCCGCCGCCGCGCGCCTGAGTTGCCGCTGCCGTTGGCGATGGAGCTGCCGAAGCCGGTGCCGAAGCCGCTGGCGATGGAGCTGCCGAAGCCGCTGCCAAAGCCGCTGTCGCCGCTGTTGGCGTCGCTCCGTGGGCTGCGCGGCGACGTCAGCGGCGGCGTCTGCGCGATCGGGCGGCCGGAGCTGCCGGGCCGCGGCGACGGGCGGCCGCGGGCCGACGAGCCCCGCGGGCTGCGCGGCGGCGCCGGCTGAGGCGTCTGCGCACGGCTGGCTTCCGCAGAGGAGGGCCGCTGCTGCGGTGCGGCGTGACCGCCCGGCAAGGCGCCCGGGGCGGATCGCGGCGCAGAGGCGGACTTGAAGTTGCGCACCAGCGGCGCGCTCGCCTGGGCGCCTGCATGGAGGGAGTCGCAGAGCAGGGTCGGTGGTCTATTAGTTTGTCAGTTTCTGCAGCTGCACCAGTAGCACAGATTGCAGGCTGCATGGCCAAGCAGTCTGTGACGCAGTTGCAGTTGAAGCTGCGGTGTGGGGGAGGACGACGATTCGCTGTTTGCCGGCCTGCAACGGTTGCACAGTGCGCAATGGCACTGCACTGTCATGCTGCTGGCCGTCATGCTGCGCACGACGATCGCATGGAATGACATTAGCTGCTTGTGCAGTAGCCGCTTAGCCGTCGACCACATAGAAATCTACACTTCACTCAATACTGTCGCGAATCAGACCGCAGGGATTCCTACCTACGGCGGCAGTTGGCGCTGTCGGCGAGTGCGACGGTGAGGACTGCGTCGGCGAGCCGCCGGGCGGCAGGTCCACCACCAGCACCTCGCTGGGCGTGTGGCCGTTCAGCGCGACTCCGCCGCCACCGCTGCCGCTGGCGGCGCCGCTGCCGGCGCCGTTGGCGCCCTGCGGCGCCGCGCTGCCACCCCCCGGCCCGTCTGCCGACATCTGGTTCCACGCCTTCCACCAGTCGCCGCCCATGGCGGCCATGTAGTCGCCGCCGCCGGCATCCGCAGCCGCGGCCGGCGGCGTCGGCGGCGCGACGGGCGCCCCCCACTGTGCCGGCCGCCCCAGCGCGGCGCTGTACGCGTCCGCCATCGGCAGCGGCGCCGCTGGCGGCGGCGTTTGATTCAGCCCGCCTGTTGTCGTGCTGCCGCGGTTGGCAACGGGGGACGCGCCGCCGCCGTCATTGGAGCCATGCGAGGTGCTTGCGAGGCAGGAGCGGCCGCTGAGCAGCTGGGACGGGGAAGTGGCGTTGGGGTCGGCGCCGCCGAAACCCGACGGCTGGTCCTGCCGTCGCAGCAGGCTGCCCAGGCTTGTGGACTTCATGGTGCCAGCTGCCGTCAGCAGCTGCCGTCACCGGTTGCTGTCACGGGCGGCCGCTGTGGCCGACTGCCCGCCTCGGCGCCGCCGCGCAGCCCGTCGCCTGCTGCCGCTGTGGTGGGTGAGCTACGGCGGCCGCCGAGCGGCCTGAGCATGCTGCGGAGGCGCCTGCTGCCCTGACGGAGCGGAGGGCCGCTAACACGAAGGATGCCGGTGACTGACACTGTCGCCGCTTCCTGCTTGCAGTAGACACAGTGGACACTGTTGAGGCTTGTGGGCAGGTGTGCATATGTTTTGCGCCGCCGCCCTGCCACGTTGTGGTGCTGGGTGTGCCTAGTGACTCCTCCGAGAGCTCTGCAGCACCCAACGACGCGTGTCCGAAGGTACGTGGTTCCATCTGCCTTGCGAAACGGCGAGCTGCGACCTCAAGACGCTCTAAAAAGCCGGCCTGAGCGAAACCTCCCAAACCGCATAACGGATGCTTGCCAGCTGTGGTGGCCAGCCAAGATCTATGAGACGTCTGTAGCAGTACCAAGGCACGCCAACAGGCTTGCACGGTCTTGTGGTATGGATGTCCTTTGCACACCATGCAGGGCACCTATCGAGTTGGACGCCATCTAATGCACAGCTGGGTCCAGCGTTTCCCATCTGCAGCAGCGTGCCTGTTGGACTGGGCCTGCACGCAGGGTCATGCCACCTTGCACTTGGCACACGCTGCCAATGGGGCACTGGCTGCAGTGCACGGCCGGTGGCACCGCATGAGCAGCGCGCCCTTGCACTTGCAGACGCGCAGAGAAGCAATTTCGAGGTCTATTCAGACCCGACTTCTCGCGCGGCGAGCCACAGGCTCCGCCCGACGGCCTGTTGTACTGTATGACCGCCCGTGCCACAGGTGCTCGGGTCAGCAATCGGAGGACTTGCGAGAATAGGATATAGGCAGGAAAGCATGGCCCAAAACCAGGTCGTGCGTCATGCCAGCGTATGTGCTCGCGACCGAGCAAGGCAGCAGCGGCTACGCGTTTCCCGACCGGCCAGGCCAGGGCTACAAAGGGGTCAGACGCTCCCAAACTGGGCAGCGGAGACCTACGGTCTTGCCCCACGTTGAATATCCTGGTAGTACAGGAGCACCAGCGGCATGACGTGCATCATACTGTCGCGAAGCAGTGTGAAAAGGGTGGTGAGGCAGTTTGCAAAAGCGATCAAGGAGTGACGCATGCTGTAGAACTGAATAGAGCGGATGATGCACATGTATGATCGTGGGATTCACACCTCGCACAGCGCGCTTCCGCGGCCGTTCAGCGGCTCCAGGAGTATGACCCGGCGAAGAAGTCCCGAACGTCGAGGCCTCGCCAGCAGGGTAAGGACCGGTGCTCCGCCGGCTAATGCTGCTGGTGTGCCAGGTCTAACCGATAACCGTACAGCTGTTCTGCGAGACTTGCACGGATTCGGCGCAGTTGCGCAGGATATTGTGTTCCGCCCCCACTTGATGTCATCACATGCCCTGAGGTAATCTAGTGCTTCGTCCAGGGTTTTGTAGGTTTTCAAGGTCGTTCCACAAAGGCTGGATGCAATATCACACCTACTGCAGCAGTGCTCATTTCCCAATAAGTACGAGGCCAATTACACATCGAGTAGCTTGGAAGTTAGAAGGAGTCTTCGCTCGAACAGGCATTCTGGGCATCTCTTGGACGTGGTATGACCCACTTCCTCCATGGGATGGCCATCTCTTCCTGCAGAGAGCTTTCTGACACGAAGACTGTGCACAAGATGACCTCTCCCTTCAATCAAGAGTTGGCAGCTGTACAGGTTGCCCCCAGGCCTGAAGACACAACTTGGGGGGGCGGGTCTGCAAATGGATTCTTTCTGCTCTTCAGCTGTGCTGCGGCGCAGACTTGGCGTGCAGCATGCTGAGTTCCTGTAGAAGCTTGCATCTTGAGACTCTCATCACATTTGAGAAGACTGATGAGTGTTGAGCTTTTGGACTTGATACTGTTGATCATCAACTAGCTAGCTTCCAGCCGATATCGGCTGATTTGCTTTCTCCGCCAATTGAATCGATATTATCGAGAAGGAAGTGCGTTGATTGGCCGGTGATTCGACCCTTTGGTCGAAAGCCTGTGGCGTTCCCCAAGAAAGACAGATCGTGGCTGGTTTTCAAATGGAGTTGTGGACATGACTCGTTGTTCCCGTTTATTCATCTATGATTCCCTTCTGGTGTTGCAGCAGATGCCTCGCGGCTTGCAGCGATGAATTGACATCTCGCAAGTTGACGAGCCTGACGTACGCAAGTCGCCAAGCCTCGCCGGACTTTGTTCTGCACGCGCATTTTGGGCCTCTTCGGCTGCCAGCAGTCAGGCAGTTTCTACCGAAGGCCTTCATTCCTCACAAACTGCCGCTGCGGTGGCCATCCTCAAAGCAGAGGCCTTGATGCGGGCGTTCCTGTCAGGCATGCCATGCGATGTGCCTCCGGCGGCCGAGCTCACTTCAGGAACAGCTGCCATGCGCCGCCGAAGCAACAGGCAGCAGCGATGCCATATGGACGCCGCTGCCGACGTTACCGCAGTCAATAATGGGAGTCACAAGCTTTCCGCCGCTTTGCAGCCGTCCCACAGCGCATGCCACGCAAAAAGGTATGCTGGCGGCTACTCGGCCTGGCGCCACAGCTGCTGCCGCAGCTGCCGCGGCATGACTGGCGGGACGGAGGCGCGAGTGCGCCGCCTCGGCAACTGGCGGCGCGTCGGCGGACGCCTAGACGCTCTCACAGAGGCAGCTGCTGCCTCAACGCTCGTCTCTGCGCTCGCCGCCGCACCTCTACGCCGGCGGCTCTGGCTCCTCCGCATGATATGGTGTGTCGCCACCAGCCTGACCAACGACCTCCTGGCCAAAGCAGGTGAGTGGCGCACACATTGCCAGCAGTGTGCGGGACTGAGGAAGCGCTGAAGGTGGAGGTGGAAAAAGAAAGATGAAAGAAAGTACATGACGGCGATGGAAGCCAAGAAAGTGCTTTGATGGATGCAACGCGTGCAGGCGGTTGAGGCCTCCAACGACCTGAAACCGGCGCGCATCGACTGCACGCCAGCCCGAAGATAGACGCTCACGCGTCAGTGCGGCGGCGGCACAGACAACACGTGCTTTCACAGCATGGCCACGTGGTCCGTGCCGTGCATGCGGCGGCGGACATAATGTGCAAGCATTCTTCTGCAGCATCTGGCGGCTGTGAGCTGACTGCGCTCCCAAGATAGAATGGCCGTGTGTTGGGGGTTGCGCACTCACAGCAGAAAGCCAACTCTGCGTGCAAGCTTACAGGTGTGCGCATCCGCCACATGACGTCTCGGATCATCAAGACCCTTGTGGCTGGGCCGCAGATCGAGGTGCCAAGGGAACGCCACTGAAGGCGACAAGTACATGCTGTGATCAAGGGGGATGAAGATCTTCATCCCCCTTGCTGTGATGACGTCCAAGTGGCAGCCATGACGCACTAGGCAGCTGTGTGTGACGCCATGTCAAACTGCACAGGGGGCTGGGTTCAGCAAGCAGCTTGGGCGGCGCTGGCCCTGGCACCGCCTTGCAGCTTGTTCTGATTCAGTCCTTGTCCCTTGCTGTTGCTTTATGAGGTACCCTGGGTAGTCGGCTGAATTGAACTGCACTTCTTACAAGAAAGGTCCCAACACTGTCCTCACACAAGCGAAAAATGCGAATCACTGTGCAAGCCGGGCACTAGGCGCTCCAGCAGGAAGGTCCCGACAGTAGAGATCCATTGGCAATTGGATTAATGGCCGCATTGACCATTGCTCAAATGGGTCAAGAGAGATCTTGCCACCTGTCAGGCGATTGCCGGACCCTGACGTCACATGCCTGCTCCGAGGCAGGCAGCAGAAAGACTACAGCTTTCACTTTGTCTTGCGCACGCAGACCGCACGAGGCCGACACCCGCCGGAAGAGTAACTGGCGGCGCCTTGATTCACATGTGAACAATGCAACGAGCGAGATCAGCAGGCACGGCAGCAAGAGCGTGGATTCTGGCTCTGCTTGCGATTCTTCTGCTGCTCATGCTGGGAGCGGCCGTCCGATCGGCTCTCGACGACCAGAAATCCCTCGTCCTCGTTCAGGTTCAAGAACAACTCCTACCAGGCTCTGCAACGGTCTTCGTCATCATCTTTGTTACGAGACCAACTGAGATGCAGAAGGCGCTTCACGGCGATGTAGGCCTGGCATGAGAAGAATGAAGGAGCATGGACATGTCATCCTCAGCCTCCGCGCTGGCAATGCACAGCGAGGCACATGTCGCAACATGTGCCTCGCAACATGCGCTGATCACCATGACAGCATTCCCGCGACAGGGCCCGCATACTTGGACATCCTGGGCATGTGTTCTCACTGCCGCAGGCGGCCGCAGACGAGATTGAGGCGTCCGTAGTGCGGCCGTCGGAATTGCCGGTGGCTAGCCGATTGGGTCCAGAGGATGTGCTCGGCGTGAAGCACGACCCAATAACGGCGAATTGTCCGCCTGGCACTCTGGGAGCCTTCAGTCAATTCGGTGCGCCAGCATCATGACGACAACTGGAATGCTGCAAGAGGACGGTCAGGAAAATCTGTGCCTGATCATGCTGCGGCAGGCTGGCGCTGCAACGAGTGTATCCTACAGTGGTAAACACAATGCACCACCATTGAACCCAGAGGCCAAGGCCGCTGATGGTGTCTAAAATGCAGGCGAGGATGAGTTTGCTTGGAGGTAAGACTTACTGTGTGCAGACCTGGCCATCTTCTTCTTGTGGACTGCCGCTGAACTGGGGTGTCATTCAAACTGGTGTCATTTAAGAACAAATTTGTGTTTTGCTGCGGTGTCACCCTGTTTGCATTCATCAGGGATTGTGCCCTTCGCAGGAACTTTTTCTACGGCAAGCAAAACGGAAGTTTCCTGGAGCTCGGAGGCTACAACGGCTGCACCTTTTCTAATAGCCTCATGTTGGAGGCTGGCGCAGGCTGGACAGTGCGTCCTCTTGAGACAAAAGACGGCCGCAAACAGCTGTAGTTGTATCATGGAGTGAGAACCCGTGTCATCGATAGTTGATCAGCGGCAGTCAATCAACCAGCGGTGACTTCTCCAGCTGCGATGCTATCGAGTGTGCGCAGGGTATCCTGGTGGAGGCGTCTGTGCGCAACTTCAAGGCCATGTCGGCGACGCGGCCGGCGGCGATGCGCGTGCACGCGGCCGCCTGCAACGCCAGCACGACAGTCCACTTCCTGGAGTCGGGTGCGCGCTGAGAGGAGCTGCACAGGTCTTCACTGCAGTGCAGTCATACGCAGAGATCCGGACAACATGCAGCATCATTTATAAATCATGCTGCTAAATCTATAAATAATAATTTATTCATTATTTATAAATTATAAAAAAAGTTATAAATGATGCTGCTAAATCTAGCACACCGACATGTGCCGTGACAAACCTAAACCCTAAATGGAACGCGTCCTCGATGTGTGGCCGGCAGGGGCAGTCGGCGGCATCGTGGAGACTATGTCAGCGGAGTTTCGAACCCAGTGGCACCCAAATCTGAACATCAGCGCCCTCTCCGCCATCCGCTGCCTGCCCCTCAGGTGCCTTTCTGTCGGGAGCATCGCTCCCAGCGCATCAGGCAGCAAACCAAGGTGTCCGCTCTCCGCCTAACTGTCGTTGTATGGCGGGCGTCCAGCCGTGTGTAGGGTTTAGGGTTTGAGGTTTGTGTGGGCTACAGGGAGCGGACGCAGGACTCAGGCACCCTCCAGTTGGGCATGTACACCAGCAAACGGGAGGGCCGCCTTTCTGTCTACATGCAAAAACGCGACGCTGCGTGCGTCACTCTTTTGGCAGGGACCTGATGGCTCACCTGGGGGTGCGCCACATCGACTTCTGGAGCCTGGACGTCGAGGGCGCCGAGCTGTCTGTGCTGCAGACCTTCGACTTCCAGCAGGTACTTCCAGCAGCCTGGATCAGGCGGCTTGAGACCGCACCACTCAGCTGCGTGATGGACGAGTTCTCGTTCCTCGTCTGGTGGCACTCTGAAGCATTCTGATGGAACGTCTACGGCACGAGTGATCAATTCATCTCGATCATTTCAGCTGAGTTCAGCAAAGAAGAAAGCCTGCCACGTGTGGCCTCTCGCCCGACCTGCAGGCCTGTCGGAACATAATACGTCCAGTACCTACATACAACAGGTACCGGTGGATGTGCTGGTGGTTGAGATCAATGCGGAGGCGGCGTTTGCGGAGATGTTGCAGCTGCTGCGGCAGAATGACATGCACGAGTTCCAGCGGCAGGTGCGGGTCGACATCGCGCTGCGCTTCGCCCGGCACGCTCCTGTCGCGGAGCTGTGGCATAACCACACGTGGAGCGATCCTACCCGCCTTTGAAACCCTTCACGATAGCTCCTTCAGGCAGTGATCAATGACAGGATAGCGAATGCCTGCCGCACAACACCGGCACAGTGCATACAGCAATTTGTGGCATTGCACATGTTTCTGTATGAGACGGTGCTGCGTGTCTGTGCGCAGGAGCACAACACGTGGTTCGTGAGGGACGGCTTTGCAGCCTCCGCTGCACCAGCCCAACCGTGACGACAAGTCCGTGAGCTCATTGGATGGGTGTGGCAGCAGAAGCAGGAAGCAGACAGCAGATTCAGAGGACTGTCTCCTTCCTGCTTCACGAGGATTGTGATATGCTGTTCGTGCTTGCTTACCTGAGGCTCCCTGGCCGAGGCACAGCAGGAGGTACAACCGCAGGATCCCTTGGACAGATTACAGCAAAGCAAGCGTCTACTATTAGTGTTTTCAAGTTTCCCTTGAAACCCTGCCGCTGGGAACCAACACTGGTGGTGCTGTGATCATGAACTTGCACTATGGACGTACCCTTAGTCACATGCTTGCGAAACCACGATGCAGACTCCTCTCACACACGCCGTTGCTGTGCTGGCGCACCCAAAGCGTCTGCGCCTGCTCTCCGTGTGCATGACTGCCGCGCAGTGCTCGAGCCCGCCGCCCTTGCCGCAGTTGTGTCCTTCGCCTTGGCTCGCCCCGCGCCAGTGCTGGTCCGCGCCTCTGGAGACGTCCCACTGTGCCAGGCGTGCCCGGCCGGTGGCAGCGGCGAAGGGGCACTGCTGCTACTAGGCGAAGCTACCACGCCGCCGCCGCCGCCGCCGCCGCCCCTGTCACAAAGTCGCCGCTGGTGCGCGCGGCCAGCGGCCCGGCAGACCGCAGCCGCTGCTTGCGGGCTGCCGCCGGCAGCGCCGGCGCCGGGGCCACGCTGCTCAGGCGATGGCGCCGGCCATGATGTCGGCGGTGACCTTGATGCGGAGGCTGGGCAGGTCGGCCTGCGCGAACGGCGGAGGCGTCAGGTCCACGCCCCGCGCCGCCGCGTCTGCAAACTGCAGCCACATCAGACACACGTTGAGTGGACGTGGTATAGAAGTCATGCAATGCTCTGGGATCGAGGCGGCGCTGCCATGCTGACCAGCCATGACGGCCGCAGAGGAAGCATAGCTGCGGCCAGCAGCACACCACAGCTAGTGTCCACGAGCCTGCTGCTTGGATAGCTGCCCGACATGCAGTGACGCATTCGCAATGTGCTGAGCCGCGGCAGCAGCGACATTGACAGGGAACCAGACCAAAAGGTGCAATGTTTCATGGCAGAAGGGGGCGCGCGCCTGCAGCGCAAAGACGCCGCAGTCCCAGCCGTTCTGCTGGCGCGGGATGGACCGCTCGTAGCGGCGTGGCCACCCGCTGGTGTCCACCTGGAGCTGGCGCTTGTTGTCGTACTCCTCCGCAATCCACTGCGCCAGCGCCTCCACCACTGCCGTCTCCCGGCCCTGTAGCGGTAATTTGAGAGATCCTAGTTCTCATAGGTGCTGCAGTTGTGGTGTGCATCATACTTGTTGTCGTACTCCGCCGCGATCCACTGCGCCAGCGCCTCCACCATCGCCGTCTCCTGGCCCTGATGAGGGAAAGGGTGACAGATTCAAGGACTTGTTTTCGTAAAGCAACCGGCAGGCCAATGCCTCCACTGCTTGCGTCTTCTGGCCGTGTGGAAAACCAGAGGCATCCAATCGGCAGGAGGTCGTGGCAGGAGATGGCCTTGTACTCCTGGGTGTCACCACCAAGCACACGCAGGGGTTTGAATCTGTTGGGGCGCCAGCATCGAGTTGAGTCAGCAAATGGGCTGCGCCCTGCGCTTGGCAGCAAGCAGCACAACGTACCCTTGCGCAAATCTAGGCTCGAAGGGCCTGGCGCACGAGTGGATTCCGAGGGTTGCAGGATCCCGCGGACGCACCAGCAGCGAGTCGTAGTAGTAGATGGCCTTGCGCTGGATGTCGACCACTGCGCACGTCCAGTGCGCCCCCAAGTGCACCTGCAGAAACGCATGAACTCCGTCAAACTTTAAAGTTCGGTTCTCACTGTGAGGAAGGCAACCAAAATGTCCGCTCGCCCCACGGTCCAGGCACCTGCGGGGTCCTACCCTAAACCCTAAACCCTAAACCCGGCGCTAGGATCGTGGGGTGGTTGCACAGCCCCGGAGACATGAAGCCGTCCGGCACGGCGCAGCAGCCCAGCGGCGGTGCAGGCAAATCCTAAACCCTGATTGGCCCGGCGGCGCGCCCAGAGCCGGGCTGACATAGCCAGGCCGTCGGACTGAGGGTCTGGCCTCTTCAAACATGCTAGACAGCGCCTCCCCAGCCCCTTTTCGCAGCTGGCAGCTGCAAAGCGGTGGCACATCTGCAACGACTGCTGGCGAGCTAGGAGTCCTTGTTCTGACAACGTTGGAGAATCATAAACAACCTGTGTCTGTGGCGACCGCCATGGTGGCAGGTGTGCACGGACACGGCAGCTCGAGGCGCGCACCGGCGATTTTCATCCAATTGCACCCACGTCTCAGCGCTGCATGTCGTTCTATATGGCGTGTGACTCTAACCAGCGCACCGGGATGATGACGCGGTCGCAGTCGAGGATGGACTTGGAGGCCTGCCCCGAGGAGATCAGCCGCTTCTCCAGCGTCCACCGCCGCACCTCCTCGTACCGGTACTCCCCCTTGTCCCTGCACGATCGGGAAAGGGGAAAGATCGCTATGTGGAAACTAACTCTCGCTGCTTACGTAACTCTCGCTGTTTACGTAACAACAGCTACTTACGTAACTCTATATGTATACGTGATAACTCGTATACGGTCCAGTGCAGGTTCCACCGCACCCGTACTGGCAATTGCCCTTTTCTCTGCGCTGCGGTGGGGCTTTCACGGCTGCACACTTCACGTGCGATGTCAGCAGCTGTGGGCGGGCGTCAGTGTGCAGCGAGACGAACCCAGGCTTCCATGCGCATGGCTGTGCCTGCAGACCACGCCTGCTCCCCAGTGCTGCGAGTCAGACACGCGGCGGAAGAGTCCGTGCCTCCGTCCCGCGTGCGTGTCCACTCCTCAAATGCCAAGCGCAGACAGAACAGCTCTGACAAGGCGCCGCATGGGTTGCCCCGGATGATGATGAAACCGCACCGCACAAGCTTGTTGACGAAGAAGGAGTTGAAAAAGTGGCATTTGGGCCCCAGTCCCCGCTTGCGTCGCTCCGTGTCCCGATCCTGCACATGACCACATGATTGGTGTCATTGGTCGATGCAGGGCAGTTGACGTGGCGGCAGCAGTCCAGCCCCAGCGCGAGCCGCTCTGTGGCCCGGACCAGTGCGGCTATGGAACTGGTCCGACGTTGTTCAGCTGGCGATCTCATCGTTGAGCGAAACGGCCTGGGCCGAAGCGTGCAAGCACGCGGTGGCTGGCAGCAGCTAAACCCTACAGCTGCCTGCCCACAGGCGGGCATTCAGGTCCAAGCCCCCATGCTACCCTAAACCCTAAACCCTAAATAGCGCGAACCTGCTCTCGTCCACACAGCGCATCCGTTCCAGGAACAGCTGTTGTCTGCTTACAGGAGGTGAAGACCTCGTGCTCGGCTAGCCGCTGCCTCCTTCGCAAATGCGGCAACTGGTTTGGCGAATTGGCAGCTTGATCAGATAAGTTGTCTCTGCCGCACACCTGCAGCAGCGCCATGTAATAGTTGATGACCTCGTCGTTGAGCCAGCCGCGAGGCTCCATGCAGCGGATCTCCATTCGCCGGATGTCGATGCACGCCCGGTCGTGGCTCACCAGCAACTGCGCATGCAGGAGCGACACCTGGTCGTTTTCATTGATAAATAAAAGTGGGAGCCTCCAAGACAGAGAAGGGAGAAACACTGAGATCTGGAAATGCAGCACAGCAAGCTTACCACCAGCCTTGGCTGTGCCTGAGCCCACAGTGGCGGAGGACAGATCCGGCAGCTGGCAAGTGCAGGTAACCGCCGTGGGTTTGTGCGTCCCGACCATGAAGACAACCCCGCCACTGAGCTTGCCAACGGCCATGCAGCCGTCGGCAGGACTTTACAGGTGTGCAGTCGGCAGATGGTCACTGGCAGAGCCTCGAAGGGAGCACTCACAGCTGTCGGATCACCATAATCATGATACCACCGTGAGAGTACATACCAATCTTGCGGCGAGCGGGCCAGGCGCCTGTGAGCGCGTCTTCACAGACAAGTAAAGAGGTACAATACAGATACAGAAATGCTTGCAGTCACAGCCGTGGAATGAGAGTGCAGAAGGCGTGCCAGGCGCACCTCCTTCCTGGGACCGTCTGCGAGCGCCTGCTCGTACCGCCGCCGCTGCGCTGCGGTGAGCGGCTTGACCCAGCCGCCCGAGTCCGCCGCTTCATCGCCTTCCTCCTCCTCCTGCTCCTCGTCGGACAGGGCCGCCTCCCGCAGCGCGCTGCTGATGCCCTCCCCCTCGCTGCAGTGGCAAGATGTTTTACTTAAGACATGACAGTCTGACAGCTCTTGATAAATGGGAGATGCCCTCCTCTGGGCAAGAATCGATCGTTTGGGACAGGACTGTCGAAACATTTGAACTGACAGTACTGAGAAATGTGCAGTGACAGTTTCTCGATTTGAAGAACTTAAGATATTGTTGTCGAATGACGCTGCTGATGCCCTGCTCCTCGCTGCGGGCCGGATGGAGGAAGACACCGGCAAACAACCAACAGCAGGAAGCTATCCAAGGCAATGGTTGTTGTTGCTGCTGCTGATGCCATCCTTGCTGCGGGCGCACACGATTCATTGTTGAAGTAGCGCCATAGCTTGTGCGCTCGACTTCCGTCCCGATTGCTGCCGTTGCTCATGCCTCCATTGCTGCTGCTGCACGCCTGTCGTTACATACCAAAGCCAGGCGTGCACGGTCAGCACAGCCGACTGGCGCCAGACTGCCCTGACTGGCACGGCTGATGCCGTCCTGGGAAGCCACATGCCTCTGCACCTAGGCCGCCCCACAAGGTCCGCGTCAGTTTCAAGTGCAGCACGGCCCTGGCCTGACAGTTGAGCAATCAAACACTCAAGGAGGGGCATGAAAGGCGCACTAGCTGCTGGCCTCGGCCGCAAAACTCGCCTCCGCTGCCGCCTCCTCCTCCTCCTCGTCGTCGCTGCTGCTGAGCAGGTCCACCACGTCGTCCTCCAGCGGCGGTTGCTTTGCCGGCGGCATGCGCTGCGCGAAGGACTGCTGCGCTGGCTGGCGCGGCTGCGGCTGCGGCGGCGCCTGTGCCGGCCTGTGCTAGAGAGAGCGAGTGGCGGTCGCCGTCGAGCAAATGAGGGATGGGCGATGGATGACATAGGCACGGCAAGCTGGTTGTGCAAGTGTAGAGAGAGATATTACACTGTTCCAGCCTCACTCAGGCTGATTAGCGATAGATACCGCCAAACTGAATTCTTGTGTTCGAGAGCGCATCTGAAACTTTGCGCAGGCAGGGCAGATGCCGACAGGAAGCTTTGCGCGGGCTGAGACCACGAGGAGGCACATGCCCATGCGGCTTTGTCCGCATCAAGCCCACCTGCTGGTCGGCTCCTGGACGAGCGCTGGCGCCGGCGCCGGCGGCCGGACCCGCGCTGGAGCAAGCGCTGCGTCAGTGCGCCGCAGCAGGCTCTGCAGCCGTGCGCCGTGCATGTCCGTCAACGCGCGCAGCTTCTCGGCCGCCGCCTTGGCGTCCGCGTCCCGCCGCTGCTTCTCCTGTGCAGCCGAGGGACAGGCGCGGGGTCGAGGCGAGGGGAGTGCCGCCCGAAGCTACAGCTGCAGCGATGCTGCCACAGGGCCTCTCTGCATGCTTGTCGATCAAATTTTGCAAGATAAACAGCAGGCAGCCAGTGGCGCTGCACCTATTCGCCCACCTGTGCACCCTGCAACAACCGATACCCACCACAATGGTTGTGATGGATACAGCCAGATGTGCAAGAACCGTGAACGTCCAAGCACAGTCTTGCCGCGCAGCTCACCGCTTCGCGCCGCTGCCGCTCCAGGGTGTCGTATGCGACCTGCACCGCCGGCGCTGGCGGCCGCAGGTAGTCTGCTGCGCTGTGGTTCACGTGCTCCGAGAAAAAGCGCTGCAGGTCCGACATTGCCCCGCCGGCGCCGGCAGCACCGCCAGGCTGTGGTGCGGAGGCGTGCGGCGGCGTGACGAGCGATCCGCCGCCAGCCGCTAAGCGTGCATGGAAGCTGCCCGGCGGCGGGCTCGGCTGCTGCAGCAGCTGCCGTCCTGCCGCGCTGATGGCGTCGGCCTGCACGCACAAAAGCCGTGGTCAGCGGCTCTGTTGATGATGTGGGGTGAGAGGAAATAACACGTCGAGGAAATAATACGGCGTGTTATTTCCTCAGGATGGGCAACAGGCTTCAAGGCTGTCAAGGGTTGACTTCAGCGCATGCAACCATGAGGTCTCTGCCGCCAAGCACGCATCGGAATCAGTGTGACACTGGCAACGCCCCTGCACGCCACAGGCTTGGCCACTGAACAGCATACCTGATCGCGCAGCTGCCGTGCCAGTGCCTCCCGCGCGTCTGCTTCCGCATGCAGCCGCGCTACCTCTGCCTCGCGGGCCTGCATGCATGCCACAGCTCATCCACGAGAGTCGATTACTCAGTCACGAGAGTCCTTCCACATTCGTGTGCCAAAATCTGAATTGGCAGCATCTCAGTGTAAGTTTCTCTTCAAAGACACCTCCGTGCAGGCAAGGCGCACCTCGGCAGCTCGGTTGCCAATTGCATGCAGCTGAGTGCAGTCAAATGAGTGCAAATAGATCAGGTGGTATGACATGCCAGGTCACTTGAAGGGCACGCACCTGCAAAGCTGTCTGCTGCTGGTGCTGCTGCCGCTGCTGCGGGCCGCCCCCGAAGCCCACAGACACAGCCAGCTGCCGTCGCACGTTGGCGGCGCGGTTTCCGGCGCTGGGGCCGTGCACCCGGCCTGGCGTCGGCCCCCGCATGCGGGTGCTGCCGCGGTAGGCTGCCGCGGTCGCCGGTGGCAGCGGGCCGTTGCCGCGCGCCGCCGGCGACGGCCGGAAGCCCGCCGCTGCCGCTGCCGCGCCGTGCTTGGTGCCGGTTGCGCCGGGCGGAGGCGTGGCATAGGGCGACGCTGCTGCGAGGCCCGTGCTGGCTGTCAGCGGATGCTGCTCTGGCTTGTGCAGCTGCTGCCTGTGAGGCGGCCGGTCGCTGGGCGGTGACCTTGCTTGGGCGCGCTGCTGCTGCTGCTGCTGCTGCTGCTGCTGCTGCTGCGCAAAGGCCGCCACGCCAAATCTGCCGCCGGCGCGGCGCTGCTCCGAGAGGAAGCCAGGCGAGAAAGGCGACGGCCATGCCGCGGCCGCCGCCGCTGCTGCTGCTGCTGCTGCTGCCGCGGCTGAGCTCAGGGCCTGCGGTTGCTGACGGTCTGGCTGCATCGCTCTGTCCTGCCGCTGACTCTGATGCTGTGCCTGCTGCCGCACCGCCTCCTGGCTGTCGACCCTGCGGGGCGTGCCGGGCCGCTTCGGCGATGAGATCTGCTCAGCGGCCTCTGTCTGACCATCCGGAGACTGCTCGCGCTTCCGCTTGCGCTGTTCACCGCCGAAGAGGTCTGACACGGAACTACGTGTAGACCTCCAAAAGCCAGCGAGAAAAGACATGAGACCGTCTTGCCGTGCAGCAAGCTAGCTTCGATCACATTCTGTCGTATAAAGAGCGAGTCTGGCTGCACTACAGGCCTGCTGACAGAAAATGTGGGTTCAAGTGCCTCAGCAGATTTTGAATCCGGACTGTTAAAATCCCAGTCGCAGCAGGTGTCGCCGCAGGTTGCAGCAAGCGGCTACGATCCGAGGTTTTTGACGCAGTGCAGCAGCAAAATGCCGCGAATATAGTTTCGATCGCTGAGCAAAGCAAGCAGCTTGGCTCTACGTCCAGGTGCTTCTAGCTTCCGCTACCCATGCGGGGGCACGTGATGCTGCAGCAACTGTACGCTGGGTTCGCTTGCCATTTCCCGTTTTGTCATACCTTGCCGGCTGCATTGTTCGGCTTACGAGACGCCTCATGCTGCCTCCTGCTGCTGGAATTTTAAAGTTTGAAATCGTCATATCTGCGGAAATTCGGCAGGACCTCGGCAGTCTGGCATCTCCGCATGATCGCTGTTGACGATAGACAAGCATGCAGCAACATCCACATTATCTCGCGTCCCTTGTCAAAGTTTCTGCGCAGGGTTAACCCAATCCTCGAGGCGGTCATCAGGCGAGCTCGCAGAATGCGTACACAGCAACGCCTGCAAAGTTTGCTTTGTCATGTAGCGGCAGGAAACTGTTGTCGATCCGCTCTGAGGCTGCAAGGCTGCGCTGCCTGCAGGGAGGCCGACTCATTGACGGTTGGGCAGTGATGCCAAGATCTTCAGCCGTGCCATTGCTGCAATGTCATATGCTGACAGCAAACGCGGACATGTTACCACATTTGCTGAGAATGTCGACTGTTTCACGGGAGTGTGGCTGACAACGATGGTATTATACGATGCCCAGGCCAAAAGACAACAAGCCAGCTACGCTGTTGCTGGCGTCCATGACAGCTGCAGGTGTTGCCCCAGCATGATATCTCGCCTCACTGCAATGAGTGCGCCTGCATTCTGAATCCTGCAAAAAAGGGTACGCCCTCTGCAAGGCTATCGGATGCAATCAGCTGCCTTCGAGTCCGAACGGCATTATTTATTTCAGGGGCGTGGAGTGGCTGTGCACACTGCCGTCAGTGTGGCGCCTGGGTCTGGAAAGCAGCGGTGCCGCGGGGGATATGTGCTGGCCGAAGCCCTGCGCCTTTGCCTACCCCTACATATGCATCCGCATGCGCCTGTCTCGATTGAGCAGCAAGGGTGGGACAGCAGCAGGGCGCTGTGCCTCTGCCGCACTCAACAAGGCACTGGCAGCAGGACATCGGTTTGCAAATATTGTTAGTCTGCAAGTCTTTCGCTACTGGTGCAGCTGCACAAACTGCTTTTGGTGGCCACCATAGTGCAGGCAGTCACATGTGGGCGTGCACGTGAAGAGGTGCCAATGCGCAGGCAATCAACCAAAGGCTCGAAATTCATCAGAAATGAACACTTTCTTGTGGGAGACCTGGTCTGAATGTGACGAGTAAGACCACCCTCTGTCAAAGCTTTGATGGCCAGGCTGATGGCGGCATGCTGCTGCTTGGCAGCAGGCGCAGATTACAAGTCAAATCAATGGCAGAGAGCCCAAGCACAAGAAGGCGATGAGAAAGCCGAATCCTGTCGCAGGGGACACAGTGCGCTGCCAAGGCCGGCGCAAGGCCACGGCCGAGCAGCACATTGCAAGCTCCCATTGAGAATGCGGGGCAAACAACTATTCGAGGTCAAAGTCAGGTAGTTCTGTTCTGCGCTGCAACCCACAAACTGAGAGGCGTGCCTCAAGTGGCACATGCAAACATCAATTGTCAAGCGGTGAGTCTCCCAAGGTTTTGGTAAGTGAATACAGAATTGTGACTGTCGACGCAGGCCAGCCGGCAACTGCTGCGCCGCTCGTGTCGGTTTGTCAACACCTTTCAATGTCTGCAGGCGGTAATTATGACGAACGTCAGTGTCATATGGGGCCCCTCTGCATGGGCGGAGGGCTGGCAGCTCCACTGGTGCGGAGCCTGTTGCGGATGCCGGTACACACTGCACCCAGCAGCACGCACGCGATGCCGTCTACGCACAGCCGCGGACGTCGGGCTGTTTATGCCCTGAGCCGTCTGGTCTCCCTGCCACTTCGGCGGGCAGCCGCGGGCATGGAGCGCCGCTCCTCAGAAGTAGTGCAGGTCAGGGCGACCGGGCTCGGGCGAGGGCGCCTGCGCGACGCGCTCCCGCAGCTTGAAGGTCTCGGCGATCAGCGGCCGCACATCCCGCGCGTCCACCTGCGACGAGCAATGCAATGCTGTTTCTGAGCGAGAACATTCAGGTAAACACTCACACGGTGGTGTCACCAAGCGGAGAGTACGGACCTGAGCCACGAGGGCCGTCAACGATTCTGGGCGGCGGGCCGGCCGCAGCTTCACACCCTGAACCCTAAATAGCTCCCGGAACACATGGAAAAAAATTGAGAAGTCGCGGGAACGCACCAGAGACTCGAGGAAGGGCAGGATGGCCAGCAGCTCGGTGTCGGACTCGTCGTCGTACCAGGACTCGATGGGGATGCCGTTGGTCAGCTGGTAGCCGAAGGCCTGCGAAGGACAGCACGAAAAGCTGTCTCGGCTGATGGAGCTCGAGTATTGGAGGCTGGGCATGCACATGCAGCGTGCCTGAACCTCCCGTCGCCCGGCTGTGAGTTGGCACGAGCCAGGGAGTATGTTGCATTGCCGACGCCATGTGGCCCAGTGAGAGGCTGCTCCAGCCGCACCTGTGGAGAGTTGTCGATGATGACGGTATGCGACAGATCGCGCCCCAGCACGGAAAGGTCCTTCAGGTAGTTGCCCTCCACATAGACGCACGAGTCGCGGAAGATGCGGTGCCGGATCAGCCGCCGCTCCGGGTCCAACACATTGAGCAGCTGCTCAGCGTATATCTGCAGGTGCACAGACAGTGTAATGGCCATGCACAGAGGGCTTTGTCCCAACAATGCCAGCGCCGCAAGTTGGGTTTAGGGTTTAGGGTTTAGCTTGGAGTGTGTCCTTGCGACAACTCGGGACGAGGCTGGCCGAACCATGCTGCGCCGCCGGCACATCCGCAGACGGTGTGATGCGCCAGCCAGCCTAACTCCTCCTTCTCCGCAGGCAATGAGGCCCACCCGCAGCAACAGAACACAACACCTACCAGCTTGTTGCTGCCCAAAAGCGACGCTCGCTGCTGGCATCACCTTCTGGGAGGCGGTGAAGACAACGACTTCGAAGAGGGAGGCAACGCGTTCGAGGAAGCCGGCAAGGTGCGGGCGGCGGCGCACAGACACAGCGTGGGAGCGGCCGCCAAAGACGACAGGGAAGGTGAAGTGCGGGTCGCTCGCCGTGTCCAGGCTGCTGTGCACCAGCGTCTCGTCCAGGTCCAGCACCAGCGTCTTGCGCTTGCTGGCCCGCGTCTGCATCATGACAACGCGTGCAAGGTTGGCTCGACGAGCTCGATGTGAAAAGCGAGGCCTGTGAAGGCGCCAGCGTGGTCATCGAGGTCCAGCACCAGCGTTTCGCGCTTGCTCGCCCGCTTCGGCAATCGAAAGAAGCAATATAGTTGGATATAGTATGATTCGCAGAGCCTGTGATGCAACAGGTCCAGCATCGATGTCTTGTGCTGCCTCGCCTGCATCTGCTGTGGAGAAGATTAAACGATGGAGATTTTCATGTAAGTTCTGTTGGAGAACATGCTGTATCAACGGTCAAAACACCCACACTGCAGCTGCTGCAAGCTGGCATGAGTGTGCGACATCAGTACACTGAATACCCTACAGTCATGCGGCAGACAGGCTGGCAGCCACACCTTCCGATTACTTCATGCCTTGAGCACTTCATTGCGTATAGACGACAGACAGACACCAAACATGATGGATGGAGCATCAGCGTTCACACACCTGGCGGGGCAGCAGCACATGGCGGGTGGGCGGCACAACGCTGCTTAGCGGCGGCAGCTTGCGGATGAACAGGTAGGGGTCAAAGTCCATGTACTCGTCATCATCGCATTCCTCCTCCTGGGTGCCGCCTGGGTTTGCCAAATGAAACCAGGTTACTCATGCTGACGATGCGTCAGCGTCACAGCGCTGAGGTGGACTGACACGACATTACCGTCAATGTACTGCACAGTCAATGTACTGCACAGAACATTGCTGTTAAGGAGTGACAGGATGGTAGACATGCAGGTGCAAGCACTCCCTTGCACTGCTGTCGCGCAGCTGCAGTCCGACATCAGTGGCAAGCCCACGGCTGCAGGTGTCCGCTGTGGCACCGCCAGCGCTCAAGGTGCACCTGTGAGCGGCATGTCGGCGAGCGCGGCGTTGGCGCCGCCGATCGGCTGCAGCGGCCCGCCCGGCTGCTGCTGCTGCGGCTCCTCGTCGTCGCTGACGGCCTCGCCGGCGCATGTGAGGGCGAGCGTGTCCGGAGTTGTGCGCGCCTGGCTGCTGTCCGCATCGCTTGCGGACGCCTGCGCAGGCGAAGGACGATAACATCAGCATGCCACGCCCGCTGTGGTCTGCCGCAAGGGATGCCATGAGGAGACCCTGTGAAGCCTTGACTGCGGAGATGGTTCACTACAGTGTCAAGCTGCTTACGAAAGCGGTTGCTCCTGTGGGATGTTCCCAAACAACAGCTCTCGTGGCTTCAGCTCAGGTGAAGTACCCACCAGTGGGTCCGACTGGGCGCCTGGCTCCGACAGCCGGATCTGCGTGTCGTGCTCGCTGTTGGCGTTCTCATCGTCCGACGCCTGCGACTGCTGCTGCGATGGCGATGGGTCCAGCTTGCTGCGGGCGCCTGCCTTTGCCGGGCTGCACACCGCCGGGCGGCTCGGCTCGGCACCTGCCGCCGAAGCGCGCTGCGTCGGCGACCGCTCCGGCGTCGCCGGCGGCTCTGCCGCAGCCGCAGCCGCCGCAGCCTCCGGCTGCTCATCGCCGGGCAGCTCGGCGGCGGTCTTGCCGCCGCTGAGGCTGAAGACGGGCGAAAACAGCGAGGCCTGAGCGCCGCCACCTGGCGTGGCGCCGCCGTCACCCGACGCGTCCGAGGCGCTGCTTGCGGGCTGCGCCGCCAATGGCGGTCGCCGCGGCGGGCTGGCATCGCTGTCGCTGTCAGCCGACGGCTGCTGCTGTGCGGCGCGGCCCCGCCGGGGACGGACCGCTCGCTCCTGCACCGGCGGCGCGGCAGTGTGCGCCGCGGCCGCTGCGCGACGCTCGGCATGATGGTCCGCCGGTGGCACAGAGTGCGGCTTCCTGTCATGGTGCACCGTCCTTCCGCTGGAGGGCCGTGCCAGCTTGGGGGCTGGCGCCGCCGCCGCCGCCGCTGCCGCTGCTGCCGCACCTCGTTTTGGGCGCTGGGCCGTTGCCGGCCGTGCCGCAGCCTGTGTGTCGGCAGCACGAGGCGATGACATGCCCCTTGGCTGGGGTTGAACATTTGGCACGTGTGGGCAGCTCTGGGCAATCACAGGCAAGCAATGGTGCGCACCTTTGCTGCGGGGGGTGACTCTGGTGCATCCGCTGCCGCAGTCGCCAGCACAGCGTCGCTGCCGCCGCGCTGCCTGGCATGCATGTCGCGCGCAGCGCGAGGGGCCTTGCTGGGCGGCGCCGTTGGTGACGCATCTGCGGCCGCAGCCGCTGCAAGATAGGAGAGGCAACCCAGTCAGCAGCCAGATTCTTTCAGTGAATGGCTCCATCGGTCGACAGCGCGGCTACGTCGTACTGCTTGACTATGTATTGCAAGCCATATGGCCCTGCGGTGTAGGGTGCGAATTCCGTGTCAGGATGGGGAGCCAGCCTGGCAGTGTATGGAGCATGAACCCCGTCTGAGAGCCAGCTGCCCATACCGCGTACGTCCGAGCAGTGCACGTCTGGCCTCTGTGAACTCTGCCAGACAGGTAGTCAGGCTCTAGGTTACCTCTTGTCAGGGGTTGGCATCGCTCAGCAGGACATATCGTTCAGCAGTCAAAGGTCATGAGAGCCTTGGTCGTGATGTCTAAGACACCGCCAATACTTCTGAGGAATCCGAAACGATGCCGAAGGGTCACAGGCCATGCTGTGGAGCGCAAGTCGTGTCCAAGGCAGCCGTTGTGCACCTCGCACAGCCGCCTCAGGCTGCAGCGGCCAGCTTGCAACAGCAGGAGACTAGCAGATCTGATCGTCCGAGGCCGTTCCAGCAGCTTGGCAGCGCACGCGCCGCTGTGGCCGACTGCTTGCGTGCAAGACAGCAACACATCCACCTGGACAAGACATCTGCTCGTGCCCGCTGAATCGCCTGTCTGAGCACCTGAAGGCCCCCGCACATGTCGAGTCGGCAGCTGATCCCTTCTTGAACGTGCTGAGTCCCCGCTGAAGCCGCGACAGCGGTGGCACCAGCAACAGAAACCTCCAGCTGGCTGGTGCAGCTGTGGAAGCTTCACAAGAGTTCACCTCTGCGCTTGGGACGCCGCACCGCCTGCGTCATCATCGAGGCGGCACCCTGCTCCTCGCCGCGGCGGCCTCGCTGTGCCGCCATCGCCGCGCTCAGCAGGGCGGCCTTCCCCTTGGCAGACAAGCGGGCCGCGGGGGGCCGCTGCGTCGCGTGCGCACGCCTCCGGCGTCAGCAGCGCCTCTGAAATTCCTCTAGTAGCTGTGGACCGCTCCCGGGCGGCGGCAACAGGCTTTGCGGCTCCGCGGGCGCCAACCGGCGAAAGAACTTAACGGGATGTTTTACTCCTGGCTGTCGCTGCAAAGCGAGCCGTCCTCCACCGCCAACTGCTCGGCTGGCACGACCACGGCCAGACTGCAGCTGCTAGAAGATACCGAAGTCGCAGACCGGTAACGCTTGCGGGCCTTGGAAATGCCTGGGCCAACAAGGCGTTGTGCACACGTAGCGCGAGGAAAATAATGTACACCCCAAAGTATTGCACAGGTTTTAAGCCCCTCTGGTATGATCAATTGCGCTTCCCCCAGCTGCGGCCCAGCTCCGCAGGGTCAATTGCGGCTCCGTAGGCGCAAGTAATAATCACTTTCGACTGACCTTGAACGCAACTCACACAAAATAACTTCCAAGGCTGCGAGCGCAGTCGGACGACTCGCGCACCAAGTCACGTGTCGGAAATTGCATGCGGGCACACTTCTTGGCAAGAGTTCTGCGGCGCACATGATCGTGATCAAGGTGCGTGAATGAGAAAAGAGATGTTCCAAGCTGGCGCATGCGATGCGATCATCTGCGCTTGCCATCTGCCGGGATGCGGGCGGCAGGTGCTGCAGGAGGTCCATGAAGGCATGCAAGTTCTGAACGTGACCACTACGATAACCACACAGGTGATCCAATCAGGCAGAACCAGCAAACACGTACCACCCCGACTCATTTGAGCAGCAGCAACGGGCATGGCCACGGCGCTGCACGGCAGGCGCTCAGCTGCGGTGGAATGCCTGCCGGCCACCGCACTGGCGCTGGCAGTGCTGCTGACGGCCGTGCAACCAGCGCACTTGCTGGGCGCCTGGTCGCCCCCCTCGCCTGCGGCAGGCGCTTTGCGGCAGCAGGACGCGCCGGCATCCGCGGAGGTGCTGGCAGCACTGGACCGACATGGAAAGGCATTGACAGGTGCGGGCGCTCCCCCGGCACCCTGCTGAACCAAGCACGCTCCGCGGTCACATGCATATTATGCAGCTTCTGTGTCATCGACTTCCACACTGGCACATGGTGTTGCCACTGAGCGCGGGAACCGCTCCTGAATGATCTGACCGAGATCAGCACGAGTCCCCTGCTGTGACAGAATGGCGCCCTTGCTACGCGCAGGCGAGCTGGAGTCGCAGCTGGAGGGGCTGCTGGCGCGGCAGCGGGAGGTGCTTCTGAATGCGCCGGTGGTGTCAGGCGGCACTTTTGACCCCACGCACTACACCCAGGCGTCGCGCCGGGCGGCCTTCGCCGTAGGCGCGCTGACCGCCGCTGCGCTGCTGGCCGCGATATGGTGCGCGGCTATTTCTGCCTGGTGCAGCCATTGGCGTACCCGATACTCGTTTCCCACTCTTGTTTTGCGATTGCCTCTGGCGTGCTGTGCGGCGCTGCCGTGTGGAGTGCATCTTGGTGAGTCAATGTGTCATGCGCAGATGCGTAATGCAAGTTTACCATCGACGTGCACTCAGTCGCAGTACAAGACGGCATCTTGCCGCCTTGCTTGCCTGCTGTTTCTCCAAAACTCCATTCCGCAGCAGACCCATGCGCGCCTGCCTGACCGCACATCTCGCAGGTGGGGATACATGCAGTTCCAGGCCAAGCGCGGTGCGTTCGTGCGCGAAGCAGCTGCGGTCTCGGTGCTGGAGCGGCAAGATCCCGACACCGTGCGCAAGCTCATCGCGCAGGCGCGTGGTCTTGTCGAGAGAACGCAATGTCCCAAGAGGAGTGTCCGGATGTCATATGCGATCTTACTGAAAGCACCGGCCTTGAAGACGCGGTGTCGGAGCAGCGGGACCTACCAACCGTGCGCAAGCTCATCGCGCAGGCGCGCTTCACCCATCCTCTAGAATTCCCCAAGCCTCTAGAGTTATCGCAAACGTTACTTTGACCTACAGTAAGTGTAGACAGTATAGCATGTGATGCACACGGTGGCGCATGGTCTGAGCAGCATCGCCGTCTTAATCAAATTCGGAACCTGTGAGACACTGTCTGATGGTATGGGACACTGTTTGGTTCTGCTTGACAGCGCCTCTGCACTCCATGCGTGTCCATTGGGCAGGACACGCGCAGTATGTGCCGCACAGGTGACGCGCCAACGGGAGCTGCCGGCGTGGCTGACGTTCCCCGACTTTGAACGCGTGGAGTGGATCAACGCCATCGTGGCGCAGCTGTGGCCGCACGCCGCTGCCGCCGTCGTTGCCCAGGTGCAGCCTGAAACAAGCAGACGGTCATCAAGTGGTCGTGCGCTCTCAACCTTTTGAAACTGTGCGGGAACGCTGCAGCTAGACGGTACAGCTAGACGGAACGCTTTGAAGCCGCAGGGCTGCTGGCAAGACGCGCTGCTGCTCACTTGAAACGGGCGCGCAGTTGCTCGTCTCTGACGAAAAAGTGATCATGCAAGGGCTTTGCGGCTGTTCCTATTCTTACTCTTCTATAGTTTTGGCGTGCAGGTGCGGGAGCAGCTGGACCCGCAGATCAAGGCCAACAAGCCCAAGTGGATCGGCGACATCTCCCTCACCGAGTGCGCGCATTGTGACATCTCGCGATCATATGTCTAGCCGTGCCTGTGCAGCACCCGCCATGCGTGCTCTGCCCTGCCGACATTGCCTGCTGCACTGCAGAGGGGACCTCGATCTTGCTGGCGCTCTGCAGGGCTGTGAATAACTAGACCAGGGCTTGCAGTGATCGAATCTCCAATGGTCTGAGAGGGAGTTCTCCTTGCTGCAGGTTCACATTCGGCGGCCAGCCGCCGCGGTTGAAAGGCATCAAGGTGGGTTCAGATGCAAATGCAGAATGCGTGGGAGTGGCTTCGCGTCACGTCTACTCTGTCGGATAGTCGATGTCCTCTCGCCCTGTTTAGCATGGCGGACTCCAGTGCTTATCGATATGCAATGAACAACAATGTTGCCTGCAGGTGTATCCTGGGGAGAAGACAGGCGAAGCTGTGGTGCTGGAGGCTGACGCCGTGTGGGCGTCCTCCACTGCCGTCACCCTGCGGGTGTGCACATGAATATTTCTCACTCCTCCTGCAGCTGCTCTGGAGTTCTGACATCCCTGGGATATCGTTGGGCAGGATTGTGCAAGTGTTGACCGCTCTGCCATGGCTGCTGCGCTACTGCCTTCACGCACAAAGCGCATTTGTCAAGCGCCGTCAACACGATCAAAGAAGTTGCGCGAGTCAGTGCGCTTTGCAAGCCGCCCTAAACCCTAAATGCGCAACTGCACAGCGTCATCAGCATGACCACCTGATCTGCTCGTGTGCATCAGGTCCGGCTGCTGCCGGAGCACCTGCCACTGCTGGGCAGCATCGCCGTCACCTCCTGGGTCACCAAGCTGCTGTCCAAGCTCGTCTTCGTCAAGGCGCGCAGCTTGCATACTCTTTCGCACCTGCTGATCATGCTCTGCAATGCCTGGGGTGTCTTGGCCAGACTGCCACGCGAACAGCCACGTTCGCTGCGCATCATGTTCAACAGTTGACTTGCGCCCGCACTCAGTAGCACATGTTGTATGTTTGCTAACACAGCGTTTCTAAAACAGAACCGAAGAGAAGCAGTACTACTTGCTTCGACACCGAGCAGATGGGGGTGACGAACGTGTCGTTCTCGGGGCGCGTCCGCGTGGCGATGTCCGCCATCTCCGACAAGATCCCCGTAGTCGGCAGCCTGCAGGTACGACTTCGGGGGTATGACAACATACCACAAGAGCAGAGCTTCAGGTGTCATTGTCTCACAAGGCCCTGTGTGTCAGGAAAGCGAAGGCGAGCAAGCTGTCTGCCGAGTGCACACACCATGGCGCCCTCTGCACCTCAGGTCCCCTGCTCAGCACGCAGCTCGCCCAGCAGCCCCCTTGCAGAAGCCACACCTCTTCGGAAGTGTGTCGTACCATCATGACGTGGTATGACGCTGCATCGGGCTGCAAATACACACATTAATTCAATATTAGGTGTCTCTGGTGGAGATGCCACGCTTCTCCTTTGGCATCACGCTCTACGAGTACCTCAACCTGATGGTGCTGCCCGGGCTGGAGGCCTTCGTCCACTACTTCATTAGGGACATCCTGCTGCGCCCCTACATCCTGCCCGAGTCCATCACTGTGCCGCTGACGGTGCGCGATTCGGCGCTCTCGCAGGGGGTGATAATGCACACCAACACTCGCCCGCAAGCACTTCCAATATTTGGTGCCGCCTCAATGTGCAGATGCACGCCAGTGCAGGATGTGTGGGTCCGCTAAGCATGAGCTACTCAGCGGCATGGCTCCAACTAGGCTGATCGCAACTTTTGACATGATGCCTGTTTGTTGCTGCCGTCGCAGCCGGGCGCGGCGGGGCGGCACCCGATACCAAAGGGCCTGCTGTTTGTGGACGTGCTGGAGGCGACCAACATCCCTAACCTGGACTGGCGCTCCCTGCTGTCCAAGCCCGACACCTTCTTCGAGTGCGCCTTGCCCTTGTCGTTGTTTTCCAATCTCTTATGAGCAATGCATCTTGGCGCTTGACGCCGCAGAAGAACCAGGTAAACCATGTTGTGTCATCACAGGAGGATCCAGGATGTGCCTGTGAGAGGCAGGCGTCTCAGTGCCGGATGTTCTTGGCAAACCCTTGGCATAATCGTCTGTATGCGAAAGTCCCTCTGTCCGCCGCAGGCTAAGCGTGCGCAGCAGGGTGACGAAGAAGACGCGGGTGGTGTGGAACAGCCGCTGCCCCAAATGGAACGAGGAGTTCAGGTTCCTCATCCACTTCCCCGGTGCGCAATGTTGAACCCTAAAACCTAACGCCATCTGCTGGTGCCCAGACAAGACCAGATCTGCAGAATCGAGAATGGCACATCTTTGTCAGCTGAAGTGGACTCCTGGCACCACAGTCGTGTGAAATCGTACTTGAGCAGTACACATTCCGCACTGTGTCATCAGCAAAGGCGCCTCTTGCCTTGGCACACCAAATGGCCACACATACTGGGTTTCTCTGGCGATTCTCTGAGGACGCTGCCGGCGTGTGCAGACCACCAGGAGCTGCTGCTGGTGCTGAAAGACCACGACCGGCTGCTGGGCGACACTGAGATTGGCCGGTGTGCAGAAACGTCAAGGCCATCGTGCCTGGGATTTCCGACAATTCTTCAGGAACCTCAGAGTGTTCTCCGCCCTTCGTGCCCCTCGACTTGTCGTACTATTTCGCCCGGCCCATCTGTACTACCTCGCCCGGCCCATCGCTTACACTCTCTGCCACGCAATGCTGACCACCATGCCTGCTGGGCCTCGAGTCGTAGGCGTGCACCATGCCGAGCGATGCCGAGCCGCGTTTGTAAACCGAGACATCTGATTTAGATATTGTATCGGCCTGCAGGGTGCACCTGCCAATGAAAGCCGTCCCGCCCAACGAGGAGCAGGACCTGTGGCTGGAGGCGGAGCTCACGCACCGGTGCGGTTTTGACGCCAGCTGCAGGGACTGTCACAGTGACGAGAGATGTCGCAACCGACAGGCCGGTCGTCGTCGCCGGGCAACAGAAAGCCGCTTTGGCTGCCGCAGGCGCCCCAGCCTCGTTCCGTCACTGGCAGCAGAATATCCCCAGGCTTCGCATCCATGGTCTCCACCGAAGGACGGTTTCACGCGCTTTCATTGCTTGGCCTGTAAGGGGATGCGTGCGCAATTTGTGCGGCAGGGGCTTCGTCAGCCTGAAGGCGCTGAAGGGCGCGATGTCGGCGATGTCACTGCAGCGACCCGGCCGCGGCTCCCGCGTTGCTCAGGTGACACTGGCGCAGCAAAACTCTTGCCCGTGCTGTGCGCGTGTACAATCCGCATCTTGCACCATCGATCCGTCATGCGCGTCAGTCGAGCACACCCTCGCGAGCCTGAACCGCAACCACCGAACGAAGGGTGTCTTGTCCACCACGGGTGGCTGAATTGGACGGATCATGGCCTCAATCGCCGCGCCTCTCCCTGCTCCAGGTGGAGGATCCTGGCGGCCTGGGCTTTGACAACGTCGACGACGGAGCACCGCCGGTAAGGTTGCGTTTGTTTGCCTAGATTATATCCAGTGATCAATGGAAGCCGCCAAGGCCTGTGGCCGGTTGGCGTGGCGTGCCATGCAGCGCTCCCTGCTCACGTGCATCATTCAACCCTGCAGTTGGAGAATATCAGACCGCCGGACGAGGTGGGCTCCGACAATGACAGCAGCAAGTCATCATGTGATGACAAACAATGATGTCGAAACCTTGGGTGTCAGCGTGCTCCGCAAATGCAGGAGATCACGCTGCCGGATGTGGCGGACTCCAACAAAAGCGCAGCACTTTTGAGTCACAACTGAACGTCGAACTTAGCAGAAGCGGAAATAGCAACGGTACATGCCCTGCAGGTATGACACATGATTTTATTTGAAACCCTGCATTCCGAAACGCATTGGCAGGTGGAGGAGGTCACCCCGCCGGACGAGGTCGATTCCGACGACGACGCCAGCGTGCTGTCGGAGCCGCAGCCAGCGCTGCCGGCCGCCAATGGCTCGGCCGCAGGGCAGGCCGGCGGCAGGTCGGGCGATGACGGCGGCGGCGGCGCGGCGGAGGCTGACGACGTGCGGCAGATCGCCGCGGCGCCGGGCGTGTGCCAGTCGGGCGGCGAGTGCGCCACCTGGGAGCAGGACAGCCCGCAGGTGGGGTTTAGGGTTTAGGGTTTAGGGTTTCTGACCCTCTGACCTAAGCATCAGAGTCCTCAAGCTTTGGCTGCCTCCTCACCCTGTCTATGAAATTTTGCTTTCAATGGAGGGGATTGCCAGTTTGCTGACGCGCGCCTGCTGCCCAAATCACTGCCATTGCGGTAGTGAGTATCCGCACTTGGCAATGACACGCCTTCTATCTGTTCATGCCGTTTTGCGTGCTTCATTTGTGCGACAACATTGCTGCTTCATGCAGGACGGTCAGCCGGGCAGCAGCAGCCTCGGCTCGGCAGCCGTCGCGACCGCCCGCGATGGTCGGCGCAGTGGCGGCGGCGCCAGCGGCACAGAGCACAGCGGGTCGGAGGCGGGGGCGGCGGCCGCCCCCCGCCGCAGCGTGGACGCGCAGGTGGGCGACATTGCTCTGCCAGACTGCGTCGGGGACAGCAAATGCATCCTGTCGCATCCACCCTGGCCACGTGTCGTCTGCATGCATGTCGCTCGACGGCCGGCACCTACGAGCAGAGGCCCTGTTCTTCCAACATCGACTTCTTTTCGAATGTCTAACCTCAGGAACACGATGTCTGTGAAATCAGATTTGACTTGTGGATGCGGCAGGTGGATTCAGCTCGGCAGCGGCGGATGGGCGGCAAGGAACCCTGCAAGGTCCACCTGAAGCTCACCTATGTCCAGGTGCGTCCTATTTGACTAATGAGTACTAGACATTCATCGCGCAAACGCGCAATGATATGCAACTGAGAGCATTTGAGAGTCCTCTCACAGGCACATTGCACGAGCCGGTTCCGTAATTCGGTATCTCACCTCAGGCATGCGTCGGACATCCGCTGGGAAAGTCTCAACGGTTTTGCAGGCCGATCCCATCGCTGCTGGACCCGATCCATGATTCTGCACACGCACAATTGACATTTTGCTGCAGGGTGCATAGGCCCTGTGGCATGGGATCCGGAGGGTCTGGACGAAGGGCACCAGAAAGTAGACGAACACATCTTTGTGCTGTCCTCATGTTCCACAAACAGTGTCCATCGTTGTGTTTGATGTCTGTGTTGTCACGCAGGTTGGCGCCGACGCTGAAATGAGGCGCGGTAGGCGGAGAGCGGCGCCGCTGAACGCTGGCGAGTTGAGATTGAACACGTTGTGTTGTGTCTTTGCTGTTGATGAACGATTGAACCGGCGGTGCTGCTCTAAGGTGGGCGCTGACTCGGTGAAGCAGGCGGCGGGGCCGGCCAGCGGCGGTGCCACAGGCGAGCACGGCCAGGCAGTACAATTGTGCCGCGTGGTGCTGGTTGTCCTCCACTATTGCGTAGGTGGGCGCGGACCTGGTCAAGAATGCACGGGAGGCGGCCATCGGCGCCGGCGACGCGGGCGGCCTGGCCATACAACAGTGCACTTTTTGTCTGGACACGTGTCAATGTACCAGATCACTGTGCAATTGCGCAGGTGGGCGCCGACACTGTGAGAAAGGCGCGCGAGGCGGCAGCCGGCGCCGGCGACGCGGGCGGCCTGGCGCCGGCCAACAGCCAGGAGGCCAAGATCCTCAGCGCGCTGCGCGGCGGGGTGCTGGAGGTCAAGCTGCACCGCCCGCATGTGCACAACGGCCTGGATCCCGCCAAGTGAGCCTCATTACCCTAAACCCTAGACCCTGGGGCATCTTCAAGTCCAGCGCGGATGCGTGCTTGACGTCAAGCTGCACCGTCCCCATGTGTACCAGGAGTCTGGAGCCTGCCAATACCTCGTTTTCTTGCAGTTGCCTGTTGCTGAGGCTTTTTTTGTCATGCCCGACAGGCAGGTGGTGGTGCGGGTGGGCAAACGCGACACTGACCAAAAACTTTTCCGTTTCGATGGTATCGCCGAAATCGCTTCAACCTGTTGCAGGCAGGTGGTGGCGAAGGTGGGGGAGCGCCAGAGCGTCTGCAGTGCCAGGTGATACGTGTTGCAGTCGGGATCGGTGCGAAAAGTCGGCGTTCTCCTGTCGCATGCAGGTGGTGGTGCGGGGTGGGGGAGCGGGCCAAGGCGTCTGCATCGGCGCGCCGCGCCAGAACCCTACTGAGCGATTCCACAATCTCGGCATTCGGTGGGCCTCTCACCGTCCTCCCTTCCCTGTCCCACAGGCAGGTGGTGGTGCGGGTGGGGGAGCGTGCCAAGGCGTCCGCGGCAGCGCGCGGCGCACAAGAGGAGGACGCCATCGCCGCCGACGAGGCGCGCCCTTCCCTGTCATGTCAGCTCTGTTAGGGTTTAGGGTTTAGGGTTTACGTCATCGTTCTGTCTTGGTTCGGGGCGCGCAACGCAAGGAGGAGGACGCCACCGCAGTTCATTTGTTGTTAGGGTTTCAGGGTTTAGGGTTCGTTTGCAGTGCCCTTTGTGCCTGGACTGGAGCGGCTCATGAGTTTGCCACAACCGGCACTTCAACTGTGAGACACCGTCGCCGTCCTCTTCTCCTCACCGACTGCGCAACCCCTCCCCGTATGGGTGCTGGAGGACGGAGACCTTGCGGACTCGCCGGATGCTGCAGTTGATCTTGTCAGGCTCATCGCGACGAATGTCGTCGACAGCGCTTTCGCCAGCGCTTCACGCGTACGCTGCAGGTGCTGGACTTTGTGGTGGACGGCGACCTGGTGGACGCTCCGGACGCGACGGTGGAGCTGGAAGTCTACGACCAGCACTGGATCTCTGATGAGGCGGTGCGCGGGCTGCGATCATTTGCAGACTAAGATTTCTGCTGACGTGTCCACCACTATCGGCCGGGTCCTGTCTCGGCATTGCCCCTTTGTGCAGCTGGATGTGTGCAGCCCACGCATCAGCTGCACTGGATTGCCAACGAGGGGGTGCGTCGGTTCCAGCCCACTGCTGATGTAGAGTATGACTTCCAGCCCCCGTTGGTTGCCCTCGCGCTGTCGTGTCCCACGAAGATGTGCGACCAGCACTGAACCTCCGCCCAGCTGGTGCGGGGCAGCCTCCATGCCATCTCAAATATATTCTTGCCATGAAGATTGTAGATCACACACCTGGTCTGCCCTAAACCCTAAACTCTAAACCCTCGTGCGGTGTCCCATCTGCTGAAGGCGCAAGATCAGCGTTGCTCTGGCAATTGGCCACAGCATGGTGATGGCTCGTTCCCCTCACCAGACTTGTATCCAGCAGTTTGCATGCGTTGACGAACACACTGAAGTTAAGCTCCTGGTGATGAGAGCTGTCTGGTCCGTAGATGTGGCTCAGCCCTACATCCTGCTGGATGTCTCGATCGGCAGGTAGGAGTGCAACAGAACGCCCGGCAACCGAGGGCATCTACCAGTGCCCACCTGTCCCGCAGCACCAGCATACTATCTCATGTTGCAGCCGTGATTGCTGCCCTGTCTACACACTTGGCAAGAGGCGTGAATGTGGGATTGGGAGGCGCAGGGCCAGATGCTAGCGGAGCTGGCGCGCGTGCCGCTGCTGTAGTGGGACATGCTCCAACGAACCGCTGGAGACACGAAACACGAAGCCCCGATCTCCCTCGTATCCAGCCTGGGCAGGAGGCGTTGATGTGGGACTGGGACACTCGGGGCCGGATGACGACGGAGCCGGCGCGGGTGTTACTTCTTGCAAAAAACGATGAATCAGACCCGCCAATCAGCGCAATGCTCACAACTGAACTGCCTTTGCTCTCCTATCGCTTGCAGGAGGCGTCCATGTGGGACTGGGAGGCGCGGGGGCAGATGCCGACGGAGCCGGCAGGGTTGTCACTGCCGTTGCGGGACATCACGGCCGTGCGGCGGCTGCACAAGGCCTGGCGCATCGGCCGCGGCGACCGCACGCTGCTCCTCGACGTCGAGTTCGAGTGGCTGGCGGTGCTGGACCCCGGCGGCAGCTGATGCCAGGATTTCGGAGCAGTGTTCATGCACGGATGGGCAGGGTTTAGCGGCCTCTTGCTGAGGCTGCTGGGCACCGAGATCGAGCGGTTGGCGGTGCTGGACCCGGCGGCAGCTGAGCGGCGCAAGAGGTTTGTGACGCGGCAGAGCAAGGTTCATCAGCTGCACAATGCTGCTGGACCTCGAGTGTGAGTGGCTCGCGGTGCTGGATATCGGCGGCTGCTGAGCAGCGTCGGGGCGGGCTTCACTGCGTCTAGGGATTAGGAGCTGCCAAGACAAGTGTCAGGCTTTTGAAAGTGATTGCTGCACGGTTCGTGTTGCTGCAGGTATGAGAGATGCTTGTGAACGGGTTGTCTTTATCGTGGCAACTGTGCTGGAACACCGCCCCCAGTCATGCGGCTGCCAACCCAATCCTGCCACCGCGTGTTGTGATGCATGTCCACAGCCAGTGATCAAAGGCAAAGCTAATGAGAACTGCCCATACAGCATGACACCGCAGCCTGACAGCGCAACCGCTTCCCCATCGGAATAAAAAGTACTGAACCTCTACTAAACGCGCACTGAAACACGATCGATGCCGACGCCAATGTGGCCCAGGCGCAATAATTGAACGAGTGCGAGGTGGCCTAACCTCTTCAGTTTGCGATTCGACTGCACTGCCAGCCTCGAACGACAGGCGGCAGCGGCAATGCTTCACCCAGCACCGAAGTGGCGTGCTGCATGAAGCTGGCGCATGGGGCAACTGCGCCGCAGCTGCTGCTGCCGCCGCCGCCGCTGCAACAGCCCCAGGAAGGTGGCAGCCTCAGGAAGGGTTTGCGCATCAAATGCAGCGTTCCGGTGGAATTATCAGCGGTGGGAAGTCATCGGCTGCTGAGCCCAAACACCCCGGCGCTGACACATCGCTGGGACTGACTTGTGGATGAGAGAGAGAGAGAGGTTACACCGATGAAACGCATGCTGACACATCGCGCGAGCTGAAGGAACGACGTGCTGACATAAGCTGCAGTGCTGTGAAACAGATATCAAATCCAAGCCAGAGGCTGTCCAGAGATAGACCGTGCAACATCCCTGAAGCGCGGCGCACACCTGCTCTCAAGTCAAAGCACTGCATCTATCGGCTGGTGCAAAAGTTTTCGTCCTCACTTGGAAAAATCACAGCACTGAGCAGGTTGCGTTCCTGAGTGCGAGCTGCCCAGTGCCGGAAAGCTATGATGCTAGGGAATAACGCTGGGGGTATGGGCC